>Ga0136620_10000019_pt1 | contig 59841 bp, 50 predicted proteins | sample AntDrymUQ4162106_2_FD_104806 | JGI IMG/M metagenome (GOLD analysis project Ga0136620, IMG submission 104806) | Polar desert sand microbial communities from Dry Valleys, Antarctica - metaG UQ416 (21.06) | ecosystem: Environmental > Terrestrial > Soil > Desert | place: Antarctica: Dry Valley... | reverse complement strand
GAGGTGGCCTGCCAGCAGGACGGCGGCGAGATCGGCTGCGGACATGGAGGACGTCGGATGACCCGAGCCCGCGGCGGCACTCGCGCGCACCGCGTCCACCCGCAGCTGCTGCCCGAGCTCGCGGCAGAGGTCCAGGTCGGTCATCGGGGGGTAACGTAGTCGAACCATGCAGGTAGCGGTCGCTTTCGATCATCGCGGGGTCAAGCTCCGGGATTGCGTCCTCGAGGAGGTCTCGGCGCTGGGCCACGAGTCGCTCGATCTCGGGACGGACACGGACGACCCGGTCGACTACCCGGACAAGGCGCGCGAGGTCGGCGAGGCGATCCGCGGTGGCGACGCCGAGCGCGGCATCCTCGTGTGTGGATCGGGCGTCGGTGCGGCGATCGCGGCCTGCAAGCTTCCGGGAATCCGAGCGGCGATCTGCCATGACACCTACTCGGCCCACCAGGGCGTCGAGCACGACGACATGAACGTGCTCTGCATCGGATCCGGCGTGGTGGGCGCGGACCTCGCCGCCGAGCTGATTCGGGTGTTTCTCGCTGCCGAGTTCGACGGCGGGGAGCGCTACCGGCGGAGGCTTGAGAAGATCGAAACGATGGAAAAGGAGACGTCACGTGTCTGAATCGAGACTTCACCGGCTGAGCGAGCTCGGGCAGAGTGTCTGGGTCGACTCGGTCTCGCGCGAGTGGCTGAGAACCGGCGAGCTCGAGCGAATGATGCGGGAGGACGCCGTCGTTGGTGTCACGTCGAACCCCTCGATCTTTCAGAAGGCGATGGCCGAGGGCGACTGGTACGACGAGCAGCTGCGCGAGGTGCTCGCGGAAGAGGACGACCCGAAGGAGATCTTCCTGCGGCTCGCGGCCGACGACATCCGCGCCGCGTGCGATCTCTTCGGACGTGTCTGGGACGGGACCAAGGGGCAGGACGGCTACGTCTCGCTCGAGGTCGATCCCGGCCTCGCGAACGACACCGACGCGACGATCGAGCAGGCGCAGCGCTACCACGACGAGATCGACCGCCAGAACCTCTACGTGAAGATTCCGGCTACAGAGGCGGGGCTGCCGGCGATCGAGGAGATGACCGCGCGCGGCAAGAGCATCAACGTCACGCTGATCTTCTCGCTCGAGCGCTACGCCGCGGTTGCCGAGGCATACCTCCGAGGGCTCGAGCGCTTCGTCGAGGGCGGCGGCGACCCGCGACCCGTCACGTCGGTCGCGAGCTTCTTCGTCTCGCGAGTGGACACCGAGGCCGACAAGCGCCTTGATGAGATCGGCGGTCACGACCGCCTCAAGGGGCGGCTGGCCGTTGCCAACGCGAAGCTCGCCTACGCTCGCTACAAGGAGATCTTCTCCGGTACCCGGTGGGAGACGCTCGCGGAGTCCGGCGCGTCGAAGCAGCGTTGCCTCTGGGCCTCCACCTCGACGAAGAATCCTGAGTACCGCGACGTGATCTACGTCGAGGAGCTGATCGGGCCCGAGACCGTGAACACGATGCCCATTGAGACGGTTCAGGCCTTCCAGGATCACGGCGAGGTACGGCTCACCCTCGAGGAGGGAATCGACGAGGCAGGCCAGCTGCTCGAGGACCTCGCTCGGGCGGGTGTCGACTATGACGACGTGACGCGGGTGCTCGAGGACGAGGGCGTCAAGAAGTTCGCCGACTCCTTCGACGAGCTGCTCGAGGGGGTCGCCTCCAAGCGCGCGGTCCTCGTCTCGGCTTGAGCACCCTGGCGCCGGCCGAGCTCGTCGAGCGGATCTGGGAGCGCGACCCGTCCGTCTGGACCGGTGGCAACGAGGCGCAATGGCTCGGCTGGCTGGATGAGCCGGCGCGGATGCGGGAGCGGATCCCCGAGCTGCGGGACTTCGCAGCCGGCCTGGACGTCGATGACGTCGTCCTGCTTGGGATGGGCGGCTCGAGTCTTGCTCCGGAGGTTCTGAGGCGCGCCTTCGGCGTCGATCGGTTCCACGTCCTGGACACCACCCATCCGACGGCGATCCGCCGAGTCGAGGCTGCCGTGGACGTCGAGCGGACACTGTTCGTCGCCGCTTCGAAATCGGGGACGACCGTCGAGACGCGATCCCATACCGACCTCTTCCGGGAGCGCGGCGGCCGGTTCGCGGTCATCACGGATCCCGGTTCGCCGCTCGCCGAGATCTCCGAGGACGTCTTCTACGGCGAGCCCACGATCGGCGGCCGCTACTCGGCGCTGTCGGTCTTCGGCTTGCTGCCCGCGGTCCTCATGGGCCTCGACGTCGAACGGCTCCTGGACAGGGCCGAGGAGATGCGGGAGGCGTGCAGGCAGGAGGTGGGCAATCCCGGTCTCGCGCTCGGCGTCCGACTGGCGGAGACGCCGTTCGTCCGGATCGAGGGCGACTTCGGACTTTGGGTCGAACAGCTCGTCGCCGAGTCGACGGGAAAGCGGGGGAAGGGCATTGTTCCCGTGCGGCACGGCGGTGACGCGCTCGAGACTCCTCTGGATGACCCGTACGACCTCGGGCAGGAGTTCTTCCGCTGGGAGTTCGGCACCGCCGTCGCGGGGTCGGCCCTCGGGATCAACCCCTTCGACCAGCCGGACGTCCAGTCCGCCAAGGATCGAACCAATGCCCTCCTTTCCGAACAGTCGGTGTCAGACACTCGTCGTGTCTCCGACGGACATGTCGACGAGGTGCTGAAGCACGCCGGCCCGGGGAGCTACGTTGCGATCCAGGCGTTCATCGACCCAGCGCGAGAGGGCGAACTCGAGCCCCTCGTCGAGCTCGCAAGGGCGACGGGAGCGGCAGTCTCGGTCGGGCTCGGCCCGCGCTACCTCCACTCGACCGGCCAGCTGCACAAGGGCGGGCCGGACACCGGCCTCTTCATCCAGGTCGTCGGCGACCTCGGAGAGGAGCTGCCGATTCCGGGGCGGAAGTTCGGCTTCCGGGAGCTGATCCAGGCACAGGCAGATGGTGACTACCAGGCGCTCGCGGAGCGCGGCCGGCGGATCGTCCGCGTCCGCCTGGAGGATCTGTAGTGCAGCTGGGCATGGTCGGGCTCGGCCGGATGGGCTCCGGCATGACGGAACGTCTCACCCGCGCGGGCCACGAGGTCAAGACCTACGACCCGCAGGTGGACTCGACCGCCTCGTCCCTCGAGGAGCTTGCGGGACAGCTCGAACCCCCCCGTCACATCTGGCTGATGATCCCCGCCGGCCCGATCACGGAGAGCACGTTCCACGAGCTGCTCGGGATCGTCGAGGCGGGAGACGCGATCGTCGACGGCGGGAACTCGAACTTCCGAGACTCGCAGCGGCGCGCCGGCGAGGCGTCCGGCCTGAGCATTCATTTTCTCGACGTCGGAGTCTCCGGGGGGATCTGGGGATTGCAGGAGGGGTTCGCCCTGATGGCGGGCGGCGACCCCGAGCCCGTCGGCCGCCTCACGCCCGTCTTCGAGGCGCTGGCGCCCGAGGGAGGCTTCGCCCATGTCGGGCCGTCAGGCGCCGGGCACTTCGTGAAGATGGTGCACAACGGCGTCGAGTACGGACTGATGCAGGCCTACGCGGAGGGCTTCGACCTCATGCAGGCGTCCGAGTTCGACCTCGACCTGCCGGCGGTCGCGGAGCTCTGGCGGCACGGCTCGGTCGTGCGCTCCTGGCTGCTCGACCTCCTAGCCACCGCCCTGCAGGACGATCCGCGCCTCGAGGAGATCAAGGGGTACGTCGAGGACTCGGGCGAGGGCCGCTGGACGGTGGAGCAGGCGATCGAGACTGCCGTCCCGCTCCACGTGATCACTGCCGCGCTCTACGCGCGCTTCGCGTCCCGGCAGGACGAGTCCTTCGCGGCCAAGGTCAACGCAGCGCTCCGCAACCAGTTCGGTGGGCATGCAGTCCGTCGAGACTGAGCCGAACCCCCTCATGGAGGGCCTCCAGGTCAGGCGAACACCGGAGCCGTGCGTGCTGGCGATCTTCGGGGCCTCGGGCGATCTCACCAAGCGCAAGATCTTCCCGGCGCTCTACGCACTCGCCATGCGTGATCTTCTCCCGGAGCAGTTCGCCATCGTCGGAGTCGCCCGCACGGAGCAGGAGACGGCGGACTTCGTCTCGGCGATGGAGGAGGCGGTCCGTTCGTACGCCCGGGACGAGTTTCGCGCCGAGGTGTGGGGCCGTCTCGCCGCCCGCACGCGTTATCTCGCCGCCGAGTTCGCGGATGAGGAGGGGGAGGACCGGGTCGCCCGCTGCCTCACCGAGCTCGACGGGGAGTACGGCACCCGCGGCAACCGGGTCTACTACCTCGCCGTCCCGCCGGCGGCGATGCCGAAGCTGATCGAGGAGTTGGGGGAACGGCGCACGACGACGGGGTGGACGCGCCTCATCGTGGAGAAGCCCTTCGGCCGAGACAGCGTCACGGCCCGCGAGTTGAATGAGCTGCTGGCTCGCAACTTCACGGAGGACGAGGTCTTCCGCATCGACCACTACCTCGGCAAGGACACCGTGCAGAACCTCCTGGCGCTGCGCTTCGCGAATGGAATCTTCGAGCCGGTCTGGAACCGCCAGTTCATCGACCACGTCCAGGTCACGGTGGCGGAATCGATCGGGATCGAGCGGCGCTCCGCGTTCTACGAGGAGTCGGGCGCGATCAGGGACGTCTTTCAGAACCACCTCCTCCAGCTCGTCGCGCTGACGGCGATGGAGCCGCCGATCGACTTCACGGCCGAGGCGGTCCGCAACGAGAAGCTGAAGGTGCTGAAGGCGTTGTCCACACCCTCCCCGCGGTCTGTCGTCCGCGGCCAGTACGGCCCGGGATTCATCGAGGGCGAGCCGGTGCCCGGATACCGCGAAGAGGAAGGCGTCGCCCCCGACTCGACGACCGAGACGTTCGTGGCGGCCAGGCTCCAGGTGGACAACTGGCGCTGGGCCGACACGCCGTTCTACGTCCGCACGGGCAAACGGCTTCCCCGCCGTGAGACGACCATTGCGATTCAGTTCAAGCGCGTTCCGCACACGCTGTTCGAGGACACGAGCGAGCTGCGTCCGAACCTGTTGATCGTCCACATCCAGCCCAACGAGGGCGTGTCGCTCGCGATCGGGGCGAAGGTGCCGGGGGAGGGAATGCGGGTTCGCACGGTGCACATGGACTTCCTCTACGGCGGCGCCTTTCGCACGGGTCTGCCTGAGGCGTACGAGCGTCTGATCCTCGACGCGATGCTCGGCGACGCAACGCTCTTCACCCGCGCGGACGAGATCGAGGAGCAGTGGGCGCTCGTCGACGCGATCGTCGCCGCCTGGCGGCGGGACAAACCCTCGTTTCCGAACCATGCGGCGGGCACGTGGGGGCCGCAGACCTCTGAGGAGCTCATCGGGTGGCACCGGTAGCGCAAGTAGAGGAATGGGCAGACGAGTGCGCGTCGGTCGTGGACATCGAACAGGCGCTCGTCGGTCTCCGGTTCCGCCCCGGGCGCGAGGACCGACAGCTGCGCACGAGCGTCCTCACCCATCTCGCGTGGGTGCCCGTCGAGTGGCAAGCGGCTGCGACCGAGACGCTCTCCGGGCTTGCGGAGCGGCATCCGTCGAGAACGCTGCTTCTCTTCCCCCAGCCTGAAGACGACGACGGGCTCGCCGCCCGGGTCCTGCTCGAGTGCCACCATCTTCAGGGAACGGAGCGGAGCGTCTGCAACGAGGTGGTGGAGCTCCGCCTGCGCGGTCGCCGTGCCGAGGCACCGGCGACCATCGTGCTGCCCCTGCTGCTACCGGACCTCCCGGTGTTCCTGCGCTGGCGTGGCCGGCCCGACTTCGGCTCGCCCGTCTTCGAGCAGCTCCTCGGCGTCGTCGACCGCCTCGTGGTGGATTCGGCCGAGTGGCCCGACCTTTCGGAGTCGTACGCCAGGCTGGCCACGGTGTTCGACCGCGCGGCCGTCTCCGACATCGCCTGGCGGCGGACGCTGCAGTGGCGCCGCGTGCTCGCCGCGGCCTGGCCGGAACGGCCCGACCGCCTGACGGGGCCGCCTGCCGAGACGTCCCTGGTCGCCGGGTGGCTCCGCGCCCGCGCCGGAATCGAGGTGGACGTCGAGCGGGCGGACGAGCTGCCCGTCGGGAACGGCGATCGAGATCAGAGCGACCTGCTTTCGGAGGAGTTGGACGTCTTCGGGCGCGAGCCCGTCTACGAAGCCGCGGTCGCCGCTGCCGCTAGCTCCGCGGATCGTCTTTGATCGCGGAGCCGGCCGGCCCGCCCGGCAGTTTCTCGACGATCGCGTAGCTCTCCTTCTGCTCGATCACGCGCTCGTAGTCGGGCTCTTCGTGGCCCGAGATGATGAAAAACCAGCTCCCGTGGGAGCGGATGTGCTCGTAGTCCGAAAGCGGCATCTGGATCCGCTCCGTGCAGGTGAGGGTCGCGCACTCGCAGACGAACTCGGCGATCTCGCTGACAAGGCTGAATCCCTCTCCGAGCTCGCGGAGACGCTCGTTGACTTCGCGAAAGACGGTTTCGTTCTCTCCGATGCGACGACCCCGTTCGTCCACATTTCGATTATGCCGCTCGTACGTGCGACCCTGTCGATGTGTGGAGGAATTCTGAATGATCGAGCGAGAGCACCTGGAAAGAGACTTCGAGAGGCGCGTCCTCGAGCGGACTGCCGCGCTCGAAGAGGAGCGAGCACGCCTCGAGGCGGTGATCGAGAACATTCCCGAGGGCGTCGTCGTCGTGAACCAGGACGGGACGGTGCACCTTGCGAACGCGGAGGCGCTACGGGTTCTTCGCCGTACGTCGATGGAGGCCCCGGAGCTCGCTCGCTGGCGCGAGCTGGAGGCGTACCATCTCGACGGCCGACCGGTGGAGCCCGATGAGTGGCCGATGTCGCGGACGCTCGCGACCGGCGAGCAGGTGAGGAGCAACAAGTACGAGGCCGTGCTCCAGGGTCACCGCATCATCCTCGAGATCAGCACGGCCCCGGTCATGTCGGCGTCCGGCGAGCCGTCCGGTTGCCTCGCCGTCTTTCGCGATGTCACGATCCGCGAGCAAGCCGAGCGCGCGGAGCGCGACTTCGTCACGAATGCGGCGCACGAGCTCCAGAGCCCGCTTGCCGCGATCGTCAGCGCGATCGAGGTGCTTCAGGCAGGCGCGAAGGACGGCCCGGAACGAGACGTCTTCCTCACGCACATCGAGTGGGGAGCCGACCGGCTGGCACGACTGGTCCGGACCTTGCTCGTTCTTGCGCGCACCCAGATCGGCCTCGAAGCTCCACGGGACGAGGTCGTCGAGCTCTGCCCGCTTCTGCACGATGTCCGGGCCAGTCTGCCCTCGTCCAGCGTCGAGCTCGAGGTCTACTGCCCCCAGGATCTCGCTGTGTTAACGAATCGCGAGCTCGTGGAACACGCCGTCGTGAATCTTGCGGAGAACGCAGCCAAACATACGAAAGAGGGTCGCGTCGTGTTGAGCGCCCGTGAGCTGGCCGGTGGGGTGACCGAGATCTGCGTGTCCGACACTGGTCCCGGGATCTCGGCCGCCGAGCGGCCCCGGATCTTCGAGCGCTTCTACCGCGGTGATCCGAACGGGGCTCCCGGCTTCGGACTCGGGCTTGCGATCGTCCGCGCCGTCGCGGACGCGCTTGGTGGTGAGCTGGAGCTCGACTCGAAGGTAGGCGCCGGCACGATCGTCAGGCTCCGGATCCCGCACGCCGCGAGCATGGTGGGCCGGTGACCCGCGTCCTCGTCGTCGACGACGAGCCTGCCATTCGCGACGCGGTCGGGTACGCGCTGCGCAGCGACGGGTTCGAGGTGGACTTCGCGGGCGACGGTGAGGCGGGGCTCCAGGCAGCGCTCGCAGAAGAGTTCGACGTCGTCGTGCTCGACCTGATGCTGCCGCGGATGTCGGGAACCGAGGTCTGCCGCAGGCTCCGCGCAGAGAGCGCCGTGCCGATCGTGATGCTCACCGCGAAGGGTGCTGAGCTCGATCGCGTGCTCGGGCTGGAAGTCGGTGCCGACGACTACCTGACCAAACCGTTCTCCCTGGCCGAGCTGATCGGCCGGATCAGGGCGATCCTTCGTCGGAGGGACCTGGATCGGAGCAGCCCGGCGACGATCCTGCGGGTCGGGGGACTCGAGCTCGATCCGATGCGTCACGAGGTTCGAGTGGACGGAGTCGCCAAGCGCCTGACCCCATCGGAGTTCAAGCTGCTCCTGCTCCTGGCTCAGCAGCCGGAGCGGGTGTTCAGCCGGCGCGAGATCATGCAGCATCTCTGGGAAAGCACGTACGTCGGCGACCAGCGCGCGTGCGACATCCACGTCTCCAATCTCCGGCAGAAGGTCGAGCGCGACCCCGCGAGCCCCGACCGGATCATCACCGTGCGAGGGATCGGCTACCGCCTCGAAGCCGTGTGAGGATTTCCACACCCTCTTAGCGGTGAACGCTCAGGGACCAGGCGCTACGTTGCGCCCATGCCCGACTTCGAGGTGAGGAGCGCGCGGGTTGGGGAGAGCGTGTACGTCGTCTCGGTGACCGGCGAAGCCGATCTTCACACGGCGCCGGACCTCGAGCGCGAGCTCCAGGGCGTGCTCGTCCACGACGGAACAGCGGTGGCCGTCGACCTCTCGCACGTCGATTTCATCGACTCCACCACTCTCGGCGTGCTCCTCCGGTTCCAGCCCAGATTCCGCGCCCGAGAGGGCGACCTCGTGATCGTCTCCGAGGACCGGCGGGTTCTCCGCACGCTGGAGATCACGGGCCTCGACCGGATCTTCCGGATCGAACGCCGCCTGGCCGACGCGGTCAGCGAGCTGCTTTCGCGGGTGCAGGCAGCCGGGGCTGCCGGGACGGTCTAGGCCTCAGCGGATGACGCGGAAGCGCGGATTGGCGACCCTGAGGGCCACGGGATTCGACCACGACATCTGGCGCCCACCCACGGGGAGGGCGAGGGAGATGCCGCGAACGCGGTAGTGCCAGGTGCCCGGAGCTAGCGGGAGGGTCGCGGAGGTCGCCGGCGTCTCCACCGACCCGACCTTTGTCCACGGGTAGGACCTCCTGCTCCACTGAATCTCGTAGCGGTCTGCGCCGAGCGCCGGCTTCCAGGCGACGAGGGGCGTGCCGTACGTAGATCGCCGGACGTCTGCGGTTGGCCGAAAACAGGCGTCCATTCGGGGAGAGGCCGGAGACGTAGGGAGCCCCTGCAGTGGTCACCACGGCCTCGCTCACCTTGCCGAATGTCGAGACGCGGCCTGCCGCGCATGCGTCCTGCGGAAGCTCGGTGTCCTGATATTCGATCTGGTTCGGGTCGGTGATACTCGGGCGGATCTGCACGCCGACGACGGTCCAGTAGTAGCGGTTCTCGGGCCAGCCGCTGTCCCAGAGATCGACGAGGGGCGGTGCGAGTGCCGCCGCCTCGATCTTCTCGAGCTGCTCCTCGGTGCCACCCGTGCCACCCGTGCCACCCGTGCCGCCTGTGCCGCCGGTGCTTGCTCCGGCAGCGCCGAGCGATTCGTTCTCCTTGGCGCTCGAGTTGTCGATAGCGAAGGTCTTTCCCTGCTTTCCGTCACTGATGATGTAACCGAGGCGTGCCTTCCCCAGCTCGTCGTTGGTCGCCGGGAGTACGAGCGGGCCGGTCACTCGCGGTGCCCATGCCGGCGAGCCGACGATCGAACCGCGATAGACCACGTTGACACAGTCGCTGTCGGTGGAGACGTAGACGCGGTATAGCTCGCGTTGCACGTTGTCGGCGGAGACCGATCCGTTGTAGCTCAGCGAGGGCATCAGCCGGAAAGCCGCGGGCTGATTCGAAAAGACGTCGGAGGCCATGGTCGAGACCGCGAGCGGTGAGACCGTCGTGGGAGGGTTGAACTCGACGTAGACGGGGCTCCACGGACCGTAGGAAACCGAGGGAATGCCGTTGGCAGAGGAGCCCACGCGCGTTCGCACTGCGCGAACCCGCCAGCGGACGACGCTGGTGAATCCGGGGTCCTGGTGGAACGTCCAGTGCTCGCGCTCGTCCGCGACGTTCGTCTTCGTTGCGACGACCTTGTCCGGCCCGAGGAACCAGACGTTGTACCCGGTGGCGCCCTCGACGGGGTTCCAGCGCACCAGGCCGGCAACGCTCTGCTGGGCCTGAGGAGTGTTCGGCCAGCGCATGTTGAAGCCATAGGGAGACGTCCATTTCGAGACGCCTCTCGTGCGGACCGCCCGGACCCGGGCCCACACCGCGTAGGGCGTGCCGGTCATCCAGGGGAGGGAAATAGGGACTGAAACAGTCGGCATCTTCGAGGTGCCCGACCAGGCGATCGAGCTGTCCGCGAAGTTGCTCCGGGTGGCGAGCTCGAACTCGTACAGAGTGGCGCCTCGAACCGGGCGCCAGGCGAACGAGGGCGTGCGCGGAAAGACTCGGGCAGGCGCCTCGTTGCTGCGGAGCAGGAACGGCCTCAGACCCGAAGGGGCTCCGACCGCGGCATCGGCTGCAGGCGCGACGGCGAGCATCACGAGGCAGAGGACAGCAAGACGGACCGCAGGCCTGCCAAACAGGCTTCGGCAGGTTCCAGCGACTAGGCAGTCCCTCGTTCGAGGGATGCCTCGAGCATGGAGCCCACCGCCAGCACGAGGGCGTCGTCGCCGGGCCGGCCAACGAGTTGGAGAGAGGCGGGCAACCCGTCCTCGGCGAGGCCGCACGGAAGCGCAAGCGCCGGCCAGCCGAGCGCGTTGAATGGAAAAGTGAATCGGATGATCTCCTCGCGCACGTCGAGCTCGCTGTCCGGCAGCGGGGGAGCCACGAAAGCGAGTGTCGGAACGATCAGCAGATCCAGCCCCTCGAAGGCGGCCTCGCACCGCTCCGCGTACGCACTTCGGGCTCGGCTGCTGATGTCGATCTCTGCCTCCGTGAGCGCCAGGCACCGTTCGATCTTCGTTCGCAGGCCTTCCCCGTACTGATCGGCGTTCTCGGCGAAGAGGTGGCGGTGGACGTCCGCGACTTCGCCCATGAAGGCTTGGCCGAGTCCTTCGGCGAGGGGGAAATCCACTGGCCGGGCGCCGACGAGCGCCGCCGCGCCGCGAACCCGCTGAGCGACGAGCGGGTCGCAATGCTCGGCCCAGGCCACTCCGACGGCGATCTCGCGAGGCGCGCGCGGCTCGAATCCCGGGGCGAGCGCCTCCATCATCGCCGCGCACTCCCCGACCGACCGGGCCATCGGGCCGGCATGGTCGAAGGTGGGCGCCAGCGGGAAGCAGCCGTCGAGCGGGACGAGCCCGTACGTCGGCTTGAAGCCCACGACGCCGCAGCACGCGGCCGGAATGCGAATCGACCCACCGGAATCGGTGCCGAGCGCGGCGTCCGCGAGCCCGGCGGCGAGTGCCGCCGCGGAACCGCCGCTCGAGCCTCCCGCGATCCGGCCAGGCGCGATCGGGTTGGGCACCGTCCCGAAGTGCGGGTTCTGAGAGGTGACGCCGTAGGCGAACTCGTGCAGGTTCGTCTTGCCGACGTTCGAGTAGCCTGCGGACTCGAGGCGGCCGACCGCCTCCGCGCTGCGGGCGGGGACGTGATCGGCGAAGAGGATCGAGCCGTACGTCGTCGTCAGCCCGGCTGTGTCGAACAGATCCTTCACGGCCAGCCTGATCCCACCGCCGACATGGGTGGGTCGAGTGAGGAAGATCGCGTCGTTCGATGAGTGGTCGCTCACGAACCCGTACCGTCTCCACACTGAAGCCGAACTAGCGTGCCTGCGTTCTCAACCACGGGAGGAAGTGTGGTACTGGACTCTGAGGGAGGTCGCAGCGGCGGAGGGCGTCAAGTCTTTGCCCGGCTGACGACGGAGACGAAGCATGCCTTCAAGACGACCGAGTTCTGGACGATGGTCGCGATCGTCGCCGGCATCCTGATCGCCTCGATGGTCGTAGGTGACGGGGACAGCGGCGGGGACGGAGGCGAGAATGCGAACGATGGATTCCCGGCCGTTCGCGCCTGGCTGTACGTGGCAATCGTGGGCTCCGCCTACATGGTCAGCCGTCGCGAAGGCCGGGAGCCGCGAGCCGTACTGGGCCGACCGGGACGACCTCCCCGGCAGCAGCAGCAAGGGCGGCCGCGACAACTAGGGGGAAGGGGTGCGAGGGGTCGGCTCGGCCGGCCCCTCAGTGCCTTCGGCATCTCTGAGGGCTTCCTAGTCCAGCGCGAGATAGATGAAGGCGACGACGAAGACGCCGGCGAACAGCAACAGGAACAACCCGAAGAGGGCGAGGCCGAGAACCACGTTCTTGTGGGCGACCTCTGCGTCGGGATCGACCGGATCGTGAGCGGTCGCCGGCTGCATCGGGTCGCGGACGGGCTCGGTCATAGGAGCACCGGATCCACTGCGACGGCGATGAAGAGCAGCGCGAGGTACGCCAGCGAGTAGTGGAAGAGCGCGCTCGCCCGGGCCGGGGTCGCAGAGCGGAAGAGCGCAACGGCGAGCTGGAGGAAGCGCGCGCCGAGCAGCGCAGCTGCGGCGAGATACACGGGGCCGAACGTCCCGGTGGCGACGGGCAGGAGCGTGAGGGCGACGAGGAGGAACGTGTAGAGCAAAACCTGTCGTGCCGTCTCGCGATCCCCCCGCACCACCGGGAGCATCGGGATCCGCGCGGCTGCGTAGTCGCGCTTGATCAGCAGGGCGAGTGCCCAGAAGTGCGGCGGCGTCCAGAAGAAGACGATCAGGAAGAGGTACAGCGCCGGCAGCGTGAGCTCGCCCGTTGCCGCGGCCCAGCCGACGAGCGGCGGAACCGCGCCTGCTGCGCCGCCGATGACGATGTTCTGCGGCGTCGATCGCTTCAGCCAGCGTGTGTAGACGAGGACGTAGAAGAGGTTTCCGACGAGCGCCAGCGATGCGGTCAGCACGTTCACGGCAGAGGCGAGCAGCACGAACGAGAGCGCCGAGAGCGCGACTCCGAACTCGAGTGCCAGCTCTGGGCTCACTCGCCCGCCGGCAACCGGCCGGGATGCCGTCCGCTTCATCGACCGGTCGATGTCTCTGTCGAGCACGTGGTTGAGTGCGCTCGCCCCTCCGCACGCCAGGGCGAGACCGAGCATCGTCGCTCCGGCAAGCATGGGGTCGGGAAGCCCCTGCGCGCCCGCCACCATCCCCGCGCCGCCGGTGAGGAGGAGGAGCGACATGATCCGCGGCTTCGTGAGCGCCACGTAGTCGCGCCAGGCAACCGGCTGCGTGCGCCCGCCCCGGTACAGGCACGCCGCTGCGGCAGCGGTCGCCGCGAACGCGAGTGCCGCGAGCGCGAGGTGCAACGGCTCGGACCACCAGCTGGCGACGGCTGCGAGGAAGAGTACGAGGGAGGCGAACGTGACCCCGAGCAGCCGACGATGTGCCAGCCAGGCCGCCACCACGAGCGCGATGAGGAGCGGCAAGGCAACGAGGACGAGTGCCCGATGGGCGATGCCGAGCTCGCCGCTCGCGACGACCAGCCCGACCGAGGCCGTCGCGCCGAGACCACAGAGCCGGAGCCAGGGGCCAGCCTTCACGAGTCCTGCTCCGCCATCCGCCGGCGCAGGTCGCGAAGCGGCCGTGCACTCGTCACGTACGGGACCTTGTCGAAGTTGTGCGGGGGCGGTGGGGACGTGGCGTACCACTCGAGCGTGTCCGCGAGCCACGGATCGTGGCCGACCCGCTCGCCGTGCTTGCGAGACCAGATCACGTTCGCGACGAAGGCGAGGATCCCGAAGCCCATCACGTAGGACCCGGCGGTCGACACGAGGTTGTACGCCGTCCAGAGATCGTCGTCGCGATAGGTGTAGACGCGCCTCGGCATCCCGAGGAGCCCCAGGAAGTGCTGCGGGAAGAAGGCGAGGTTGAAGCCGACGAGGGTCAGCCAGAAGTGCCACTTCCCGAGGCGCTCTCCGAGCCTTCGCCCGAACATCTTCGGCCACCAGTAGTAGAGCCCGGCGAAGATCCCGAACATCGAGCCTCCGAAGAGCACGTAGTGGAGGTGGGCGACGATGAAGTACGTGTCGTGCACCTGCCAGTCGAACGGGAAGATCGCGAGGAAGATCCCGGAGAGCCCACCGATCGTGAAGACGCCGATGAACCCCACGGCCCAGAGCATGGCGGTGTCGAAGATCAGGTTCCCGCGCCAGGTCGTCGCGATCCAGTTGAAGATCTTCACGCCGGTCGGGACGGCGATCGTCAGCGACGCCAGCATGAACCAGATCTGGAGGCCGAAGGGGAGGCCCACCGTGAACATGTGGTGGCCCCAGACGAGCAGCGAGTAGAACCCGATCGCCACCGTCGAGAACGCGATCGCCTTGTAGCCGAAGATCGGCTTGCGTGAGAAGACGGGGATGACCTCGGAGATGATCCCCATCGCCGGGAGGATCATCACGTAGACCTCCGGATGGCCGAAGAACCAGAAGACGTGCTGGTACAGCAGCGAGCTCCCGCCTTCGTCCGGAATGAAGAAGTTCGTCCAGCCGGTGCGGTCGAGCAGCAGCATGGTCAGGCCTGCGGTCAGCGCGGGGAGCACGATGACGAGCAGCCCCGCGTAGATCTCGATCGCCCAGACGAAGAGCGGCAGCCGCATCCACGACATGCCCGCGGTGCGCATGTTGTGGATCGTCGCGATGAAGTTGATCGCACCTGCGAGCGAGGAGATCGAAAGGATGTGCAGTCCGACGATCCAGAGGTCCTGGCCGTTGCCCGAGGCGTAGGCGGAGAACGGCGGATAGGCGGTCCAGCCGGATCGGGCCGCGCCCTCCTCGGCGAAGAAGCTGCCCAGGAGCACGATCCCACCGAGCAGGAACAGCCAGTAGGAGAGGGCGTTTAGTCGCGGGAACGCCATGTCCCGCGCACCGATCATCAGCGGCACGAGGTAGTTGGCGAAGCCCGCGAAGATCGGGACGACGACGAGGAAGATCATCGTCGTGCCGTGCATCGTGAAGAGCTGGTTGTAGGAGTCCCGCGTGATGAAGTCCGTGTCCGGCGTCGCGAGCTGCGTCCGCATCAGCAGCGCCATCACGCCGCCTGCCAGGAAGAAGACCAGGCTCGTGATGATGTAGAGGATCCCGATCCGCTTGTGGTCGACGGTGGCGACCCAGCCGGCAACGCGGCCCTGCGTCCAGGGGACGGGGTAGGGAGGCGGCTCGGCCCTAGCCGCCACTCTGGCCCTCCTCGGCGAAGCGCTTGCGCAGGTAGCTGGTCAACGCGTCCATCTGGCGGTCGTCCCACTCCTCACCGACCGCAGGCATGCGCCCCCGTCCGTTGCGGACGATCTGCGCCACGTTTTCCGCATCCGAGACGGATGCACTCGAGAGACCCGGGCCTACGAGCCCCTCTCCTTGCGGCCCGTGGCACTTGGTGCACGCTCCGAGGAACTCCTCCTCGCCGAGATCGGAATCGCCTGCCTCCTGGGCCTCCGCCTCCTGCTCCAGCCACGAGTCGAACTCGTCGACGGGGATCACCTCGATCTCGGCCAGCATCGCCGCATGCTGGGTCCCGCAGAACTCGGCACACTGCCCTTTGTAGACCCCTACTTTGGCCTTGAAGGAGGTGTCGTTCGTCTCACCCGGGATCGCATCGAACTTGCCACCGAGGCCGGGGACCCAGTAGCTGTGCTGGACGTCGCTGTCCGGCGCCGTGATCACGAGCTTCACGAGGGTGTTCGCCGGTGCGCGCAGCTTGTCGATGGCGATCGCGCCGTTCGGATACTCGTACTGCCAGTAGAACTGGCGCCCCTCCACCCGGATTTCGAGCTCCCGCTCCCCCGCCTGGGCCTCGAGCGTGATTCCGGGCAGTTTGTAGAACGTGAACGCCAGGGCGATCACGAGGAGCCCGATCGGCACGAGGGTCCACGCGAGCTCGAGCCTTGTTGCGCCGTGGATCTGAGGGCCCTCGATCGTCCGATCGCGCCCGCGGCTCCGGTAGCGGAAGACGAACAGGACGAGAGGGACCGCCACCGACAGGAGGACGAGCCCGGCGATGGCGCAGAGCACCCAGTAGAGATCCTCGATGCGTTCGGCGTTCGGAGAATCCGCCGTGACGGGCGTCAGGCCACTGGCGGCGAGCAGGATCGCGGAGCCCACGGTTGCCTAGTCTAAGAGCGTGCCGTCCGAGGGAGCTACATCGAGCGGCATGTCGCAAACCGGCTCGCGGATCGAGCTGCCGAGCGATGTGCCCGAGGAGTTCGATGTATTCGTCAATGGGGTCCGTCAGGAGCTCGTTCGCGACTACCGCGTGCAGGGGCGGGCGCTGATCTTCACCCGCTCGCTCGCGCAGGAGGGAAAGCTCGGCCCGCTCCGGTGGGCCAGCATGTTCCTCGGCGTTGCCGGCACCTACCGAAGGCACGACACCGTCGACGTCGTCTACCAGCGCGACGGCCAGCGGGTGGTCGCGACGGGGCTGACCCCCGAGGACGGCAAGTAACACTCTGTTACTTGCCCCTCCAGCTCGCTCCCAACCAGGGCTCCCGGTGTTTGTAACACACTGTTACTTGGGGCTCGCGAGCGCCAGGACCTCGTTCGCGCCGGTGACGGTGAGGCCTGGTTCGGGGCCGCCGGCGAGCGCGTAGGCACTGCCGCGCCAGCCGACGAGGCCGAGACCGTGGCGTGGAGTTCGCAGCCGGGAAAGCCGGCGCCAGCGCCGCGTCCTGGGGGAGTAGGCATAGACGGTGTCGATCGTTCCACCGGGCTCCTCGCCACCCACGGAGAGGAGCTGGCCGGCAACCGCGGCCGCGGCGGTCCCGCCGCGCTTGCCCGGAACCGGCGGGAGCGCGCGCCACCGGGCGCCGCGCGGGTCGAAGGCCTCGACGACGTCGAGATTGGTGTCAAGCCCACCGGTCCGCCCGGCCACGGCGTAGACGAGGCCTCCGAGCGCCGCCGTCCCGAGATGCTCTCGCGGTCTCGGGCCAGGGATCACCGACCAGCGACGGTCGCCGAGATCGAAGACGAGGGCTTCCCGGGCCAGGCGGCCGGGCGCCTCCACGCCGCCGACGACGTAGAGCTTGTCGCCGACGACCGCAGCGCCGGCCGCGGCACGAGGTACCGGCATTGCGGGGAGTGCGCCCCACCTTGCTCCCTCGAGGATGTACGCCTTCCGGAGTGGGACGTTGCCGGCTGCATATCCACCCAGCACGTACAGGCGGCCGCGTGCGCCTGCCGCCATCGCATGGTCGACTGTCACGGGCAAGTCCGGCAGGCGGCGCCAGCGATTGTTCGCGGGCGAGAAGGCGTCGGCGCGACCCGTGTTGCGGCCGCTTCGCAGATAGCCGCCGACGACGGCGATCTCCCGGCCGAGCGGTGCCGCGGCAACTTCGGTGCGCGCTACAGGGACAGAGCGTGCGGGCCGCCAAGCCGGTGGGGCCGCGAGCCCCGTGCCCACCGCGATCACCACGGTGAGGAAGGCGGCAAACACCAGCTTCACGGCCCGCATCGTAGTCGGGGCCGCACCCCCGACCCGAAGCTCATGGCCGGCCTGGTCGTCCGAGCCGCGGGGCGCCACGCCGCATTTGGGCTCCCGGACCCGGACGACCAACCCGGCCGCTTAGATAGATGCCCGGGTCGCGCGAAACTTGCGCTCTCGAGAAACTTCTGCGAGACCTAGCGCAGAGCTTCGACGCCGTCCAGCAACTTCCAGTTGCCGGCCAGCGCTGCCTCAGCGGCGCCCACGATCCGGTCGGCGTCTTCGGGGCCCGCGTGGTGCTCGAGCAGCTCTCGTGCTTCCGCCGCATGCTCCACGTCCCGTTCGGCGTGCAGGGTGAAGTAGGACGTCGCCGCAGTGTCGGGCTCGAACCCGTAATGGTCCACGAGGCCGTCGAGCTTCGTGCGCGAGACCTCGGGCTGGCTCGCCTCGATCGCGTAGAGGATGCCGAGGGCCTCGAGCGGGTCGGTCGCCGAGGTCCAGGCGGTGACGCACTGCCGGGTCGTGTCGAGTCGAGCCGGTCCTTCCTCGGCCCCGAGAGAGGACCCGAACTCGTCCCAGAGGGCGACGTGCTCGCGCTCCTCATCGGCGTGATCGGAGCCTGCGATCGGAGCGGCGGCTTCCGCTGCATCAGCCAGCGCGACGACCGCGTGCCTGTACTCGCCGGCATACGCAGTGAGCTCTTCGCGCGTCAGCTCTCCGGATTCCCAGCGACGGTAGAAGGGGTGTTCGAGGACGTTCAGGCGCCGGCGGGCGGCGTCGAGGCGGGCGATGAGGCTCATGCGAATCCTCCTTGGGGGGTCCTGCGATGCTAACTCGCGATGCGGTTGCTCGCCGGGATCGGAGTGCTGGTGGCTCTCAGTGCAGCCGGCGTGATGGGGGCGGCGCTGCCGGCGACCGCCGAGGACGCGACGTCGCACGTCCTGCAGCACGGCACGGGAGCGACGGTCGCGGCGCTGTTGGCGGCCGCCGTCGCCATCGTGTGGACCGCGACCAGGCTCCTGAGCTTGATCGCGAAGCTCGCGTTCGTCGGCGCCGTGCTCTGGTTCGCAGGCGCGCAGCTGGTCGAGGCGATCGGCGGCCTCGGCTACGACCGGCTCAACGTGTCCGCGCCGGAGAGGTACGCCGACCTGCACGAGCTCGGCAACAGCTTCACGACGCTCTCCTCGGTGTTCGTGCTGCTGTCGGCGGGCCTCGTCGCCCTCTCGCTGCTTCGGGCGTTCGGCCGCCGACGCTGAGCTATCGAAGGCTCAGATGTCCTGGAGCGGACGACGCTCCGAACCTCACTCGCTCGCCTCTCTGCTCGCGCCGCTCTTCGCGTTCGTACGCTTGCCGCGACGATCATCCGGGTAGGAGACTCCTGATGGCCGGCAAGAAGATCCTGGTGGTGACGACCGTGGAGGCCGACGAGTCGGAGGTTCGGAACCAGCTCGCCGACGCCGACGAGATTCGCATCGTCGCCCCCGCCGCGAAGATCTCGTGGCTCGGTTGGCTCACGAACGACGAGGGCGACGCACGCGGGGAGGCCCAGCAGGCGGCCGAGCAGGTCGCGCAGGCAGTGGGCAACGACGCGCGGGTGCAGGTGGACGAGACGAGCCAGAACACGGACGCGGCGCAGGACGTCGCGGACGCCCTACGGAGCTTCCCGGCTGACGAGATCGTCGTCCTCACCCGAAGCGGCGAGGACTCGAGCTGGCTCGAGGACGACGCCGTGCGCGCGTCGTTCGAGGCGCACGGGGTGCCGGTGCGCCATCTCGAGCTCTGACGCGCTCCACCCGGGAGATCGTCCCATCGTGGAGGCGGGGGGAGCGGGCACGGAAGATTTCGCCCGCCACCCCCTCCCGCCGAAACGCAGACGACGGCGACGCCGAAGGCTGCGCTTGAAGCTCCCGCAGGCCTCACCGCCAGGCTGGTCGCCGAGACCGAGGTCATGCTCGAGTGGCAGCCCACGGAGGGAGCCGGCAGCTGTCTCGTGCTGACGGCGCTCCAGCCGGACGGGGAGTACACGGAGCTCGGGTCCACGGAGAAGCCCTCCTACCAGGCGACGGGCTTGGAGGGCGGGCCCCCGTACTACTTCGTCGTCCGCGCCGTGCGCGGTGAGGAGCGGTCCGCAGACTCCGCGGTGGCCGAGGCGCAGAACTAGGGCTCAGCGCAGGACGAAAACGGCCACGGCGGCGTACTGGCACGCCGCTGCGGCGATCACGAGGGCGTGGAACACCTCGTGGTAGCCGAAGACCTCCGGAATCGGATCTGGCCGGCCGCGCGCGTAGACAACTGCGCCCGCCGTGTAGAGGAGGCCTCCGACGCCGAGGAGGACGACAGCGGTCGAGCCGGCGTGATCCCAGAGCTGGGGCAGGGCGACGACGCCGATCCAGCCGAGGGCGACCGCAATCACAGCAGTGATCCATTTGGGACTGTCGATCCAGACGAGCTTGATGGCGATCGCTGCGAGCGCTCCGCCCCAGGCGACCGGAAGGATCGTCCAGCGCCAGACTCCCGAGAGTGCCAGCAGCGCATACGGGGTGTACGTCCCTGCAATCAGGAGGTAGATCGCGGCGTGGTCGAGGCGCCGCATCAGCCTCCTGGTCGACGGGCGCCACATCACCCGGTGATAGAGGGCGCTCACCCCGAACATCACTGCGAGTGCCGCGGCGAAGATCGCGGTCGCCAGCCGCTCGGCGGGCCCCGAGGCTGCGCCCACGAGCAGCACTCCGAGGACGACGGAGACCATGAAGGCGTACTGGTGGGAGACCCCGCGGAGCCGTGGCCTCGTCTCGACGGTCACACCGCGAGCATACGAGGCACACGCCCCTCCGGCGAGCCGCTGCTACCGTGTGGGCACGGACGGCACTCGGTCGTCCCGTGAGATTCAGCTTCTCGTTCCTCTTTCAGTGGTTTCGAGGTAGATGAGTCTCGAACCACAACCGAAGGAGTCGAACATGTCAGAAACGACGTTCTCGGACCTCGGCGTCGCCGAGCCTGTAGCCGCCGCACTCGCCGAGCGCGCAATTCACGCGCCATTTGCCATCCAGTCGCTCGTCCTGCCGGACGCGCTTGCCGGACAGGACGTCCTGGCGAGGTCGCCGACCGGCTCGGGCAAGACCCTGGCCTTCGCCGTCCCGATCGTTCAGCGGCTGCAGCCGGGGGACCCCCGCCCCTCCGCGTTGATCCTCGTCCCGACGCGCGAGCTGGCCACGCAGGTGACCGAGGAGTTCTCGGACATCGCCAAGGCCAGAGGCCTCAGCGTCGCTGCCGTCTACGGCGGGATCTCGATCGCCACCCAGGCGAAGGCCGCGAAGAACGCGCACATCCTCGTTGCGACGCCGGGGCGGCTCGAGGACCTGGCCAACCGGCGCATGGTGAGCTTCGAGGGCGTCCGCGTCCTCGTTCTCGACGAGGCCGACCGCATGCTGGACATGGGGTTCCAGCCCCAGGTCGACGCGATCGTCCGGCGCCTGCCGCGCAAGCGACAGACGATGTTCTTCTCGGCGACGCTCGACGGCGAGGTCGCCGAGCTCGCCCGTTCCTACACCCATAACCCGAGTCGCTACGACGCCGCGCTCCCCGGTCATCTCGAGCAGGGCGAGACCGACCACCGATTCGTGTCGGTCACGGCGGAGACCAAGGTCGAGACGCTCGTGCAGATGCTCGCCGCCGAGCGTGGCCTCGCCCTCGTGTTCGTCCGGACGAAGCGCGGTGCGGACCGGCTCGTCCAGAAGCTCGGCCGCCATGGCGTCAACGCAGTCGCGATGCACGGCGACATGAGCCAGCCCGCGCGCGAGCGGGCGCTCGGCCGCTTCGAGTCGGGTCAGATCTCGACCCTCATCGCCACGGACGTCGCAGCCCGCGGCCTCGATCTCGACGAGATCACGCACGTGATCAACTTCGATCCGCCGGAGGACAGCAAGGGCTACACCCACCGGGTCGGCCGCACAGCCCGAGCCGGCCGCGACGGAACCGGGATCACGCTGGTGCTGCCCGAGCAGCAGAGCGAGGTCAGTCACGTCGCGAGGAGCGTGGGCGAAGAGGATCAGTTCGAGGAGCAGGGCATGCGCGTCGCGGCCAAGCGACTCGTGTACTCGGGCCGCAAGCGCCGCTCCCGCTGGAGCGCTCCCCCGCGGCGGAGAAAAATCTAAGCTCGCGGCGAGGCAGGACTTTGCGAGGCGAGTCTGTGCAACTAGGTTTGATTCATGCAGGCTGCGCTCGCCCGGATCGGACAGAGGCGAGGCCTCGTCGTCCTGCTTCAGATTCTCTTCATGGTTGCCTTGCTGGGGTTCCTCAGCTGGGCGTTTCAGGACACCTGGGCTGACGCGGGCCCGCGCCTTCGCGATGCGAGTGTGGTCGACCTCTCGATCGCCTGCGCGCTGCTCGCCGCCTACTACCTGCTGTTCGTCCTCGGGTGGCAGTGGATTCTCCGGGTCATGGGGATCCGGACGTCCTACGCGGTCGCCCTTCAGGCGGAGATGGCGTCGATGCTCGCCAAGTACATCCCCGGCGGGGTCTGGACCCCCGCCGCTCGCGTCGTCTGGTTGCGGAAAGCGGGCGGAGTCGCGCAGACGTCGGTCGTCGTGGCCTCGATCCTCATGGAAGCGGGATTGTCGGCAGTCGCCGGCGTTCTCGTGCTTCTCCTCGCGCTCTCGTGGGTCGAGGGCTGGGACGTCCCGCTCTGGCCGATCATCCTGTTCGGGATCGGCATCGCAGGCCTCCTGCACCCCCGTGTCTTTCCCGTCGTAGCACGGCTCCTCTTCCGGCCGTTCGGCGGCGAAACTCCGCCTGCGTTGCCATGGAGGACCATGCTCGGGCTCCTTGGGTTCTACGCGGGAACGTGGCTCGTCGGCGGCGCGGCACTCCTCTACCTCGTCCGCTCGGTCGGCGGCGACGCGGGCTTCGGAGTGGCCCCGTATCTCGGGGGCGCTGCCGCAGTCGGCGCGATCGTGGCGGTGCTGTCGATTCTCGCTCCGTCGGGTCTGGGCGTGCGCGAGGCCTCGATGTACGGGTTGTTGCTGGCGGTGGCCTCGCCGGGCGTCGCCCTGAGCGCGATCGTGCTCAACCGTCTTGCGATCACGATCGTCGAGGCGGGCCTCCTCGGACTCGGGCTCGCGCTCTGGCGCTCGCGCGCCGGCGCAGAGACTCAGGTTCCCGAGGCGCGCCCCGTGAGCTGACGGCTCGGCTGCGCGGCCGCCCCGTCCAGCCGAGTCCGGCGAGCCGAATGAAGAACGCCCAGGCGAGTGCTCCTCCCACCACGTAGCCGAGGGTGCTGGCGAGCGCCGCGCCCGTCGTGCCGAAGACGGGGATGAAGACGAGCGAGCCGATCGAGGTCAACACCAGGGCGACGGCAGAGACGGCAAGGCTGAGCCGGGCCCGCCCGCGGCGGACGGAGAGGTACACGACGAGCACAGTCACGGGCGCGTATGCCACCACCCCCGGCAGGAGCACGGCGAGGGGGCCGACGGCGTCCGCGAAGTCCTCGCCGAAGAGCAACGGGATCAGGAACGGTGCGGCTGCTCCGACGATCACGGCGACGCCGGCGGTCAGCAGCAAGGCTCGTCTCGCGGAGCGCGCGATCAGCGTCGCTGCTCGCTCCTCGGACTCGTGCACGACAGGTGCGGTCACAGCGGTCGCGAGCGCACCGGCGACGAGCCACATCGCCTCCGCGGCCTGCATGGCGATCGAATAGATCCCGACGTCCCGTAGCTCCTCGAACCGCCGGAGGACGAAGAGCTCGGCCCGGTAGCTGACGAGGTTGATGACCTGCACGGCGCCCATCGCGATGGCGAGCCGCGCGAGGGCGCGCGAGACGGGGTCGACGACGCTCGGCACGTCGAGCGGCCGCCAGGCCGAATGCGAGCTGACTAGCGCGAAGGCGGCCGTCAGGACATTTGCCAGAGCCCAGGACGCGACCGCTCCGGCGACGCCCGTGTCGAGTATGACCACCAGGACGACCATCCCGGCGACCGTCAGCAGTGGGGGAAGCAGCTGGATGTAGTTCCAGAGCCGCACGCGTGCGAGACCGAGCAGGACGCCGGACACGGTCTGCCAGAGCACGTTCGGGATCAGGGCCAGCGCGGCGAAGAACGCGATCCGCGGCCCGAGGTCTTCGCTGACGGATGCGATCGTGAACACGATCGCGCTTCCGATCGCCCCCAGCAGGATCCCGAGGGCGAGCGCGCGGTGGACGAGCTGCCGCAGATCGACGCCGGGTTGCCCCATCCGATTCGTCACTGCCACCCCGAGCTGGCCGAGGAGCCGCGAGAAGATCGTGACGCCGAGCACGGCGAGCACGAAGGCGCCCCGGCCGGCCGGCTCCAGAAAGCGGCTCTGGATCACCACGAGCAGCAGGGCAACGGGCGTCGAGAGACCGCGGAAGAGCAGCGTCTCGAACGTGTTGCGAGCGACCGCCTTCGCACCGGGGACGGCCCGCCGGGGGAGGTTCGGTGAGATCGGTGGTGAGAAATCCGCCCCCGGCGCCGGGCGAGCGCGGCCGTCGAGCGCGGCGCTCGCCGAGCGATCGGGTGTCTCGCTCACGCTCGGAATCGTAGGAGAGCCTCCGTGTGGCATGGGATTCGGCATAGTGGGTAGAACAACTGTCCGAGAGGCCAGCTCGATTCGCGCGGCCGCCCTCCAAACTCGAAGGAGAACCGTCCGTGACACGTACGCACAAGCTGGTAAACCTCGCTGGCATCGGCCTCCCGGTTTTCGGACTCGTGCTGGCGATCGTGCTTCTGTGGGAGCGAATGGTCGGCCCGACGGAGCTCGCGATCATGATCGTGGGCTACCTGCTCACAGGCTTCGGGATCACTGTCGGCTACCACCGGCTCTTCACCCACCGCTCGTTCGAGACCTACCGGCCGGTCCGGTACGCCTTTGCGGTGCTCGGACAGATGGCTGTCGAGGGCGACGTCGTCGCCTGGGTGGCTGATCACCGAAAGCACCACCAGTTCTCCGATCAGGACGGTGACCCGCACAGCCCGCATGCGGGCTACGGCAACGGTGCCTTCGAAGCGCTGAAGGGCCTCTGGCATGCGCACACCGGGTGGATGTTCAGCCTGGCCGGCCGCGCCGACAAGATGAAGTACGCGAAGGATCTGGTCGACGACCGGGGCCTGCGCCTGATCGCAAAGCTATTCCTCCCGACTGTCGCGCTGTCACTGCTCGTCCCGGCACTGATCGGATGGGCGCTTCTCGGGGGGTGGTACGGCTTCTGGGCCGGGCTCATCTGGGGAGGAGGCGTGCGGATCTTCCTCCTGCACCACGTGACCTTCTCGATCAACTCGATCTGTCACTTCTGGGGCGGTCGCCGCTTCGGCACGCCCGACGAGTCCCGCAACGTCTGGTGGCTCTCCTGGCTCTCCTTCGGGGAGTCCTGGCACAACAACCACCATGCGTTCCCCTCGTCAGCATTCCACGGCCTCCGGAAGTTCGAGGTCGATCCCGGCGGTTGGGTGATCTGGACGCTCGAGAAGTGTGGGCTCGCGTGGCGCGTCGTACGGATTCCGCCCGAGCGTCAGGCGCGGAAGCTCGCGGTCGAATAGCACCAGGCTCAGATCCTCCGAAAGCGCTCGAGCTCGCGCGCGACCAGGTTCGCCCACCGCCGGGCTCGCGGGAGAGGCGCCAGGCCCCATCGTGCACGAACGGCCGCGCCGTGGAGGCCGCCGCTGATCAGCGTGTACTCGCTGTCGGTCGTGTAGCGCCGTGCGCGCTCGAAGCTGCGCATGGAGCTCGCGGCCGTCGTGCCCGGGATCCACGGCAGCGAACGGTCGAACGAGCCGTGGAGGATGACGAATCGGCGGCCTGCGAGTGGATCGACCGGCAGCTGCTCGGGGAGCCAGGGCGCCAGACCGACCACGGTCTTCACTGCCGGATGGCCCGCGGCGGACACCGCCACAGCCCCGCCCATCGAGAATCCGACCAGCGCGAGGCGCTCGGCGCCGCCTTCGACGGCTGCGTTCAACGTGTCGCGCGCGTCCTCGACGCAGAGATTCAGCCGTTGCCAGGATTTGATCCGGTAGCGAACCTCGACGAAGCCGAGCTCGGGGAGGGACCGGGCAAGACGCCGGACGAGCCACTCGTTCGAGGCGCTCCAGGTGCCTGGGTCCTCCTCCTTGCGCCCGCCGCCGAGAAAAACCGCCGTGTGGTGACGCAGTCCATTGGTCACGCGAGCCTCGGCGCCGCTCGCGAGCGGGAGAAGCGTGGGTACTGGGGTCATCAGGAAAGAGAGTCGCGCCGGCGGAGTGCTCGCGGCAGAGGAGCAAGCAGTCTAGGGCCGGTGCGGCACCTGGTCGCGCAACTGCGTGAGCTCAAGCGAGTTGCACGAATCCCCTCCGGTGCGATTTGCAAGACCCGTGTCAGCTGGCCGAACGCCGTTCCAATCCGGTTTCGAGACCGCATCCGGGCATCGGCGTCCATCGGACGTTCGGCATCGTCCTGCTCAAGGCAGGCGGCCCCTGGCCCAGCGGGTTCGTGGGTAACACCGACGCGCTCGCCATCGGCGTTCGCGGCAGGACGACCGTCTATGACTTCGAGCCTGGTAAGTCGAAGAAGGACAAGCACTAACCGGACTCGCATGGATCGACCCGAAGCCCCGGCTCCGCCGGGGCTTCGGCGTTTCAGGCCCGCTATGCACCGGTCGGGGGCAGCTAGCGTCGTGGAAATGGATGGTTGGGAGACGTGGCAGCGTCAAACGGACGAGGGCGCGGTGGAGTCGGAGCAGCGCGTCGCTCTCCGCGCGCCTGTGGTTGCGTTCTCCGTGGCAGGGGCGGAACACCTGGGTCGCGCGTACTGGCGTGAGGTCGAACGAGTCACGGGCCGGCTCGTGCGAGCGCGAGAACGGCGGGGCACGCTCGAGCTGCGGCTGCTCGGACGTGGCCCTGCCCTCCTTCGGTTCGGCCAGCCGACGTTCGAGGCGACAAGCACGCTCGCGCGCTGCAGATATCCGATCGCGGGCGGCCTCCTCGCGCAGCGACCGGTTGGGGAGATCGTCCTCGAACAGGCCGGCGGAGCGTCGCCGGTCTTCCGCTCGACCATCCGCGGTTTTTTTCCGAGCCTCGCAGCCCGCAACGGTAGGCCGGACTGGACCGGTGCGCTCTACAACCGGTTGCAGAGCCGGATCCACGTTGTCGTCAGTCGCCGCTATTTCGCGCGGTTGATCGCCGAGGCTCGCAGATGAACGTCGCCGTCTTCGGCGCCTCTGGGACGATCGGCCGGCCGCTGCTTGCCGAGCTTGCCGGGGAACACCACGTCGTGGCGGTCTCGCGTTCCGACAGACCCGACACCGGCGGCGTCACGTGGAAGACCGCGGATGCGACCGACGGCGATTCCGTGGCGCGCGTCCTCGAAGGCGTGGACGTCGCGTACTACCTCGTCCATTCCCTCGGCAGCGCCGATTTCGAGGGCGAGGATCTCAGGGCTGCCGAGACGACAGCGCGCGAAGCAGAGCGCGCGGGCGTCAAGCAGCTCATCTACCTCGGCGGGCTCGGCGACGACTCTGCGGATCTCTCACCCCACCTCCGCAGCAGGCGCGAGACCGGAAAGCGCCTGGCTTCCACCTCGGTTCCGGTGACGACGCTGCGCGCGGCGATGGTCATCGGCCACGGGAGCGCTGCGTTCGAGACGATCGTCGCACTGGTGAACCGCCTGCCGGCAATGGTGATGCCGCGCTGGGTGACGACCCGGACCCAGCCCGTCGCGCTCCCAGACGTGATCGCCTATCTCTCGGGCGTGTGCGGACTCGAGCCTGCGCTAGGCACCGAGTTCGACGTCGGCGGGCCGGAGGTGATGACCTACCGCGAGATGATCGAGCGCATCGCGCGTATCCGCGGAAAGCGCCCCTTCATCGTCGAGGTCCCCGTTCTGACGCCGCGCATCTCCTCCCTGTGGCTCCACCTGGTCACACCCGTCAGAGCCGGAGTCGCGCGTCCTCTCATCGAGGGGTTGCGAAACGAGACGGTTGCCCGCGACGACCGGATCCGCCGGCTCCTACCGATCGAGCTGACGCCATTCGACGTCGCCGCGCGCACGGCTCTCAGCCGGCTCGAGTAGCGGGGTCAGACGCCTGAATAGCTCGAGGCCACGCCGGATGACTCGCCGCCCTCCGCGAACACGAGCTGTGGTTCCCCGGCCCGGCTCGGCTGCGTCCGAAGCTCTTGGGCGGGCTGGATGTCGAGCGCCTTGCGGTGCGCGAGCTCCAAGAGCCAGGCGCGAACGCCCTCACGCGCGCCATCGAAGCGCTCCTCCGAGCGCCACACAGCCAGGAATGCGTCCTGCACTGCCTGTTCCGCGAGGCTCGTGTTGTGGACGACGCGGAAGGCGAGCCCGTAAGTGACCCGGCCGAAACGGTCGTAGAGCTCCCCGAGCGCGAGCTCGTCGCCCGCGGCAGTCAAGCTCAGGAGAGCTTCGTCGGACTGGTTCCGAAGGCGACGCCGCAGCATTGCTAGACCCCGACCGCTTCCGCCCGTGACGGGTCGAGTGTCCGGGCGATGAGCTCTGCGCCCTCCTCCGCCTCCAGGACCTCGAGTCCGAGCAGCCCGAGGTTCACCGAGCAGAGCATCCGCGTTGCAGCATCGTTGTCTACGAGAAGCACGCGCAGCGGGGCGGTGCGCTTGCGGCCTCCTCTCTTCAGAACGTTTGGCACGGCAACTCCTACTTTGCGGAGGGCCGGGTGTTGGGGCCCGTCGCTAGCTTGGGTTGCCGACCGGTTTTCTGAAGTCGGCGACGTTGTCGGTCGTGGTTTTCGAACCGACGGGAAAAAGGTAGCGCACGGACGGGGTGTGATCTGCGAGTTTTTGGGAACCTTCACCCTCCTGACCCATGTCCACACAGCCACTCGAGCACCTGCGCGTCCTGATCGCGAACGAGCGAAAGGATCGCCTCGCGGACGTCGCGGCGATCGTCAACTCCCTCGGCCATGAAGTCATCGCTCGTGAGATCGAGGTCAGCGAGGTCGGGGCTGCCACGGCGCGCGAGAACCCAGACGTCGCCCTGGTAAGGCTCGGAGTGAGCTCGGAGCACGCCCTGGGATTGATCGACAAGATCGTCCGTGAGGCGACGTGCCCGGTGATCGCGCTGCTTCATGCCCCGGACCCGGAGTACGTGACAGAGGCAGCCAAACGGGGCGTGTTCGCCTACATCGACGACACCGCGCCCGGCGCCTGGCGGAACGCGATCGAAATCGTCCTCCTACGGTTCACCGAGTACCAGAATCTCGAGGGAGCCTTCGGCCGCCGGGCTGTAACCGAACGCGCGAAGGGAATCCTGATGGAGCGCCACTCAGTCGGAGAAGCCCAGGCCTTTGAACTGCTTCGTACGCAAGCCCGCAACGGCAACCGAAAGCTCATCGATATCGCCCAGGCCGTCGTCGACGGCCACGCGCTGCTGCCGCCGACAACCGCGGCCCAAGCGTAGTCCCCGAAGCGGGATTGCTCAGGCTCGACCGATCCCTCGTCGGGCCTGATGCTCCTCGGAGGCGAGCCTTATTCTCGTCTTCAGTATCCCCTCCGGGCCACGCTGTGCCGCGCAGCCTTGTCGGCCGAGCCGAACCGCGGGATACTTCTTCCTTCAGCATCGACGACGAGAGGAGACGCTTTGGCGATCGCACGAATTATTTCGCGGGAAGGGGATCAGCAGGAGCTCGAGCGCCAATACGGGATCGTTTCCGACCGCATGAACGAGCTTCCGTTCGCGGACGGCATGAAGGCGCACATCGCGCTGCGGACGGAGAACGGTATGCAGATCATCAACGTGTGGGAGTCTGAGCAACACGCCGACGCCGCGATGGAGCGCCCGGAGTTTCAGGAGGCTTTGCGAGAAGCCGGGATATCCCGCGCCGACGTTCAGCCGAAGCAGCACGACGTCCTGAACGTCCGAACGAGCTGAGGCACGCCGCCCGCAGGTCGAGGGCCCCGACATGAATCGCTCTCGCGAGTCCGCAGGTGCCGGTGATTGCGCCAGGCGCCGCGAGCGTGGCCGTGCGGCGTGAACGACTCGACGGCGTTCGGAGAGCGGTCAGCCCGGCGAGCTTGCGCTGTGAGATGGCGCTACCGTCGCTGAAGTGGCTAGACACACGAGGTCGGGAGAGTGGCTGCCGACCGCACCTCCCTCTTGTCGTCGCGCTCCTCGTCCCGCTGGCGCTTACCGCGTGCTCGCTCGGTGAGAGCGAGGCGGACGAGAAGGCGGCGCCGGCACGTAGCGGCGCCGTGAAGCTCGTCGAGCGTGGCGAGACCGCGGTGTCGTGGGTCGGCGAGCGCAACGTCCACCTCCGGGGCGGCGGCTCGATCGAGCTCGGAGCCGCCGTCAATGCGACCCTGATCGGCACCCTCGCGCCGGTAGCCGTACCGAGTGCGTCTGGCGCGGCGATCGCCTACAACTCTTGGCGCGGCCGTAGGCCGGTGGTACGTATTCGCGACCTCCGAACCGGCCGCGAGTCGGTCCTCGCGGAGGGCGCCCACTCTCCGGCCTGGACGCGCGACGGCAAGCTCGCTTACTTCAAGGCGCTCGAGCCGGAGTTGCGCGACCCGCGGCGGTATCTCGGCCACGTCGTCGTCCGGCGGTCGCGTGGCGCACCGCCGGGCCGGTGGACGGCCGCCGCCGGCCGTTACGTCGTCGCGGGCTGGGCGCGCGGCCGTGTTCTGTTCTACCGGGTCGGCGAGAGCTTCCCCGACCTGCTCGTTCTCGACGGGCGGCAGCGGCAGCGGCTGCTGGCGCGGGGCGCCGCGCTCGTCGCGATCAGTCCCGACGGACGGCGAGCGGTGGTCAGCCGTTATCGCGCGTTGCCGCCGGTCGTCCGCGTGGTCGATATCCGTTCCGGGCGGACTGTGGCAGGGCTGCGAGCAATGGCGGGGGTCCGCGTCGATTACGTCCTCGAATCGGGATCCTGGGTCGGCGACCTCGTCTTCGCGGCGACGACCAACGGCATCGCGATCTTCCGGATCACCGGCGGCGCTCTCCGTCTCGAGCAGGTGTTGCTCTCGGCGGGGACGTTTCCGGTCGGGCTCCTGGAGCCACGGGCGGCCGCCGGCGGTCGGCGGGTGAGCGCGCCCGCGCCTTTGCGAGCATCTCCGTCGTCATGTCGATGCCCATTACCTCACCTTCGGGCGCGACCATCTGGGCGGCGACGAGAGAGTCTGTCCCCGCACCGCAGCCGACGTCGAGCACGCGCTCGCCCGGCGAGAGCCGCCCGAGGGAGAACGGATTGGCCACGCCTGCGTAGGACTCGACAGCGGTGTCGGGCACCCGGGACAGCTCGTCTGGATAGTCCAGATCCTCGGCCCAGGCTCGGCCGGTGGGGAAGATGAAGTCCTTCTCGGGCTCGGTCGAGACTTGCGCGTAGGTCTTCTTGATCTCTCTTTTGAGCGTTTCGACGTCGATGTCGGCCCGGACGGACAACCTACCCACAACGCTAGCGCGATGCGACGCCCGTGCCAAGACCCTCGTGCCCATCATCGTCCCGCCGATGGCCACGGGTGGAGGCGACCAGGCCGCTGGCGGCGGTGAGCACCGCGACGCCGGCAATCGCCTCTCCGGCGCCGAGTGCGTCGGCGACGAAGCCGCTGATGAGGGCGCCGGCCACCGAAGCAGCCCAAGTCCCGCTAGAAGCGGTCGTCCAGGACGCTCTTGCGCCAGGGCGTCTTGTGATCATCAGTTTCGGACGGCAAACGCGAACGGAGCACTCGGGAAAAGTTTGGGACAGGCCTCGGGTTCCGAAGCTCAACGCGATTGGAGAAGGGGCGGCCGGGGCGAATCGGCAATAGCGGGGAAAAAGCGCTTGGGAGGGCGAGTCCTCGACCGTTGGCAGCGGGGATCCTCCATGGCAAGGGGGGTCTCCGGTTCGAGTCCGGAAGAGGCGTAGCGGCGGAGCCGGGGCGACCGCGATGCGGCCGCCCCGCCCGCACCGGGCTTTCAGCGGCAGGTCATCGTGAACCGGTCCATGAAGACCCGGTTCACGCCGTCGCGCTTCACGATGTGGAAGGTCCATCGGACGACGAGGGTCGCCGACTGTGTGCCGGTACTCGAGATTCGTGTGTGGACGATGAAGCCGCCGGTACCGAAACCCTCCTCGATCGAGGCGACACCCGTCTGTGTCCCGTGCGAGTGGTCGCGGTAGACCGCGCCCGATTCGAGTCCGACGCCCTCGAGTCCGACCGTCCGGAAGCGAAAGAGAAAGTGCGTCCTGCCGTTCGCGTCGACAAACTCCTGAAGGGACTCGACCGCGTGTCCTTGCGTTAGCAGGATCGGCTCTTCGCAACCCTCCTCGACGACACCGGCGAGTTCGATCACTGCCTCGTGACGAACCGGGTCCGCACTGGCGAGCCCGCTTCCCGTCAGCCCGAGCGCCGCGAGAACGAGCACCGCCCCCATCACTGCCATCTTTCTCATCTCCACTCCTCCTTTCAGCCGGAGCGCGACAAGCGAACCGGAAACAACAATGTTCCGATTGTTTTTGCCGTCACTCCAAATCCGTCCTAAGCACGCTCCAATTCCGGATTTTGGTGCGACCCCGCTTGTCCGGCGTAGTGCGTTACGGCACGGGCTCGACGCGGACGACGGTGTTCGTCGTCCCGCTACTGACCCAGACCGCACCCTCTCCTACCGCCGGGAACACTGCGCCGGGAATCCCCAGCTCCCCAACAACCCGGTTTCCAACAGGATCGATTCGGATGAGCGACACCCCAATGCTCGTCACCCAGATCGATCCAAGGCCCGCCGCTGCACCGAACGCGATCGCGCCGGCGTCGACGGTACTGGCGACCCTGTTCGTCGCCGGATCGATCCTGGCAACCGTCCTGGTGTTTCTCGCGGCCCAGACCGCGTCCTCCGTGACTGTCAGTCGTCCTCCGTTGTCCCCGACCGCAATCGTCGCGACCACGCCGTTCGTGGCGGGGTCGATCCTGACGACGTGCCGCTTGTCGGGATCGGGAACAGTGACCCACACGGCTCCAGGCGACGTCGCGACGGCTTGAGGGCTGCAGCAGAGCTGCTCAGCTGCGATGACGGCGGAGACGCGGTTCGTCGCCGTGTCGATCCGCGCCACCGAACCCGCGCGGTGATTAGCGACCCAGACTGACCCGGAACCAACAGCGATTCCCTGAGGATTCTCTCCGACTGGGATCGTCGCGACCACCGTGTTCGAGCGCGGGTCAATCCGCGAGACGGTGTTCGCGTCGTTGTTCGTCGCCCAGATCGAGCCTTCCCCTGCCGCGAGGTAACCGAACGCACCTTGGCCGATCGAAATTGTTGCGGTCACGGTGTTCGTGACGGGATCGATCCGGGACACCGTCTGATCTGCGTGGTTCTTCACCCAGACCGCCCCCTCGGCGGCCACTATGCCGCCGGGGCGCCCTCCGACGGGAATCGTCGCAACGATCCTCGCCCCGGCTGGAGGCGGAGGGGGTGGAGGCGCGGGGGGGCGGGGCCGTCGTTTCTCGGAGAGTCTGCCGCGATGGCAGTGAAAGCCGTATCGGTGGTACTGACGATCCAGCCGCCTTGCGCAGCGCAGTCCCGCGCGCAGGCACCTGTGGCGACCGCCGATGATCCCGTGCCGGAGGCCGGGACTGCATCGCTTCGTTGCAGCTGAAGGAGATTCCACGCTCGCATCTACGGTCCCACCACTCAAGGCAAGACAGGCGAACGAAGCGACGATTGCGCCCGTGACGCGCTTACTCATCGTCTTTCTCGGTCTGGACACCACAGTGGATCCGATTGTTCTCGCCGTCACTCCAGATCCGCCCCAAGGACGCTCCAACCCGGTGTAGCGTCGCCCGGGCGTGATGGAATTCGCGATTCTCGGCCCCTTCGAGGTGCGCGACGCAGGGCGGCCCCTCGTCCTCGGCGGCCCGAAACCGCGTGCACTACTTGCGATGCTCCTGCTGTCGCCGAACCGAGTCGTCGCCGTCGACCGGCTGATCGACGCGCTCTGGGGTGAGACGCCTCCACCCAGCGCGGAGCACATGGTTCAGGGCTACGTCTCGGAGTTGCGCAAGGTGCTGCGGCCGGCGCACGTCATCGAACGGCGCCCGCCCGGTTACACGCTGTCTGTCGACCCGCATCTGATCGACCTCGCTCGTTTCGAAAAGCTCGTCGAAGATGCGGAAGCCGAGCTCCAGCGCGGCCGGGCGGCGCGTGCTCGCGAGCTTTTCCGAGACGGCCTCGCGCTCTGGCGCGGCGACGCGCTCGCCGACCTCGCGCGCGAGGGCTTCGCTCCGGTGGAGCTCGCGCGCCTCGAAGAGCTTCGCGAGGCTGCGCTCGAGCGCCGGATCGACGCAGATCTGGCTTCTGGCCGCGGCGCGGAGCTCGTCGGTGAGCTGCAGACGCTTGTGCGCAGCCATCCTTTCCGCGAGCGGTTCTACGCCCAGCTGATGGTCGCTCTCTATCGGTCCGGTCGGCAGGCGGAGGCGCTCGAGGTCTACCGGTCGGCATGGGACGAGCTGGTCGAACGGCTCGGGGTCGAGCCCGGGCAGAGGCTGAGAGAGCTCGAGCAGTCGATTCTCCGGCGCGATCCGGAGCTCGACGCGTCCGGGCCGGGTGACCGGGACAGCGCTCGGGGTCGGTCGGTTCTCGTCGTCGCAATCGAGGAAGCGTCGCTCGCCGGGCTCGTATCGCTCGTCGAGCCGCTCGCACGCGAGGCGCCTGGAGACGAGCTGATCGTGAGCAGCCTCGTGTCGCGCGACGCGACCAAGCTCGAGGACGCGTCTCGCCGGTTGGCAGAGCTGCGCGACGCGCTTCTCGGGCGGGGAATCTCGGCTCGTTCTGCGGCGTTCACGAGCGAGCGCCCCGGCAGCGATGTCGTCCGGCTCGCGCGCGCCCAGGATGCGCAGCTCCTCCTGCTCGAGTGTCCGGCGGAGCTCTTCGCCGGCCGAGCGCCCTCGAGCGACATGGCGAGCATTCTGGCTGAGGCGCCCTGCGACGTGGCATTCGCGATCCTGCGGGAAGCCGAGAGCACCGGCCGGCCCGTACTCGTTCCGTTCGGCGGGTCGGACCACGACTGGGCAGCCGTCGAGCTGGCGGCGTGGTGGGCGCGAGCGCAGGCCGTCGAGCTCGTGCTCGCAGGCGTGGCCGACGGCGCTCCAGGGGAAGGGCGCGAAGGGCGTGACGCCAGCCGTCTTCTCGCGGATGTCTCCCTCGTCCTGCAGCGCTACGTCGGTATCGCCGCCCAACCCCGACTCGTCCGGCGCGGCGTGGACGAGCTGGTCGGTGCAAGCACCGACGCGGGCCTCGTCGTCGCCGGGATCACGGAGCGTTGGCGATCGGAAGGTCTCGGTCCTGTCCGCTCCGCGCTCGCGCGCGAAGCGAGATCGACGACGCTCTTCGTCCGCCGCGGCATCCGCCCGGGGGGTCTCGCCCCGCGGGAGCGCCTCACGCAGTTCACCTGGTCGCTGGCGGCCGGTCCCTACGGCTGAACGCGCAGGACTCGACCGCCGTCTGTGTCGGCCAGCCAGAGTGCGCCTTCGGCGTAGGCGACGAAGAATGCGGGGTGGTCCGTGTTCGGGCTGAGGTTGACCTCGGTGCGGCCGACCACCGCGTTGGTGGCCGGGTCGATTCGCAAGAGCCGCTGGTCGTTCGTCCCCACCCAGACGGATCCTCCGCCGACCGCAATCGGGAAAGCGGGAGCGTTGCCCGTGTCGATCCGCGCCGAGATCCTGTTCGTGCGCGGATCGATGCGGAGAATGACGCTCGAGCAGCCCTCGGCGAACCAGACGACGGCGTCGTCCGCGGCGAGTTGGCCGCAACCGGTCTCGACGTCGATGCGGGCGACTACACGGTTTGTCTCGGGGTCGATCCGGACGATGACCGACTGATTCGGGATGTCGACCCAGACGTCGCCGAAGGCGGTGACCATATTCGCGGGCCCGCCAGCGAACTCGGGCGCGCCGAGCGGGATCTTCGCGACCACGCGGTTCGACCGCGGGTTGATCCGCGTGACGGAGCCGGTCGGGTCGCCGTGATGATTGGCGACCCAGACCGCTTCCGGGGTTGCGGTCACTCCGACCGGAGCGAGGCCGCCGGTCGGGATCTTGGCGAGCACGCGATTCGTGTGCGGGTCGATCCGCGAGACAGCATCTTCGTCGAAGCTCGTAACCCAGACCGAGCCGTGGCCGAAGGCGATGTCTCCGTGGCCGGTTCCGACATTGATCGTGGCGACGAGGCGGTTGGTGCGCGGATCGATGCGCGAGAGGAGCGGGTCGGTGAGCGACTTCGACCAGATGGAGCGCGCTCCGTACCGGATCCGAGTGACCGCGGGTCGCGCCTTGATCGGCACTGCACGGGTCTCACCGATCGCGATCGTCCGAGCTGTCGTCGCGGTCGTCAGCAACACTCGCCGCCCATCCACGGAGAGGCTGGTCGCTTCGAACGTCGGCGGACCCGCTGGCCGGGTCGTTGGGATCGTGCCGATGACGCTCATCGCCGCTGGGTCGATCCTTGCGACGGTCCCCGGCGTGAGCGCCCACACGAGCCCGCCCGCTACGGCGACGTCGACGACGCGTCCCTCGACGCGCACAGTGCCGGCACGGCGTCCGGTTCGAGGGTCGAGCCGCACGAGATCACTCCCCGTCGAGATCCAGACGCCGCCCGGGTCGGCGGCCACCGTGGCGGTGGGTGCTCCGCCGAAGGACACGGTCTCCTGCGACGTGATCGCGTTTGTACGCCGATCGACGCGGTACACCGACCCTTCAGCCGGCGCCGACGAGCCTGCCCCGGCCAGGTGGCCGACGAGCCACACCGCGCCTTCGCCGGCCGCGATCGCGATCGGCTTGCTCGTAAGCGGCATCCTGGCCGCGATCGCGCCGGTGCCGGGAGCCACGCGAATGACGATGCCGCCGCGGCCGCCGCCTCCCTGACCCGCGATCCACACCCCATCGCGAGTCGCAGCGATTCCAAATGATTCTACGCGGCCGAGCGGCGTGATCGCCGCGATGTCGCCCGATTCGGCGTCGAGTTTTGTCAGCAGCCCCTCACCGGCCTCGATGCTCGCCACCCAGAGTGCTTCGCCGGCCGCGGCGATATCGCGCGGCGTCCCCCGGACGCTGACCGTGCGCTCGATCTCGTTCGAGGACAGGTCGACCTTGGCAACCGTGCCGTCTCGCGCGCTGATGACCCAGGCCGCTTCACCCGCGCTGACCGCGGCCTCCGTCGGCAGCCGGCCGGTTCGCACGACGGCCTCGAGCTTCCCCGACGCCGCGTCCAGCCGCAGCAGGGCATTCGGGACTGCGACGGGCGCCGCCTCCCGACCGCGCATCGCCACGGTTGCAGACGCGGCTAACCCAGCGGCTGCGATGGCCGCGAGGGCACCGAGGAGCAACGGGCGCTGGTTTCGAACCGTGCGCCTGAACGCGCCGGAGAGAACTGCCGCCCGAGGCCGCTTCGCACCGAGCGACACCCTCTCCGCACCGGCGATCAGCGCCGTGCACGTGGCGGGGCGATCTTCGCGGTCCTTGGACAAGCCGCCCGCAATGACCGCGTCGAGTCCGGCCGGCAGGTCCCGTCGGAGCTCCGTGGCGCGCGACGGGGGATCGTTCAGGTGCGCAAGCAGTACGGCGATGTCAGAGTCGCGCTCGAACGGCGGCGTTCCCACCAGGCACTCGAAGAGCACACACGCGAGCGAGTAGACGTCGGAGCGAGCGTCGACGCGGCTGCCTCGGATCTGCTCGGGCGACACGTAGTCCACCGTCCCGAGAAGCTGTCCCGTGGAGGTCGCTCCGCTGACCGTCGTGGTCTGCTTCGTCAGGCCGAAGTCCGCGAGGTAGACATGCTCCTGCGGCTCGAGCGCGACTAGCACGTTCGCCGGCTTCACGTCCCGATGGACGAGTCCATGCGCGTGAGCTGCGTCGAGCGCCCTCGCAACCGGCGCGAGAAGCTGAACCGCGCGCGCCGGTGCGAGCGGCCCCTCGCGACGCAGCAGCCCCTGAAGGTCGGTGCCGTCGACGAGCTTCATCGCGATGTAGAGGCGGCCGTCCGCCTCGCCCGCGTCGTAGATCGGGACGATGTGCGGGTGGTCGAGCGACGCCGCCAGGCGCGACTCGCGAAGAAAACGGTCGCGAAAGCGCGGATCTTCGGCGAGCTCGGCTGACAACAGCTTGAGCGCGACCGGGCGCTCGAGCGTGAGGTCGTGCGCGCGACAGACGATACTCATCCCACCACGCGCGATGACCCCTTCGATGCGGTAAGACGCCAGCGTGTCGCCAAAGGGCGGAAGACCCACACGCATCGAGCCATCGTAGGTTGGCCGCGCCGATGCGTCCAGCCTGCGGCAGGTGTCGCGCAGATGATGGTAGGAGGGAGTCAGCCCGCGACCGGGCTTTTCAGTTCGACTTGTAGAGCCTCCCTGCTCGCGGAATGTTCGGCACGAAAAGATCGATGCCCCCGGCATGAACCGACTTGCGCACGCGGTTTAGGAAGCCGCGACCGGTTCTGCAAAAACCCCTGCAGGAACGGCATGTTCCCTCGTCGCGGATGACGCGTGCGCCAGTGATTGCGCCAGTAACGATTGAAGTGGTCGAGCTACGGCGGCGCGGATGCACCTCGCGACGATGGGAGTCAAGAGTTCGGCCGTTTCGAGCAGAGCTCCGGTCTTGCCGATGTCCGGGATTCAGAAGTTGGCCATCCCCGCCGTTCCTGGGCTGACGCTGTCGTCGTGGCAGTCGTTCTCGCCGTTTCCGAGCAGGGGGTTCCGCTCGAACGTGTTGCCGCTCACCCGAGCCGTGGCGCGGAGCCCGCCGGCGCCGATTCCGACCAGGGCGTTGTACTCGATCGTGTTGCCCGTGTCACGGAGCGGTCGCATCAACCTCGGCGCCGCGTCCTAGCTGATGAGGTTCTGGAAGACGGCGGGGGAGGTGGTCTCCTTTCACCGGATCGTCCCTACCGGCGAAAATCCATCACCATCACCATCACCATCACCATCACCATCGCGGGCTGCGGGGTGACCGGATCCGAACCCGCGACCGCCGGCGTGACAGACCGTGCCGAGGGTACGACAGGCGGCGACGACGCCTGAATGAACACCTTTCGTCTCGCCCGCGGAATCCCGCTGGTCGTGGTGGCGTGAATTCCGCCCCGAAAAGGCGCGACATCACACCGGGTGATTGACGAGTCAATCACGCATTGCAATTGACTGACAGATCAATCGAATTCACCGCGCTTATGTTGAGACGGGTTTAGGTCTAACTAGTTCCGGATAATTCTGAGCACGCGAAGTCTTTCGGCCTCGCTGAGATCTGTATTCACACCCAGGAGGAGAAGCAGATGTCCCGAGCAGCACAGTTCTGGCGACTCGCCGTCGCGCTGACGAGCATCGCCGTCCTGATGGTCGTGGCCTCGCCGGCAGCTGCCGTCGGAGACCACCGCGACGCGGGTAACGGCCGCGCCGACTTCGACGCACGGACCGGCAACGTCGCTCCGACGTCGGAGCAGCTATCGGCCGTCTCGAGCCTCGGCGCCACCGCGCGCTGGAACTCGTTCGGGACGCCGCAGTCGCTGATCAAGCACGGCGGCTACCTCGCGACGGGGCTGACCGGGTCGGCCGGTGAGGCGGCTCGCGCGTTCCTCAGCCAGAACGCTGCGCTGTTCAAGCTCTCGGCCGCGAGCGTCGCCGACCTCGAGCTCGTCAACGACGTGGCCCTCACCGGAAGCGACGGCCATGCCGTTCTCTTCCGCCAACGCTTCGGCGGCCTGCCCGCGGGTCAGGACGGCCTCATCAACGTCGGTGTCGTGAACGGCAACATCGCCTACGTCTCCTCCTCCTCTGCTGGTGACCGGGCCGCTCCAGGCGCTGCCACCCTGTCCGCTGCGGAGGCGTTCGTACGTGCAGCTGCCGACGTCGGCCGCACTGTCTCCCTCGTCGACATCACGGCTCAGAAGCTCGACAAGGATCGCTTCACGCTGCTGACGGTCAATGGCTTCGCCCAGCCCCAGCGGGCACGCCTCGTCGCCTTCCCGACGCCCGAGGGCGTGCGGGCCGCTTACGAGACGATCCTGCTCGACGTCGAGGGCGGCGACGCAATGGCCTACACGAGCTTTGTGGACGCCCAGACGGGCTCGATCCTGTTTCGCCGAAACCAGGTCGAGAACCTGGCGGCGGACGACGTCGCCGCCTTCAGCGGCGCCTACCAGGAGGCTCCCGCCGCGCCCGCGTGCGGGTCCTACCATGACTTCGAGGTGACGGCAGGGACGACAGTGATCGACGTGACCGCCGCCGCGACCATCTCCTCGAACGACATCGTCCTCGAGCTGCACAAGCCCCAGGGCAACGAGTTGACGCACTCCGACACGGCTACCAGCCCGGAGGCGATCCACTACGCGCCGGCGAACCTCGAGGCCGGCACCTACAGCGTCCGCGTCTGCCCCTATCCGTCGATCCACGTCGCCCCCTACACCTACACGGGCACGTTCTCGACCTCGAGCGCACCGGTGAATGCCGCGACCGCCGATCCGCGCTGGCGGGCTTTCCCGGCCAATCCGCCGCTCGACCTCTCCGACACCGACACGCGCCAGACCTGGTGCTATTTCGGCGGAACCGGCTGCGACCTCGTCCTCGAGAATCTCGCGGCGCGCGCGCCGTGGGACTACGACGTCCGCACGGGTGCGGCAACGCGCACGACCAAGGGCAACGCTGCGATCACCGGCGAGGCCTGGTCCAGCCCGCTGACCCCGGCCGAGCAGTACCGGCCCGTCGCGGCCGATCGGAACTACAGCTTCCCGTGGACCGACCAGTGGCAGAACTCGGGGTGCTCGCCCACATCGTTCACGCCGCGCGGCAACGACATCGACGCCGCCACGGTGAACCTTTTCGGGATGCACAACCGCATGCACGACTGGTCATATTTCCTCGGCTTCACCGAGCGTGCGTACAACATGCAGGACTCGAACTTCGGCCTCACCGCGCCCGGTCCGTACCCCGGCCGGGAGAACGACCCCGAGGTCGGCAACTCGCAGGCCGGCGCGGTCTCGGGCGGGGCGCCGAGCTATACCGGGCGTGACAACGCCAACCAGATCACGCTCAACGACGGCATCGCGCCAATCACCAACATGTACCTCTGGCAGCCGATCGCTGCGGCGTTCTACCCGCCCTGCGTCGACGGCGACTACGACATGTCGGTGATCGGCCACGAGTACACCCACGCCATCTCGAACCGCATGATCGGCGGTCCCGACGCCAACATCACGGGCAACCAGGGCCGCGCCATGGGCGAGAGCTGGTCGGATCTGACCGCCGTGGAGTACCTCGACGAGTACGGCTACGTCCCCACCGATGGTGAGAACCCGTTCTCCGTCGGCGCGTACGTCACGGGCCAGAAGGAGACGGGCATCCGCAACTACGCAATGAACAGGAGCCCGCTGAACTACAGCGACGTCGGCTACGACTTCGTCTGCAACACCGACACCGTCACGGGCAACTGCACCAGCCAGAGCCAGGTGCACGCCGACGGTGAGATCTGGAGCGCGACGAACTTCGACGTCCGTTCTGAGCTCATCGCCAAGTACGGAGCCGGGACGCCTCAGCTTGAGCGCGACTGTGCCGATGGCAAGCTGCCGGCCAACCAATGCTCGGGCAACAGGCGCTGGATCCAGATCCTCTTCGACGCCTACCTGCTCATGCCGGCGAGTGTCAGCATGCTCGACGCGCGCGACGCGTATCTCGCCGCCGACATGATGCGCTTCTCCGGCGCGAACCAGACTGAGCTGTGGCGGGCCTTTGCCAAGCGCGGCATGGGCGAGTTCGCCGCGACGGCGGGCTCCAACGACGACAATCCGACGCCGAGCTTCGAGAGCAAGACAGAGGCGAACGAGGCGGCGGTCACCTTCGCCGCGACGGCGCTCGACGAGTCCAACGCGCCAGTCAAGGCGAAGATCTACGTCGGCGACTTCGAGGCCCGAGTAACCCCGATCGCCGATACCGACGGGACTACCGCGCTCGGCCCCTCGGCGAAGTTCGTGCCGGGGACGTATTCCTTCATCGCCCAGGCTCCTGGCTACGGCATGCGGCGGTTCACGCTCACGCTCGCGGCGGGGGCCGTGACCTCGCACACGGTCGGCATGCAGACGAACCTTGCTTCGGGCTCGAAAGGTGCCGTCGCCACCGGCGATGCCGGGACGCACCTGAACCTCCAGGAGTTGATCGACGACACGGAGGCGACGAACTGGGCCACCACCGGGCGGACGCCATCGGTGAGCGGCGCGTCCGTCACCGTCGACCTCGCCGGCAGTGCGCCGGTGAAGATCGACCGCGTGCAGGTGAGCTCGATGCTGCGCCATCGCCAGCAGACTCGGGCTCAGGACAGCGGCAGTCAGAGTCGCTTCAGCGCCCTACGCCAGTTCGCCATCGAGACCTGCGCGAGCGCGTGCACCACAGGCGGGAGCTTCACGCGGATCTACGAGAGCGCCCCTGATGCGTTCCCGTCGGGCGTGCCGCGTCCGCTCTCTCCCTCGCTCAACCTGCGGGGCTTCGACGTGCCCGACACGGAGGCAACCCACGTTCGCCTCGTCGTGCTCCAAAACCAGTGCACGGGAACGGCGGCCTACCGGGGCGAGCAGGACACCGACCCCGCCAACGCAACCGACTGCGTCGACGCCTCCACGCGCGAAAACGAGGTGCGCGCGGCAGAGCTGCAGGTCTTCGGGCGCGCTCCCGCTCCGGATCTGAAGGTGACGCAGATCGTCGTCAACAACAACAAGAGCGTCAGTGAGGGCAACAAGGTGACGGTGGCCGTGACCGTACAGAACGCCGGCAACGCGACCGCCGGGGCCTCGCAGACGGAGATCAGGGTCATCGCAGGGACGCCGAAGCTGCTCGGTACGATCGCCACGAAGGAGCTCAGCCCCGGCGAGTCGACCACGGTTTCCGTGCAATGGGACACGCGCAGCACCCGCGGCGACCAGACCATTCGCGCAACGGCCGATATCGCCAACGTCGTGGCCGAGTCGGACGAGACCAACAACACGCTCGACAAGGTTGTGACGGTCCGCGGCAACGGCGTCTGACCTCGATCGAGAGAGGCACATCCAGCGAGGGGGCCGGCGCATGCCGGCCTCCTCGCATCTGAGCAGGCGGTGATCCGCGTCTACTAACCGCCCGGAAACGTCCAGTGCCGGAACCGGGTCACGGCCAAGCCGAAACGCGAGTCAGTACGGTCGTGCTCGCCCTCGGAGGCGCGGTGCGAGCGTATTCGCGAGTCGGCGAGGGAACGCGATCGTCCTCGGATCGCCGTCAGAGACGTAGCGGCGGGCCGGGTCGCGCCGAAGCTGGTCGAGCCACCAGGAGCTTCCGTACTCCGGATCCGATGCGCCCTTCGGCGTCGTTCGGATCCGTGGGATCGCACGCGGGTCGAATGCGTGCGTGAACGGCGACCTGGCCGGCTCGGCGCCGACGAGAAAGACGCCGTCGTGCGCGTAGCTCTGGCCACGCCAGGTGCCGCGCCAGGCGATCGATCGCGGCGTCGGCCATGCGCCAAGCGGTAGAGCGAGGGTCCTGACCCGCGCCTCTGGCACCGCGTCCGTGATCACCTCGCGACCGAGGACGATCTGCCGACGCGCCTCCTCGCCGCTCATCTCGCTGAACGGGATGTGATCCTTCGTGTGGTTTCCGAGCTCGAAGCCGTGCTCGACGAGCCAGCGGAGGAGGCGCGGGCCCTCGCTCACGCCGGCGAACGGCTCGCGGTTCGGATAGAATGTTCCGGCCAGCTCGAAGCCCGGGTGCGTGCGCGCGAAGTCGAGCATGATGCCGATCGCCGTCTGCGGCTTCACGTCGCCGGCGGCGTCGACCGCGAGCTGCTCCTTCGTCGAGTCGTCGAAGGTCAGCACCACGGGGCTCTTTCCGGCCGGCAAGTCGAGCTCGCCCCTCACGAGGTCGACCGCCTTGACAGGCCGGTAACCCTCGCGCCACAAGCGTTCGAGCTCCGCCCGAAACTCGTCCGGCGTCAGGTCGTAGTCTCCGCCTCCGTCTGCCCGGATCTGGTGGTACATCAGCACCGGCACGTCGCCGAGCTCGTTCGCCCGTACGGCCGCTGCCTTCGCCGTCGCGCTGTCAGGGGGTGGCGGCGCTGCCGGCTCCGGTGAGCTCTCGGTGACTGCAGGCTTGGCCTTGCCCCGACTCGTCGTGATCGGCCCGAGGCGGCTCGCCTTGGAGAGCGCCTCCGACGTGTACGTGACGAGCGGATCCCAGAGAAGCCATTCGCGGATCCCGGCATCCTTCGCGCCCTCGATCTGCGCCCGCACTTCGGCAGGCCCATATGTGACGCCGAGCGAGAAATCCTGGAGCCAGGGGACGACGCGCGCCCCCGTCCCCCTTACCTGTCGCTGAAAGTCGCGCAGCGACCTTTGCACGATCGCGTACGGCTCACCATTCGGGTAAGAGACCCCGTATTCGCCCGGGCCCCAGTGGGATGGGTAGAGCATCGGCGAGATGTAGTCGACGTTCCGTGCCATGGACGGAATCGGCTGCGCGACCTCGGTCGGCCGTGTAGCGGCGACACCGAACACGCTTGCGCCGAGGAACGTCCCGTAGGGCTGGAGCGCTTGACGCGCCTCGCCGAGGAACGTTGCGATCGACCGTCCCAGGTTCCCCCGGAAATTCGGGAACCGCATGCCGTCGATCGGACCGTCGGGCCTGCGCACGTAGTCGTAGAGGACATCGTCGATGCCGGCGGCCGCGGCGACCCGCGCGACATCGATGTTGTATCGGCGAACGGCCGGGTCCGCGAAGTTCGTGAAGCCCCCGTAGCCGGCGTACGGCTCGCCGCTCGGCGTCTGGATGACCTGGCTCCGCCACCCTCGCTTCCAGGCCGCAGCGGCGTGGATCGGGTCGCGGAACGCGACGATGCGGCCGACGACCATTACGCCCCGGCGATGGAGGGTGTCGATCGCCTGGGGTAGGTCGTAGACGGCCTGGACGGATCCGATCCGCCGACCGAACGGAATCGGCGCGTCGAAGCCGACAATGCCCGATTCGTCCTTCAGATCGAGCTCGACCGCATTGATCCGCCCCGCGTCGATGAGGTCGAGGATGCCGCGGCGAAGCTCCGGGTCCGCCCAGGCGTAGAACGTCACGTGTACCGCTCGTAGGGGCGCTCGCGGTCGGCGTGGGATCAGTTGCACTCGTACCCGCATCGAGGTGCGGTTGCCGAAGGCGTCGGTCGCGACCACCGAAACCGGCTGAGTGGGGGGCCTCGGGTAGCCGACGGAGAAACGACCATCGTCGACGGAGACGGAACGGCCGGCGACTGCCACCGCCACCTCGTCGTCCACGCTTCCCGCGAGCCGCATCGGCTGCAAAACCGGTGCCTTCAGCGTCGGCTGGTCGAGCCGCACCTGCGGCGGCGACGTATCGACCGTGAACCTCCAGCTGTGCTGGGCGCGGGAACCGGGGAGACGGCCGTCGGCCGTCACGGTCAGCGCGTGCTCTCCGTCCGGCAGCGCAGCGCCGGAAAACCGTGCCGCGCCATTCTGCCGGACGACACGGTGCGTGACGTCTTCGGCGTCGAGAACCCAGCGCGCCTTGCGCAGCGTCTCCTCGTTCGCCCGGATCGCGAACGAAAGCGAGCGCCGAGCATCCTTGCCGATCTTGGCGTCCGAACGAGGTCCTTCTGAGCTGATGTCAGGCGCAGCGACCCGGAGCGCCGCCCATCCGACAAGGAGCAGAGCTGCAGCGACGCCCGCTGCGATCAGCGTGCCCCGGCCCGGTCGGGGCACGTTCCAGGCGGGAATCGGCTTCGCACGTGTCCGGCGCGGTTCGGTGCGCTCGGCTCCTGCGGCGGTCACGATCCCTTCCGGCTGCGCCCGAGTCATCTCCGTTCGTCGGGGCCGGAGCGGTGGCGGAATGCGCTCGGCAACGGCCGTGGCGCCTGTGCGGCCACGTCGGGACGGCGATCGGCCTTCCTGGCGCGCAACGGCAGCCGCGCTGTTCTCGAGGAGCCGATCGGAGAGCCGTGTTAAGGGTTCCGCGTCCTCCTCTTCCGCCTCTACTCCGAACGGCAGCCGGCGCCGCGGTGCCCTTGCCGGCGACTGGGGCGCCGCATCGCGACCCTCCGGAGCCACGACCTGCGACCGCAGGCGGTCAATCTCGGCCGTCGCAAGGTCGAGCGCACGACCGGCGGCGCGAAGCTCGGGAGACTTCCCATATCTCTCCAGCCGTTGCCCCCAGTCGCGGAGCTGCGCAAGTTGCTGGTCGTCCATCGGGCGTAAGTATGCGCAACCTTCTCCTCTCGGCCGCAAATTGCGAGTGTTTGCTCTTTCGCGTGCCTGGTGCGCGCGCACGCTCCTGAAGGCTCACCGCGCTACGACTTGGACGTCGTCGGTGCCTCCAACGACCGCGTCCTCGTGTACGTGCGCCCTCTCGTCCAGGATCGCCCGCGTCACACACGCACGAGCGCCGACATGGCTGTCGTGAAGGAGGATGGCTTCCCGGACGTGGGCGTCTTCCTCGACGACGACGCCGGGGCCGACCACCGACCGCTCGACGGTTCCGCGTACGTGCGCGCCGGCAGCGACCAGACTCCCGTCGATCGTCGCCGAAGCCTCGATCCGCGCCGGCGGGCGCTGCAGGCCCGTGGTCAGGATCGGCCACGCAGGATCGTCGAGCGTCAGCCCCGGCTCGGGCGCCAGCAGCTCCATGTGCGCCTGCCAGTAGCCGTCGATCGTTCCGACGTCGCGCCAATATCCGTCGAACCCGAAGGCGTGTGCGGCACCCTCGTCGACCAGCCGGGGGAGGAGTTCGTGCCCGAAGTCGCGGAGTCCGGAGGAATCTCCCTCCTTTGCGAGCTCGTCGAGAATTCGGAGCAGCTTGGGCGCGTCGTATGCAAAGACCTCGGTCGTGACCACGTTCCCGCCTGGAGCGTCGGGCTTGTACGCGAACTCGCGGACCTGCCCGTCACGGCCGACCTGAACGACTCCGTAGCGCGACGCTTCCTCCTTCGTGACCTTGGTGGTGACCATGGTTACGGCCGCGCCGGAATCGACTTGTTGCGCGACGACGTCCGCGTAGTCGAGCTTGTAGACATGGTCGGCGGAGAGCACGAGCAGCACGTCCGGATCATGGTCTGCGATCACCTCCCGGTTGCGGTAAATCGCGTCCGCGTTCCCTTCGTACCAGCCGCTTTCGGAGTCACCGAGGTAGGGATGCAGGATTCGCAGGCCGCCGCGCGTGCGGTCGAGATCCCAAGGCCGTCCGTTGGCGAGCTGCCTCGCCAGTTCGTGCGGCTCGTATTGCTGGATCACCCAGACATCGCCGATGCCGCTATGCATGCAATTCGACAGGGGAAAGTCGATCAGCCGGTACACACCCGCGAATGGCAGGGCCGGCTTCGCTCTTTCGTCCGTGAGCGGGGCGAGGCGGCCGCCTTCGCCACCCGCGAGGACGAGTGCCAGGACGCGCGGTCGATTCATCTCGAGGCTCGTGCCCCCAGAACGGCGAAGTCACACCGATCACGATCTTCCTCCGGTTCGGCGGCCGCCAGCAGCTCCTCGGTCGAGGCCTGCGTCTCGTCGGGCGGCTGGACTCCTAGTCGTCGCCCTCGTTCATGGTGGGAAAAGTCATCAGCCATGGCACCTCCCGCTTGCTCGCAGTTCCCCGCCATCGTGATCTTGACGCCGACCACGATCGGACGTCAGTGAGCATTCACACGGCCGCAGGTGAGTCCCCATCTCCTCCTGCGGGCGGTGGGCCGAGGTGCTCCATGCCCGCCCGACCGGCCCTGACGCTCATTCCCGACGCGCTCACAAAAATTTTTCATGGCTCGTCTACACTTCCGTGATGCGGTGGGGTCTAGTTCTTTCACTCTAGGGTCGATGTCAGCTTCAACCCGGGTCTTGGTGCTCTCGGGCGCAGCACGCTGTGCTGTGCGCTCGTCTGCGCGCCTGGGATCGGCCCTGGTGCTGCTCGCGATCGGCGTCTCCGGTTTTGGCGCCGCAGCGGCGTTTGCCGCCGCTGCGAGTCCGGCACAGGCACCCACCGACCCTTCGGCGGGCACGCCTGCGGCGACGCCGGGTCCAGCACCCGATCCGGTTCCGATCCCTAAGCCCGATCCAAAGCCACCGCCGGCCCCGACGCCCCGGCCTCCGCCTCCGCCTCCGCCTCCGCCTCCGCCCCCGCAGCCGGCGTCGCCTCAGCCGGTCGCTCCTCCACCGCCGGTCGCTCCTCCGGCGCCGGCCGCGAAACCGTCGAGAACCGTTCGTCCCGTGACATCTCGCCCTGTGAACCGGGCGTCTCGCCGGGCCGCAGTCGTCGTCAAGACGCCGAAGCGCCCCGCTCGTGCCCAAGAGGAGAGGGCCACGCGCCGGCCGGCTCGGGCTGATTCGAGCGCGACAAGGCAAACGGCGGCGCCCGTCTCGCCCGGACTCGAGACGCCGGGGTCCTCGCTGAGTGTCGACACGTTTGTCGTCGCGCCGCTGACCGGACTCGCAGTGTTGCTTTTCGCACTCGCCGCGATCTCGCCCGCATCCGTGCCGTGGCCGCGAGTAGCGGTCGGCCTCAACGCGCACCGCTTTGATGTCGCGCTGGTCGCCTTTGCCGCGCTCGGAGTCGCCTTCGCCATTTACTGCGTCCTGCTCATCGGTTATTAGGGGGAAAACGACTTGTCCAACCGCCGGATCCTGCTCGCCATCAGTACTGCCCTTGCCCTTGCCCTCGTCCTCGTCTCGGGGGCCTCCGGCGAGCCGATCGTCGGCTACACGGCGGCCGGCAGCCCGTCCCACGTCAAGCCGTTGACGCTGACCTCGTTCACGATCGCGCTGAACAACGCCACCCTGTCCCCGAAGGGGGCGGACGAGGCAAAGATCGGGATCCCGCTCGGCTTCGTCGTCGACCCGGCGAGCGTCCGGGCCTCGGCGGGCGCCGCGGGCGCCTGCGTTGCTTCCACGTGGGTCGCCTTGGTCGCGGACGGGAAGATCAATCTCAAGCGGTCCGGAGGCGCCGAGAGCCGCCTCTGCCCCGGGGCGACGCTCACCGTCGTCTTCTCGGCGACCTCCGCCGCAGCCGACGGCACCTACATCTGGGCGACCGAGCTCCTCCGGGGCGATGAGGCTTTCTTCCTCAGCGGGTCTCAGCCCACGGTGCAGGTGGACGGCAAGACACCGGTCGTCACGATCAGCTCGCATCCCGCCAACCCGAGCAACGTCACGTCGCCGAGCTTCGAATTCTCCGCGAGCGAGTCGGCGTCCTTCCAGTGCAAGCTCGACAGCGGGGCCTTTGCGGCCTGCCCCTCACCGGGCTACGACAACCTTGTCGACGGCTCGCACACGATCACCGTCCAGGCGACGGATGCCGCCGGTAACACCGGCGAGACGAGCTACAGCTGGACGATCGATACAGCTCCTCCGACGGTGACCATCACCGAGAAGCCAAGCGATCCGAGCGGCGTCAGGTTGGCAACCGTCAGGTTCTCCGCGGCCGAGCCGTCGACGTTCCAGTGCAATCTCGACGGCAGCGGCTTCGAGCCGTGCAGCTCTCCGGCGTCGTACGCGGGCCTGGCTGACGGCGGTCATGCCTTCGGGGTGCGTGCAACCGACGCGGCCGGAAACGTCGGAGCCGCCTCCGCCTCCTGGACGATCGACGCCACGGCTCCGCAGACGACGATCGATTCCGCGCCGGCGTTGCGCACGACCGCGAGATCGGCGGTGTTCACCTTCTCCGCGAGCGAGTCGGCCACCTTCCAGTGCCGGCTCGACGGCGGCTCCTTCGCGCCCTGCGGCTCGCCGAGCTCCTACGCCGGCCTCGCGAGCGGGGTGCACCGCTTCGCGGTTCGCGCGATCGATGCGGCCGGGAATGTCGACGCGACGCCGGCCGGGTCAGAGTGGACTGTCGCCGTGGTAACGAGAACGGTCGCGAGGTCCGCCCTCTTCGCGCCCGCGGCCGGGGCTCGCGTCACCCGGCCCCCGCTGCTCCGATGGCGTCCGGTCCGAGGCGCGACCTACTACAACGTCCAGCTCTACCGCGCCGGCCGAAAGGTGCTGACCGCGTGGCCGACGCAGACGAGGCTGCAGCTGCGGGCGCAGTGGAGGTTCAACGGGCGAGCGCAGCGCCTCGAGCCGGGCGTCTACCGCTGGTACGTCTGGCCCGGGCGCGGACAGATTACGGCTCGGCGGTACGGGAAGGTGTTGGGATCCAGCACCTTCGTCGTGCGTCCTGCTGCTTCACGGCGCTGAGCAATCGGCTGGCTCGCCGGGAGCGTCGCCGGCAACAGCGGTAACGTCGCGGCGCGATCCTTCCGGCGATCCGGCGGGGGAGCTAGAGGCCTAATGTGTAATTCCGCCGGGCCGGATGACGCCCCAGACACAGCGCCGGATCAGCACGTTCGCCCGCGACACGTAGCGCTGCTACGCGCCGCGAACGACCGCACTGCCCGGCTTGGTCTGGAACGCCCCCGGCTGCGGCCGAATTACACATCAACCCTCTACGCGACGATGCGGATCGGCGTGCCGAGCCCGACGCGCGTGCGAAGGCGGAGGATGTCGCGATTCGCCACTCGCACGCAGCCGTGGGAGACGGCCTGGCCGAGGAGTTGCGGCTCGGGCGTTCCGTGGATAGCCACGATTCCACCTCCGGGCCATTCCGAGAGCTTCGAGTACGCGCTCGTCTCGAAGGCAAACTTGCCGAGTACCGGCGCACGCGGGACTACCTTCCACGTGACGTAGAAGAGGCCGAGCGGCGTCTCCATGCCCGGACGGCCGACTGCCACTCTCGTCTTCAAGGCCAGGCGTCCTTTGCTCCAGAGCTCGAGCGTCCGCGCGCCGCGGTCGATGTGGATGAATTCGTCGACCGGACGGAGGTCCGCAGCCCCGGCCGGGATCCAACCCGTCCGCCCGTTCGGCCTGCCCGGCACGCTGATGCGGTACCACGTCGGCGTGCCGCTCTCCACATCGGTGCGCTGCGAGAGGGCAAGCACGACCTGCGGGCGGTAGTCGCGGCGGAACTGCCGCAGCACGGTGATCCGCCGCGCGTCACTGCGCGGCGCCGCGCGGACAGCGACATCCCGGTTGAGCTCGCCGGAGCCGACTACGGAGAGGCTCTTGCCGGCCGTCAGCGCGGGCTGAGCCGGCGCTACTGGCACGAATACCAGGAGCGCCGGCAGCGCCGCGAGAACGGCCTTCCTACCCCGTGAAGCGAGTCTCGAAAGCACCGACCACACCGATCCGCTTGTTGCCGCAGGTGAGCTTCTGCGGCACCGTGATAGTGACGATTCCCGGCCGGCGCGGGTTCACCGCGATGCGCACGACACCGCGGGCGTTCGTGCGGCCGCTCTTCAGGATGCCGGCTCCCTTCACGATGACCTTCCTCCCCTTGACCGGCTTGCCGCCGCCCGTGACGTGCACCACGATTGTGGCCCGCTTTCCGACTCGCAGCGACTTCGGCGTGACCGTGAACGTGTCGCAAACGAGCTCCTTTGTCTGGCGGACGAGGGGCGTCGGTACGAGCGTCGTTGTTGCCGTCGCCTGGTTGTTGGCCGTGCTCGCTTCGGGCTCCTTCCCGACCACCGTCACCGTGTTCGTCAGCACGCCGGTCTGCTGTGCCGTCACGACGAGCGTGATCGTTACGGTCGAGCCGACGGGCACGGTGCCGAGGTTGCAGCTGATGAGCACGTCGCCCGTGCAGGTGCCCTGGGTGGTCGACACCGAGACGAAGCTCGTGCCGGCAGGCAGCGGATCCGCCAGCGTGACCTGGGTGGCTGCATCCGGGCCGTTGTTGCCGACGACGATCGTGTAGGTCAGCTGGCCGTTCAGCTGAACCGGATCGGGCAGGTCGGTTTTCGTCACGTAGAGATCGATGAGCTTCGGCACCACCGGCGCGGGCGTGATCGTCACCGTCGCGTCGTCGTGAGCCGTCAGCGAGTGCGCATCGTCGTCGTGTCCTGTGACGGTGACGACGTTCGTGTGTGTCGAGCCGGCGCTGCCGGTCACCAGGCCGGTGAACGTGCAGGTCGCCTCGTCTGATCCGCTGGCCGCATGGTCGTCGCGTTGGAGCACCTTGCCAATGAGGGTGTCGCAGGTGCCCTTCGTCGCCAGGTTGCCGTAGATGCTGTCGACCACCGTGTCGATCGTGACCGCGTCGGCCGCCGACGTGTTCTTGATGACGACCGTGAAGGCCACGTCACCGCCCGGCTCCTGAACGGAGCTCGGTGTCGCCGACTTGTCGACCGTGATCGAGGACGCGACGTCGGTGATCGTCACCTCTGCGTCGTCGTGGTCGCTGACGCTGTGCCCGTCGTCGTCGTGACCGACGGCGGTCACGACATCGATCTTCACCTCACCGGCGTTGCCCGTGATCATTCGTGTGAACTTGCACGTGTACGTTTCGCTCGGCCGGATCACCTGCGGCACGGAGCAGGAGCCCTTGCCGTTCAGGTCGATGGGCTCCGCCGGGCCGACGCCGTCGGGGTCGTCCACGAGAGACGTGATCCTGACCGGGTCTGTCGACACAGACGTGTTCTTGACGTGGACCGTGAACTCGACTGGACCGCCGGGCTCCGCCACGGTGATCGGATCGGCGATCTTCGTCACGTCGATCGACGGCGCGACGTCGGTGAGCTCGACATCGGCGAAGTCTCCGGCTGTGACGGGGCGTTCGTCCTCGTCGTGGCCCGTGACTCGCGCGACATTGTGGTGCGAGTCTCCGGCGTTGCCCGACACCGTGGCGATGAACGAGCACGTGGTTTCGTCCGGACCGCCGGCAGCGCCGTCGTCCGGAGCGAGCTCTTTGTGCTCGAGCGCGTCGCAGTCGCCCTTGAGGAAGAGGTCGCCGTAGACCGAATCCGTCAGCGCGTCGATCGTCACCGTGTCCGCCGGCGAAGGGTTGTGTACCCGGAACGTGAACGTCACGTTTCCGCCGGGCTCGGGTACCGAGGTCGGCGAGGCGACCTTGTCGATCGTGACGCTCGAGGGCTTTCGTGTGTTCGTGATCGTGCACGTCTTGCTCTCGCCATATGCGATCGAGCCGTCTTTGCAGTCCGCCGAGTACGACGCCGAGTAGTGCGAATCCTCGCCCTCGGAGACGTCGTAGCGGCCCGGCTCGAGCGACACGACGCTCCCCTCGGCGCTGCCGGAGAAGCTCGACGGGCTCGGGCCGTTGCCGGAGACAGACATCTGGAAATCACCCGGCGACTTGGCACCGCCGACGACGTTCTTGATTACGACCAGCCGCGGGAGCTTCGAGTTCGTGAGCGTGCACGTCTTCGCGTCGCCGTAGCCGAGCGTGACCGATCCCTGCGCGCACGAGCTGCTGTAGCTCGTGCTCCAGCCGGCCGGTACCGGACCCCCGGTGCCGAGCGTCTCCGTGATCGCATAGGTGCCGGGGTCGTAGGTCCGGGTGTCGGTCGATCCGTCGCCGGCGTCGTCGAGCACCTTGGTCGCGCCGACGGAGATGTCGAAGCTGGAGCCGTCACCGCCCAGGATCTGTTTGACGACGGTCAGTTTCGGCTTGCGCTTGTTGGTGATCGTGCAGGTCTTGTCGTCGCCGGCGGCGAGGGTGCCGGAGCAGTTCCCGCTCGTCGTCGTCTCCCAGAGTGCGGGGTCGACGGGGTCGCCGTTGGCGAGTGTCTCGGTGACGGTGTAGGCGGTGTCGACCGGGTAGGTGTTGCTGGCCTGGCCGCCGGTGCCGTCGACGTCGTCGAGGACGGTGCTGTCGTTGACTTTGAGGTCGAAGCCGGCGCCGTTGCCGCCTTCGATCTGTTTGACGACGGTCAGTTTCGGCTTGCGCTTGTTCGTGATCGTGCAGGTCTTGTCGTCGCCGTAGGCGAGGCTGACGTTGCGGTCGGGGGCGCAGCCGCCGCTGTAGACGACGGTCCAGTCGGCGCCGATCGCTTCTCCGTTGCCGAAGGTTTCGGTGACGGCGTAGTTGCCGGGCGTGTAGGTGCGCTCGTCGCTGGCGCCGTCGCCGGCGTCGTCGAGCACCTTGGTCTGGCCGACGGAGATGTCGAAGCTGGAGCCGTTGCCGCCTTCGATCTGCTTGACGACGGTCAGTTTCGGGAGCTTCGAGTTCGTGATCGTGCAGGTCTTCGACTCGTCGTTCTGGACGTCGACGTCTCCACTCGAGTCGCAGTCGCCGCTGAAGCTGACTTCCCAGTCCGAGGGGCTGACCGGCGTCGATCCGTCGCCGAGCGTCTCGGTGACCGTGTGCGGGCCGGCCGAGACCGCGAACGCGCCTGAACTGGTACCAGCGGGATCCGTGCTGGTGGCGTCGTCGATCTTCGCCCCTCCATCAGCGTGAACGTCGAAGGAATCCGACGTGCCGTTGCCGCCGACGATCTTCTTGATCACGTTCAGCTGCGGCTTCTTCGAGTTCGTGAACGTGCACGTCACCGTGGCGCCGGGCGCGATGCTGACCGCGCCGTTCGTGTACCCCACGGCGTTGTTGCCCTGGTCCTTGCAGGTGACCGACGGTGCCTTCCAGACGTTCGGGTCCCCGGGAGTCTCGGTCACCATGTACGTGCCGGACTTGATCTGCTCACTGTCGTGCGGCGTGTCGCCCGAGGAGAGCTGGAAGGAGTCGGAGTAGCCGGCAGGGCCGGCCACGCTGAAGGGGAACTTCGTCTGGTCGCCGCTCGGGGTGATCTTGTCGACGATCAGCTTCGAGCAGACGTTGAACGACCCGCCCGCGAAGTCCTCGAGGACGCCCGTATCCGGATGGGAGCTGCCCGTCTGAGCGAGGAAGCGGTTGACGCACGGAAGATCCTTGCCGAGGCCCTTGTAGATGGAGCTCAGGTTGATGCCCCCCTCGACGAAACCGCCCTGGAGGATCTGCCCATCGGCGCTCGAGCCCTGGTTGTCGGTGTACGGCCAGGTCGAGGCGATCGTCTCGTTATTGCTGAGGGCGCAGATGCTGTCGTCAGAGCTGCAGAACGATCCGGAGCTTTTCGCTGCGAGCAGCTTCAGACTGCCGTTCAGCCACTCGTAGATGCTCACGCCCGAGTCGCCTCCGCCGCCGACGAACTCTGCGAAGACGAACAGGTCACCGTCCACGTGCTGACCGGAGAACGTGTTCGTCGCCGGGTCGTCGTCCGGGCACCCGCTGCCACCCTGGAGGGCACCTCCGTTCTGGAGGAACCAGAAGCCGATGCTCGTTGTCCCGCCTGCCGGGTCGTAGCGGTCGCCGCCGAAGTAGAGGAAGAGTTGGTCGCTCTTGATGTAGGCGCTCGCGAACGCGTGCTCGATGTCGCTCTTTGTCGAGACGCTGCCGCAGGACCAGCCCCAGCTACTGATGTCGTTGTTGTTCTGCGAGCCGCCGCCGAAGTAGGTGGAGTCGTTCACCCCGTTGAAGCCGTCGGAGATGAACACGGTGGACACGGGTGTGGTGTCCCCAGGCGCCACGGGCCCCTGGAAGCCCGACCAGTCTTGCCCGGCCACCCTCGGGTCGTCCGCGATGTTGCCGTCCAGCTCGAACAGAGCCTCGTCGTGAACCGCCTTCGCGGCCATCGGTGTGAGGGCCATACCTGCGACCAGCGCGGTCGCAACGAGCACAAGTGTCAGCAGGCGACGCTTGCGCGCCCGCACGTTGATTGCCACAGTTTTCTACCCCTTTAATCGGAAGCCCGCCGTTACCATGGCGTGCCGCATTGGTTTCCTCATCCGACTGTATCCCTGGTGGGAGGGTGCGCAATGCCTTGAAAGAGGGTTTAGGAAGGATTCCTAAGGTTTAGTCGGAATGGCAGTGTCGGTCGGGCGGCGCGCGTCAGGCCACGCCTTGCTGTCCCGTGGTGACGCCCAGCGGGGGCTGAGGATCCCCTGATCCGGGGATTCCTTTCCCGCTCGGCGACCGCCATCCTGAGAAAGTCGCCGGGTACGTCAGGCGGGCATGCGGCACTGGTCAACTCAGGAGAAGAGGAGAAAATGCATCACATCTGCGGCGAACGACCTTTGCTCGGAACTGTGCTCTTGGAGCAAGGCGCGGTCAGGGACGACGACATCGAACTCGCACTCGAGACTCAGGCCGAGACTGGTGAGCGGCTGGGGGAGATCCTCCTCCAGCTCAGCCTGGTCTGTCGGCCGGCCCTCGACCGCGCAGTTGCCAGCCAGTCCCGCGTCCAGCTCGAGCAGGAGCGCGGTTACGGCACCGGTCTGCGGGCAGCGATAGAACGTCGCCACCGCGGTCGGCGTGGCTTCGACGCCGATCCGGCTTTGTCTCTCGGGTGAAGCGGTAGGGAGACCTTGAGCGCGCATCTGTCTTCGGCGCTCGAAGTGCGTGCGCGCTTCCCCGGGCGCGGAAGCGAGCACTCATGCGTAGCAAGGCAAATGGGCCTCGGTGACGAGTACGTGGACGTTCTCGCGGAACATCGACGGATTCTCCGTTCCGCGTTCACGAAACGGGGTGGCGTCGAGGTGGACACGCAGGGAGACGCGTTCTTCTACGCGTTCAGGCGGGCCGGCGACGCTGTCGAGGCGGTGAGCGAAGGGCAGGACTCTCTTGCCGAAGGCCCGCTCCCGCGTGCGCATCGGAGTTCACACCGGTGAGCCGCTCGTCGCAGCCGAGGGCTATGTGGGAATCGATGTCCACCGGGCTGCGCGGATCGCCGCGCCGTGGTCTTTGGCGCGAGCGGACGTGAAGCCTTGAAGGCTCCACGTCCGCTTGTGCACGGCGACTCTGAGGACTACACGGTTCGGAGGCCGCTGCGCCGGTGGCGGGCTGCGATCAGGAGGGCTCCCGCGCCGAGCAACGTGAACGCGAGCCCGAACGTGCCTCCGATGAGGCCAGTCAGCGCCTTCGCACAGCGGGTTTAGGCGGTCTTGGGCGGAAGTTTGGACACGCGAACCGAGACACCCCTGCTCGCAGGAGGTTTTGGCATAAAAAGAGCGATGCCTCCGGCATGAATCGAACATGCGCACGCGGTTCGAGGAACTAGCTTGCCGAAACGCCAGTTACAGGGAAAGTGAGCCTCTCGGCCAGCTGCGCGCCAGTGAATGCGCCAGTGCGCTAGACGCGGCCGCCCGCCCGCCCCATCATTTGGGCGATGCGCGAACTCCCCTCCGGCACCGTCACCTTCCTCTTCACCGACGTGGAGGGCTCGACCAAGCTGCTGCACGAACTGGGTGCCGAGGCCTACGCCTCGGCTCTGTTGAAGCACCGGCGGGTAGTGCGCGAGGCGTTCAGCGCCCACGGTGGCGTCGAAGTCGATACGCAAGGTGACGCCTTCTTCGTCGCCTTCCCGACCGCGCCGGGCGCGCTCGCCGCGGCTGCCGCGGCGCTCGAAGGACTCTCAACGAGCCCGATCCGGGTGCGAATGGGCGTCCACACGGGCACGCCGCACGTAGACGAGGAGGGGTACGTCGGCGTCGACGTGCACCGCGCGGCGCGGATCGCGGCGGCGGGACACGGCAGGCAGGTGCTCATCTCGGCGTCCACGGCTGAGCTGCTCGGCACCGACGGGCTGCGAAACCTCGGCGAGCACCGGCTGAAGGATCTGTCCGCGCCCGAGCAGATGTACCAGCTCGGCGACGAGGACTTCCCGCCGCTGAAGAGCCTCTACCGAACGAACCTGCCGATTCCGGCGACGCCGTTCCTCGGTCGCGAGCACGAACTAGCCGCGGTGTGCGGGTTGCTGGAGGACGCTCGCTTACTCACCCTTACGGGGCCGGGCGGGACGGGCAAGACGCGTCTCGGGCTGCATGCGGCCGCCGAGTCTGCGGAGCGCTACCCCGACGGGATCTTCTGGGTGCCGCTGGCGCCGCTGCGTGACCCCGAGCTCGTCCCGGCGACGGCGGGGCAGGCGCTCGGAGCCAAGGACGGTCTTGCGGAGCACATCGCCGACAAATCGCTGCTGCTTCTGTTCGACAACTTCGAGCACGTCGTCGAGGCAGCCCCGTGCCTCTCCGAGCTGCTTGCCTCCTGCCCCAACGTCCAGCTGCTCGTGACGAGCCGCGAGCTGCTTCGCGTTCCCGGCGAGCAGGCCTATCCGGTTCCGCCGCTCGGGGCGGAGGACGGGACGGAGCTCTTCGTGGCGCGGGCGTGTGCGGCGCTGCCGAGCTTCGTCGCGAGCGACGCGGTGCCGGAGCTTTGCGCGCGGCTCGAGAACCTGCCGCTCGCGCTCGAGCTGGCGGCGGCGCGGGTCCGAGTCCTCTCGCCCGAGCAGCTCGTCGAGCGGCTTTCGCAACGCCTGGATCTGCTCAAGGCCGGCCGCGGCGTCGACCCGCGCCAGCAGACGCTGCGCGCGACGATCGAGTGGAGCCACGAGCTGCTGGACGAGGACGAGCAACGGCTCTTCGCGCGACTCGCCGTCTTCGCGGGCGGCTGTACGCTCGAGTCGGCGGAAGCGGTCTGCGACGCAGATCTCGACACGCTCGAGTCGCTCGTAGACAAGAGCCTGGTTCGCATCCGCGAGGGCGACCGCTTCTGGATGCTTGAGACGATCCGCGAGTACGCCGCCGAGCGGCTCGAGGACTCCGGCGAGGCCGAGATGTTGCAGCGCCGTCACGCGGAACACTTCCTAGCACTCGGCGAAGAAGCCGAGCCCAATACACGCGTGTACTCCGGCGAATGGATCGGGCGGCTGATGCATGAGCACGACAACCTGCGCGCAGCGCTCGATCACCTCGCAGTCTCGGGGGAGGACGAGCTTGTCCTGCAACTGGCAGGAGCCCTGTCGAACTTCTGGCAGTCCGGGGGGTACGTCGCCGAGGGCAGGCATCGTCTCGACAGCGCGCTCGAAGGCCAGGAGCGTCCGACAGCGGCCCGTGCCAGGGCCCTCACCGGCGCAGCCTTCATGGCATACGGGAGCGGAGACGTTACGGCGGCCAGGTCGATCGCGGAGCATGCACTCGAGCTTCATCGCCGCCTTGGCGACCCGTGGGGCGCCGCTCAAGACCTCAACGTGCTCTGTGTTGCCTCCATCGAGGAAGGAGATTTCGAGCGGGCGCAGCAGCTCGCCGAGCAGAGCCTGGCTCTCTTCCGCCAGGCCGGCGACGAGCCCAACACGGTCGCGGCGACGCGCACCCTCGCGTTCACGTACCACAGCCGTGGCGACCTCGAGCGCGCCCGCACACTGCACGAATCGAACCTTTGTCAGGCGCAAGCACTCGGCTTCAAGGAGACGGAGGCGGCGACGCTGGGCTCGCTGGCGATGATCGCCTTCGAGCAGGGCCGAGTCGAAGAGTCGCTCACGCTCGGGAAGCAGAACCTTCTCGCCTCCCGCGACCTCGACTCTCTTCAGGGAATCGCACAGAGTCTCTGTCGCACCGCCGGTACCTTCGCCGTGCTCGCCGGGAAAGCGGATACGGCCGCCCGGCTTCTCTCCTGCTTCGAGGCTCAGCGAGAGCAGATCGGCGTTAGCGAAGCCTGGGTTGCGAGGATGAACGAGCAGACGCTCTCAGCGATCCACGCCCGGCTCGACGAAAGCGCCTTTGCCGAAGCATGGGAGCAAGGCCGGGCGCTGACGATCGACGAGGCCGTCGCGCTCGCCCTCGAATCACTCGAGTGAGCGAAACGCGCTCGGTGCCGAGGCTGCGAGGCGAGGCGTCGGCAGTGCGCCTCCGTTCGGAGAAGCGAAAAGAGGACGGCCGGTGGCCGCCGTCCGATCAGACTCCGACTTCGCTCAGCCGTTGCGCGCCCGCCACCTCGTAGCGGTCGACGCCTGTGACGCGCTGGCCACCGCTCTCCGCAGCCTGCTCGCGTAGCCGATCCGCCGGCTGCTCGGTCGCCTGAAGGGCCTCCGTATTTTCCCAGAGGTGATGAGCTTGACTCGGCCGCTGTTGCGGTCGGCGAGGCCGATGATCCCCTTCCACCCCTGCAGCTCACGCACCTTCCGGAGCGTCTCCTCGCGCGCATTTCTGACGCTCACGTCGATCCGGTCGGGAGCGGGCCGCTCTCCAGGATCCGCTGATCGTCGCCCTTGCCTCTGGCAGAAGCGCCTGTCACCATCGGGGGCCGGTCGATGCGTGTTCGCGTCGGGGGGATCCTTCCTTGCTCCGTGAGCTTGCGACTACCTGTCGCGGCAAGGCTGGGCACTACTAGCAGGAGGTTCCGCGACTGAACGGGCAACGCAGACGGCTGGGAATGGGCCTGATGTTCTACCCGCGCGGCGGTTCGGCGCAGGTTGCCCGGTATCTCTCTCGCGCGCTCGTGGAGTCCGGCTGGGAGGTTGCGCTTGCCTCAGGGTCGCTCGGCTCTCTCGGGGAGCTGACGCACGCTGCCACCTTCTTCGATGGGCTCCACGTCGAGGTCGCGGACTACACGCCCGCTCTCGAGCGCTTCGGACGCGGTGAGGATCAGCTCGTGGGGCCGGTTCCATTCCACGGCTCCTTCGAGGATCGGGAGGGAGCGCCGGATCCTGTCTTTGCCGCTCTAGGCCCGGAGCAGGCGAAGGCTCAGGTGTCGGCGTGGGCGGGCGTGTTCGAGCGCGCAGACTTCGGCCGCGTCGACGTCATTCACCTCCATCACCTGACGCCGATGCACGAGGCCGCCGCTCGGCTTTGGCCCGAGCACGCGCTCGTCACCCATCTGCACGGCACCGACCTGAAGATGCTCGATCGCATCGGGCGCCTCGACGCTGTGGCTGTCGCGCTGGACACGGGTCTCGACCGGCTTGCGGCCGCCGTCGAGTCAGGTGAGG
>Ga0136620_10000018_pt1 | contig 60284 bp, 75 predicted proteins | sample AntDrymUQ4162106_2_FD_104806 | JGI IMG/M metagenome (GOLD analysis project Ga0136620, IMG submission 104806) | Polar desert sand microbial communities from Dry Valleys, Antarctica - metaG UQ416 (21.06) | ecosystem: Environmental > Terrestrial > Soil > Desert | place: Antarctica: Dry Valley... | reverse complement strand
CCCGTTGAACTGTTGGTCGGGAATGGCTAGATGCCTTTAGTTGCGGGAGTCGACTGTTCGACCCAGGCGACGAAGGTACTCGTCGTCGATCCCGCGGATGGATCTGTTGTCGCTTCGGGGCGGGCGGCGCACGAGGTGACCGGGGTGGGGGGAGCAAGGGAGACTGACCCCGAGCAGTGGTGGGACGCACTGGCTGACGCGTTAGCGCAGACAGGTCGCTCCGGTGAGGTCGGCGCCATCGCGATCGGTGGGCAGCAGCACGGCTTGGTTGTCCTGGACAACAAAGGATCGCCGCTGCGGCCTGCCTTGCTGTGGAACGACGTCCGCGCCGCTGCCGATGCCAGCAGCCTGATCGGAGCCTTCGGTGGCCCCGAGGCTTGGGCCGAGCGAATCGGGCTGGTGCCGGTGGCGTCGTACACGGTCAGCAAGTGGGCATGGTTACGGAAGCAAGAACCAGAAGTCGCTGAGAACGTCGCGGCAGTTCTTTTGCCCCATGACTTTCTCAATCTCCGTTTGACCGGTGCCCGGAACACCGACCGGGGTGACGCGTCGGGAACTGGATGGTGGTCGACTGCGACCGAGGATTACGCCGCCGATGTGCTCGGTCTGCGGGAAGTGGATCTCGATGTCGGAACGTTGCCAAACGTGCTCAGGCCAGGCGAACCTGCGGGAGAGGTGACGGAGGAAGCAGCAAAGCAAACCGGCCTTCGAGCGGGAACGCTGGTGGCCGCCGGCACTGGGGACAACATGGCCGCTGCCTTGGGCCTGGGTCTCGAGGCTGGTACTCCGGTCATCAGCCTCGGCACCTCCGGAACCGCTTATTCGATGTCGACGGTGCGGGCGGCCGATCCGAGCGGCACCGTCGCCAGCTTTGCGGATGCCACCGGAAACTTTCTCCCTCTGGCGGCAACTCTTAACTGCACCCTGGCCGTCGATCGGATTGCTGAGTGGCTCGGGATCGATCGCGACGATGCCGCCGATCAGACCGACGTCGTGGTCTTTCCCTATCTCGACGGCGAGCGTACCCCCAATCTTCCCGATGCGAGCGGGGTTATGACCGGGCTTCGTCACGGGACCGATCCGCGCGAGATCCTGCTCGCTGCCTATCAGGGGGCGGTATTGGGTCTGATCGAGGCACTGGAAATGATTGATGGTCATTCCTCGGGAATCAACCCGGATGCCGCTTTGATTCTTATCGGAGGCGGCGCCAAGGGCCGTACGTGGCGACGGGTCGTCGGTCAGTTATCCGGTCGGGCGTTGGAGATCCCCGAGGCAGTTGAGCTCGTGGCGATCGGAGCGGCGGCTCAGGCCAGCAGTCTCATCGACAAGGCTCCGGCCGAACAAGTAGCTCGAAGTTGGAACACGCGCCAGGGGACAGCGATCGACCATGTCGACCACGACCTCGACACGGTCGATCGCCTACGACGCGCTCGCCGGTCGATGTTCGAAGTTCAAAGTTCCGCGGGGTCGGGGAGATCCGTGGGATAGGTGATGTCGATCTCAACGATCGACTTCGGGAAGTCTTTGACATTGTTGGTGACAAAGCGATCCGCTGATGCCGCGACCGCGCAGGCGAGATGCACCGCGTCGATAGCGTTTAGCCCATAAGACGCAGCGAGCGACGTCGCAAGCCGTGCGGTTGACAGGTCGACGGGGCGGAGGCTGAGCCGGGCAAGCAACGCCCCAAGCTCGTTCAGTTCGTCACTCATGCGGTTGCGGAGTGGCTTCGTGAGCAACTCCGGGATCAAAAGCACTGATCCAACTCCGGCAAGTTCGTGCGCGCCGGCTGGAAACAGAGCTCGGATTCTCCGGCCAAGTTCGTGACCAGGGACGCAAGCATAAATCAGCACGTCAGCATCGAAGGCATCCACGCGATCAGTCAGCGTCGCGGGCGCGCAGACCGTAGGTCCGCGACCAGTTCATCAGCTCTTTCGGCGGTCATGGCGCCCTGCGCGTTCAGGTTCGAGCGACGTCCCAGCTCAAGGATCTCCTTGACTTCAGTTGCTTTCGATAGCGCGTGGTTGACCCGGCGCACCCTGAGCAGGTCGGGTCGAACAACGACTGCCACTGGCACACCGTGCCGAGTAAGGGTGACCTCTTCGCCCGCGCTGACTCGCTCGACTATCTCGGGCAACGAGGCTCTTGCTTCGCTCACGGTCCTTGTGTTTGACATCAGAATATTGTACGCCTCTGTACATGTACGTACAACGGGTCAAATTTGGGTTTACCCGGACGTGAGCAGGGCATCGAGTTGCGCCCGAATCTCGTCCTCGGTCATCGCCCCCGGCCAGCTCGCAAGGATGGTCTTGTCGGCAGTTATCAAGACCGTGTGTGGTTGGTAGGGAACTCCATACAAAGCGAAGATCTCTTCCTCTGCATCGAGTCCCCAAAGGATCACGCCTGAGGGCATCAACTCGACGGCTCGCTCAGCAGTGGCCGCCGCCGTTCCCTTCCAGGCCGGGGCGACGAAGACGATTTGGTCGCCGTACTCCTGCGCTATCTGATCGATGACGGGCAACTCCCGCCGACAGGTTGGTCACCATTCCGCCCAGAAAAGGAGATAAACGGGCCGGTTCTCTTCAGATAGCGTGAATGTGCCGCCGGTGCCCAGGGCCAAGGTGAAGTCAGGAGCCGAGTTTGACGGCACCGTGGTTTCTGAAGCCGGACCGGCCCCACAAGCGATCAGCAGCACCGCGAGGAGGAGAGACCTTGCTCCAGCTACTTGACGTCCCAGGTGCCCGCCGAAGAGAGGAGCGTCGCCAGATCGCCAGGCCCGCGCTTGGCTTGGGCATCGATGAGTTGCTGGCTCATCGCCGTTTCGTAGCGGGGCCGCGAAAGCTTACGAAAGATCCCGAGCGGGGTTGGTCCGTAGGGTCCGTGCGAGAGTCGGGACAGCGCGAAAGCGACGGTGGGATCGCTACGGGTCTCATCGTGGACCAGAATCCGCGACGAATCAACCGACGACGTCTCGACGATCTTCGCCCGTCCGTCTTCGAGGACGATCGCTTTCTCCCCGCCCGCGAATGTGATCGGCTTGCCATGGACCAAGTCGATCCGGTTGATGGCCCGTTCCTCTTTACCAGTGAGCTGGACGAATGCCTTGTCGTTGAACACGTTGCAGTTCTGATAGATCTCGATGAACGCGGTTCCCTGATGCTCATAGGCGGCCTGCAGAATCTCAGTGGTGTGGGTTCGGTCCATGTCGATGGTGCGCGCCACGAAGGACGCTTCGGCCCCGAGGGCAAGGCTGATCGGATTGAACGGGTAGTCAACCGAGCCCATCGGCGTCGACTTGGTTTGCTTGCCCTGCTCGGAGGTAGGCGAGTACTGACCCTTGGTCAAGCCATAGATCTGATTGTTGAACAAAAGAATCTTCAGGTTGAAGTTGCGCCGCAACGCATGGATCAGGTGGTTTCCCCCGATCGAGAGGCCATCACCGTCACCGGTGACCACCCAGACCGACAGGTCCTGGCGGGTGGCGGCGATGCCCGAGGCGATGGCCGGCGCCCGCCCGTGGATCGAGTGGAGGCCATACGTGTTCATGTAATACGGAAAACGAGAGGAGCAGCCAATGCCGGAGACGAAGACGATCCTTTCACGGGCGACCCCGAGGTTCGCCATGAATCCCTGTACCGCGGCGAGGATCGTGTAGTCGCCACAGCCCGGACACCAACGGACTTCTTGATCGGTTTGAAAGTCCGATCGGGAGTAGGTCGGGGCGGTCATGACGCCTCCATGAGATCGAGAATGGCGGTCTCAATCTCGCTCACCTTGAACGGCTCACCGGCAATCTTGTTGAGCCCTTGGACGTCGACCAAGAACTCGGCCCGCAGCAGCTGGCGCAGCTGGCCACTGTTGAGTTCAGGGACGAGCACAGTCCGGTAAGCAGCCAGCACCTCACCGAGGTTGGCCGGGAATGGGTTGAGGTATCGCAGGTGAGCAGTGGCTATCGCCTTGTCCTTGAGACGCAACCGATTGGCCGCGGCGCGAATCGCGCCAAAGGTCGACCCCCAGCCGAGGACCAAGATCTCGGCACCTTCCTCGTGGCGTACCTCGACCGGAGGAATGTCGTTGGCAATGTTGGCGATCTTCCAGGCGCGGGTGTCGGTCATCAGTTGGTGGTTGTCGGGGTCATACGAGACGTTGCCGGTGACTGCTTCCTTCTCGAGACCACCGATTCGGTGTTCGAGCCCCGGCGTTCCCGGGATGGCCCAGGGTCGAGCAAACGTCTCGATATTGCGCTCGTAGGGGAGGAACTGCCTGTTCCCGTTTGCCGGACCGTGGCCGTTCTGCTTGATACCGATGGCGAAAGGAATCGAGATGTCGGGGAGCTTGTCGACATCGGGGAGGAGCCACGGCTCCGATGAGTTGGCTACGTGGTTGTCGGACAAGAGGATCACCGGGGTCATGTATTTGAGGGCGATCCGGGCTGCCTCGATGGTGAGATCGAACGCCTCCGAGGGAGTAGGAATGGCGATGATGGGCAACGGCGCCTCGCCGTGACGTCCGAACATGGCGATGAAGAGGTCGGCTTGCTCGACCTTGGTGGGCATCCCGGTGGAAGGACCGGCGCGTTGGACGTCGACCAGGATCATCGGCAGCTCGGTGTTGATCGCTAACGACACCGCCTCGCTCTTGAGCGCCAACCCCGGGCCGGAGGTGCCGGTGACGGCCAAGTTGCCCGAAAAGGCGGCGCCAATCACCGCGCCGACCGCGGCGATCTCGTCTTCGGCTTGGAACGTGCGCACTCCGAAGTTCTTGTGGGTCGAAAGCTCGTGGAGGATGTCTGAGGCGGGGGTGATCGGATAAGTGCCGTAGAACAGCGGCAGCTTGGCGCATTGGGCGGCGGCAATCAGTCCCCAGGCGAGAGCGGTGTTGCCGGTGACATTGGTATAGGTGCCCGGGCGCAAAGCCGCCGGCTTCACCTCGAATGTGGTCTTGGCGGCTTCGGTGGTCTCCCCGAAGTTCCAACCCGCACGGAGCGCCGAAATGTTGGCCGCGACGACGCTCGGCTTCTTGACGAACTTCGTCTCGACCCAATCGACCGTTGGTTGGAGAGGTCGATTGAAAAGCCAGCCCAGGAGCCCAAGCGCGAAGAAGTTCTTCGAGCGCAGGACGTCTCGGCCGGTGACCCCGCTGTCTTTCACCGCTTCTTTGGTGAGGCTGTCCATCGGCGCCTCGATCACCCGATACTTCTCGGCCAGGCCAGTCTCGAGCGGATTCTCCGTGTACCCGGCTTTGAGCAGATTGCGCTCGTCGAAGGCTTCGGTATTGACGATCAATGTCCCGCCCGCGCGCAAGTCACTCAGATTGGTTCGGAGGGCGGCCGGATTCATGGCGACGAGACAATCCGGAGCATCGCCCGCGGTGAGGATGTCGTAGTCCGCGATCTGCACTTGGAACGACGACACACCCGGCAAGGTGCCAGCCGGTGCCCGAATCTCGGCCGGGAACGAGGGCAGGGTTGAGAGGTCGTTGCCGAAATAGGCGGAAGCGTCGGTGAAGCGGCTTCCTGCTACCTGCATACCGTCGCCGGAGTCACCAGCGAAGCGGATAACGATCTTGTCTACGGTTCGGCGGTCGGTCGGGGCAGCGTCAAGGGGCGGGGCAATGGTTTCCATTTTGATTTCTTGTTGAGCATCATCTATTCGGTACCGGCGGGCAAAAGGTTCAGTAGTCCCTCTACTCCCGCGTGGTCAATGTTAGGTCGATCTGGGGTTAGAGCCGGACACCAACTGGGGGTGGGCGGAAGCCGGCAATGCCCTGTTGCTCGAGGCGGGCGGCGACTCCGAGCAGGGTCTCCTCCTGCCACCAGGGGGCGATGATCTGCAATGAGGGCGGGGGCAAACCGGGGTCCGTCGCCATCGTGAGCGGGATGACAATCGCGGGGTTGCCGGCGTGGTTGACAAGAGCTGAGAACCACGACAGGACCGGTCGATAGGGCTCCCCGCCGATATCGTCCTGGCCGATCAGCTTGCGCCGGGCCGCCACCGCGGGCGTGATCAGCAGATCGACCCGATTGAACGCTGCAGCAAAGGCTTCGACCAGTCGCGAGCGCCATCGTTGGGCCGCGGCATACTCCTCGCCACTCACCCGTTCGGCCACGTCGAGCCTTGTCCCCACCTCGGGCCCGTACGGTTTTCCTTCGCCCCGAAACTGTTGGTGGACCCGAGCAGCTTCGTAGCCGACGAGCTCTGCGATTCGACCCGGCGGGGCGAGCAAATCGTCGTCAATCTCGACAATCTCAAAGCCGAGCCCCGCTAGGTCGTCACGCAGCCGGCCGAACCAGTAGCCGAGGGAGTCCTCGCCGGGGGCGCTGCTGACCCAAGCCGAAGGGATGCCGATGCGATCGGCTGAGGGCGGATCGGTCGAGCGAGTCCCGGCCATCGCCCGATAACACGCAGCCAGGGTGGCGACATCGCGGGCGATAGGGCCAACCGTGTCGAGGGAGGGGGCAAGCGGGAAGACTCCGTCGGTTGGGACTCGCCCCCACGTCACCTTGAGCCCATATGTGCCGGTGAGAGCGGCTGGAACCCTGACCGAACCGCCGGTGTCGGTTCCGATCGCAGCCGGCACCAACCCGGCAGCCACGGCCACCGCCGACCCACCGGAGGAGCCTCCTGGTGAGGTAGCCAAGTCCCAGGGGTTCCGGATCGGTCCGAACCAGGGGTTCTCCGAGGAAAAGCCGTAGGCCCATTCATGGAGGCCGCTCCGCCCGACGACCGTTGCTCCTGCCGTCCGCAATCGACGGACGACTTCGGCATCGGTGCCGGGCTCGGGACGATAGAAACCCGAGCCGCAGGTGTTGGGAAGCCCTTCTTGCTCGATTAGGTCCTTGACGACGATCGGCAAACCGGCGAGGGGGCCATCGACCGAACGCTGCAGCCGGCGGTCGATGAGCGTGCAGGCGTTGAGCTGATCTTGGAAGGCGTCGAGCCTGGCGATCGCCTCGGGCCGCGACCACCACCTGTCATTCAAACGTGATCCCGTTCTGGGTTGGGACTATCGACACCCAGAGGTATCCGGGTGGGACCGGCATCGGCTCACCGCCGCCGTCAGAGAGGACGATGAGATCGTCGGCTGATTCACGCGACCAAGTGCCGCTGCTCATCTTCCCGCCCGCGAAGACATATGCCTCCCCGGACCCGGTTGTGTCCATGGCCGGCACCGAGGTTTGGCCCGCCGGGGCCTGCTCCGTATAGCGATCGGCGATGATCACCACCAACGTGTCGGCCATCAACGGTTGCGATTCGCCTTCCTGATCGCGGTAGTTCGCCGGACTGCCGGCGAAGATTCGTTGGTACCTCTTGACGACGGGGTCCCAGGTCCAGGTCACGACGAACCCGTTGCCAAAGTTCATCACGACCTGTGGGGCCCGATCGGCGCCAACCGGCATCTCAGCGAAGTGAAACCAGGGCGGCGGCGGGGTGTCGGAATACTCGCGTTCGTCGGCGAGGTCGCGCAACAGCAGCGTGTTGGTATAGAGGTCGTGGGGGGCGCTCCGACCAGAGATGCGAAACATCGCCGGGCGCACCTCGCCAATGATTCCCTCCACCTGGCCGTTGAGGGTGCCTATGACCCAGTTCTGCCCACCCGATATCGCCATCGTGGCGTCTAAGGGGTTGAGAAGCCTTCCGTCGCTGGGCCGCCCCGACCGCACCGGCCCGAGGTACTCGGCATCAGCAGAATGGAAAAGGGCGATGAAACGAGTGATGCCTTCGACTGGCACCTCGATGATCGCGTTGGCGCGCTCGATCCCCGATTGTGGCCGGGCGTTGGCGTGGTTGTCGATCTTGACCGCGATCACCCGCCGGTCGAGCAGATCCACTTCCTCCACTGGAAGCCCATTCAGGGGCGAGGTGGGGAGCGGCTCAGTCGTGGTGGTGGTCGGGGGTCGGGTGGTGGTCGGCCTAACAGTCGTGGTGGGGGCAAGGGTGGTCGTAGTGGTTGGGACCGACGTGGTCGTCTCCTCGACCCCGCTCGAACAGGCGCCGATGATCAGCAAAGCGGACACGGCGAATAGCGCCCAATGTCGTCGCATGGCCGACGATCCTATGAGGGGGCCGATCTCAACCGGCAATCAGGCGGGCTTACCCTCCGCGGGGCGGCCTAATCGTTACCGTTGAGGTGGCAACGACGGTCGCCCCCCAGTTGTCGGTCACCTGAATCTTGACGACGTAGGTTCCCGCTGTCGGGTAGGTGATGCTGCGGGTGGTCCCGCTGCCGTCATCGAACTGCCCGTCGTTGTCGGTGTCCCAGGCGATCGTATAGGTGCCGTCGGCGTCAGTGGCGGTCGCCGTGTAATTGATTGTCGCGCCGGGCTCGCCCGACCTTGGCGAAGCCGTCAGCTTGGCGGTCGGAACCGCGTTGAAGGTCGCGGTATAAGTCACGTTGCTGGGCACCGTCACGATCCGCGTGGCGTTGGTGTTGCCGTCTTGCCAGGTGCGGAACACGTAGGTCGTGCGACGCAAGGTTTGGGGGGTGACTGCGCTGATCGTCTGCTGCGAGTTGACGATCACGGTCAGCGACGTGGCGACTGCGCTGCCGATGACGACTTGCAGACCGGCGGGGACCGTCGCCACTGAGAGCACCGCCGAACGGGCGTAGATCTCGACAAATTCGGTGTCCGACAGACCGGCTGGGTCGGTGACGGTGAGATCGAACCGCAGTCTCGACGGATAGTCGTGATCCGGGGTCACATACGTCGCCGTCGGCCCCGAGAAAGTGGTCTCGACGTGCAGGTGACAGTCGTCAGGTGTGGTCTGGGAGCAATGGACAATCGTCACCGTCCAGGTGTAGGTGAGGTTGGTGCTCTCGTCGGTCGCGGTGGCTTCGAGATTGATGGTCTGGCCCACCGCCCACGTCAGAGTCGAAGCCGGGGAGATGATCGTGGCAACGGGCGGTGCGTTCCCGCCTGCGGTCGCCTGGATGATGATCGGGTCGGTGGTGGCGATGCCGCCACGGCCATCGGAAAGCTGGAGCCTCGTGCTGTACGAACCGGCGGTGGTGTAGGTGTAGGTCGGGTTGGCGACGAAGGCATCATCGTAGGCGCCGTCGCCGTCGAGATCCCACGCATAGGTGAGAGGATCGCCGTCGGGATCGGACGAACCGGCGCTGCTGAAGGTAACGGTCAATGGGACCGGGCCGATTTGCGGCGAGGCGGACGCGACCGCGATGGGGGGATTGTTAGTCGCCCCGATATAGGTGAACCGTCGCACGCGCCCCCCGAGGTGGTCGATCGAGAAGATGTCGCCGCCCGGCCCGGCATACAGGCCAACCGAGGGCTCTTCGTTGATGAACCGGAGGATGTTGGCGGGATTGGGATCGCCCCCGGTGCCGGGGAACATGACCCACACGCAGGCGCGGGAGTAGTCGGCGAAGAAGAGCGCACCGTCGTAGGTGGCTGGATAGTTGCCGCCGGGATAGAAGGCGAGACCGGTGATGGCGCTGATACTCCCCGGCGCCTCCGGGCAGGCTTGGAGCGAGACGCCGTGCCGGTAAGTGAAGAGCGGTGCGGTCACGGTTCCCGGGCTCCCGTAGATCGTCTCGCAGATTGGGAGATTGGCTGCGTCGTACCCGCTTTGCGGGGCGCTTCCCTCGTAGCAAGGCCAACCAAAGTTGCGAAAAGCCCCGCTGGGAATCTTATTGATCTCTTCCCAGGTGTTCCAGCCGACGTCACCGACGAAGACGTCGCCGTCGGGTGCCACTGCCATCCGGAACGGGTTGCGAAGTCCGTTGGCGAGGATGGCGTCGTCGCTCGAATCCCCTCCGGCCAGGGGGTTGCCGGCCCAGGCGGCGCCGGTGTCGGGATTGATGCGAAGGACGGTGCCGTGAAAGCTCAATGGATCACCACTCGTGCGGCTGTCCTGGCTACGAAGCGCACCGCCCTCATTGACCGGGTCGCCACAGGGGTTCTGCGGGGTGGGGGTCCCGCTCAAAGTGCCACCCAATTGTCCGTAGTCGACCACAGTGAAAGAAGCTCCGTCCCCACCGCTGACATAGAGCGCGCCTTCGGGGCCGAATTCGACGGTGCCAATGGAGTGACTGGGGAATTGCTGGCACCACATGCCGGTGATCAGGGCTACCGGGCTTCCCGACGTGTTATCGGGGTTCACCTGCACTTTGACCAACTTCCCATTTGCCATGCAGCCGTCGGTGTTGGCGCCGGGAGGGGACGGGCAGGCGTCGTTGTAGGGATGGGTGTCGAGCGTGTAAAGCAGATAGATGTAGGGAGTGGTGGGGAAATTGGGATGGAGGGCCATGCCCAGCAAACCGCGATCCCAATACGCGTAAACCTCCGTGCTGAGATCGACCGCCGTGGTCGGAGTGGGATCGGTCAGGCTGTCGAACACCTTCACGGTGCCGCCTTTTTCGGCGACGAAGACGCGCCCATCAGGACTGAATCGAACCACGGTTGGCAAGTTCAGGCCCGAGAACACCGTCTCGACCTGAAAGTTCGGTTCCATGATCTGCGCCGCAGCCACGGCCGCGCTTGCGACCGAGTCGCCCTGGTCGAACGTCAACGGCTCTGGGTTCTCGCTACCCGCGCTCGCCGGCAAGGCAGAGAAGACCAGCGCGCACACCAAGAGGAAGATCCGCCCTTTATACATATTCGCTCCAGCCTCGCTTCGGGCCGCCCCGGCCCGTAATCGGAAGGTTAACGCTCTACCCTCTGCGTAAGGTTTCCATGCGATGCCATATGGGTCGAAAGACCCTATTGACCGGCACCGGTCCGAACATCCGGCTGTCGTCGACCGTCGCAGTTCGGTTGTCCGAGAGGACGAAAAGTTGATCTTTCCCTATCTGCCACTTGCCTTCGGGAAACGTGGAGCCCCTGCCCCAGCAGTCGACTTCGGATACCCCGTCGATCAGAACGATGCCGAAATCGATAGTGATTGCTTCGCCCGGCAGACCGATCACTCGCTTCACCAGCCAGAAGTCATCCTGGTGCGGATGGGGGATTACGAGGACCTCGCCGCGGGTAAACGCTCGTCGTGACTGACGGGCGAAGAGGCGATCGCCGTCTACGAGCGCCGGCTCCATCGACCGATCGGCCACGACAAATCGCTGCCACACGGGAGCGATTATGGTCAATGTTGGTTTCGGAATTCGAGTCGAGGAGGATCTCGATGGGTTTGTTTAGTCCCGTCAAGGTGGCATTCGCCCACTGCGACCTGATGTGCGGTGTCTACGACCCCGCGCAGGCCATGATCGAAGCAATGTCGGTGATGAAGGCTTGCGAAAAGCTCGCCGCATCCGACGACGACGTCTTCAAGCAGCGTGCGGTGATCATCAAGGAAGAGCGGGCCGAATTGGTCAAGCATCACCTCAGCGTGCTGTGGAGCGACTTTTTCAAGCCCCACCATGCCGAGGCTTTCCCCGAGCTGCATGACAAGTTTTGGAAGGCATTGAAAGCCGCTGGGGACGCCAAGAAGTCGAACGACGCCATGGTGGCGCAAAAGCTGATCGACGCCATCGAAGAGATTTCCGACATCTTCTGGCAGACCGAGGAATCGAAAACCAGCGGGGTCTATCCACCCTCGTAGGACGAAGCGACCAAAGACCAAAGACAAGGGACCAGAAACCCCGCTGGTCTAAGTCTTTTGTCTCGCGGCGGCGAAGACCGGCAGGCTGCGTTCGATCATCTCCATCGTCGCAGTCAACGAGATCCGGAAGTAGCCAGGTCCTTCGGTGATCGAGCCGGGTAAGACGAGCACCCCTTGTCGCGCCAGCGTCGCGGCGAACTGATAGTCGTCGGGCCGCGGGGAGCCGACCCAGAGGTAGAACGCGCCTTCGGGGAGGCGCAATTCGTAGCCCATTTCTAACAGCGCGTCAGCCATCACGTCACGCTTCTTTTCGAGTTCGATCAGGTCGATCGAGAGATCCTCGAGGTCATCAATTGAGTGTTGGAGCAGGGCGTTCGGAAAGAGCCACCCTCCCGACATCTGGGCGAGCTCGATCGCTCGTCTCAGTTCCTCTCGATTGGGAAGGTTCGGGCTCATGGCCAGCCAACCGATCCGCTGTCCGGGAGTCAAGAGCACCTTGCCGTAGCTGTAGGAGATGAGCGTGTGCGGGTAAAAGTCGACTGGACTGCTCAGTACAGAGCCGCTGAAGACCAGCCGGGCGTAGGGCTCGTCGGAGAGCAGGTAGATCGGGTTTCCGTGACGCTCCGATGCCTCGGTCAGCGCTCTGGCTAGAGCTGTCAGGGTGGAGGCCGGGTAGATCCGCCCGGTGGGGTTGTTAGGGGTGTTCACGATCACCATCCGGGTCTTCTCCGTGATCGCGCTGGCGATGCGATCCACATCGAGGTCGTGATCTTCCCTGCGGACGGGGACCTTGACCGGTCGCGCCCCGTTCAAAAGAAGCATCGGCTCGTAGAAGAACCAGGTAGGCAAGGAGAAGATGACCTCGTCCCCAGGATCGAGGAGGGCATCGCAGGCTGTGGCAATCGCGCCGAAAGCGCCAACAGTCAGGGCGATGTCCTCGGGCTGGAATTGCAGGCCTCTCCACTCGCTCAGCCGTCGAGCAACCGTTTGCCGGGCGTTGGGCTCGGACCGCTTGTAGGCGTACCAATCTTTCGATTCGGGTTCCAAGTGCTTGGCCAGCGCACCGATAAAGCCCGGCATCGCCATCTCCTGGGGATTGCCAAAGGCGAAATCGTTGATGCCGGGAGTGCTGCGATGCACGTCCCAGAGTTGGTGACGAAGTCGAGCAAGTTGGCGGTGGCCCCGGCCACGACAGTCATCCGAGCCGTGATCACTAGCTTTGCCTGCGATCCACTTCTTGGACGAGCCAGCCGTTGCCGTCGGGGTCGGAGAAATTGGCAAAGGAGCCGTACTTCTGTCGCTGGGGGTCGAGGCCGGGCGTCTGACCCTCCGGGCCAAAGTGGAAGGGTCCGTTCACCTCGATCCCGCGTTGTCGCAACTTGGTCAACGCCTCCTCGACGTCATCGACGCACAGATAGAGGCCTTCGACGGCGCCAGGCACGCTGCCGCCGAGGCCGGTTCCGAAGATGATCGAGGCATCCGAGCCGGGAGGCGTGAACTGCACAACGCGGAATTCGTCGCTCATTTGGTGGTCGACGTCACAATTGAAACCTATCTGCTCGTAGAAGGCCTTGGCGCGATCGACCTCGGTGACACCCAAAACCAACGCTTCGATTCTCATGTCCATGGGCGGACTTTAGGAATCAGGCGGCGCGGTTGCGCTTGGTGGGAACCTTGGCCTTGATCTCGGTCGCCTTGGTCTTGGCTGTGTCGAGCAGCGTCGCCGCCCAGACGAACTCAGTGCCAAGAATCGCGAGACCGGGGATGATGAGGAGCCAGCCGGGAAGTACGGGTAGAAGCAAGCCGATCACGCCGCCGAGCACGAGCACCGTGCCGGCGATCACAACCACGGCGCGGATGATCAAAGGCCGGCGCTTGGCGCGGATCGCATCTTCCATTGGACGAGAAACGTTATCCATCATCGGTAGGTATGTCATTCATAATCTTTTGGAACAGGGGAGCGACCTGACCGAGGCTCGCCCCGGCCGCCACCTTGGGCCGGACCCAGCCGTTTTCATCGATACCACCCAACATCGACCGCAAGGTGGGGGCGGTGAATGGGAGGTAAGGGCTGAAGGCAACACCGAGCCCGGCGATCGCGGCGATCGCGACCCAAAGCACAGTTGCTCCCCGATCAGGATCGGACGTCACCAGCTTCCACGGCTCATGGGCGTTGAGGTAGACGTTGACAGCGGTGGCTGTGTCCATCGCCATACGTAACCCTGCTCGCAACTCGACCTGCTCAATCAGTCTTGCGATCTCAGTGAGGCCGCGGTCGACGGCGTCGAGCACAGCCTGATCGTCATCTGTCAGTGCAGCCGGCGTCGGCACGCGTCCGTCGAAATTCCGAGTGGTGATCGTCAGCACCCGGTTGACGAGGTTGCCCCAGGTCGCGACGAGCTCCTCATTGATCCGCCGGATGATCTCGTCGTCGGTGAGCTCCGTGTCGTTTTGTTCGGGTAGGACCGAGGCAATTGCATAACGGAGGGCGTCGGGCTCGAAACGCTCGGCGTACCAGCCGATCGAGCGGCCCACCCCTTTGGACTTCGACGCCTTCGCTCCTTTGAAAGTCACGTATTGGTTGGCGGGGACGTTTGTTGGCAGGTTGTGGTCTCCGTAACCGAGGAGCATCGCCGGCCAGATGACCGCGTGAAAAGGGATGTTGTCCTTCCCTACGAAGTAGTAGGACTCAGCCTCCGGGTTTTGCCACCAGTCGCGCCACGCTTCCGGCGTTCCTTGGATCTGCGCCCATTCCTTCGCCGCCGAGAGGTAGCCAATCACCGCTTCAAACCAGACGTAGATCCGTTTGCCCTCGCCCAGAGTGTCGGCCTCAGGTGGGATTGGCACGCCCCAATTGAGGTCGCGGGTGATTGCTCGATCTGGGAGGCCTTCGTCGATCATGCCCAACGCCCAATTTTTGACGTGCTTTCTCCACCCCTCCTGCTCTTCCAGCCAGGCCTTCACCTCATCGCTGAACGCAGCCAGCCGCAAGAACCAATGCTTGGTCGCCCGCTGGATCGGACTCGCTCCCGACAAGCGGCTCCGGGGGTTGATCAAGTCGGTCGGGTCAAGCGTTCGCCCACAGTTGTCACATTGATCACCTCGAGCCTGGTCGTATCCGCAGTGCGGGCAGGTGCCTTCGACGTAACGATCCGGAAGAAATCGTTGCGCTTGCGGGTCGTAGAACTGAAGACTTTCCTCCTCCACGATCGTCCCTCGTTCCCGATGCGCTCGAAAGATGTCCCAGGTGACATCTCGGTGATTATCGGTGAGAGTCGTCGTGAAGAGGTCGAAGGAGATGCCGAGCGCATCCCAGTAACCAACGATTTCGGGGTGGTAGCGATCGACGATCTCGTGCGGACTCACTCCTTCCTGGTCGGCCCGGACCGTGATAGGAGTGCCATGACCATCGGAGCCCGAGACCATCAGCACGCGGTTGCCGATCAGTCGGTGATAGCGGGCGAAGATGTCAGCCGGCAGATAAGCGCCTGCGAGGTGGCCGAGATGGAGCGAACCGGAGGCGTAGGGCCAGGCGACCGCGACGAGGATGGGACGGTTCAAGGTCGGGGGAGCGTACCGCCCTGGGCACTCTGGCTAACTTCGATTAAGTGAGGGAACCGACTGTTCGGCGCCTGTCGAGCGTTCATCGAGTTCTGTATCGCGCAACCGGAGGCAGAATCGGACGCCGCCTCGTGAGCAATGACATGCTCCTCCTCAGCACTCGGGGTCGACGGACCGGAAAGCGGCACGAGGTGCCTCTCCTTTATCTGCGCGATGAGGGTCGGTTGGTCGTCATCGCTTCCTACGGCGGCCGTACCCAAAATCCGGACTGGTACGAAAACTTGCGGGCTGATCCCTTGGTCGTGGTGCAGGCCGATGGCCAACGTTTTGACGCTCGCGCGACGGTCTTGGCGGGGCCGGAGCGAGACACCTGGTGGCGGCGGTTTGTCGAGGCGTATCCAGGGTATTCCGGCTACCAGAAAAGGACCGATCGATCGATTCCGATCGTCGTTCTCGAGCCCAGGTGATGCTTGGCTCAGCCGAGTCCCCAAGAGATGATGCGGTCGGGGGTGATGCGGACCAGACCACCAGCTTCAGTCACGGCTTCCGCTGGGCCCTCAATGATGACGCCTCGTGGTGGCCAGGGGCTGTTCGCCTGTTTCTAACATTGCTCACCCTCAGTCTGTGGCTGATCGTCTCGTAGGTGCTTGGTCTATTCGGCAAAGCCGGTCCGGGTCCGACTGGCAGCTGGACCTGAAGGCCGGGTCTATTTCCGAACGGTGCAGACGTAGCTGAGAAGAAGGATTCATGTCTCATCCGATTTCTACTAGCACACTTGCTAACGCCAACGCGAATACCAACAGCACAGAGGGAAACGGACCGGCTCAGCGAAGGCCAAAAAGCCACCAGGAATGGCTCTTTCGACATGGCCGGCCATCAGAGGAGACGAACCTCGGCCGCCTTAGGTGGGTTTACCCACTTGGGTTGGAGTCCGGCGGACCATTCGGTGGATTGGATCGGGCGTTCCTCCTGGAGGCGAGGAAAGTAGTGGTCGAAGAACACCGTTGACACCAACTGGCGTCTGGTGCGTATCCCGACTTTGTCGAAGATCGCTTTGAGGTGGTCTTGCACGGTGTGGGCGGAGATGAAGAGGCGTTGGGCCATCTCGGCCGTCGATAGACCCTGCAGGACGCACAGAGCCACGTCCTGTTCGCGATCGCTGAGCTCATAAGCCTTGAGCAGCAGTGGGGCGATTTCTGGCCGTCGCGCTGGCTCAATGATGACGGCGGTGCCCTTGCGTCGACCTTCGAGGAGGGTCCCGTGGACCGTCAGCCACCGCCCGCTGCGGGTGGGGATGCGGGCCCGCACCGGACCCGCTTCCTCTCCGGATTCCGCCGCCAGCCGGGTCCGTTCTATCACCGCCTGGATCGCACCCGGAAGGCCGACCGAATCGGGCTGTCCCGGGTCGATGAGCTGTTCCAACCAGTAGGCAACCGATGGGCTCAATGCTTCCACCCGGTCGTGCTCGTCGAGAAGGACCAGGCCGGGAGCTTCGGGCGATTCGACCTCGCCGGTCGCTTGGAGTACGAGCGCAGTGCGTATGCCCTCGGCCATCGGTCTGGAAAGACCGGCCAAAAATGTTCCATCGGCCTCGGCGAAGCCTGGCTGGTCCGGTCCCCGAAATATGGCCACTCCGGCCCAACAGGAGCCGTCGGCGACGAAAACGGCCCGCAGTTCGGCCTCGAGCCCGAACGGACGGACGAGCGTGTGATACCGGGGACTCCGTTCAGGCTGGCCATCGGTGGCTTCGGCGAGTATCCCCACCGAGTACGGTCCGGTTGCTAACGCCGCGAACTTGTTGTAGTCCTCCTCCCGGTACTCGTTGGTCATGACGCCGAGATTCACTGCTCGTCTCCGCTCGTCGTCGAGGGCCAGGTCCTCGTTGACATGACCTGTAAGCAACAAGGTCGAAGGGTCGACGGTGAAGAAGCATGCCGCTCCTTCGTGCTCCACCACACGTCGAATCTGCTCACCCGCCAGTCTCAAAAACGTGACAAGATCAAGGCCCCGATGGGCGAGACGAATGACCTCCCGGCGGGCACGATCGGCGGTGTCGGCGGATCCCATCGGCGGATCGTACGCCTCCCTGACACCACACACGGCCGAGCCCCACGTCGAAGTCGACCGTTACGCCGGCGGCGGACCCACAATCGTCGTCCCGAACCGGGCCGCCACGCGTCCCATCTCCTCGAGATCAGGGAACACCTCAGGAAGAGGCGGAACCGTGTGACTCGGCGCCGCTTCACCGATCGCCCGGAACAGACCTTCATGGCCAGTCCCCCGAGTGAAGAGCAGCAGCATCCGCCCCTCCGACTCGAACCGGAACGCGTGCTCCACCCCAGGAGGAACAAAGATGAAGGATCCCGGATCAGCCTTCACCTCCGCACCCTCGACAAAGAGCGTCACCAATCCATCCGCCACGTAGAAAGCCTCTGTCTCCGTCTCGTGGTGATGGAGGGGAATAGCCAAACCTCCCCCGGCTCGCACCTCGACTGCGGTGTAATCGCCGCCCACCTGCTCAGCCACAGCCTTATAGGTGTAGAGGCCACCCAAGGCCCAGTACGCATCACCCTCATGAGAACCGACCCAGAACGCAACCTGCTCCGCCGACATCCGAAACCTCCTTGTTGTTCGTTCACGAGAAAGTACCGATAACAAGGGTCTCGGTCCATCCCAAGAATCTGGGATAGATCAACTCCAAGTCTTCACGGCTGACAGCTCCGAGGCATTGAACTCGACATACTTTTCGCCCAGTGAAACCTCGCCGGCGCGCCTGCCTGAGCCATGATTTCCGAGCCTAATTTCGTTCGGTGGGCTGGTATCCGCGCAAACGCGGCATACCAAACCTGGGTTCGCGGTTTTGGCGGCCGACCAACACGACACCGGTGAGGATGAGGATGGCGCCGAGGGCGAGTCGCCAGCCCAAGGGTTCGTTGAAGAGAATGACGCCGCCGAGGACACCCACCATCGGGATTAGATAGCCGGAGAGCGACGCCTGGCTCGCCGGTGCGATCTCGGACACGGCCAGAATCGAACCGAAGGCGGCCACGCCGCTAAGGCCGAGAAGAGTCATCAAAAGCCACATCTCAGACGTTGGCGCCTGCCAGCGGTTAGTGACGGCGGTGACGACAAAAGCAGCCAATGCAGCGCCCGTCATCATGGCAGTGAGGGTTGCGGCGGGGCGAAAGTAGGTTGCAACGCGCTTCACGAGCAACAAGCTCGCGCCTTGCATTGCCGCTCCAGCGAGGGCAAAGGCCATGCCGGTCACCGGGCTAGAGCTGAGACTTCCAGCAAGGAAACCCACCCCGGTCACGGACGAGATCAGTCCTACAGCCTTTGCGCGGGTGAAGCGATCGTCCGCGGCGACCCAGTGCGCGGTCAACGCAGTGAAGACGGGTCCGAGCGAGATGATCAGCGTGTTGACCGACGCCGGCAGCGATTCGAACCCTAAGTTGAACAACATTGCGGGCCCTCCACCATTGAGAGCGCCCGCCAACATCGCCATCCGCCATCCCCGGGCCTCAACGCCTCCAGCACGCAGATAGATCGGGATCGAGCCGATCGCGGTGATCGTCATCATCACTGCGGTTCCAAACACTGGATCGAGGCCGTTATCGATTATGTGCTTCGAGACAAGACCGCCAGTGCCAAAGACGATGCCGGTGGTGAGGATGTAGAGCCAGGCTTTCAACCAGGCTCAGTTTGGCCGAAGCTGCTCACCTATTGTCACATCATGGACGTGCCACGCGAACTGTGGACTCCGCCTTTCGACGCCTGGGAGGCAAGTCGAGTCGGGCGCTTTCTCCGAGGCATCGAGGGCAAGCACGGCGTCTCTTTTGCTGACTACGAATCCGCCTGGCGCTGGTCGGTAGAACATTTGCCAGAGTTTTGGAACGAAGTCGTCGACTTCTTCGAGATAGCCATCACTCCGGCGACTGTGGTGCTTGGCACCGAAACCATGCCTGGCGCGCAATGGTTCGCCGGGTCGACTCTCAACTATGCAACTAATGCCCTCAGCTGGGAGGACAAAAGTGCGGTGGCTCTCATCGCCAGATCGCAGACTCGGCAGGACGACATTGTTCTCAAAGCTTCGGACTTGCGGCAGCTGGTCCGGGCAGCCGCCGCCGGTCTGAGACGGCTCGGAGTTGAAAAGGGCGACCGAGTGGTGGCTTACCTTCCCAACATCCCCGAAGCGCTGATCGCGTTTCTCGCCTGCGCTTCCCTGGGAGCGATCTGGTCGTCGTGTCCTCCCGAGTTTGGAATCCGGAGCGTGGTCGACCGATTTCGCCAGATCGAACCGAAAGTCCTGCTCGCGGTTGACGGTTACCGCCACCGCGGAAAGCCGATCGATCGCTCCGAGCAAGTGGCCGAGATCAAGCGAGCCATGCCTTCGCTCGAGCACACAATCACTGTGGGCTACCTGGAACCGGGAGGCGACTGGGATTCATTGCTCTCTGTCGACAACGGCTTCGAGCCGATTCAGGTGCCGTTCGACCATCCGCTCTACGTCCTCTACTCCTCCGGCACCACCGGACTGCCCAAGCCGATCGTCCACGGCCATGGCGGCATCACGCTCGAGCATTGCCGGGCCCTCGGCCTCCAACATGACCTCGGCCCCGGCGATCGCTTCGCCTGGTACTCGACCACCGGGTGGATGATGTGGAACCTCAACATTTCCGGGCTTCTGGTCGACGCCACGGTGGTCCTCTTCGAAGGCGATCCCTCCTTTCCCGATCTTGGCGAGCTTTGGCGTTTGGCTGAGGACCACCGTCTCACCACTTTGGGCGCCAGCGCCGGTTTTGTCCTCTCCTGTATGAAGGCCGGCCTCGTCCCTAAAGGACAATTCGATCTGTCAGCTCTGGACTCATTCGGCTCCACGGGTTCGCCGCTCCCTTCGGAGGGTTTCCGCTGGCTCAACGAAGCAGTAGGGGATCGAGTCAAGATCGTTTCAACCTCCGGCGGCACGGACGTTTGCACCGCCTTTGTCGGCGGGTCGCCGCTGGTCCCGGTGTGGGAAGGAGAGATCAGTTGCCGTTATCTGGGGATGGCAGTGGAAGCGTTCGATCCTGAAGGCAACTCGGTGATGGGAGAGACGGGTGAGTTGGTGATAACAAAGCCGATGCCCTCGATGCCGGTCGGGTTCTGGAACGATCCCGATGGCGCCGCCTATCGGGCCGCCTACTTTGAGCACTTTCCCGGCATCTGGCGACATGGGGATTGGATCGAGATCACCGAGCGGGGAAGTTGCATCATCACCGGCCGCTCCGATGCGACCCTCAACCGTGGCGGGGTGCGGATGGGCACCTCGGAGTTCTATTCGGTTGTCGAATCAATCCCCGAAGTGTCTGACAGCTTGGTGGTCCATCTCGATGACGGCTCCGGGTTCGGCGATTTGATTTTGTTCGTCGTCGCCGACCCGGAGCTCGAATGGGACAAGCTGGCCGAAGCCATCAGGGTGAAACTTCGCCAGGAGCTGTCACCCCGTCATGTTCCCGACCAGATCCATCGCATCAACTCCGTGCCCCGCACCGTCTCGGGCAAAAAGATGGAGTTACCGGTCAAGAGGATCCTGATGGGACGGCCGATTGAGGAGGTAGCCAACCAGGGGGCGATGGTCAACCCCGACAGCCTCGAAAATCTCCGAGCGCAGGTTCCTCAACTCAAATGAATGTCCGCCGGAGGAGAGTGGCCTCAAGTTGAATCGGCGCGAATCCGATCTCGATATCACTTTGCCGAAGGCCACGCTTCTTATCGGAGTCGTCCTCGTCTTGCTCGGGCTCGGCCTGCCGGCCGCGGCGGACGAGAGCGCCCTGACCGACGGGCGTGATGTCGTCCTCGCCGGCATCTACTCAGACAAGTGGCAGTCCGGGGCCGACATTGCCGCCCTCGGCGAGGCCACCGGAAAGCGGGTCTCTCTCGTCGGGACGTTTCATCACCTCTGGGAGTCCGAGCACGGAGTTCCCGACAACACCGATTGGCAGTTGGAGCAGGCCTGGTCGGCGCAGGCCACCCCGGTCGCCAACGTCGAAGTGGCGATCTCTGCCTACGACCTCGCCGCCGGCGGCTACGACAGCGCTATCCGTAAATGGGCCCTGCGAGTGAAGGGGTGGCTCGAACGGGGGGAAGGCCGCTCACTTCTGATCGCTCCTCTCCAGGAGATGAACAGCAACTGGGTCGTATACGGGCAGGACCCAGGGAATTTCCAGAGTGCCTTCCGCAAGTTCGTCGACATCTTCCGCTCCGAAGGCATTGACGAGACCATGGTGCGGTGGGTGTTCGCTCCCAACGCTTGGTCCGTGGGGCCCCATCAGATGGCCGAGTACTACCCCGGTGACGAAGTGGCCGACTTCGTTGGAATCTCGGTCTACAACTTCGGAGCGACGATTGGGCGGTGGACCGGGCTTGCCGACTCCGGCATGGCCGCCCTTGCCAACGTGCGCTCCTTTGCTCCCAACAAGCCCTATCTGATCACCCAAGTCGGCAGCTCGACGGCCGGGGGCGATCGCGATTCGTGGCTGCGGGAACTGTTTGCGTTGACCGCCTCCGACCCCAATGTCGTCGGGTTGATCTACTTCAACTTCATCAAAGAGACCGATTGGAAGGTGTGGGATGGGTTGACGCCGGCGGCCGGGTGGAATGACGGTATGCAAATGGAGGGCACCGAGTACCGCTGGCCACTGACCACATGGTTCCAGGAGGGGCCGATCCCGTTCACGCCTTATCGGGGGCGTTTCGTTGACGATGAGACGTTGGTTTCGGAAGCCGACATCGATTGGCTCGCCAATCGGGGGATCCTGAACGGCTGCGGGCCCGAGCGGTTTTGCCCGAGCCAAGGGGTGACAAGGGGAGAAGCGGCGGCCTTTCTCGCTCGCGCCCTCCACCTCCCCTTGGCCGATTCGGATCGCTTCGCTGACGACAACGGATTGCCCTACGAGGCCGACATCAATGCGTTGGCGCAGGCCGGGATCAGCCAGGGATGCGCCCCAGACGCGTTTTGCCCTCACGACCTCGTCTCCCGGGGTCAGGTCGCTGCCCTTCTTTTGGAAGCGCTCGATCTTCCTGAGCAAGCCAACGTGCAGTTCGTTGATTCGACCGACTCCCCCTACCTGATCGCGATCAACTCGGTCGTCGCGGCCGGGATCAGTCAGGGGTGCGGCGTCGACCAGTTCTGCCCTCGCGATGCGGTCAATCGTGAGCAAATGGCGCTCTTTCTCCGAAGAGGCCTGGAGATGAGATTGGTTGATACCTGTGTGCCGATTCGCATCGGCGCCAGGACCATTTGTTGAGCGCCTAGCCGTCTGCCGGGGAGAACGCCCGGAACACCGCTTCGATCACAGTCTCGATCAGCTCGTCAACCCCGGGGATTCCGATCGGGGTGTCGGCTTCGGCGAGGTGGGATTGCATCCACTCCCGTTTTGAGCTCAAAAGCAACACGGTGCCGTGGACGGCGGCCCACATCGCCCAAGCCGTCGCTTCGGGTGTGCTGTCGCCCCGGATGGCGCCTTCATCCATCCCTAAGCGGACGAGAGCGACCAGCCCGGCGAGCACGAGCAGCCCAGGATCGCCCGCCATCACTTCATGCTCCATCGACTCGGGTGGTTCGCCCAAGAAGAGCACCGGGTAGAGAGCGGCGTTGTCGAGGCCCCAGCGAATGTATGCCTCGCCCACGCGCCGGAGCCGATCCAGGGCGTCGCCTTCCCCGGCGAGAATTGGCAGCAGGCGGGCGCCAAATCCTTCAAACGCTTCCCGACAGACAGCGTAGGTGAGCTGATCCTTGGTCTCGAAGTGGAGATAGATCGAGGGAGGCGAAACCCCGACCCGGTGGGCGATGTCTCGAATCGAAACCAGGTCGTGGCTGCCCTTTTCAGCGAGGAGATCGCGAGTTGCGGCGAGGATCTCCCGCCGGAGCTGCTCGCCCTCGCCTTTGCGCAGCCGCGATCGGTTGCGGACGGAGGTCAAACCGGCTCCTTGATGGGTGCCAGCGGTGGAGGCCCGGACTCGCTGAACCCGAATCGGTCATAAATGTTCCGGAGGAACCTTGGTGCCCACCAGTTGGCGCGCCCGGCGAGACGCATGAACGCCGGCACCAACGTGGCCCGCACGATGAAGGCGTCGACGAGGACCGCCAGGGTCATCCCGATCCCGAACATCTTCATCATGGTCACCCCGGAGGTGGCGAAGGCGACCATCACCACCGCGATCAGGACTGCAGCCGACGTCACGACCCGCCCGGTCCGTTCGAGGCCCGCCGCCACCGAGCCGACGTTGTCGCCGGTGTGGTCGTACTCCTCTTTGATCCGGGAGAGCAAGAACACCTCGTAGTCCATGGAGAGTCCGAAGGCAATGGCGAACATCAAGATCGGCATGGTCAGGTCGAGCTGACCGGTGGGGGTGAATCCAAGCAAGTCAGCGAGGTGCCCTTGTTGGAATATCCACACCATCGAGCCAAACGTGGCCGAGAGCGAAAGCAGGTTGAGGATGACCGCTTTGGCCGGTACAAGGATTGAGCCGAACATGAGGAACAGCACCACAAAGGTGACCGCTCCGATGATCGCGAGCGCCAACGGCAGATCGGAGTAGATCGCTTCCTTCGAGTCGACCAACGAGGCAGTCGGGCCGGTCAGGGCCAGATCGACCGGCGCATCCATGCCGCGAATCTCCTCAACCAGGGCCTCGGCCTCGGCGGAACCGGGTTCGACTGCCGGCACGACCTGGAGATACGTCCCGCCGTCGGAGGCAAACCGCATGTTGGCGAGGCTCGCCGGGATCGCTTGGGCGCCGGCGAGATAGGTGCCGGTTTGCGAGTCGACTCGCGCCACCCCTTCGAAGGTGGATAGCTCGGCGGAAAGGGCATCTATCGCGGCGACGTCGGTAAGCCCGAGCGCGACGACATCGATAGGGCTCGAATCGAACCCGGCAAACTCGGTCCGCAGGAGATCGCCGACCACCCGTGCCTCCGAACCAGGCGGGAGCACGCGGTCATCCGCTTGCCCAAAGCGAGCGTCGAGGAAAGGCAGTCCGAGGAAGACGAGCAGACCGATGGCGATAGTCGCAATGGGGACCGGACGCTTCATCACCGCCATCGCGATTCGATGCCACACTCCAGTCGAGGTGTTGTTGCGGAGCTTGCGGACTCGCAGCTTTTCAACCCGAGGTCCCAGCACGGCCAGAAGCGCGGGCAACACCACCACCGCCCCAATTGCAGCTAGAGCGACAACTGCGATCCCCGCGTACCCAAACGAGCGGAGGAAGGCAAGCGGGAACACAAGCATCGCCGCGAGCGAGACCATCACCGTGCCGGCGCTGAAAAGCACGGTGCGACCGGCGCTCTGCACCGTTCGTCGCACTGCTTCGCCGGTCTCGTTGCCCAGAGCGAGCTCCTCACGGAAACGGGACACGACAAAGAGGGCATAGTCGATGGCGAGCCCCAATCCGAGCGCGGTCGTCAGATTGAGCGCAAAGATCGAGACCTCTGTGACCCGGGCGAGAACGTCGAGGATGAGGAAGGTCCCGACGATGGCGAAGACCCCGACCCCGAGGGGGAGCAGAGCCGACACCACCGACCCGAAGACGATCACGAGCAGGATGAGGGTGATCGGAAGCGCGATCGACTCGGCGGTTACGAGATCGGACTCGACGGTTTCGGTCACCTCGGCAAAGAGCGGGCCCTCTCCACCGACCGCGATATCGAGGCCCTGAAAATCGCCTCGGTACTTTTCGGCCAGCGTGGCTGAGTAATCGAGGAGCTGGGATTGGTCTCCGTCGAGGGTGACAAACACGAGCGCCCGATTCCCATCGACGCTTCGCAGCGGGGGAGGGGAGCCCAGGGTCCAATACGAGGCCACCGAGGTGACGTGGTCTTCAGAGGCGAGGGCCTGACCGAGAGCTACGCCAGTCGCCGCGGCTTCCTGATCATCGACCGAACCGGCGGCGGTAGCGATGATCACGACCTCGGGCGGAGAGACGCCAAATTGGTCGGCGAGCACCTCGGCCGCTTGCACGGACTCGGCCTCGGGGTCTTCAAACCCGCCGTTGCTGAGCCGCTCGGCCACACCACCACCAATCGCTCCGGCCGCAACCATCCCTAACAACGCGAGGATCAGAACCAGGACCCTCCGCCTAACCACCAGATCCGCCACCCGTCGCATCGTCATCTCCCTCGTCTTTCGAACACCGATCACTTACCAGCGTTCACTTACCGGCGACAACTTAACCGCGTTCAGTCGTCTCTGTCAAGACCGGAAGACCGGAAGACCCGAAGACCGGATGACCGGAAGACATACCATGCCCGACAGATGGGGTCCATTCATTCGCTCAACGTTGGTCGGCCGATGCCCAGCAAGGCAGGAGAGGGTCATTTCACAGGGATCGGGAAGGTTTCGGTCGCGGAGGCGGTTTTCCGTGCGCCAGGTCCGAAGCTTGGGGGTCTGGGCAGCGGTGTCGAAGGCGATTTCATCGGTAGCCAGCGCCACCACGGCGGCGACTACCAAGCCGTCTACGCGTACTCCCGCGAGGAACTCGACCGCTGGGAGGAACGATTAGGACGTGAGCTCCCGAGCGGGATGTTCGGCGAAAACCTCACCACCCTCGGAATCGACGTCGATGGGGCACGGATCGGCGAGCGCTGGTCGGTCGGCGACGAGGTAGTTCTCGAAGTCTGCGGTCCACGGATTCCCTGCGCGACCTTCCAGGCACGGATGGGGGAGCGGGGTTGGGTCAAGCGTTTCACTCAAGTCGGCAACTCAGGCGCGTATATGGCGGTGGTCGCGCCCGGGATAGTGCGTCACGGCGACACCATCGAAGTTGTCAGCCAGCCGGATCACGAGATCGACATCCGTGTCGCATTCCGCGCTTTTTCCGGCGACCTCGAAGCAGCCGAAAGGGTCGTGGCTGAAGCCTGCCTACGGGAGCCCGACCACAACTTCTTGGCCGCCCGACTGTCGCGGCAACGTTCCTAGCTGAACGTCACCGTCGCGGACTCCACAAATATCAGCTCGCCCTCGAAGAAATAGTGCGCCTCGATGACATGAGTACCCGTCTGCGCCGGCAGCGAGACGTCCCAATACTGGATCAGGGCGCCGGGGAGAACGATGAAACGCTCGACCGCAGTTTGGAGCACGCCGTCGAGGTAGAGATCGACTTTGGTTCCTTCGCTGTCATAGCCGGTGGTGTCGGCTGGCAGCTCGGCAAACCAATAGTGGACGAACCTGAGCGGAACCCCGGCGTCATAGGTCCCTGACCCGGTGCAGATGTCCACCCCTTGCGCGTCGGGAGTGCAACTGGTGATGTAGTCGGCCGCGGAGATGAACCAGCTCACCTGCAAGGTTCTGATCAGGAAGGCTGCCATTTGCTCACGGGTGACGAGGTCGTTGGGAGAGAAGGTGGTTGCCGACGTGCCGGTGGTTATGCCCAGCGACTTGACCACCGAGACTGCGTTCTGGGCCTCGGTTGAAAGCCCACCCAGGTCGACGAATCCGTGTGGGGGAGGAGCTGGGACCCCAACCCCACCGGCCTCGACGAACCGGGCCAAGAAGATTGCCATTTGCCAGCGGGGGACCGTGCCAAACGGTCCGTAGGAGCCGGCGGCGACCCCGGTGGTGACCCCGATTTGGGCGGTCTGGTTGACCGCCACCTGCGCCTCAAGGCTCAGCCCGTCGACATCGGTGAAACCCTGCGGGGAGCCGGAGAGGGCGGGGAGGAACAGCGCAAACCAGACGTTTTGCAGGAAGATCGCCATCTGCCAGCGCTCGACGCTGGCCTTGGGGCTGTAGGTGTCGGGACCCGTCCCGCTGGTGATCCCAAATGCGACTAGGCAGTCGATGAACGGCGCGAACGGACTCGTCGGATCAACATCTATGAACTCGGCGGGGGGAACCCCCTCGCACAAATACTCGTTGACAGCTCGTGCCGGGACCGCCGGCACGAGCATCGCCACCGTTAACAAGACAACGGCTGCCCGACGGCCCATCGCTGATCCTCTCTCGCCCAGGTGCGCATCGTATAAAACCCATGGCCACCGAGGACGCCCAGACGGACATCGATATTGTACTTTCCAACGATGGCGCGAACGTCTCCCGATCCCATCGCCGATCCGAAGGGATATCAGCAGCTCCTCCTCGTTCTGCTGGGCGAAGACGATCCCCACGAGGTGCAGTCTCACACCCCAAAAAAGCTCCGGGCGCTGATCGCGGAAGCCGGCGATCAAGTCCGCCAACGTCCGGCGCCGCGGGAATGGTCGGTCTTGGGCTGTGTAGCGCACCTCACCGACGCCGAAGTGATGATGAGCACCCGCTACCGGCTGATCCTCGCCCACGACGAGCCCGAGCTCGTTGGCTACGACCAGGATCTCTGGGTCGACCGGCTTCATTCCTCGGACGAATCAGCGGAGGCACTGATGGCGCTTTTCGAGCCGCTCCGAGCCGCCAACCTGGCACTCTGGAAACGGAGCGACGAATCGCAGCGGGCACGAATCGGCATGCATGCTGAACGCGGGCCTGAAAGCTATGACCTCGTTTTCCGAATGCTCGCCGGCCATGACCGTTTCCACCTGGCTCAGGCCTATCGAGCTCTTGCAGCCGTCCAAAGGTAGGGTCGAATGATGTTCGAGAAGAAGTTCGCCTCTGTGTTAGGCAAGCGCATGGCCTACATCGAAGAGGGCGAGGGCGATCCGATTGTGTTTCTGCATGGCAATCCGACGTCGTCGTTTCTTTGGCGCAAAGTGATTCCAGCGTTGGCAGGGAGGGGCCGCTGTCTCGCACCCGATCTGATCGGCATGGGCGACAGCGAAAAGTTGGCTGACTCCAGTTCTGGCTCGTATCGGTTTGTGGAGCACCGCCGCTACTTGGATGCCCTGCTCGAGCAGCTAGACGTCAACGACCACGTGACGCTGGTCGTCCACGATTGGGGTTCAGCTCTCGGCTTCGATTGGGCCCGCCGCCATCAGGAGGCGGTCGCGGGCATCGCCTATATGGAGGCTCTCATCGGACCGATCTCGTGGGACGATTGGCCGGAAAGCGCGAGATCGATCTTCCGCGGCTTTCGCTCCGAAACCGGCGAGCAGCTCGTCTTGGAAAAGAACTACTTCGTAGAACGGGTGCTGCCGGCGTCGGTCCTTGACTCGCTGCCTACCGAGGTGATGAAGGAGTATCGGCGCCCGTTTCTCGAGCCGGGCGAATCCCGCCGGCCGACTCTGACCTGGCCGCGTGAGATCCCGATCGACGGTGTCCCCGCCGACGTCAATGAAATCGCTTCGAGCTACAACTCCTGGCTTCGCACTTCGTCGGTTGCCAAACTTTTCGTCAACGCCGACCCCGGCTTCTTCTCTTCAGGGATCGCTCAAGCCACTAGGGACTGGTCCAACCAGGAGACGGTCACAGTCCGCGGCCATCATTTCGTTCAGGAGGACTCGGGCGAGGAGATCGGTCAAGCGATCGCGGACTGGCTTGAAGCGAGACGTCGGGAGACACTGGCCAAGTAATCGATGAGCTCTGGCGGCTCCTGAACTTCGAAATCGACGTCGAGCCAGATGAGGATGAACGTCAGCCATTCGAGGGCGTCCCCTTGGGTACGGAACCGGCAATGAGTGTCGTCGACGAATTCGACCTCCCCATCGGCGAAACGGAGGCGGGCAGTGATCTCCGCGGCAGGGGCACGAAGGTCGGCAACCACCTGGTAGCGCATCGGGCGGGCGCGAAGCGAGCGCGTCACGTACTCGGCGGCATCACCTCCGGGAATGGCACGAGGTTTGAAATTGATCCTGGTCGCGCGGGGGCTGGTTAGCCGGTCGAGTCGGAACGTGCGCCAATCATCGCGGTCGCGGTCAAAGGCGACCAAGTACCACCGTTGCTGCGAAGACACGAGCTGGTGGGGCTCGACATGGCGCTCGGTCTCGGTGCCGTCAAACGTTCGGTAGTCAAAGCGCAGACGCTCGCGATCGCGACAAGCCTGGGCGACGGCGGTGAGAGCCTCGGCATCGACTGTCACCCACGCCCGAATCATCGGCACGACCGCCGACTGCAGCATTTGCACCCGCTGGCGAATCCGCGGGGGCAGCACCTTCTCCAGCTTGGCCAGGGCTCGCAAGGAGGTCTCCTCAATGCCGGCAATGGTCCCGCCGGCGGCCGTGAGCAAGCCCATGGCGATGGCAACGGCTTCTTCGTCGTCGAGCAGCAGCGGAGGAACCTCGGCCCCGGCTTCGAGCTGGTACCCACCGGCCGGACCGGGGACCGCTCTGACTGGATAACCTAGGTCGCGAAGGCGGTCGATATCCCGGCGTAGGGTGCGTTCGCTGACCTCGAGCCGACCCATCAGCTCCGAGCCCGACCAAGTGCGGCGTGCCTGGAGGAGTGAGAGAAGACGCAGGGCGCGAGACGTGGTACCGGCCATCTATTTGATGATCATATGAATTCCGGTCAGAACCTGGCATGAATACCAGATAGGGTCAGTTGTGCTGACAAGGAGAGCCGTGACAGCACTGACTTGACAGTTTGACATTATGACGACATCATCGATAATGTCAGAGATACGAAGGAGAGAAATGAACGAAGTCATACGGGCCGAGGGCCTCGTCAAGCACTACAAAGAGGTCAAGGCCCTCGATGGACTCGATCTCAGCGTTCCGGAGGGGAGCGTCCTCGGGTTGCTCGGTCCGAACGGCGCGGGGAAGACCACGGCGGTGCGAATCCTTACGACTCTTTTGGAGCCTGATTCCGGCACCGCCACCGTGGCCGGGATCGATGTGGCGAAGGACCCGAATGGGGTTCGTTCGGTGATCGGACTCTCCGGGCAGTATGCCGCGGTGGACGAATATCTGACCGGGTACGAGAACCTCGATCTGTTCGGACGCCTCTACCGACTCGGCCGCCAAAAGTCAGCGGCCCGGGCGAGAGAACTCTTGGAGAGGTTCGACCTCGCCGAGGCTGCGGATCGTCCGGTCAAGACGTATTCAGGGGGCATGCGCCGGCGGCTTGACTTGGCTGGCGCCCTTGTCGCCGACCCGAAGGTTTTGTTTCTCGACGAGCCCACCACTGGCCTCGACCCGCGCGGCCGGGTGGAGATGTGGGACGTGATCCGGGAAATGGTGGCGTCGGGCACGACGTTGCTACTCACCACGCAGTACCTCGAGGAGGCCGACCGTCTCGCCGACGAGATCGTCGTCATTGACCACGGTCATGAGATCGCCAAGGGGACTGCCGATCAGCTCAAGAGCCAGATCGGTGGTGAGCGGGTCGAACTTGTCATCGAGTCGTCCGAAAACCTTGGGCGCGCCCAAGAAACTCTGAGTCGCTTTGCGGTCGGTGAACTGGTCGTCGATCAGGACAGTCGCACCATAACGGCGCCGGTTTCGGGTGGCAGTGGAGAGTTGGTGGAAGTATTGCGCCAGCTCGATTCCAACTCCGTGAAGGTGCTCGAGTTCGCCCTCCGGCGTCCCACATTGGACGATGTTTTCCTGACTCTTACCGGGCACGGCACCGAGAACGGCAACGCCGAGTCCGAAACCAAAGAACAAGTGAAAGTGAGTGCCTGATGAGCCAATTGATGTGGCTAGCCAGCGATGGCTACAACGTCACCCGGCGAAACCTGATCAAGATCAAGCGGGTCCCCGAGCTCCTCATCTGGATCTTGATGTCGCCGATCATGTTCGTCCTTCTGTTCGCCTATGTTTTTGGCGGCTCGATCGAGGGTCCCGGGGGAGTGAACTATCGAGAATTCCTCATCGCCGGCATCTTTGCCCAGACTGTGGTGTTCGGTGCCACGTACACCGGAGCCAGCCTGGCCGAGGACATGCAGAAGGGAATCATCGATCGGTTCCGGTCATTGCCGATGACGAGATCGGCGGTGGTCATTGGGCGAACGGTGAGCGATGTGGTCTACAACGTGCTGTCGATCACGATCATGGCCCTCACCGGGCTCTTGGTCGGATGGCGAATTAATACCTCGTTCTGGGAGGCAGCGGCCGGTTTCGGATTGCTGCTGCTGTTCTCCTACGCCTTCTCGTGGGTGCTGGCAAGCATCGGCCTAGTGGTGCCTGGACCGGAGGTCGTCAACAACGCCTCGTTCATGGTGATCATGCCGCTGACGTTCATCTCCAATGCCTTCGTTCCCAGCGAGAACCTCCCCACCCCGCTGCGGATCTTTGCGGAGTGGAACCCGGTCTCGGCGGTGACGCAGGCGGCCCGGAACCTGTTTGGAAACGTCAACCCGGCGGCACCGGTGCCGGATGCCTGGTCGATGCAGCATCCCGAGCTCTACACCTTGATCTGGGTGGCGGTGTTGCTCGTGATCTTTGTTCCCCTCTCGGTCAACCTCTACAAAAAGGTGGCCAAGAAGTAGGGCCACCCGACAAACCTAAGGTTTACGTGGTGGTATAGCCACCACGTAAACCTTAGGTTCCAGTGGTGGCTGAGCTAAGGCCTACATCTCGCCTTCGAGGATCGAGAGGATGTTGCCGGCCGGGTCCTTGAACCAGGCGATCGCCGGACCCTCATCGCCGCGAGCGACGCCGTTCTCATCCTGGTTGAACCCTTCGTATTGCTCGAAAGTGACTCCCTTGTCCCGCAGGTCGATGACCATCTGGTCGACGTCGTCGACCGGGAAGTTGAGAATCGTGTACGTCGCCGGGGCGAAGTCTTCCTTGGGGTAGATCATGATGTCTCGACCCCCGGCCAAGTTCAGGGTGAGCAGGCCGCCCATCTCCTCGTTCTTGGTCGTCTTCAGACCCAGCGTGTCCCGATAAAACTTCTCGGCCTGGGCGATGTCGTCGACGGCGAAGCCGCTAAAGGCCTTCGTTTCTCCCAACACCTTTCCTCCTTTGGTTGGTTGCCTTATGTTTACCCGATAAGTTCCACGTATACCGATGAAAGCCGTCACAATTCCGTTGCTGCCGTGTGCCGACATCGGCGAGGCCGTGAGTTTCTACGAGGCCTTGGGCTTCCGGCGCACCTACGGGCAGGTCAAGCCCAATCCTTACGCGGTCGTCGAACTCGGCGAAATCGGCATCCATCTCTTCGGATTTGATGGCTTCGACCCGGCGGAGTCGTATGGGAGCACTGTCATCCTCGTCGACGACCCAGACACTCTCTATGCCGACTTCGCCGCCGTTTCAAGGCACGGTTTGGGAAGCTCGTCGTGACCGGCATTCCTCGCATTCTTCGTCCGCGCAAAAGGCAGGGGACGGTGCGCGGTTTCAACGTGGTCGATCCGGGCGGCAATTGGTTGCGGATCGCAAAGCTTGGATCTTCGGAGGAGGGCGAAGCTGAGCAATCCACGGGATTGCCCAGAGTCGTTCTCAATGCTGCTCGTCTGGCAGACGCCCATGGCGACGACGCCAGCGCCCTCCGGCTCCTCCAAAACGGGCTCGTGCGCTTCCTGAGGCAGAGGCGCTGGAGCGCGTGCGAGCCCTTCTCTACTTGTCAGAACTATTGATCAGAACCGGTCACCGCGAGGATGCCGAGAACGCCCTTGCGCAGGTCCTTGAAACCGATCTGAGCGCAGACGACCTGAGGTCGGTCTCCGCCGAGCTCGACCATATCCGCGAGCTTGTCTCGCTAACCGGGGACGAATGAGACAAGCGGCGACTTCTCGACCCAGAACTCGTGGTCGCGCTCGGCCCGCTCTGGTTCGACTCCCCAGCTTTCGGTGCGGGCTCGAAGAAGCAGATCCCACCGACGCTGTCGATCTGTGATCTCAGTGGCCACCGCTGGAAGGTCGGCAGTGACGCCTCGCTTCAAATGGAGCGTGAACTCCGGGTTGGCCTTGAGATTGGCTAGCCAGTCGCGTTTGGATCCTGGGCGACCGGTGATGTAGTAAGCACCGTCGAAGCTGTGAAAGTAGATCTCGATGCGGCGGGGAGATCCGGTCTTTCGGCCGGTGGTGGTGATGTCGGCAATACCGCCCTCGGCAAGGGCAGCAGAAGTGTTGGGGTCCATAAGGCCTTCAAACAAGAACCGACCGAGGCTATTCCGCCTTCGGGGTTTTAGGTTTGAGCGACTTGACGTAGCGGAGGCTGACTTCGAGATATGGCCGCAACGCTTTCGTGTCCGTCAGCACCTTGTCCGGCACGGCCACGAACTCCTTGGCCGGGGGCCAGGCGGGATCGCCCCGAAACAACTCGGTAGAGTATTTGGTGAGGAACTCGCTCCGTTCCGGTTCGGGCAGCCTGATCCCGACAACGCCGTGCTTGGAAATCATCGTGTACATGTTCCCGTTGATGGCGGTGTACGCCGAGCCGAAGTTCGACTTGGTGTCGATGCCCTCGACGCTCGCCAGAAGCTTCTGATAGAGCCCGACCTTCTCCGGCGGAGCAACAACTCTCTTGTCAGCCACAGTGACCTCGCTCGCTCGCTATTTTCCCAATTATGCGCAATCGCTTTCGCCAACTTCACGAAACCGGAACCTTTGTCATGCCCAATCCCTGGGACGTCGGCTCGGCCAAACTTCTGGCTTCGCTTGGGTTCCCGGCGTTGGCAACGACCAGCTTGGGTCACGCCGCCACCCTCGGACGGGCCGATGGCCAGGTGACCCGAGATGAACTACTCGTCCATGTCGAAGCTCTTGTCAAGGCGGTTGACGTCCCAATCAACGTCGACGCAGAGCGCTGCTTCGGCGACGACGCCAAGGAGGTCGCCCGAACAGCGCGTCTCCTCGCCGCAACCGGCGCCGCCGGTTTCTCGATCGAAGACTGGAATCCCACTTCCGGCGCTATCGACCCAATCGACGTTGCGACTGAGCGAGTCGCTGCAGCTGCCGAAGTCGCGGGCCAAGAGGGCATGACGCTCACTGCCCGGGCCGAGAATCACGTTCGAGGCGTCGACGATCTCGATGACACGATTCGCAGGCTCATTTCCTATCGCGACGCCGGCGCTCCGGTGGTTTACGCGCCGCATCTGCGCGGTCTCGACCGGATCAAGCGTCTGGTGAGAGAAGTCGAAGTTCCGGTGAACGTGATCTCGCTTCTCGAGGGACCGTCGGTTGGGGAGCTCGGGGCGGTTGGAGTGCGCCGGGTGTCGACGGGTGGGGCGCTCAGCCGAGGTGCCTTCGGTGCCCTCGAACGCGCCGGACTCGAGCTGCTCGAGCAGGGCACATCTAGCTATTTGTCGACTGCGATCTCAGCTGCCGATCTCACCGCCCGGTTCTCTAACCCTTAGTTGACAGCAGCGCCGCGATGAGGCCCTCGCGGTCGGCAACGGTCACTGTGAGCCCCGCATGAGCCTTCGCGGTAAAGGCGACTTGCGGGATGCGCTTCTTGAACAGAATGCATACCCCACCCCGTGGCGTTGTGCCGAAGGTGATCCCTGAATCGACCAGTGAACCTCGCAATCCCACGGCCCGCCACCACTGATACGGCCCGGTTTCGCTCGCGCACTCGACATTCGACAGCGGAGTCTCTACCCGGAAACGCCCGTAGGTGGCGACGACCTTGGCTTTGCTGACCGTGACTCCATCGGTAGATGGCTTGACGCCAAAGCTCCGCCAAGCGAAAGCGAAGCGCAGATCGAAATCGTATGGAAAGAACCGGTCAGCCACGATTACATGATGCCGACCCGCTAGGAAGCTGTCACCTCGGGGGGTTGGGCGAGGGTGAGCCGAAAGATCCACTCGTGGTTCGTGTACTCGTACACCAGATCACCACCCATCATCCGAGCGAGGCTTCGAGCAACCGCCAGGCCAAGGCCGACAGAGTTGGGCGTACGACCTCCGTCGTCCCAATGCTCGAACGGATTGAACATGGTGGCAACCCGCGAAGCGGGGATCGGGCCACCCGAGTCCTGGACCAAGATTTGGCTAACTACGCCGGTGCCGGAAACGAGAACTTGCACCCTGTCGCTGCCGTATCGGAGGGCGTTGGTGACCAGGTTGCGGACGATCTGGCGGAGCCGGGTCGGGTCGGCCCAAACGCGGGTGTTACCGGACCATTCGATCTTCCGACCCCCATCACGGGCCAAGGTCTCGACAAGCGCGCCGACCTGATCCAGCACGTCGATAGCTTGCAGGTGGACGCTCATCGTTCCGGCCTCGAGGCGGGTCACGGTGAGGAGGTCGTCGACGATGTTGGAGATGTCCGCCGACTGCCGGGCGATCAATTGGACCACGTTGCGGGCCTCGGAATCGTCGAACCGATCCCAAAGCTTCGGCGAGCTCGGTCGCAAACCCCATCACGGCTGTCAGCGGAGTGAGCAGCTCGTGGCTGACACTGGCAAGAAAGTCGCGCTTGTCTTGGTCCAGGGCTTCAAGTTGGGCGACACGCGATTGGGCGAGCTGAGTCTCGCGGCGAGCGTTCTCAACTTCGAATCGGGCCATCGTGAGACGCGATCTGCGCTCGGCCTCGAGGTTGTGAAGCTCTCGATCGAGGCGGTGAAATTCCCGAAACGCGGCGAGGGCTCTGTCGCTGTCGCCGAGCGCCTCGAGCAGGTCTGCTTGTAACTGGGTGGCTTGAACAAGACCTCTCCGGTTCTCCTCCATGTTGGCGGCAAGGATTGTCGAGCTCATGAGCTCGACCGCGCCATCGAGATCGCCGACCTTGATTGTCCACTCGAGGCGGTCCAACGCCACCTCGATGGCAAGCAGGTCAAACCCTCCTTCTTCGGCAAACTGCTGGGCGATTGACCCGTGCTGGAGCGCGAGGTCGAAACGACTTTCCACGGCGTGGACTCGCGAGAGGAGCGAATGGCCGTAGGCGAGGGTGCTGCGTCCGTCCTCGCCGCCGACGTGGCCCTGGTCGATTACATCGAGGGCGATCTTTTCGACTTCATCTGCAAGGTGTTCGCTCGCCGGTTCTTGCTGCGACATGTCGAGCAACTCGAACCCTCGGTTGATTTTGGTGGTGACGATGCGCATCGGATCGGCCAGCGCTTCGAAGATCTTCTCTGCCTAATTGAAGAAATCGACGGCCTCGCGGTGGCGTAGCTCGCGGGAAAGGGCGATCCCGGTCGGGTTCAAGATCACCCCCTGACCGAGTTCATCTCCGGAGCGGGCCATCGGTTCGGCGGCACGATCGAAATACTCGAGGGCGGTTGAAGTGTCTCCAGCCTCGCCGTGGATATCACCGATGGCGAGGAGGGTGTTGGCGATACCGCGATCCTCAGCGCGGGAGCTCGAACTCTCCCAGGGCAGCGAGTTGATCGGCCAGGGCCACTTCGAGCCGACCCAGCGCGCTCAACGCCCAACCGCGGTTGTGACGCGCCCACGCCTGGGCCAGCGAATCACCGAGCCTTCCTGCCAGTGCAATCGACTGGTCGGCAACCCGCACCGACTCCTCGGCGTCAGCCTCATAGAGGGCTGAGGCGAGGTCGGTGAGGGCGGCTTGCAACTCCGAGTCTGAGCGCGCGCGATCGACCCGTTCGCGCGCTTCCGCCACGGTTTGCATCGTTTCTTCATTCGGCAGGGCGCCGAATCCGCTTGACAGGCTCGTCTCGTAAAGTCGTCGGGATGGAATATCGATTCTTCCCGATCGTGAACGGTGGGGATCTCCGCTCGACTCAAGAGTTCTATCAGCGGCTCGGCTTCGAGAAGACGTTTCAGTTCCCGCTAGATGGGGAGCCGGGCTATGTCAGCATGGCCCGGGGGGAGGCGAGCATTGGGATCGGCGCCGGCGAGGGTGAACCCTTTTCGGTTTGGTCGTACGTGGAGGACGTCGACCGGATCATCGAGGAGTTGCGGCTAGCTGGGGTAGAGATAGTTGCCGAGCCTGTTGATCAACCCTGGGGGGAACGAGTGGCGGAGGTACGCGACCCGACGGGCATCTTGGTCCACCTGGCCAACGCCGCGTCGTGACCGTCTAGCGGGGATTACGGAACCGCACTCTGCCGGGCGGCAACAACGTTGAGGAGCGGTTCGAGACGGGTGTTGCGGTGATCGAGATCGCCGTTGCAATGCTCGCATCGGACAACCCCATGGGTGGGAGAGCCGCACTCCTGGTGCACCAGGATTCGCAGATCGGCATCGGCAGGCGGATTCCAGGCGTCGCCCCAACGCCACATCGCCACGATGACGTCAAAAAGATCTTTGCCTTTGGGGGTGAGCAAGTACTCGAACCGGGGGGGCCTGTCCTCGTACTTCCGGGTTAGAAGAATCTCGTTGTCACAGAGCATGGCGAGGCGATCGGTCAGGACGTTGCGGGCGATGCCGAGATCCTTTTGAAAGTCGTCGAACCGACGGACTCCCATGAAGGCGTCGCGGAGGATGAGCGTGGTCCAGCGGTCGCCGATCAGTTCGGCCGTGTTTGCCACCGAGCAGCGAAGGTGCTCAAAGCTCTTGCGGGTGGGCATTCCAAGATAGTGTAGAGCGTAGGTTGCTTTATGCAACTGACCTAGCTAAAGTAAGTTGCATGAAGCAACGGACTGCTTTCGAGGCCACCAACCTGCTACCGGTTTCGCGCCCGCACATCCGGCGACGCTTGCTTTCCGCCCTGCGACCCGAATGCGCCCTCGTTCCTCTCGATCTCGATTTGACTGAGATCGTTGCCGAGCTCGAATCCCGCATGATCGATTGGGAAAAGCCTCTCCACGGATCTTCGCCTAGCCCGAGTTTCGGATCAGCGACGCTCCCAATCGAGCCAGGGCATCTTTGAGCTCGGGGGGATCGAGGACTAGAAAGCCGCACCCGAGCGAAGCCAGAAATCGCGCGATCCAATCGACGTCGTCGGCACCGATGCGGAGCAAGGCGCCACCCCGTTGTCGCTCGACCACGCCGACCAGGGGCGAAACGAGCTTCCTCGCCTCGGCGAATGACACTTGCAAGACCACCCGGGCCTGCACCGGATAGACCGCGACGGCCAAGCCCTCCGCCACGAACGCAGCGGCGTCGGGGGGATTGTCGGGCACGAAACGGATTCCGGTGCCGGCGGGTTTTGAGATCCGATCGACGCGAAAGGTGCGCCATGCTTCGCGGTTCCGGTCGCGAGCAACGAGGTACCAGCGGCGGGCGGAGTGGACGAGTTGATGGGGCTCGACGTGTCGTTCCGAAGCCCGCCCTTCGGCGTCGAGATAATCGAAGCGGAGCCTCTCTTGGCTGCGGCAGGCGCTCGCCAGGACCACGAGGTTTTCGGGGCTGACCGATTCGCCCGGCCCTCGCGGAGCGACGAGACCGATAGTCGAAGTCTGCACCGACGCCACTTTCTCGGCCAGACGACGAGGGAGTACTTGGGAGATCTTGGCCAGCGCCGACACCGCCGCGTCCTCGAATCCCGGCAGGCCGCCCCCTGCCGCTTGGCGAAGACTCAGCGCAACCGCGACGGCCTCATCATCGTCGAGCAGGAGCGGCGGCAGCGCACCGCCCGGAGCGAGCTGATAACCGCCGGTCGGACCCGACAACGCCTCGACCGGATAGCCGAGCTGGCGCAGGCGAGCGACGTCTCGGCGCAGCGTCCGCACCGTGACCGCCAGCCGATCCGAAAGCTCCTCCCCGGTCCAATTGGGACGTGCCTGGAGAAGAGTCAAGAGCCTCAGCATCCGCCCGCTGGTGCCGATCGATTCACCCTGCATTACCTGACAATAACCCGACTTTGCGGACAGAAGCTGTCCTCAACTTCTTGTAGTTTCACACTTGTAACAAAAGCCCTCTCAGAAAGGACGGAGATCGTGTTTCACGGCATCTTGTATTACGACGTCGCTCGGTCGATTCAGGCCGATCGGCTGCACAAAGCCGAACAGCGGCGGCTACTGGCGGGCCGTGCCCGTCATCAGTTGGACGGTGTTGCCGTCCGGGTCGGAGTAGGTCGCGACACGCCCGCCCCACGGCTCTGGCGAAGGCTGGCGGAGACAGGGAACCTGGGCCGCAACCAGCCGGTTGTGAGCTTGGTCAATGTCGTCGACCGCGAGGTTGATCATGATCCGGAGCGGGTCGCGGGCCTCGCCTCGCACTTGCTCGTGGACCCCGATCGTCAAGCGAGTTGATCCCCATTCGAAGTCCACAAAGTCCTCTCGATTAGAACGCGGTTCGAGGCCCAGGCTCTCGACGTAAAAATGGCGCATGGCCTCGAACCGGTCGACTTCGGTCCAGATGAGAACCCCAGCAAGCATCGAACCCATTCTTGCGTAACGTGGCGCCCCCTGGATAATTCATTTGGCGCGGGAGTTTTTACGCAGGCACGAAGGTTTGGATACGACCAGGAGATTCTCGAGGCGTTTCCGAGCGTCCGCGCCGGGGTCATCGAGGCGATCGGGCTCGCGAATGGGTCGACTCCGGCCGGGCTTGTCGTCCCCCACCCGTTGCAAGACCGAAATCACCTCGCCGCGGAAGAAGCGGAACTGGTTACCCCAACGCACCGCCGGAAGCTCCTTACGATGGACTTTGTCGCGGACATCGCCGATCGTGCAATGCATCATCTCAGCAACATGGGCTGTCGTGAGAAGGGGCGGATAAAGACGCCGGAGTTCCTCGCTCGGGTCGGTCTCACGCATCCACCAATGATACTCAACGTTATTTCAGGACTGTAAGAGGGCAGACGTCGTGGCGTCGGCTAGACTTCGCATCTTCGGCGCCCGGACAAGACCCCAATCCCATCCGAGTTCTATCCAAAAGCGCGGTCGTCGTGATCCCACGCGAGAAGCACTTACGTCTTATCACCGCTAGAAGGGCTAGTTCAACGCAGCTTGACCCACGAGCAATAAGTAGGCATCCTCAATAGTGGGATTGACGAGAGTTGCGCCATCGGGAGCGACTCCAACAGATCGATAAAGGCCATCTCCCGTTCGCCAAGTGACTTGGCCGCCCTCGGTTCTCACGTCGGAGATCCAGACCCTGCCGACCGCTGTGGCAGATAGCTGAGATGGTGTGCCTTGAAACAGCACTAAGCCGCGATCGATGACATATACGGCGTCGCACATTGCCTCGACATCATCTGTCACATGAGTTGAAAGAAGCACTGTCCGGCTCTCGCCCCCGGTGGTGATCAAAGAGCGGAAATGCAATCGATGTGCCGGGTCGAGGCCAGCGCTGGGTTCGTCCAGGAGTAGCACTTGAGGTCTTCCTAAGAGGGCCTGAGCCAGCATGAGCCGTCGCCTCATTCCACCTGACAGTCGGCGGACCTTCGAGGTGCGCTTCTCTTGGAGCCCCATTTCGGCCAATAACTCGTCGATATGAGCGCGCCGTGCTGCTCGGTTGAATTGCTCCTTCAGGAGCGCCATGTACTCGAGATACTCGAAGCAGGTAAGAGAAGAATAGAGGGCGTCATCCTGCGGCATGTACCCGAGTCGCCTTCTTATTTCAAGCAAGTCAGATGTAATCCTTGGATCCCTGCCCATGATCCGAATGTCCCCGGAGTCGGGAGCTAAGCCCGTTGCTAGACATCGCAGTAGAGTCGTTTTCCCCGCACCGTTTGGACCAAGCAATCCGGTGACGCCGGGTGCAATCTTGAGGGTGACACCAGACAAGGCGAGAGTCGAGCCATAGGACTTGACGACTGACTCAACGACCAGCGTTTCCATTCAATCACTCCGGCCGAGGCCAGGCACAGAGGCTGGTAGTGATCGTTGCAAGCTATGAACTGTGAGCGCCCTATATGGTTCGATGGCCACTGTGGCGATTGCCACGCCCCAGGTGACCAGAGCGACTCCGTGCCACAATGCCCTTACGCGGTTCCAGTCGATGTGACCCGGCACAATCCAGGGCCTCAGCTGTCGTGGCAGTAGCCAAGAGATTGCAAGGAGGGTAAGGAGGGTTGCCGCAGCCGACGCACCTGAGGAATCCGAATGTTGGCTGAGAGAAACTACACCGGCTACTGCCAGCACCACACCAACCTCGGCCAGGCCTTCAATAATGAACTGGTCAGAGTGGACGCCTTCTTCGGACGGCAAATCTATAGAGCCGACGCCAACCACCAAGAACGATCCAAGAATCCATACGGCTGAAGTAACTAGCAGGCGCACTCTTCGCTGGAATCCACCGCCTCTCGGAGCTGTCTGCGTCAGCTCGTTGGCCTCGTCTTCGAAGAGGGAAACGGCTGAGAGACTCAACGCTATCAACGCTACACGGAGAAGCGGAGCTCGCACATCGGCTCCGCCGGTGTGAAGTGAGGCAAGCCAACTCAGACCAACGGCCAAGCCAACCCCCGCTGCGTAGATTGGCCAATTCAGGATGCGGGCAATGGCAACGGTAAGGCTGATCCGCCCGGCCCTAGACACAGTGGACTGGGGGTTCGTGCTGGCGGTGGCTGGTGTCACGTGCCTTCTCCTGAGCCGCATTGCGGCTCCCCGTAGAAAGAACGGTCAACTTCCCCGGAAGGTAGGTCGATTGGGGTTTTCTCCACAGCGATTCCGACCTCACGTGCCAATTGATTAGTCGTCGTCGAAGGATCTGAGACCCAGTCCCAATTGACCGAGAGAAACTCGGAGACCTCGTCGAACGGCCGATTCAAAAGCTGAGTGGCGTAGTACGCGTCGCGCAGGTAGAACTCGATGGCATACCACGGAAACCGCTCCCCGCTCATTAGCAGTCGATCGACCAACATGTGCTTTCCTACGTAGGGCCTTGGAAACTCGTAGATGGCGAGTTCTGGGGTTATCTGATCACCGAACAGGGGGATTCTGCCGGGGCTCTCAACTCCATTTCGAAGGAATCGTTCTGCCTGATCTGAGATGGTCGCAGCTGCCCAGAGGGCGGCGACCGCGCGGGCCTGATCAGGAGCCCGGCAGGCGATTGGCTGCAGAGTCTCGAGTTTGGTGAAGTCGACTTCGACGATCCGCTCGCCGGCTCGTGTTTGTGCCCAGACGTACTCAACCGGCAATCCCAGCGAACGTGACGCCACGGCTAGCCCCAGGTGGAACTCGCCGAGATCGTCAGGCGCGGTAAGCGGTACGCGGAGTGCCCACCAGGTCGATACCTTGACTCCAGTAGTAGGCGCCAGAGTTCCATCGGCGTAGTGGGCGAATCCGGTGCCGAACAATCGCGTGTCGACCTGCTCGACTCGAAGGTCCCGAAAGGAGCCCATAGGGAGGGCCGATCGGACGGCCAAGACAACATCGGACCACTCCTCCACCCAACCTTCGAACGGCACCAGGAAGCAATACTCGGCGACCTCCAGCTGCACACAGTCGGAGTCGTAGCCGGCGCTACCGATCTCGGCTTCAGCGACCGTCACCGGAGCAACACCGAGAGCGACAACCAGCAGAACAGACGCAATGTAAGGCAGTTTCTTTCTCACGTGTTTTAGATAGGAGAGCATGACCACCGCGGCAGTCATGGCCAACAAATACGCGGCTTGGGCCCCTGGTTGTCTCTTTTGCATTGGGTACGAACGCTCTAGATCGAAGGATGCCACGGGCGCAAAGAGAGGGGCTCGCTCGAGCCTCGTCAAATCAACAGGCGCCTCACTCCCCGATGCTGCCGCGAATTCGGACACCGCCGGAGTAGCGAGAGCGACGTTTAGGCCGACGAGCGTGATCAGAACGAGCAGGGCTGGGTAGCGGGCCCGCGAACGTGAGCCGATCAGAATCCCCAGCGCTGAACCGAAGGCCACCACCGCAGTGCCAAGCAGGAGTTCCCGGAAGATCAAGCGCCCAACAGGCTTAAAGATGGCCGCAACAAGAATCGCGCAGAACTGAAAGGCCAAAGCACCTGCCATTAGATAACTCGATGCGGACACCGCACCCAGGATGCGTCGCCGCTTCCAGAGGGGAGCCACCTCTTCCGGATCATGCTCGGCCGTATTCATCAGGCGTCTTGTCAAGTCTGATGTCGCGATCAGGGCCCCCGCCGCCAAGAGACTCATGGAGACTGAGAGAAGACCTGAGATACGGTCAAGAACGGGGGCCCAGCCGAACAGGCTCAGAATGATCCCGCTCGCAGCTAAGGCGGCGCCGATGAGAACGGCAGGGTGCTTCAACAGCCGAGGCCCCTCGAGCGTAGCCACACTCACGGCAGCTCGGGCCTGCAATCGCATCGAGGTCACGAAGTGCTGGCCGCTGACGGATATCGATCTTCAGTCTCCATCACCTCATTTGCATCGCGAAGGACAGCTCCCATGAGCTGCTCGAACCGCTGCGTCACTTCATGCAAATCTCGCGCCATCCGACGACGCACAATCTCAAGTGCTTGATCACCGGTTCTTGCGAGTCCAACCCTTTGATTGCACAAAGCGTCTGCGACCGCAACGGTCGATTCGAGTTCAAAATCGATCGACGCGCCCTCAGTTCTGAACACATGCCCGTATGCGTCGAGGGGCGTCTCGACGCTGATGCCCGTCTCGTCGCCAAAACAGTCGGACCAGTTCGACAGGGCGCTTTCGTAAGAGGGAACACTTCGCGCTTCCCAGATCCCTCCGTCGCCTATGCGATTGCGGTACGCGTCATAGAGGAGGAAGTTCTCAAGGCCGTCGAACAGCTCTTCCCTCGCCTGGGCGACGCATCCTTCTACCGGTGTCGAAGAATGGATCCCGGCCATTTCGAGCACCAGTTGATCGCCGACTGGCCCATGTAAAGAGTAAGCTGCGTCCGCTTGATCGCTCGATTCGACGGATTGCCACCAAGCCTGATATAGATCCTCGCGTACGACTGCGCTCGGTTGGGCGGCATCAAACCGCAACGAATTGGTAATCCCGTAGCCGGTGGCCCTCGCCCGATCTGGATCGTCCCATCCCCATGGCTCATGTGCTCTCCTGTCGGTCTTTGGATAAATGCGCTCTGGGATCTGTGGAAGCTCAGGAAAGGCGTGGAACCCTTCGCTCCACATGCAATCAGCTACCAGTAGATCGATTGCAGATGCAATCAGGAACCTCTCCGATGGACTCACCAACCTAACTGGTTCGGCTAGGAACGGGGCAATGAAGGGTTTCCACGCCAGGACAACAACTACTGCAAGGGTAAGTAGAAGGAGCACAACCCGCAGCTTCATTTGCCTAACGATGACTTATCAGCAGTTCGTCAGAACGATATGGGAATCACCTTGGTTGTCGTGGTGGAATGGCAGGTTCTGGTTCCCGCCGTTCGCGCTTAGGCAATACCAGCCGCCGGTCTGATTGGATCCCTCGTAAGCCCTTACGGCATTCGCATTCCAATCGTTGAAGGCGGAATTGTCAGAGTCTCGCCACGGCTCAGCCCAGAGGTCCACCTCGACACTCGAGTACGACAGCACCCCACCGAGATCCCCGGTTCCGTAGTTGTCATAGACGTACACGCAGAAGCGCTGGTCATTGCAGTTCGTGGGATTCGGGCTTGAGGTGGAGTAGTCGTGAGCATGGGCGGCAAGTGGCAGCAAAGCCAAGATCAGTAATACCAAGACGGTCACACGGCGACTCATCTGTCTTCCTCCATCGGATTGTCGGACTCGAATTACGACGTCTCTGGGAGCCTTCAACATGAGACCAGCACGAGGTGAGAGTTGCCCTGGTTGTCGTGGTGGAATGGCAGGTTCTGGTTCCCGCCGTTCGGATTTAGGCAATACCAGCCGCCGGTTTGATTGACACCTTCATAGAACCGCGCTTGGTTGACGTCCCAATCGTTGAAGGCCGAGTTGTCCGAGTCCCGATGGGGTTCCGGCTAATCATCGACCTCGCCATTCCCCGACGCATAGACACCACCGAGAGCTCCGACCCCATAGTTGTCGTATACGTAGACGCAAACGTTTCCGTTGGGGCAATTTGTGGGGTTCGGATTTCCGGCGCCATAGACGTGCGCGAAGGCCGGAACTGAAATCGCGATCACAGCAGCCAGGATTGTCAGTCCCATGAATTTCGTACGCATTCCTTCTCCTTTCGTATCTACTGCGCGATCTGTACAGAACTTGGGACACTCACCAGCCATAGGAAGGTCGCGAGTACGCGCTCGGGTGGCGATACCGCCCGTGGGCACGCGACTTCCCTCTCGAGCTCCGCAGCAGGAATCTCCCTTCCCTAGTTCCATCTCACTGGCAATGTGTCCGCGATCGATCAAACATCGCGTTTGAAGCGCGAGCTGCTTGACGAGAGGCGCTAGGGCGGTACGTTGGGCGGACAGCGCCAGAGAGGTAGACGAGCCCTTCGTGATTGGATCAGTGTCGTCCGAGGTTCGAGACATGGCGACGCCGCTCGGTGTGAGCAAATGCGTGCACTTCCAGGCAGGGTTTTGGAAACAAGCGGGGCCGAACGACCACGGACGCAGGGCCCAGCGAAACAATCCAGTCAAGATGAGTCGCCCTCGCCAGGAATGGGAACCAATGTGACGGTTCGTGTCTCGCTGTCGATCGCAACGCTTGCGCATGGCCGCTCCCCGGTTGTCGGCATCGTTGCAATGGTCCAATCCGCCAAGCCTGAATCGTCAAGAGCATCGCGAACCATCGACGCGGCCGTATCGATTGAGAAGCAAGAGGTTGCGTTTATCCGCCTACTAAGTGATTCCGCCAGACTCCGGACGGCGTCGGCCGCAGGTATGGAGGCAGGGTCGGGTTCGGCTAAGCCCAGGCGGTCACAGATTCGATCGTCCGCCGTGGGGAAGACTGCCAAACCTCCGCCGGGGCTGACGCAGGCCCGAAGGTCGGGGACGTCCCCCGGAGCGACTATCCCATGATTAGTCAGGGTTCGGTTCGCCCAGAGCGAGGCGCAGGAGGTGGGGTCAAGGGCGTTGTCTGCGGCGATCGCCACACTGTCGGCTTCGAGATCTGGAGCGGCATAGCAGGCAAGTCCCAATGGATCGGTGATAGGTCGCAATAAGGCCCACCCAAAGGCGGTGACCACAGCCGCCACCAGCGCCCAGACCAGGATCTGTCGGCGGCGCTGAGGGCCAGCTGGGGAGTGACGCGGTTGAGCCAGGATGTCGCCAAGAAGGCGCCGGGCAGCTGGGGAATCGTGCCCTTCGATCCGGGTTTCGTCAATGGGATTGAGTTCACGGACCAACTCGATTGGATCCGCGGCGTCAGAAGCGGCGCGATTCTTGCTTTTCATGATCTCAAAGGATTTCCGAAGCGAACGTGTCCCGTTCGGGCGGATCGTTGCGGTTGGTTCATTCGGGTTCCTCTATGACTAGTCCCCAGCCGGGGTATCGCTCATCGAGTAATCGTCGCAACCGAATTCTCGCCCGATACAAAAGCGTTCGAACAGCCACCGGCGGCATTTCCAGCACCGAGGCTATTTCTGCGGGGGATAGGCCCTGGTAGGCGGTGAGCTTCAAGACTTCCTGGTAGCGAGGTGGGAGTTCGTCGATAATCTCGATGACCTCGGCGAGGAGACGGCGTCCCTCTACGTCCCGGTGGGCGGTCTCGGGCAAGATGTCGTTGGTGTGGCCAGCCAATTTCTCATTCAGTTTTTGCTGGCGCCGTTGCCTGCGACGTTGGTTGGCGAGCATTCGGTGCGCCACTCCGTACAACCACGCCAATGGGTTCTCGGCGTCGATCAAGTCGTCGAGTCGCCTCCAAGCCACTAAGAAGGTCTCGGCCACCACCTCTTGCGCGTCCTCGGAATTGGCAGTGCGCTGAAGTGCATATGCCAACAGCCTTCTGTAGCTGCCACGATAGAGCTCTTCGAATACCTGCCTAGCCTCGGATTCCTCCAATGGAAAGCCGACCTAGGTCACTGGACGGCTAGACGGAAAACGTACCGGGAAACGTTCGATCTACGTTTGGTAGACGGAGGAAACCCGGTTGTTCCAGCCTGACTGCATGGATGAGGCCTGATCCCAAGCTTGGGTAGCAGACGTGGGATACCAGCTTCCTCCCCCGCTTCCGTTCTCGGCGAAGTAAGAATCGCACGCCCCCACCTGGTATGAGGATGTGCGGTTGTCAAAGCCGTAGCTGGAAAGATTGATCCACAGGGAGCGATCCAAGATAACCAGCGCCGATCCTGTGTACCCCGTGCCGTCGTACAGTCGGAGGCCGGTTGAGCATTGAGCAAGAAGGGCGCTGGTTTCGGGCTGATCCGCCAGCATCTCAAGGCGAGCATCGAGCTCCTTTTCCGATCCGAAGCATTCGTAGATGTTCCCGACCTGATAGAGCAAACAGGCCTGAGTCCTGCCCGTCTCGGTCGGGCTCTCATGATGCGAAACGCGGTTGTCTGCTGAAGCAGGGTTACCGCCCGCAGGGGCGGGGAGAGACAACGTCCAGAGTGCGGTCGCAACGAGAGCGACCAGCAAAGAGCGTCTACTCAGACTGAACATTCGGCACCTCCATTGGAACTCGACGGGCCTTACTCCGATCTGTGTCCGAAAGCGGACATCCGTCGCGAAGCTGCTCTGCAACGAACCCAGCGGTGTGGACACATCTATCAACGTCGTATCTGCGTCCGAGGAATCGGGAGGGCTCCCCGCGATCACAGAGGAAAGGGCAATGAAATCGGTGCCTGCGCCGAAAGCACCAGATGGTTATACGTCGATTCAGATCGAGCAGAGCGAACTGGTGATGCTTCGAGCGCTTGTCACTGAGCCCACCAGAGGTGCTGTTGCCGTTCGACTTGAATGCTCGACCCGACACCTTCGACGTCGACTCCAGGCTCTCCTCGTTCGCCTCGACGTTCCCACCACCCACGCCGCTGTCGCCATAGCTTCGCTTCAGGGCTGGCTAAGAGAGGAGGATGTAAACCCCTCCTATAGCTTGCCGGAGTGAGCAGCGAAGGCGCAAATGAGACGATTGAGGCCTGGCTTTTGCGTCTGCGTGGTGGGCAGTGCCCGCGATTGCTCAAGGCCAACTGCGACGAACTACGAGAGGCTGGATTCGCCGAGGTGTTCCTGTCGGGGAGAGATCTGCGCTGCGCCCCGCTGTCGTTAGATTCATAGTGAGCCCACCTCTATGTACCACACCAACGAGATGGCCATGAAACAGGAGACGTCGTCGCCGACGCGGATGGGCGAGTCGGGAGCGCCATGATCGCACGGATGCCCACGCGTGATCGCTGTCTTCGCATGGTCCATACGCCTGCATGCGGGCATCAGTTGCCCGTGGGTGTGTGACTTGACGTTCGCGCAATAGTCGCCTTGGCAATCACCCCCAGCTGAGTCCGCAATAGCACAACGCATAACACGCGGGAGTCAACCACCGACAATCGGCTCCTACCTGTCCCCGAACCGGCAATACCGGACACATAGGGAACCACTCTGAGTGGCCCGCCTCCTGTTTCTGATGGCGTTGCTTGTAGCGCTCCGTCGCCGTGAGCTTTGGAAGCGGAGACGATGCGCCATGCATGGGCTACCGGAGTTGGCCAGCCATTCTGGGTTCATCTCGCAACTCGTCGGTCTTGGAGCTCTCGCCTGAGGTCGCGGACGATGTCGCACCCGGTGAGGATCTCGGCTTGGGCGGCATGCAGCCGCTGTCGGACGACTTCGAGCTCGTTGTCGTGCAGGTTGTCGACTTCGATGTCGAGTGTTTCGGCTTCGCTGGCGACGCGACTGGCCAGGTTGTGTTGCCAGTGTTCGAGCTGGATGTGGATCTGTTCTAGGTGTCTTTCTCGGCTCAGCTCGGTCATTGGGTGCCTCGGTTCAGGGCGGAGGTGGCGGTCGATGGACAGGGACGGTTCTCGATGTCTCGGTCAGCCGGCTTGGCGTCGTCGTCTTCGGTTGTGTTTCGGGGTCGAGGAAGCCGGCGGCGTCGGGGCCTTGGTCAGCGTCGACGACGGCGAGCAGCTCAGCGAAGGTGGCGTCGAGGGCGGTTTGGTTGCCTTCGGCGATGGCGGCGCGCATGAGGATGCGGTAGTACGAAGTTGAACAGCAATCGGTCCTAGAGCGACTGCAGGCAACTCCTATCTCTGACCTGCCGTCGATCAGTGCGTGGCGACGAGCCTTTACGAAGTTCGGGGCGAAACCGACTCACCATCGAAGCGCGGTCGAGTCGTTGTTGCGGCGGCTGACTAAACAGGGGGCCATTCCTTCCATCAACACACTGGTCGACGTCGGCAATCTGGTTTCGATTCGTTACAGGCTGCCAGTGGCTGTGGTTGACCTATCGGGGATCGCCGGTTTCATCACCGTTCGCGTGTCCGACGGTACAGAGTCGTTCACCGACCTTGGTTCCGAGGGATCTGTCAACCCGGAGCCGGGCGAGGTGGTCTTTGTCGATAGAGAGAAGGTTGCCAGCTCGCGCCGATGGTGCTGGAGGCAGAGTCAACAGAGCGCGACCACGGCGTCGACCACCGAAGCGATGTTCGTCATCGAAGGCCACCATGCGGACGCCGCCTCTGACATCGCAGCTGCAATTGCTGATCTGGCGAGGCTGCTCGGCAAATACCAGCCCCAGGCGCATACTGCCACCTATTTCCTCGATGGCGCGGCGTAACCGGGTCGATCCGTGGGGGGATCTGCACGCCAACTCCGCTCGGGGCTTGTTCACGGGCAATCGAGGTTGTCTGGTCGACGAACGGGGAGAGGTTGTGCGGCATCACGTTGGCAACCTCTGGATCACTTGCTTGCTCGAGTACCGGGGCTGGAGACACCCCCTGACCGCACCCCGGCGCTGGACGCCGCTCTTCTTTCTCGATGATGCGGTCGCCTTGGCGGCGGGGCATCGGCCGTGTGGTCAATGCCGACGCGACGACTACCTGTCTTATCAGGCCGCCCTCGGCCGGCCATCGGCGCCGGAGATGAACCGTCGTTTAGCCGCCGAGCGTGGACGCATCTGCTCGGCTGCGATCGAGGGCTTGCCAAGCGGAACCGTGATCCAGCAAGGAACGGGAGTTGCCGCCATAGTCCTCGACGATCGATTGCTGGCATTTTCGTTTGGGGGATGGACCGATCCGGTTCCGCGTCCTGTGCATGGCGAGGTCACGGTGCTAACCCCGCCGACGTCAGTCGTGGCTTTGCTTAATGGGTTCCGGCCCGTCTTGCACCCCACGGCTGGGTGATTCGGGTCAATCGGCCATGCCCGCGAGCCGGACCGGCGTAGCTTGAAGCTCCGCCATGAATGTCGGACGAAAGCCCTGGCCGTTGACGCTTGCCATTGTCCTCCTTGCTTGCGGGGGTGTCGCTCAACAGCCGCAACCAATCACGTCGTCGACTCTCAGAGTGGAAGCTCCCGAGGTCACGATCGCAGAGCCGCTCGATGGCCTCGTGGAAGTGGCCTCGATCACCGACGGCGACGCTTTCCGAGTGTTGTCGGCGGATGGTGCCAACGAGCCGGTCCGGATGATCGGCATCGACGCGCCGGATCAAGGCGATCCGATGTGGGCGGAGGCGAGCACGCTGCTCGGCTCGCTGATCGGTGAGCGACCGGTCCTTCTAGTCCGCGACCAGTCCGATCGCGATCGCTTCGGACGTCTGCTCCGTTATGTCTATGTCGGCGACGTTTTCGTGAATGAGGTGATGGTCGAGAGCGGCTTGGCAGTTGCGCGGAGGTACGAACCGGACACCACTCAAGCCGAAGTGCTCGCCGATGCGCAGAGGCGGGCCGAAGTCGCTCCCACCTCATCGACGACAACGTCATCGACGACAACGTCAATCGTCACCACAACTACGACTCCGCCAACCACGGCTCCGCCAACCACGGCTCCGCCAACCACCACGGCAGCCCCGGTGACGACGGCTCCGGCAGTCAGTTGCCACAGCTCGTACTCGAATGTGTGCCTAGCCGGGGGGGTCGGCGACTACGACTGCGCGGGCGGATCAGGAAATGGGCCCAACTACGTGCAGGGCCCTGTCTATGTGGTCGGCTACGACGAGTTCGATCTCGATCGCGAGGGCGACGGCGTCGGTTGCGAAAGCTAACGCCCCTGGACGAAGCGGTGGAAACTGTGGTGCACGGGCAATCTGCCAAATTGGGCGAGCGCGTCCAGATGCTCGGAGTTCGGATATCCCGAGTGTCGTTCGAAGCCAAAACCGGGATACCTTTCCGCGTACCCAGACATGACCTCGGCGATCGCCACCATCGCGACTATCGACGCGGCGGCAATGGAAAGGGCGGGCGTGCCACCTACGACCTTCGGAACCTGGACGACATCGAAGCCGGCGGCGTCGATCGATACCCCGCCGTCGAGCAGCACGACCTCAGGAGCATGGGGCAACCCGGCCAAGGCGCGGTTGCTGGCGATGGTGGTCGCTCGATTCTGATCCCGGATCTTCTCCAGCTCGGCGACCTCGACGATGCCTACGGCGACGTCGGGGCTGGCGATTTGCCTGATGAGGTGGCCCAAGCGTGCGTGCTTGTACCGCTTGGTGTGGTTGCTGTCCCGGACTTCGCCCAGCTGCTCGAGTAAGACTTCAAAACCTTGGTCGAGTGGGAGCACAACGGCGCCTGCGATCACCGGCCCCGCTATGGCTCCGACCCCAACCTCGTCGACGCCCGCGATCCATCGTTGTCCTGCCTCAAATAGGCGTCGCTCGATCTCGAGCGTCGGAGGAACGCGGGGGACGTTGGGCATTTACTCTCAGGGTATGAAGGACTTGACCGAGTACCGACAGATCAGAGACGAGTTCGAGCTCGACGTTCCGGAGCGCTTCAACTACAGCCTCGACGTTCTCGCCCGGCAGGCACGCGAACGTCCCGAGGCGTTAGCCCTGCTCGCGGTCGACAACGAGGGGAACATGACCGGCCGTTACACGTTTGCTGACATGGCGACACGGGCCCACCAAGCCGCCAACCTGCTTGCCGGTCTCGGTGTTGAAAAAGGTGACCGGGTGTTTGTGCAGCTCCCCCGAGTCGTCGAGTGGTACGACGTGATGCTCGGCTGTTTCGAGATCGGAGCCGTGCCCATGCCGGGCACCACGCTCCTTACCACTCGGGACATCGCCTACCGGCTCGAAGCGGCGGAGGCGAAGGTGGCAATCACCGACAACGATGGCGCGGGCCGCATCGATGCGATCGATGGAAACGCTCTCACGCTCCAACTCGTCGTTGGAGCGGATCGACCCGGCTGGACCGTGTGGGATACCTCGTCACAGTCCTACGACCCGGCCACGACTGATCCGACCGCCGCTTCCGATCCGTTCCTTCTCTATTTCACCTCGGGGACCACCGCCCATCCCAAGATGGTGTTGCACACTCATGCCTCTTATGGTCTTGGCCACATCCTCACCGCCCGCTTCTGGATGGATCTCGGACCTGACGATCTCCACTGGACCGTATCCGACACGGGCTGGGCCAAGGCCGCCTGGGGTGTGTTCGGGCAGTGGCAGATTGGGGCCGCGGTCTTTCAATGGAACGGTTCCGGCAAGCCCGACCTCGACCTGATTCTGCGGATGATCGGCCAACACGGCATCACCACCTTCTGTGCGCCGCCCACGCTTTACCGTGCTTTCGTCCAGCTCGATCTCGACTCGTATGACTGGTCGACCCTGCGTCACTGCATGTCGGCGGGTGAGCCTCTGAACCCGGAGGTGATCGAGACTTGGAAGAAGCACACCGGGCTCTACCCCTTTGACGGCTATGGGCAGACCGAGACCGTCAATCTGGTCGCCAACTTCCCGGGTCTCGTGGTCAAGCCCGGTTCGATGGGTCTCGCGGTTCCAGGTTTTGACATCGAGATCGTGGATGACGACGGCGAGATCGTCGACCGAGGAGCGGAGGGTCACATCGCGGTGCGCACCGAACCGCGCCCCGTCGGTCTCTTCACCGAATATTGGAAGGACCCTCAACGCAACGCCGAGGTGTTTCGCAACGGCTGGTACTACACCGGCGACCGGGCGACGATGGACGCCGACGGCTACATCTGGTTTGTCGGTCGCGACGACGATGTCATCATCTCGGCGGCGTATCGCATCGGCCCGTTCGAGGTCGAGTCCGCGTTGATCGAGCACCCGGCCGTGGCCGAGGCGGCCGTGGTGGGCAAACCGGATCCTGAAAGGGGCCAGATCGTCAAGGCGTTCGTCATCTTGGCCAGCGGGTATGAAGGTTCAGACGAGCTGGCTCGCGAGATCCAGGACCACGTCAAACAGACGACCGCTCCCTACAAGTACCCGCGCGAGATCGAATTCGTCGAGGAACTCCCCAAGACCGTCTCCGGCAAAATCCGCCGGGTCGAGCTCCGCACCAGGGCATAAATCTGCGAACCCAGGGCTCGTATCCGTGCTGGACACGGATACGAGCCCACAGAACCAGAATTGGGGCGTGACCGGCCCCATCGAGATTTACCTGGAAGTGGGGGAGAAGCGGGTATTCGCCGGCGCCGTGGACTGGCCCGGTTGGAGCCGCGGGGGAAAGACCGCTGACGATGCTTCGGTCGCTTTGTTCGAAGCAGCGCCGCGTTATGCCGCGGCTCTCAAACCAGCGAGAGCCGGGTTTAGCGGGCCAAAGTCAGTCGATGACTTTGCAGTGGTGGCGCGGCTCAAGGGGGACGCCAGCACGGAGTTCGGGATACCGGGCCAGCCCGCGCCCGGCGACGACCAGGATCTCGACTCCGGAGAGCTCAAGCGGTGGGTGAAGTTGTTGCGGGCGGCTTGGGCTGCTTGGGACAATGCGGCAGACGCCGCCGAAGGAATCACCCTGGCGGTCGGCCCTCGCGGCGGCGGCCGCACTCTCGTCAAAATGACGACTCACGTCTTCGAAGCCGAGCTCGCCTATCTCCGTCAGCTGGGTTCGAAACCAACACAAGGTGAGGACATGACAGTTCTACGCGAGGTGGCACTCGAAGCGCTTCAGGCAAGAGCGAAGAACGAGTCGCCACCCAATCCGAACCAGGTGAAAAAGCTATGGTCGCCCCGCTATTACGTTCGCCGGTCCGCCTGGCATACGCTCGATCATGCATGGGAGCTCGAAGACCGCTCACGGCCCACGTGACCAGCGGGCCTCGGTAGCTACCCTCTCCCAGATGGCAATAGCCGTAGCGCCTGACCGCACCTCGGTCCTCCCAGGTCGGATCACTAATGCCACCCTGGCTTCGTTTGTGCGGTCGGTTCCTTCGGTGGATGAGGTGGGTGTCGAAGAGCGGGTCGCCTCTCTCGCCACCCGTTCGATAAAGAAGGATTCCAAGATGGACGCCCTGCTGCTGGCCGTCCGGATGATGGATCTGACCACCCTTGAAGGTAAGGACACGCCGGGCAAGATCGCCCAGCTCTCGGCGAAGGCTGTTCGTCCCGATCCGGTCGATCCAACTGTTCCCTCGGTCGCGGCAATTTGTGTCTATCCGGCAATGGTGCCCTACGCCAAGCAATCGGTGGAAGGGAGTGGGGTCAAGGTCGCTGCTGTGGCGACCTACTTCCCTTCCGGTCAGCTCGACACCAAGGCCAAGCTCGCGGAGACGGCTTCGGTGGTGGCTATGGGCGCCGACGAGATCGACATGGTGATCGACCGCGGTGCATTTCTTTCCGGCGAGTACTTCCGCGTTTTCGACGAGGTTCGCCGCGTCAAGGAAATTTGTGACGGCAAGGCCCACCTGAAAGTCATCCTCGAGACCGGCGAGCTCGGCACTCTCGACGAAGTCCGGCGAGCTTCGATGCTGGCGATGGCGGCCGGCGCCGACTTCATCAAGACCTCCACCGGGAAGGTCCAACCGGCCGCCACCATCCCGGTAACGTTGGTCATGCTCGAGGCGATCCGCGACTTCGAAAATGCGACCGGAGTCCAGATCGGAATGAAACCGGCGGGTGGGATTCGGACCTCGAAGGATGCGATCCGCTATCTCGTCGTGCTCAGCGAAACGCTCGGACCGCGCTGGATGACACCCGATTGGTTCCGTTTCGGAGCGTCGTCCTTGCTCAACGATGTTTTGATGCAGATTCGGTGGCTCAAGACCGGCCGCTATCAAGCCGGCGACTACTTCACTAAGGACTGACGGTGGCAAAGAATCTGCCGGCGCCGAAGAGCCTCGACTGGGCGTATGCCCCAAGTCGCGAATCAACCGACATCGTCAAGCTCGAAGGTCGCTACGGCCTCTTCATCGATGGGAAGTTCCGCGCCCCGTTGTCGAGGAAGTACTTCCAGACTGTCAATCCGGCCACGGAAGAGCCGCTCGCTCAGGTCGCCAGCGCGAACGCAGCCGATGTCAACAGGGCGGTGAAAGCGGCCCGCGCCGCGTTTGATAACGGCTGGGGGGATCTGTCTGGTGTTGAACGGGCGAAGTTCCTCTTCCGGATTGCCCGGATGATCCAGGAGCGGTCGCGGGAGATGGCGGTCCTTGAGACATTGGACGGTGGCAAGCCCATCAGAGAGTCTCGCGACGTCGATCTCCCCCTGGTCGCGGCTCACTTCTTCTATTACGCCGGCTGGGCCGACAAGCTCGAGTACGCCTTCCCCGGCCTCAAGCCGGAGCCGTTAGGCGTGGCCGGCCAAGTGATTCCCTGGAACTTCCCGCTCATGATGCTGGCCTGGAAGATCGCCCCAGCGTTGGCCGCCGGGAACACCGTCGTCTTGAAACCAGCCGAGACCACACCGCTTTCGGCGCTGCTTTTCGCCCAGTTGGCGTCCGAAGCGGGACTTCCGCCGGGAGTGATCAACATCATCACCGGCGCTGGGGAGACCGGCGCCGCGCTGGTTGAGCATCCCGACGTCGACAAAGTCGCCTTCACCGGTTCGACCGCGGTTGGCAAACGGATCGCGACTTCGCTCGCCGGGACGGACAAGCGCTTGACCCTCGAGCTAGGCGGCAAAGCGGCGCACGTTATTTTCGACGACGCCCCCATCGACCAGGCGATCGAAGGTGTGATCAATGGGATCTTTTTCAACCAGGGTCATGTGTGCTGTGCCGGCAGCCGGCTCTTTGTCCAAGAAACAATTCACGATCGGTTCGTCGAAAAGCTGAAGCGGCGTCTCAACACTTTGCGAGTGGGTGATCCCCTCGACAAGAACACCGATGTTGGCGCGATCAACTCGGCGGAGCAGCTCGCCCGGATCTCCGAACTGGTCGAGGCCGGCCAGGAGGAGGGGGCTGAGATGTATCAGCCCGCGTGCGAGCTTCCCGGCAACGGCTTCTGGTTCCGTCCGACGCTCTTCACCGGAGTGTCGCAGTCCCATCGGATCGCCCAGGAGGAAATATTCGGTCCCGTCCTTTCGATCATGAGCTTTCGGACTCCAGACGAAGCGGTGGAAAAGGCCAACAACACCCCATATGGATTGTCGGCCGGAGTGTGGACGCAGAAGGGGTCGCGGATTCTGTGGATGGCCGACCGGCTCCAAGCCGGAGTGGTTTGGGCCAACACCTACAACAAGTTCGACCCGGCGTCGCCGTTTGGTGGATATAAGGAGTCCGGTTTTGGTCGCGAAGGGGGACGGCACGGCCTGCTCGCTTACCTGAAGGGTGTGGACGAGTGACCCCGCGACTCGAAGTCAAGAAAACCTACAAGCTCTATATCAACGGCGAGTTTCCGCGCTCCGAGTCGGGCCGGAGTTACCCCGCCTTGTCGGCTGATGGGGACGTGCTTGCCCGGGTCGCCCGCGGATCACGTAAGGATCTACGCGACGCGGTCCGGGCCGCCCGCACCGCGCAGGAGAAGTGGGCGGCGAAGTCTGGCTATAACCGCGGCCAGATTCTCTATCGCATCGCTGAGATGATCGAGGATCGAGCGTCGGCCTTTGCCGAGCAACTGGCGGCCGGTGGCCTCACCTCAGCTCGAGCCCGCCGGGAGGTCGGGGAGTCGGTTGACCGGATGGTCTGGTACGCCGGCTGGGCCGACAAGTTCAGCCAAATCTTTGGCAACCTCAACCCGGTGGCAGGACCGTTCTTCAATATTTCAGCCCCTGAACCAACCGGGGTGGTTGGGATCGTCGCTCCCGAGACTCCCGCGTTGCTCGGGCTGGTCTCGCGGCTCGCTCCGGTGATCGTCTCTGGGAACGCTGCAGTCGTCGTCGCCTCCGAAAGCCAGCCCTTGCCGGCGATCACCTTCTCGGAGGTCTTGGAAAGTTCGGATGTTCCGTCGGGTGTGGTCAATATCCTCACTGGTTCGGCGGAAGAACTTGTCCCCTGGCTGGCAGATCACATGGATGTGAACGCGGTCGACTTGGCCGGCGCCTCAGCCGAGGTGACACTGCGAGCACAAGAGGGAGCTGTCCACAACGTCAAACGCCTGGTCGGAAAGAGCGGCTACTCAGACGCCCAGTCGCCTTATCTCATTGCCGCGTTCACCGAGACCAAGACCGTTTGGCATCCGAAGGGCCTCTGAGTTCGGGGCGCAACTAGGAAGGTTCGAGGCGCATCGTCGTCTCGAGGATCTCGGCCTGCAGCATCGAGTCGAGCGAGCGGCCTTCGGGATACTTGCGGCGAAGCGCCTCGCTGGTCCGCTCGATCGAAGCAGGATCGCTGGCCGGTACCGCCCTGGCGCCGATAGTTTCGCCGGCGACGCGCAGCGCGACCTCAGGACTCTGCAGCGCTCGCAGATACCACTTCCCTTGCTTGCCCCGCACCGAACGGACGAACACCTCGTCGTCATCGACCACTATCCAAATGATCGTTCGATATCGGCGTTCGCCGGCCCGGGTTTCAATCTGGATCTCGCGACGCTTTTCGATCGAACTCAGTTGCTCATCAGTGAATGGCATAACCCGAGAGTAGGAAAGGCGGCGGGTAGCTAGAGCGAGCGACGCTTCTTCTCGGCGGCGATGTTGGCGAAGAGCCGGGTCGATGATGCTGCCGATTCTACGTCACCCAGGCTGAGCCCCTCCACTATGTCCGGATCCACCAACAGGTTTTTCTCCGTGGCATAGGTCGGAGCAATGCGGTTGGCTCAAAGACCGCTTCGGGGTGTCGTGGCAGATCGTCCCTACGATTCTTTACGAGCTGATGAGTGATCCGGATCGGGAGAAGACCAACCGGGTAATGGAGGCGATGCTCAAGATGAAGAATCTCGATGTCGCTGAGTTGCAAGCGGCGGCGGGCTGAGAACACTCAAGGGGAAACGAGGCGGATCGGATATCGGTCGGCCCCCACAAATTTGGCATGTGAAGAACCCCGAAACCGTTCTTTGGCCAGCGACGTTTTCCGTTCTGCTAGCGCCGAATAAGCAAAAAGGCGTTCCCCACCTGCCGAATTTTGGTGCTGAAGCGACCGACCCGTTCCCTATCCGATTGCCCCCTAAGTTGATGTGGTATTGCCTCTTCCCTCACACTCCAACTTCGGCGGTGAGCCGGGCGACATGCCCCTTTGCCTTGACCTTCCGATACTCCCGCTCGACCTCACCATCGGGCCCGAGCACGAAGGTTGATCGGATCAAACCGGTCGATTCTTTGCCGTAGCGCATCTTTGGTCCCCAGGCGCCGAACAACTCGGCAACCTTGTGGTCCTGGTCGGAGAGAAGCGGAAACGGCAAACCCTCTTTGTCTTGGAACTTCTTGTTGCGAGCCGGTGGATCCGGGCTGATCCCGACCAGGTCGTAGCCCGCCACCTGGAGCGATGAGTAGTTATCGCGAAAGTCGCAGGCCTCGGCGGTGCATCCCGCTGTCATCGCCGCGGGATAGAAGAAGACGATCAAACGGCGTCCTCGGTAGCGGGCCGTGGAGACCGGGTTGCCGTCCTGATCGGGGAGCGTGAACTCGATAGGCATGTACCAACGTACCATCGCGTCATGGCACGAATTCTCATTGTTGGTGACGGTCCGGGCGGTTTGTCGGCGGCGGTTTTCCTTGCCCGCGGCGGGCACGAGGTGACCTTGTTCGGCCAAGACAAGACCGCGGTCAACTACGCCCGGCTCAACAACTATCTCGGTGTGCTCCCCATTGACGGACCGGAGTTCCAGGCCATCGCCCGTAGCCAAGCCTCGACAGCAGGCGCCGTGCTCCGCCCCGAGCTGATCACCGAGGTCAGCGCGACCGATCGCGTCTCCGTCACCACCGAAGCGGGTGAGAAGCTCGACGCCGACTATCTGATCCTGTCGGAGGGAAAGAACCCCGTTCTGGCCCGTTCCCTCGCCTTGTCGGAAAGCGGGACCAAGGCGATCGAGGTCGATCGCGATTATCGGAGTTCGCAGGACCGGGTCTACGTCATCGGTCGATCGGCGCGACCGACTCGAAGTCAGGCGATCATCTCGGCCGGGGCAGGGGCCACGGCCGCCTCCGACATCTTGGCCCGCGAAGAGGGCAAGGATGTCCAGGACTGGGATTCGATCCCCGATGCTGACTAGAAGCCGGCGAAGTTCCGAATCGGCAGGCGAGGGCCGAAAGCGGGCGCATGGCCAAGGGTTTCGAGGAGCCTGACCACCCTTCCTCGATTAGGCCTGAACTCTTCGAGCAAATCCATCATCTCCTCGTCGGTTCCCCGCGGGCGGCCGGTCAGGTGCCAAGCGACGACGTTCTTGAGGTGAAAGTCACCGACAGAAACCGCATCGGAATCGCCGTGGCTGACCGTGACCGTCTCGGCGCTCGTCCACACGCCGATGCCCGGAAGCCGTTCTAGCCAAGCTCTCGCTTCCGTCGAGGGCACTGTCGCGAGACGATCGATTTCTTCGGCCATGCGGGCGGCACGAAGCAGGGTGTCGGCTCGCCTCTTCTCAATCCCCAGCGGGTGAAGGTCGTAGTAGGTGCTATTCGCGAGACGATCAGCATCAGGTGGCAGGCGGAGGGTCGGCTCCGGTCCTGGGGCGGAGTCCGAGAATCGGTAGCGGAGCTGTTGGAGACTTCGATGCGCCTCCTTGCCCGTGACCTTTTGGGTGAGGATCGCGACGACCAAGGCCTCGAAAACCCGGCCCGTCTGACCCATACGCAGCCCAGGGTGCCGGCGATGCAGTTCAGCGACCAGGGGATGGTCGGTCACAAAGTTCGCCGGGGAATCGTGAACGCCGATCAAGCTCGCTACGGACGAAAGCGCCCAATCGGTGCCGGCTCCGTATGAGCGAGCCTCTACCCCCCGGTCGCCGCGGCGAAGATGAAGGGTCGCGGTCCCTTCGGGGGTGCGCATCGGCGACCACCATCCGTCAGTCCGAAACCATCCCTGCAAGTCCGAAAGGGTCGAGCGCAGGTCTAGCCGAAAGTCGATCGGCACCAAGGTCGCTTCCACTGGGCGAGCCTACGCCCTCGTCAACCTCCAACCAGGAAATCGATGATCACCGGGCCGGCGGTGTCCGGCTGACGGGTTGATTGGTGATCACCGCCGCCAATCACTTCGAGAGTGACTTCGTGACCTGCCTCGGCGAGGGCATCGGCGAATAGTTCGGACGAGCTCGTCGGGACGATTTGGTCGTCGTCGCCGTGGAGGAGGAGGACGGCCAGATCGGAGTTCTCCTCAAGGTATGTGTAGGGGTTGCCAGCCTCCCAAGGCGCAGGGTCGTTCTCGAATCGGGTATGAAAGAAGGTGGCCAGCAATTGGGTGTAGAGCGTCGGGTCGTAAACCCCGGAAAGACCGACAAAGCGATCGATCTCCTCAGTGCTCGCACAGTCGCCGCCGAAAGTCTCCCCGCTCAGCGACACCACCGCCCCGAGATGAGCGCCGGCTGAATG
>Ga0136620_10000017_pt1 | contig 60368 bp, 61 predicted proteins | sample AntDrymUQ4162106_2_FD_104806 | JGI IMG/M metagenome (GOLD analysis project Ga0136620, IMG submission 104806) | Polar desert sand microbial communities from Dry Valleys, Antarctica - metaG UQ416 (21.06) | ecosystem: Environmental > Terrestrial > Soil > Desert | place: Antarctica: Dry Valley... | reverse complement strand
CGACACAACGCATGGAGGTCAGGCCACTGGCCGACACCGACGCTAAGAGTCAGCTCGCCGCCGGCCGGGACAACACCCCAACCATCGGACGCCACCACCCGGCACCCCGAGCGTGACACTCAGCCGAGGCTACCGTGGCGCCTTTGAGCTAGGCGACGGCGGCAGAGGTGGGCGCCGATAGCTGCCCGAACAGCCGTTCAAGCGCCGGGCGCAGGACGCCGGTCTCGAAGTCCTTGCGCTCGCTGGCCAGCTGTTCCAGCAGCAGGCCGGTCAGGGTGGCCACTACCAAGCGCGCGTCCAGCTCGGGCTCGTCGGATCCCACGGCGCGGCAGCCAACCTCGGCCAGCCGCAGATTGGCCTCTTGCCACCGCGCCAGCTCGGCGCGCAGGGCGGGCGTGCGGGCAGCCTCCAGCCCGAGCTCGAAAAGGGCCACGTGCTTGGCCGGATCGTCGGCCAGGTCGCCCGCCAGCTGGGCGGACACCGCCGCAGCCCACTCGCCGGCCGACAGGGCGGAGGGAGCCAGGTCGAGCACCAGCCGCTCCAGGCGCTCGGTCTCCTCGCGCGCGGCCAGGAGCAGCGCCCGCTCGAGCAGATCCTCCTTGGAGCTGAAGTAGTAGGTGGTGGCCGACAGCGGCACGCCCGCTTCCCGGGCCACAGCCCGGTGGGTCACGGCGTCGGCCCCGCGCGCGCCGATCACGCGCAGGGTGGCGCGCAGGATCTCCTCGCTACGCCGCTCCCCTTTCTGGTACATTCGTTCCGACAAATCAGAACAAACGTACCACAGTCGCGGAGGATAAGAGCCGATGACCACGACGCTGCCGATGCGCAACCCGCTCGACGACATCTCCTACGCTGACCTCTACAGGCGCTGGGAGATGGGCAACTGGCGCGCCACCGAGATCGACTTCACCGCGGACCGCGTGCAGTGGGACAACGACTTCACCGAGTTCGAGCGCAAGGCCGCACTGTGGAACTACTCGCTCTTCTTCTGGGGTGAGGACGCGGTGGCCGACGGGCTGTCGCCCTACGTGGATGCCGCGCCGCTGGAGGAGCAGAAGTACTTCCTGACCACCCAGCAGGTGGACGAGGCACGCCACGCCGTCTTCTTCAAACGCTTCATGCACGAGGTCGCCGGGCTGGGTGACGGCACCATGGCCGGGGGGCTCGATGCGATCAAGCCCCAGCTCACCTGGGGCTTCGAGCGCGTCTTCGACCGCCTCGTCACGATGGGGGAGGAGCTGCGCCGCGACCCCTCGATCCCCCGCCTGGCCGCCGCTGTGACGCTCTATCACGTGATCATCGAGGCGGCGCTGGCGCAGCCCGGGCAGCACTTCATCACCAGCTATCTCACCGACCGCCAGACGCTCCCAGGCTTTCGCGCCGGAATGGAGAACGTGGCTGCCGACGAGCAGCGCCACATCGGCTTCGGCGTGAAGCTGCTCTCGGATCTGCGCCAGATGGACCCCGAGGTGCCCCACGCCGTGTCCGACCTGCTGCGCGAGGTGCTCCCGTGGACCGCGTCGGTGTTGCTCCCCCCGAACTGGGATGTGCGCTACGTGGAGTGCTTCGGCTTCACCCTCGAGGACATCGGTGAGGAGGGCGCTCTGTCGCTGGACACCAAGATGCGCAGTGCGGGCATGCCGATCGACGACCTGCCCGGCCCGCCGGTCTTCCCCGTGCCGGGCACGCCGCGTGAGCGCTCGGAGCGCGGGCGACGCATGGTGCGCGCCGGATACCTGGGCGAGAAAGTGGGCCCGCCATCCACCGATCCCGACGACATGCGCGTGCTCTTCGAGGTCGTGGCAGGGGCGTTGCAGCCCGACCGCGCGAGCGAGCCGGGCACGATCCAGTGGGAGTTCTCGGACGCCGAGCCATGGCACGTGGTGGTGGCCAACGGCGCCACGCGTCCCGAGCGCGGCACGGTCGACTCGCCGCGGGTGAGGTTGCGCACCAACTTCGAGGACTTCGTGGACGTGATCGCCAACCGCGAGGATCCCAAGAGCCTGCTGGCTCGCGGCCGGCTGCGTCCTCGCGGGGACCTGCGCTGGCTCTGGCGCTCTCGCGGCATGTTCCCTGCCTAGCGCCGCCTATAGCTTCGCCTCCCTGCGTCATCGGTCGCTCGCGTGCCAGGGCACGCGTCGCTCCCTGCTTCCTTGGGAGGCTCGCTCTAGGCGGCGCTGGGTTTGCGAGCAGGGCGGTTCCTATACTCGCCTGGTGCCCGAGCCCGAGGACCTCGAGCGCCGCACCACCGAGTTGCTGCAGCGGCTGATCCGCTTCAACACGGTCAATCCCCCCGGCGACGAGCAGGCCTGCCAGGAGCATTTGGGGGAAATGCTCGGCGCCGCGGGCTTCGAGACCGAGCTGCTGTCGGCGGTCCAGGGGCGACCGAATCTGGTGGCGCGCTTGCGCTCGGGCTCCGATGGGCCGGTGCTGTGCCTGCTGGGTCACGTGGACACGGTGCTGGCCGATCCCGAGGACTGGACGGTGGACCCGTGGTCGGGCGACATCAAGGACGGCTGCGTGTGGGGCCGCGGCGCGCTGGACATGAAGAGCCAGGTGGCCGCCGAGGTGTCCGCCGCCGTCGCGCTCGCCGAGGAGGGCTGGCGGCCCGAGTCCGGCGAGCTCAAGCTCGTGATCACCGCGGACGAGGAGACCGGCGCGGCCTACGGCGCTCAGTGGCTGTGTGAGGAGCATCCCGACAAGGTGCGCGCCGACCTCGTGGTGAACGAGGGCGCAGGCGAGTCTTTCGAGTACGACGGCAAGCGCGTTTACGGCGTATGCGTGGCCGAGAAGGGCGTGTTCCGGTTCAGGCTCACCACCAACGGAACGGCGGGGCACGCGTCGATCCCGCGGATAGGCGACAACGCCCTGGTCAAGATGGCGCCGGTGCTGGAGGCGCTCGCGAGCGGCCGGGTGGCGCCCGAGCACACACCCGAGGGGGATGCCTTCCTCGCAGCGCTCGGCGCCGGCGGCGAGGACTTGCAGGCGGCACTCGCGGAGGTGGAGGCGACCGACCCCAGGGTGGCAGTGCTGCTCGAGCCGATGCTCGGGGTGACGCTCTCGCCCACGATGATCGCCGCGTCCGAGAAGATCAACGTGATCCCCGCGCACGCGCGCCTGGAGGTCGATTGCCGCGTGCCGCCCGAGCTGGGCGAAGAGCACGCGCGCCAGCGCATCCGCGAGGCGATCGGCAACGAGGGCGACTACGAGATCGCCTTTCGCGACACGGTGGTGGGCAACCGCTCGCCGATCGACACCCCGCTGATGGACTCGATCCGCTCGTTCGTGGAGCGCGAGGACCCGGGCGCGGAGGTCACGGCGGTGGTGCTGCCCGGCTTCAGCGACTCGCGCTGGTTTCGCGAGGCCTTCCCCGACTGCGTGGCCTATGGCTTCTTCCCCCAGCGCAGGATGGACCTGTTCGAGGCCGCCCCGCTGATCCACGGCGCCGACGAGCGTGTTCCAATTGATGACCTGGGCCTGGCTGCCCGCTTCTATACGGGCTTGATCGAGGAGACGCTGCGATGAGTGATTCGCAAAGAGATCTTGCGCAGCCGGCCGAGCCGGCTGCTTCGCCGAGAGTGCCGCCGCTGGTCGGCGAGGCTGACGGGGAGGTCGAGAAGCTGCGCCTGGGAGGCATGGCGCTGCGAAACGGCCTGCTGGTGCACGGGCCGACGCACTGGGCCGCCGCCGTGCGCGACGACCAGGGCGAGATCCAGGTGGCGTCGGGGCGCAAGCCCTCGCTGGGCGGGCGGGCCACGGAGGGCATACCCGGGCTGCGCGGGGTGACCAAGCTGGCAGAGGCGATGGTCGTGATCCCGCTGGTAAAGCGCGCCCTGCCGGCGGCCAAGCTGCCGATGGAGGACCTGCGCGTGGCCGGCGCGATGGCCGGGGCCGCGCTGCTGGGCCAGGCCATCCGCTCGACCGGCGCGCGCACCGTGGCGCGCGAGGCCGCCGTGGGCGCGGTGAGCCTTGCGCCGGCGCTGTTCGCGCTGCGAGGCGGCGACCTCGCCGCCTACCACGGCGTCGAGCACAAGTCCATCGCCGCCTACGAGCAGGACGGCCAGGCCGCCGAGGCCGACAAGGAGCACGACCGCTGTGGCTCCAACCTGGTAGCGCCGATGCTGGGCGCGGCCGCTGTGGGCAACGTGGCCGCCCGCAGGGCCGGCCTGTGTGGACCGCTGGCCGAGGCGGGCGTGGCCATCGGAAGCGCGGCCGTGGCCGTGGAGGTTTTCGCCTACGCCGAGCGCCACGACGGCTCGCGGCTGTCGAGCCTGCTGCGCCGCCCGGGTCATGAGATCCAGAGGCTGGTGGGCACGCGCGAGCCCAGCGAGGAGCAGCTGGCCGTGGGCCGCGCCACGCTCGCAGAGATCCTTCGCGTGGAGGGGGATCGTGCGCAGCCGGCCGAGCCGGCTGCTTCGCCGGAGGGCGCCGCATAGCCTCGGCCGTGCGCACCCGGCTGGATCCGGCCGTCTTTCGCCTGCCGGTCAAGCGGTTACGCGAGGGCTACTACACCGACGCCTACTTCAACCTGGCCAAGGATCTGCTGGAGGAAGAGCAACGGCACCCGCGAGTGACGATGCAGGTCTTCCAGAAGGGCGAGTCGGTGCTCGGTGGGGTCGACGAGGCGATTGCCGTGCTCAAGGGGTGCGCGGGTCGCGAGGCTCCGGACGGCTGGAAGCTCGGCTGGGACCAGCTCGACGTGCGCGCCCTGCACGAGGGCGATGACATCGCGCCGCAGGAGACCGTGATGACGATCGAGGGCGACTACTCGCTGTTCGCCCATCTGGAGACGGTCTACCTGGGCTGCCTTGCGCGGCGCACGCTGGTGATGGGAAACGTGCGCGAGGTCGTGGAGGCCGCGCGTGGGAAGCCGATCCTGTTCTTCCCGGCGCGCCACGACCACTGGCTGGTGCAGACCGGCGACGGCTGGGCCGCCCACGTGGCCGGCGCCATCGGGGTGTCCACCGACGCCCAGGCCTCCTGGTGGGGCGGTACGGGGATCGGCACGGTGCCGCACGCGCTGATCGCGGCCTTCGGAGGCGACACGGTGGAGGCGTCCAGGTCCTTCGCCCGCCGCTACGCGCCCGAGACCAACGTGACCGTCCTCGTGGACTTCGACAACGACTCGGTGCGCACCGCCATCGAGGTGGCCGACGCCCTGGGCGACGACCTTTGGGGCGTGCGCCTGGACACCTCCGAGCGGATCGTCGACCGCGCCCTGTGGGAGGACATGGGCGACTTCCGCCCGACCGGCGTGAACCGGGTACTGGTTGAAAAGGTCCGCACCGCCCTCGACGAGGCCGGCCATCAGCGCGTCAAGATCGTGTGCTCGGGTGGCTTCGACGCGGACAAGATCCGCGAGTTCGAGGCGGCGGGCGCGCCCGTGGACTCCTACGGAGTGGGGTCCTCACTGCTGCGAGGACAGAACGACTTCACCGCCGACGTGGTCCGCCTCGACGGGCGCGACTGCGCCAAGGCGGGACGGTCGTACCGCCCGAACGAAAGGCTCGAGCGGGTGGACTGAGGTGGACTGATGTACTAGGGGCGCCGCGGGCCAATCGCCCCTACCCTGTCCACATGTCCGAACTAGCCGTCTCCTGGTACCAGGTCCAAGACTGGGCAGTCATCTGGTTGCCGATCATCTTCATGGGCCTGATCGCCGTCGTGCTCGTGTACACGCTGCGGCTCATGCCGCGCACCAAGCCGCAGGAGATCAAGCCTGAGAGCTCGGACTCGATCGGCTGGTCCGACGGCGCCGGTGTCGAGGAGGCCAAGGACGAGCTGCGCGAAGTGGTCGAGTTCCTGCGCGACCCCGAGCGCTTTCGCAAGCTGGGCGCCAAGGTGCCCAAGGGCATCCTGCTCCACGGTCCGCCCGGCACCGGCAAGACGCTGCTCGCCAAGGCCGTGGCGCACGAGTCCAACGCCAAGTTCTATGCGCAATCGGCCTCGTCGTTCGTGGAGATGTTCGCCGGCTTGGGCGCCTCCCGCATCAGGCGCCTGTTCCGCGAGGCACGCAAAGCCGCCCCGGCGATCGTGTTCATCGACGAGCTCGACGCGGTTGGCGCAACACGTGGCGCCGACATCTCGGGCGAGAAGGACCAGACGCTCAACCAGCTGCTCGTGGAGCTGGACGGCTTTGGCGGGGGCGAGGACCTGGTGGTGATCGCGGCCTCCAACCTGCTCGACAAGCTCGACCCGGCACTGCTGCGCCCGGGACGCTTCGACCGCCAGATCTTCGTCTCCCCGCCTGACTTCGAGGGCCGCAAGCACATCCTGGGCGTGCACACGCGCGGCAAGCCGCTGGCCACGGATATCGACCTCGACGTGGTGGCGCGCCAGACCAGCGGATTGACGGGCGCGGATCTGGCCAACATCTGCAACGAGGCCGCCATCTTCGCGGGGCGTGCACACCGCAACGTCGTCCAGACGGTCGACTTCCAAGCGGCGCTGGAGCGCGTGGTGGCCGGCATGCAGTCGCGCCGGGTGATAACCGACCACGAGAGGCGCGTCGTGGCCTACCACGAGGCCGGGCACGCGCTGTGCTCCCAGCTACTCCCCTCCGTGGAGAAGGTGCATCGCATCTCGATCGTGCCCCGTGGGCAGGCACTCGGGTACACCCTGAACCTCCCCGAGGAGGATCGCTACCTGAAGACCCAGGAGGAGCTGATGGACTACCTCGTGGTCCTTCTGGGCGGACGCGTCACCGAGAGCCTGATCTTCGGGCAGATCACCACCGGGGCCTCGGACGACCTGCGCAAGGTGCACGAGATCAGCCGCTCGATGGTCACCGATTACGGCATGGCCACCAACCTGCAGTCCAAGCAGCTGCCCGCCTCGGACTACTCGATGGCAGACGCCACCCGGCGCCTGATCGACGAGGAGCAGCAGCACATCGCCGACGAGGCCTACCGCCGCGCTACGCGCATGGTGGCCGGGCACCGCCCCCTGCTGGAGGCCTTCGCCGCCCGGCTGCTTGAGAGCGAGGTGCTCGAGCGTGCCGACATCGAGCGCATCACGGCGGAGTACGAGGGCGAGTTCGTTCCGCGGCTGCGCCTGGAGCCACTCGCGGGCACCGGCAACGGGCGCCCGAAGGTCGCCGCCAGCGAGCGGCACGAGGCTGGCTCCGCCTAGGTCGCCCGGAGGGCGCCTCCCCGAACGAGGTGCGGGCTGGATGCCCGCACGGTGTAATCACCCGAGGGCCCCCTCTGTAGTGAGGGCCCCCTCTGTAGTCTCCGCCGGGTGTTTGGAGAGATCGACCACATCGGCGTGGCCGTCGAGGACCTCGACGAGTCAATTGCGGTCTATCGCGACCGGCTGGGCATGCGCGAGCAGCACCGCGAGACCGTGGAGGAGTTCGGCGTCGAGGCAGCCCTGCTGGAGATAGGCGACGCCCATGTCGAGCTGCTCACCCCGATCCAGGCCGACAGCGCTGTGGCGCGCTTCTTGGAGAAGAACGGGCCCGGGATGCATCACGTGGCCTACCGCACCGCCGACATCGACGCCGCCCTGGAGCGGATGAGCAAGGCCGGGGTGAGGATGATCGACGAGCAGGCTCGGACCGGCATTCGGGACAGCCGCGTGGCCTTCGTGCACCCCAAGTCGACCGGCGGGGTGCTCACCGAGATCGTGGAGCCCGCGCGTGCCTAACCTGCGCCGGCTCGACGTGGGCTTCCAGGGGGGCCAGGTGCTGGCCGTGCGGATCGAGGTAGAGGCTTACGACGCCCTGGTCAGGGCTCTCGGCGACGACCGCTCGGAGCGCTGGCACCAGCTGGATACCGACGACTCGCAGGTGCAGATCGACCTCTCGCAGGTGGTCTACGTGCAGCGTGAGAGCGGTAACCAGAAGGTCGGCTTCTAGCCGCCGCTCCTCGAGCGCCGCCTGATGCTCCGCACGCTGGACCTGGCCCTCCTGCGGTTGCTGCGCACGCGCCTGCACGGGCCACAGATCGAACGTGTCGTGCTGGCCTTCACCCGCACCGGCGAGCACGGCGCTCTGTGGCTGGCGATCTGTCTGGTGGGCGCGGTCGGGGACCGCCGCCGCCGCTCCGTCTACTGGGAGGCAGCGCTCACGATCGTTGCGGCCTACCTTTTGAACATCTTGCTCAAGAACATCTTCCGCCGCCGCCGGCCGCTCATCGCGGAGCTGCCATCCCTATCGACCACGGTGACCGCGCTGTCCTACCCCTCCGCGCACGCCACCACCTCCTTCGCCGCGGCGCGCGTGCTGTCTGGTGCGCTGCCGGCGCGGCCCCTGTACGCCTGCGCTATCGCGATGGGGCTGTCGCGGCCCTACGCCGGTGTGCACTATCCATCGGACATCGCGGCCGGCGCCCTGCTGGGCACCGCTGTGGCCGATCTGCTCACGCCATGAAGGTGGGCATTCTCGGCCTGCCCAACGCGGGCAAGTCCTCGCTCTTCAACGCGCTCACCAGGGCCGGGGCCCAGGCCGCCAACTACCCGTTCACGACGGTGGAGCCCAACGTGGCGGTGGTCCCTGTGCCCGACGAGCGCCTGGATGCGGTCGTGGACACCATCAGGGCCACGCCGACCGTCTACGAGACGATGGAGTTCCACGACATCGCGGGCCTCGTACGCGGCGCGCACAGGGGCGAGGGGCTTGGCAACCGCTTCCTGGGCAACATCCGCGAGACCGATGCGCTGGTCCACGTGGTGCGGACCCACGACGACTCGCAGGTGGTTCACCCCGAGGGGCGGGTGGACGCGCTGGCCGACATCGAGACCGTGGAGACGGAGCTGCTCTACGCCGACCTCGAGCAGGCCGAGCGCAGGCTGGAGAAGGTCAGGCGTGAGGCGAAGTCGATGGCCAAGGACAAGGTGGCCGAGGAGGCCTGGCTGCGCGAGTTGGTGGCCGCGCTGGGCGAGGGCCGCCCGGCCCGTACCGTGCCTGCGCCGGCCGAGGCGCCGGACGCGCTGCGAAACCTGCAGCCGCTCACCTCCAAGCCGGTGCTCTATCTCGCCAACGTGGGCGAGGGAGACGCGCAGGACGCGCCCGAGGGTCTCGTGGCCCATGCGCACGAGCGGGGTGCCCGGGCGGCGGCGGTGTCGGCGCGGCTCGAGGCGGAGCTGGCCGAGCTCGATGCCGAGGAGGCAGCCTCCATGCGTGAGGAGATGGACGCCGGCGAGTCGGGCTTGGCCACCGTGGTGCGCGAGGCCTGGGAGCTGCTCGGGCTCATCTCCTTCTTCACGGCCGGCGAGGGCAAGGAGGGGCGCGCCTGGGCCATCGAGCGCGGCACGCCGGCGCGCCGCGCCGCCGGGAAGGTGCACACCGACATCGAACGCGGTTTCGTCGCGGCCGAGGTCGTCTCCTGGCGTGATCTGGTGGACACCGGCGGGTACGCCGCGGCCCGCGAGCGCGCCAAGCTGCGCGTCGAAGGTCGCGACTATGAGGTGCGCGACGGCGACGTGATCACCGTGCGCTTCACTCCCTAGCCCGTGAGCGGTTCTCCTGACCTCGCTGTCCGCCGCGCGGACACTGCGGATGCCGAGACCATCGGCCAGCTTCTCCATGACTTCAACAGCGAGTTCGACGAGCCCACTCCCGGCCCGCGCGTGCTCGCCGCGCGACTCGCCCGGCTGATCGCCGGCGACGAGACCACTGTCCTCCTCGGTGGAGCCGGGCCGCACGGACTGGCGGTGCTGCGGTTCCGCCCGTCGATCTGGACGGAGTCGCTCGAGTGCTACCTGGCCGAGCTCTACGTGGTCCCCGACCGGCGCGGGCAGGGACTCGGTCGGGCGCTGATGGAGGCCGCGATGGACGTCGCTCGCAAAGGGGGCGCGGACTACATGGACCTCGGTACCAGCGAGGACGACGTGGCCGCCCGCGCTCTCTACGAGAGCCTCGGGTTCAGCAATCGCGAAGGGAGCGCCGAAGGCCCGGTCAACTACTACTACGAGCGAAGCCTTTAACCCCGTGCGGCATCCTGCCGCACCTCTGATGTCGTAGGCCGCCCTCCGGGCGTCCATCAGCGCCTGAAGCGCACCAACTCCTCGCGGTCATTGCCGCCGGAGACTCCGACCGCCAGCACCGGGCCGATGCCCCGGGCTACGCGCTTGGCGGTCATCGCGAGACGACTCAGTCGTCGCCGCGCTCGTCCTGCTCGCCACCGCGGTCGTTGTCAGACGACTCGCTGATGACCTTGAAGTCACTGTTGAGGTGGACGTCGACCTGGCCTCCGCCGGCTCGTGTGACCTCGACCTCGTAGGCGCCTTCCTCGTCGCCTACCTCGGTCTCGGTCGCCTTGCCGCCGCCGGTGTGCTCCAGCGCGGCCGAGACGGCCTTGCTGCGAGCGTCGCCCGCGATGGGCTTGTCCGGCGCACCGTCCTCACGCTCGCCTTCGCCGCCGGCGATCGCCGCGCCGCCAACGCCCATCGCAGCTACGACTCCGGTGGTGATCAGCACGCCCTTGAGCTTGTCATTCATTGGTGTCCTCCAGTGGTGGATGAAGCGATATCAGCACCGTAGACCCCGTCGCTGAGACCAACCTGAGAGCGATCCAGCCCATCTGGAGGGTCGGGGAACCACACCAGGATCGTAGATGGCGCTTCAGGGACGATCTCGGCGCGGCCGCCGTGGGCCTCGGCCACCGCGCGCACGATCGCAAGGCCCAGTCCCGCGCCGGAGCCGCTGCGCGCCTGGTCACCCCGCGCAAAGCGCTCGAAGGCGCGTGCGGCCCAGTCGGCAGGGAAGCCCTCGCCGGAATCGCTGACCTGTATGGCCACCCCCCCTTCCTCGCGGCGGGCGCCGAGTACGACCTCCCCCTCGCCGTGGCGCAGCGCGTTGTCCACAAGGTTGCCCAGGACCTGGCGCAGGCGCAGTGGGTCCGCGTGAATGGCCACAGCGTCGTCCGCGTCCAAGCGAATGGGCCGGCCGCGTGCCTCGGCGCGGTCGCCAAAGCGCTGCCGCGCGCCCTCCAGCTCGTGGCGGGCCACGAGTGACTCGGCGCGCACCGGAAGCTGGCCCTCGCCCGCTCGGGCGATCACCAGGAGATCCTCGGCCAGCTGGACGAGGCGGTCGCACTCCTCGACCGCCGCCACGAGGGACTCGTGCGCGCTGGGCCCCACCTCATTCGAGCGCAGCGCGGTCTCCAGCTCGGTCTTGATCACGGCGATGGGCGTGCGCAGCTCGTGGCTGGCGTCGGCGACGAACCGCCGCTCGCGCTCGAAGGAGCGGCGCAGCCGGTCGAGCATCTCGTTCAGAGTCTCGCCCAGGCGCCGTACCTCGTCCCGCGCGTGGGGCAGCGGCAGTCGATCGCCTTCCCGTTCGAGCGACACGTCCCGGGCGCGCCGGCGCATAGCCTCGATGGGAGCGAGTCCGATGGTGGCCAGCCCGTAGCCCGCGAGCGAGGCGAGCAGGACCGCCACGGGCCCGCCGATGGCAAACGAGGCCAGCAGGCCCCGCAGAGTCTCGTCGCGGTCCGCGAGCGACCGTCCGGCTACCGCCACTCCCCCACCGCCGGACGCCGCCTGGGCACGCACTCGGGCCGTGCCGTCGATGCCCGGCACGTCGCGCTCCAGGACCAACGTGCCCTCTCGCGTCCGGTCGAGCTCGGCGGACGTCAGAACGGGCCGCCGGCTCCCGTCCTCGGACGCCAGCACCCGTCCATCGGAATCCACCATTTGAGCGAAGCTGTCCTCGGGATCGCCAGGCGCCCTCTGGATGGGCGCGGCGACCCGGGCGCGCAGACCATCGTCGATCGTCTCGTCGAGGTCGGTGCGCAGGCGCAGATACACGAATAGGGCGGCGCCCGCGAGCACCAACACCATCGCCAGCGCGAAGGCGGCCGTGAGCCTGGCGCGGATCGGCATCCGGCTCACGCGCCGCCGTCCCTGCGCAGCCGGTATCCGATGCCCCGCACGGTCTCCAGCGATCGGACTCCGAATGGGCGGTCGATCTTCTCCCGCAGGTAGCGCACGTATACCTCGACGACGTTGGAACGGTGTTCCAGGCCCAGGTCCCATGCCGCCTCGAGCAGCTGGTCGCGGGTGAGGACCTGTCCGGGCCTGCGCATGAAGGCCTCTAGCAGCCCGAGCTCGCGGGCGGACAACTCGATCTCGGTGTCACCGCGCCGGACCTCGCTCGCGGCGGGATCGAGACTGAGGTCTCCCACCTCGATGACGGCGGGGCGCTCGACGGGCCCCCGCCGGGCGAGCGCACGCAGGCGGGCCAGCAGCTCGGCGAGCGAGAAGGGCTTGACCAGGTAGTCGTCCGCACCGGCGTCCAACCCCCGCACGCGGTCCTCCACGGCGTCCCGAGCCGTGAGCATGATGATCGGCACCCAGACGCCCTCGGCGCGCAGCGTGCGGCAGGCTTCTAGGCCGTCGACGCCCGGCAGCATCACGTCGAGCACCATCGCGTCGTACCCGGCGCCCCGGGCCATCCGGATCGCGTCGTTCCCGTCAGGGGCCACCTCGACGATCATCCCCTCGGAGGCCTCGCAGCACGGCCGCGGCCAATCTCAGATCGTCCTCGGCCAGGAGTACGCGCACCCCTCGATCTTCCTCCACTTTATGAGAGAAGGCTGAGAGCGGCATGCCTTCGACCAACCGATGACCCATCCGGGTGTCGGAGTACGGCCGTCCGTCCTGACGCCGCTACTGGACCCGGATCGAGGGCCCGACGACCGCGCCTGCCTTCACCCGGTAGCGCCCGCTACTCGTGACGGCTGCCGCGTAGCGGCCACGGCGATTCGTGCGCACCCGGCCGGCACCCCGCCAGCCCTCCGGCGTGAGGACCTGGAGGACCACCCGCCCGAGGCGAGGGGCGGGACTCACGGCGCCCTCTATGTGAGGTAGCGGCACCACGGACGCGGAGGCCCGCTTGGGCTTGCGCACCTGCGAGATCGAGACCTTGGTGAAGTAGGCCCAGGTGTCGAACAGTCCGAGCCGGGCGCGGATCTGGGGGCCCGTGAGGTCACGGGTGCCGCGCGTGCCGTACACGCGCGCCCGAACGATGCGGGGGGAGTTGCCGCGTCTGAGAACCGTGACCTTGCGAAAGGTGCCGGGCGATCCGAGCTTGGCCCCGAGCTGGGAGCTCGTGAAGCGAAAGCTCCAGCGGTGCTTGGGCGAGATGTTGTCGAAGGGGTCGCTCACCGACTTCAGCCACGGCTGCGGCGTGGAGCCGACGAACGAGTTCTCGATGTTCTCGGTGCGGCCGCCCGAGGTGGAGAAGAAGAAGGTGGTGGCCAGTTCGCCGTCGTAGGTGACCACCTCGTTCGAGGTGGCGCGGATTGCGGCATTGGTGGTGGAGCGCTCGCCCTGGACGCCGAGGTAGACCTGCGACCGAGTGTCGGGGTAGAGGTCGAACACCTCGCCGGTCTTGCGCGTCGCAAGCGCGTAGGTGCGAGCCGTCACGGCCTGTGCCTTGAGCGCCTCGGGGTCCCAGCTGGACGGCATCTCGCCGGCCACCACGCCCTGTACGTAGGAGTCGATCGGCAGTGAGTTGATCGCGGTCACGCCGCCGGTCGCGCCCGCGCGGAGCACCATCGTGCCGCGGTAGCGGCCCGAGCCGACGCCGTTGATAGCCGGGCCCAGGAGCCGGATCGAGCCTCCTCCCGTGGCGTTCAACGGCCCGGTGAAGGTGCCCACGCCGGACACCTTCAGTTGCCCTCCGCGCGCCGGGCGCACCACGCGCACCGTGTCGGGATCTACGCGTCGGCCCGCCACCTTCGTCGCGCCCGTGAAGCGCACGTAGGGGTCACTGGCCTGAAGCAGCACGCGCACGGGGCGGCTCGGGGCGCTTCCCAGCTGCGTGCCGGAGTAGTAGTGGCGCAGGATGCGCTTGTAGTCATACCCCTGCTGGGCGAACCCGTAGGCGCCGTACTGGCTCATCCCGATGCCATGACCGAACCCCGCCCCGCGCACGACGTGCCGCGTGGCGGCCGAGGCCGCGGGGGCCGCGGCCAGCAGGCAGAGGGCTGTGATCACAAGCAGTCGGCGCATGGTGCAGAGCCTGGGCTCCTAGTCAGAACCGTCCCGGAGCCGGAAGGTAGCGGTCGGGTCAGTCACGGGAGGAGCGCAGGCCGATCGTCGATCGGCCGAGCACCGGACCGCTTCCTACGGGCGCGCGGCGAAGAGTCGCCACTCGCCGGGGACGCCGCGCAGCTCGTGCGCCCCGCGCTCTTCGAACTGGATTCCCGAGCCCACCACCAGATCCTTGACCGTGCTGGACACGAGCACCTCCCCCGCCGTGGCGGTGGACATCACGCGCGCCCCGATGTGGACCGCCAGTCCGCCCACGTCGTCGCCCATCACCTCGCATTCCCCGGTGTGGAGCCCCGCGCGGATCTCGATGCCCAGGCCCTCGGCCCCCTCCCCGATCGAGGCCGCGGCCCGGATCGCTCGTGCGGGGCCGTCGAAGGTGGCCAGCACGCCGTCTCCCGTGGACTTCACGACACGGCCCCGGTGGCGCGAGAGCGCCTGGCGGACCAGGCTGTCGTGTCGCTCGAGCACCTCGCGCCAGGCTCGATCCCCAAGCTCGGCGGCGCGCTCGGTGGACCGGACGATGTCGGTAAAGAGCACCGTGGCCAGCACGCGGTCGGGCTCGCGCTCGTGCCGGGTGCCGGTCACGAACTCCTCGATCTCGCCGAGCAGAGCCTCGGAGTCGCCCAGGGAAAACAGGCTGTCTGTGCCCTCCAGCTCCACGTATCGGGCCTCCGGGATGTGCTCGGCCAGATAGCGCCCGTGCTCGACCATCAGGAAGCTGTCCTCGCGGCGGTGCATCACCAGCGTGGGTACACGGATGGTGGGCAGCACCGGCCGCACATCGGTCTGGCCGATGGCGTCCATGATCGTGCCGATGACCCCTGGGGGAGCCGAGTAGCGCTCCATCCGCCCGGCCCAGTCCGCGAAGGCCGGGTCGGCGGCGCGGCTGGGCGCCAGTGCACTGGGTACCTGTCCCTGTCCCCATTGCGCGCAGACGGCCTCCATGTGGGCCTGACGCATCTCGTCGGTGGGTGGCCAGTCGTAGTCCGGAGCCCACCGGGAGCGCGCAAACGTTGCGTAGAGAATCAGCCGGGAAACACGATCCGGATGGGTGGCCGCGACCAGCATCGCCAACGGCCCGCCCTCCAGCGTGCCCAGCAGGGTCGCCTTCTCGGACCCGGCGGCGTCCATCACCGCCAGCACATCGTCCATCTGCTCTTCGAGCGCGGGCACCCCCAGCCACGGGTCCGACAGCCCTGCGCCGCGGCGGTCGAAGGAGATCAGGCGGGCGAATGCGCAAAGGCGTTCCATGAACGCGGCGATCGACGGTTCCTCGGCCAGCACCTCGATCTGACCCACCCACGTGGGGACGTAGACGATGTCCTCGCTCGCACTTCCCGCGGTCTTGTACGCGATGTTCAGGTCGCCACTGCGGGTGTAGCGGGTGTTGTGCCGCACCGGACGAGCGTACTCACGCGCTCAACCCGCGCGGGCTCTGTGTCGATACGCGCGGGAACGGTATGTCAGGCCCCCGACGACGTTTCTCGCACTCTTCAGCGACCACCCTGGGCGTGGGGGCGTTCGCGCTGGTCTACCTCGGGCTCACCTGGTTCAGCTCGGCCTTCGTGCACGAGCCCGAGGGCATCGCCGGCTTTTGGCCGGCCAGCGGCCTGGCGCTCCTCGCGATGATGGTCGCGAGGCGGTCGCGGTGGCCGCTTCTCGCAGCAATCGTCCTGGTGGCCAACATGGTCACGAACACGCTCTCCGACATGGCGGCGCTACCGGCGTTGGGTTTCTCGCTGGTCAACACGGCCGAGCCGGTGGCCGTGGCGGCCGCACTCACGGCCGGGGGAAGGGTGTTCCGGTTGGACCGGTCGTCCGAGGTCCTGCGCTTCATGAGCGCGGTCCTGCTCGCCTGCGCGGCCGCGGCGGTGGCGGGAGCGAGTGTCGCCGCTGTGGCTTTCGAGGCCCCGTGGGCCAGCGCCTGGCGGCAGTGGCTCGTGGCCGACGCCCTCGGGATGTTCGTGGCCGCCCCCGTGTTCGGGGCGTTGCCCCTGCCGAGGCTGCACCGGCACGGCTGGCGCGCCCTGGCGGAGCCCGTCGCCGCACTTGCGGCCACGGCCGTCGTCACGGTCTCCGTGTTCTCCGTGCAGGGTTCGCCCAGCCTCGTCTCGGCGGGGCCCTACATGGTCTTTCCGTTCCTCGTCTACGCAGCGATGCGGCTACCGCCGCTGGGCTCGGCTCTGGTGGTGCTCGAGGTGGTCGTGATCACGGTGCTCTCCACGCTGGCCGATCACGGTCCGTTCGCGCAGACGGGCATGGCCGCCGACGACCAGATCCTCAACATGCAGCTCTTCCTGGCACTGGCGATCCTGTCCACGATGCTGGTGTCGGCGGTCACCGGAGAACGCCGCCGGGCCCTCGTCGAGCTGGCGGAGGCCGAGAGGCGCACCCATCTGATTCTCGAGACCGCCGGACAGGCCTTCATCTCGGTGGACGCCGAGGGGCGCATCCGCGAATGGAACCCCATGGCGCAGGAGCTGTTCGGCTGGAGCCGTGAGGAGACCATAGGACGCGAGGTGGTGGCCACCCTGGTGTCCGAGCATCGCCGCCGGGCCTACTCGCGCGCTGTCGCCAGCGTCCTGAGCGACGGCGAAGGGGAGCTCTCCAACTTGCGGCACGAGATGCTGGTGCTGCACCGGGAGGGGCACGAGGTGCCGGTTGAGGTCAGCCAGTCCACCGTGAGCACCTCGGCGGGTTTGCGGGTGAACGCCTTCGTGTCCGACATCTCGGAACGCAAGCGGGGCGAGGACGAGCTGCGGGCCAGCGAGTCTCGCTTCCGCGCGCTGGCCACCCAGGCGCCCGGCGGCATCTACGAGACCGACGCCCACGGTTGGTGCACGTGGGCCAGCCCGCGGTGGTGCAAGCTGGCCGGCCTGCAGCCCGAACACGCCCTGGGCTACGGCTGGGCGAAGGTGATGCACCCCGACGACATGGCCTCGGTGGCTTCCACTTGGGCCGCTGCTCGTGAGAACGGCGGGGAGTTCAGCCTGGAGTACCGCCTGGTCCGTGCCGGCGGCGCCATTGTCTGGGTGAGCGGCACCGCAACCCCCGTCAAGGACGAGGAGGGCAGGATCACCGGCTTCCTGGGCGTGGCACTGGACATCACCGAGCGCAAGCAGGCGGAGGCCGAGGCACAGCTCTCAGACGCGATCGCCGCGAACATGGCCGAGGGCGTGTGTCTGGTGCGTCTGTCAGACGATCGGATCGTTTTCGCCAACCGCCGCTTCGACGAGATGTTCGGCTACGAGCTGGGCGAGCTGATCGGGCGGCCGGTGCAGGTGCTCAACGCGTCCAACGGCCGGGACCCGGCCGAGATGGCGGCGCAGATCCAGAGCAAGGTGGTCGAGCGCGGCTACTGGCACGGGGAGATCCACAACGTGCGCAAGGACGGCACCCCCTTCTGGACGCGAGGCAACGTTTCCACCTTCGACCATCCCGAGCACGGTCCGGTCTCGGTGTCCGTGCAGCGGGACGTGACCGACCAGAAACGAGCCGAAGCGGAGGCTCGCGACGCCGAGGAGCGCTTCCGCAGCGCCTTCGAGGAGTCCCCCATCGGTGTGGCGCTGGCGTCGCTGGACGGCCACTTCGTAAAGGTCAACCGGTCGCTGGCAACCATGGTGGGCTACGAGGCCGCCGAGCTGGAGGGCCGCGAGATGGCTGCCATCGCCCACCCCGACGACCTGGGCCGCGACGAGGCGGCGCTGGCGGCCCTACTGGCCGGGCACACGCCCTCACACGCCACCGAGACGCGCTTCGTGCATGCCAGCGGCCACCCCGTGTGGGTTGCGCTGAGCCTCAACCTGATCCGTGACGCCGAGGGCGAGCCGTCACATCTGCTGACCCAGATGCAGGACGTGACCGATCGCAAGCGCTACGAGCGAAAGCTGCAGCACATGGCCGACCACGATCCGCTCACGGGCCTGCTCAACCGCCGCAGCTTCGAGCGCGAGCTCACAGCGCACGTGGCGCGGGGTGGGCGCTACGGCGCCGAGGGTGCGCTGCTGATGCTCGACATCGATCACTTCAAGTACGTGAACGACACGCTGGGCCACAACGCCGGTGACGCGATCATCGTGCGGGTGGCGGAGGCGCTGCGCTCGACGCTGCGGGAGTCCGACGTGATCGCCCGCCTGGGCGGCGACGAGTTCGCCGTGCTGCTTCTCAAGGCCGACGCTGCCGCCGCGCAGGTTGTGGTGGACAAACTGCTGGAGGCCGTCCGCGGCCAGAGCGAGAACGTGAGCAAGCTCGGTCCTCGCGGGCTCTCGGCCAGCGTGGGCGTGGCTGTCGTCACCGACGACGACGGGCTCACCGGTGAGGACCTGCTGGTCAACGCCGACCTGGCCATGTACGACGCCAAGGAAGCCGGACGGGACCAGGTGGCCTTCTACTCCTCCGAGAAGGGCAACGACGCTCGCATGAAGGGTCGGGTCACATGGGTCCAGCGCATCCGGGCCGCCCTGGACGAGGAGCGGTTCTCCCTGCTCGCCCAGCCGATCGTGGACCTCTCCACGGGCCGTCCCACCCAGTACGAGCTCCTTCTGCGAATGCGCGATGAGACCGGCGACCTGATTCCGCCAGGCGCCTTCCTCTACATCGCCGAGCGGCTGGACCTCGTGCAGGACATCGACCGCTGGGTGGCCGGGAGGGCCATCGAGATGCTGGCCGAGCGCGACTCGGCGGGCAGTCCGCTGACGCTGGAGGTCAACCTCTCAGGTCGGTCGATCGGCGACCCTGCGTTGCTCGAGTTCATAGAGGGCAGGCTGGCCGACTCCGGCGTCGATCCATCGCGCCTGATCTTCGAGGTGACCGAGACTGCCGCCGTATCCAACATCGCGATCGCCCGGGCCTTCGCCGAGTGTCTTTCCGACCTGGGCTGCCGCTTCGCCCTCGACGACTTCGGCGCGGGCTTCGGCTCCTTCTACTACCTCAAGCATCTGCCGTTCGACCTGCTCAAGATCGATGGGGAGTTCGTACGCAACTGCCGCCACTCGACCACCGACCGCCTCGTGATCGGCGCCGTGGTGGATATCGCGCGCGGGCTGGGAAAGCAGACGATCGCCGAGTTCGTGGAGGACGACGAGACGACCCGGATGCTCACGCGCCTCGGCGTGGACTACGGCCAGGGCTTCCACCTGGGGAGGCCCGCGCCGCTCGAGCAACTGCTCAGCGAGCCTGCCGCCGAGCCCGAGCCCCGGCGGCAGGCCCCACGCGCACGGTCCTGACCACGGACCTGCGGTTGCCGGCCTGATCCACCGCCGTGACGAACAGGCGCGCGGTGAGCGGCTTGCGCCGGCGCCGGAGGCGTACGCGGGCGCGACGGCCCAAGCGCATCCGGAAACGTCGTGGTCGCCGGGCATCAAGCCCCGTTGCGCGCGTGCGCGACAGACGGATGGTCCGTGGCCTCGGTACACCGGCCTCGTCGCGCTTGGCCCCCAGATTGGCGGTGGTTAGCAGCAATGTGACCGAGGAGCCCTCGGAGGCCTCGACCTTTACCGGGACTCCTCGCTTGAGGATCGGCCCGCGGCGGACTCGCTTTGGGACGCTCACAGTGAGCCGCGGGCCGGTTCGGTCGTTGCCGAGGTTCAGGGGTCCACCGGGCCTTAGCTCGCCGGCGGGGAAGTTCGATGGCCCGTCGCCGGCCCCCTGCCGGAAGGGTCCTCGAATCTCGAAGACGGCGCCGGAGGGGGGAGGCACCGGGCCGACCTGCGGGCCGGCGGGAAAGCCGCGCTGCGAGGTGAGGTAGAGCCGCGTGCCAGAGGGGTCGAAGGCTGCACCGCATACTTCGCTGCCTTCGTGGTTGGGACCGGCGAAACGCAGGAACGGCGATACCGCGCGCTGCGGCGTGATCAGCCCGATCTCCAGATTGCCCCCGTCCTCGCACACGAATATCTCTCCGGCCGAGCTCACGGTCACGTTGTCCACGGCATCCAGCGCCGAGTCCATGGCCTGGGCGCGATCGAATAGGACTTCGAGCCGACCACGGGCGGGCTCGTAGGCCCACACCTTCTTGTCGCCCTTGGTCGTGAAGTACAGGACGCCACGGTCATGCCAGAGGCCCTCGCCGCCCTGGAACTCCGTCATCTCCGGCACCTGCTGTCGCGTTGGGGTGGGCCCGGCGGCCATCGGATCGGGCACGGTGCGCCACGTGACCATCCCGGCGCTGTCCACGACGGCGACCTCGAGCAGGCCTGAGTTCAGGTCGGGGTAGCTCGCAGGCGTGAAGCGGTAGAAGCCGCCGTCGGGCTCGTCCTCGGTCAGATACAGGCGCCGGGCGACCGGGTCCACGGCGGCGGCCTCGTGGTTGAACAGGCCAAGCGCCGGGCGGGGCTCGGCTCCCAGCACCCCGGCGGGATCGCACTCCCAGACCAGGCCGCGTTGGATCTCCTCGCAGGAGAGCCAGGTACCCCACGGCGTCGGGCCGCCGGCGCAGTTTATGTTCGTGCCGCCGAGGATCCGGTACGCGGAGGCGATACCGCCGTCGGCGCCGAACCGGATCGCCGATGCCCTCCCCCCGAGGCGGACGGCGACTCGGAGTTGGTCACCAGGATCCAGCCCTTGTCGAGGGTGGGAAAGGTGGCCTGGCCGTCCGGAAAGATCGGAAACGAGTAGGAGGTTCCGGGCACGGACTCCAGCCGGCGCGCAATCAGCCGCGATCCAAAGCCGGGCGGGAGCATCAGATCGTTCGCATCGGGCGGCAGCAGCGCGCCGTAGGGGCTGGCGCCGGCGGTGGCTGGAGCGGCCAGCGCTTCGCGCAGCAGCCCGGGACCGAAGGTAATGGTGCCGGCCGCGAGAGCGCCCGAGGCCAGGAAACGGCGACGGCTTATCAGCGTCATGGGGTCTTGATACCCCACGAGGGGCCGGAGATGCGCCACCTGTAGATTCACATCCGGTGCCCGCCCGCAGAGCCTCAGACGTCTTCGTCCAGTGCCTCGAGGCCGAGGGCGTGGAGCGTGTGTTCGGCATCCCCGGCGAGGAGACGCTCGACCTCAACGAGTCGCTCTCGCGCTCCTCGGTGGAGTTCGTGCCCGTGCGCCACGAGCAGGGCGGCGCCTACATGGCTGACGTGTATGGCCGCCTCACCGGCCGGGCCGGTGTATGCCTCGGCACGCTGGGACCAGGTGCGATGAACCTGGTCACCGGCGTGGCCGACGCCTTCCTCGACAGCGCACCGCTGGTGGCGCTCACCGGGCAGGGAGACGTGGAGCGCATGCACAAGGAGTCACATCAGTACATCGACGTGATGGGCGTGATGGCGCCGATCACCAAGTGGAACGCCAGGCTGAACAACGCCCGGATCATCCCCGAGGTCGTGCGCAAGGCCTTCAAGGTGGCTCAGGCCCAGAAGCCCGGCGCCACCCACATCGAGCTGCCCGAGGACGTCATGGCCGCCGACCTCGACGCCGAGCCGCTGCCGGTGCCGTCGCACCTGCGAAGCCCCGAGGCGTCCGAGGAGGAGCTGGCGCGCGCCGCCAAGCTGATCGGCAACGCCGACAAGCCGGTGATCCTCGCCGGCAACGGCGCGGTGCGAGTCGGCGCCGCCCCCGCGCTGCGCCGCTTTGCCGAGGCCACCGGCATCCCGGTGGCCGAGACCTTCATGGGCAAGGGGCTGATCGACAACTCGGATCCGCTCTCGCTCGGGGCGGTGGGGCTTCAGTCGGGCGACTACGACATGGCCGGCTTCGACAAGGCGGACGTGGTCATCTGCGTCGGCTTCGACCTCGTGGAGCATTCGCCGGAGCACTGGAACTCCGAACGCGACAAGCGCATCGTCTACATCGACACCGTCCCGACCGAGGTCGACGAGTACTTCGTTACCGAGGTGGACCTCGTGGGCGACGTTAGCCGCATCCTCGGCAGGCTGGTGGAGGACTGCGGGGTAAGTGCGGGCAGCGGCGGGTCACACCGGCTGCGAGAGGTGGTGCTGGGGCGCTTCGAGGCGGCCAAGGACGACGACCAGTTCCCCGTACAGCCCCCGCGCGCGCTGTACGAGATCCGCCAGGCCCTGGGGCGCGAGGACATCCTGATCTCCGACGTGGGCCTGCACAAGCTGTGGATCGGGCGGATGTTCCCCGCCTATGAGCCCAACACCGTCCTGATCGCCAATGGCCTCGCGGGCATGGGCTTCGCACTGCCCGCGGCCATCGCCGCCAAGCTCGTGCACCCCGACCGCAAGGTCGTGGCGGTCAACGGCGACGGCGGCTTCCTGATGAACAGCCAGGAGCTTGAGACCGCCATGCGTCTCAAGACCGCCTTCGTGACCGTGATCTGGGAGAACCACCAGTACGGCTCGATCGTGTGGAAGCAGGACAAGAAGTTCGGCAACCACTTCGGCACCGACTTCACCAATCCCGACTTCGTGAAGTACGCCGAGAGCTTCGGCATGCCCGCCTGGCGCTGCGATTCTGCGGAGGACTTCGGCACCCGCCTGCGCCACGCGCTCACCCTCGACGGGCCCTCTCTGATGGTGCTGCCGATCGACTACTCCATCGACGTGGCGATCTCCGAGGAGCTGGGTACCGAGACCGTGGCCACCTAGACATTCGGACGGGTTATCCGCCCGCGGTAGATGGGCACAACTGACAGCGACATGAGCGGCGCCTTCGACGTCACCCCACCAGAGCTCCACTCGGACGGGACGGTGAAGCGGGTTCCGGTAAGGATCCCGTGGGCGGGCTCTCGCGTGTTCCTCCCAGCCGAAGGGGACAGCCAGGAGGCGGACGGCTCCGGCACGCTGCCCCTCCCCGCCCACCGCGGTGACGACGGCAACCTCTACGTCCCGGTCTTCACGTCGCGTGAGCGGGTGATGCGCTTCAGCGGGGGCGAGTACAGCGTGAGCCTGCCGTTCCAGGCACTCGCAGCGTCGTGGCCCGAGGATCTGGCGCTCGTGCTGGACCCCGGGGAGCCGGTGGAGCTCGTGCTGCCGGCGGCCGACGTGCAGCGGATGGCCCGGCCGCCGGAAGGGGCGACACTCGTGCCGGAGGGCACCTCGGTGATGGTCGGCGACCCGGCAGCGGAGCCCGACGAGGTGCTGCGGGCCGTTGCGGATGCCTGCCGTGAGCATGGGGAGATAGCGGCCGGCTACCGCGCCCAGATCCAGATCGACCGACCAGGTGAGACGCCCCACCTGGCGATCGGTCTGCTGATCGATGGTGATGCAGCCGCAGGCGAGGAGCGGATTCATCGCGAGGTAGCGCAGGCGGCGAGCGCTGCCGGTGCGGAGGGCGTCTCGGTGCTGACCGTCGCCCGGGAGCCTTCGGGCAACGGCGTCGCTGACTTCATGGTGCAACGCACGGCGCCTTTCTACGAGCGCTGACCGCTCCCTAGTCTGGGTACGCAGGGCCCAATGAAAGGAACCACCGGCATGGCGATCGCAACCAAGGAGCAGCAGGTCATCGACGCGGTCCAGAAGGGCCTGTTCATCGGCGGCGAGTGGCGCGACGCGTCCGAGGGCCACACGCTTGCGGTGGACGACCCCGCCACCGGCGAGGCGCTCTGCGAGGTGGCCGACGCCAGCGAGGCCGATGCCAAGGCGGCACTGGACGCCGCATGCGCCGCGCAGGCCGGGTGGGCCGCCACCCCGCCGCGCGACCGCGGCGAGATCCTGCGCGCCGCCTTCGAGGAGATCTCCGAGCGCACCGACGAGCTGGCGCTGCTGATGACCCTCGAGATGGGCAAGACCGTGAAGGAGTCAGCCGCCGAGATCTCCTACGCCGCGGAGTTCTTCCGCTGGTATGCCGAGGAGGCCGTGCGGATCGAGGGCCGCTACCAGGTGGCCCAGAACGGCGCCGGGCGCGTGCTGACCATGAAGCAGCCCGTGGGTCCGTGCCTGATGATCACACCCTGGAACTTCCCGCTGGCGATGGGCACCCGCAAGATTGGGCCGGCCGTGGCCGCCGGCTGCACGATGGTGGTCAAGCCCGCCAAGCTCACGCCGCTGTCGATGCTGGCACTGGCCGACATCCTCGACCGCGCCGGGCTTCCCGGCGGCGTCCTAAACGTGATCACCGCGTCCTCCGCCGGCGACACGACCGGGCCCCTTATCGAGGACCCGCGGTTGCGAAAGCTCACCTTCACCGGGTCCACCGAGGTGGGGCGCAAGCTGATCGCGGCGTCGGGCGCGAACGTGCTGCGGGTGTCGATGGAGCTGGGCGGCAACGCGCCGTTCATCGTGTTCGAGGACGCCGACCTGGACGCCGCTGTGGACGGCGCGATGCTGGCCAAGACGCGCAACGTGGGCGAGGCCTGCACCGCAGCGAACCGCTTCCACGTGGCGGCGTCGGTGGCCGACGAGTTCTCCAAGCGCTTCGCCGAGAAGATGGGCGCGCTGAAGGTGGGGCGGGGCACCGAGGACGACACCGACCTGGGCCCGCTGGTGGACGACGACACCCGCACGAAGGTGGCCGAGCTGGTGCAGGACGCGGTGGGCAAGGGCGCCAAGACACTCGTGGGCGGCAACTCCCACGACGGGCCCGGCTACTTCTACGACCCCACGGTCCTGGGCGACGTTCCCGACGACGCCCGCCTGCTCACCGAGGAGATCTTCGGACCGGTGGCGCCGATCACGACCTTCGAGTCCGAGGAGGAGGCGATCGCCAAGGCCAACGCCACCGAGTTCGGCCTGGTGGCCTACCTGTTCACGTCAGACCTCAAGCGCGCCCTGCGCGTGTGCGAGGCGCTGGAGACCGGGATGGTCGGGCTCAACCAGGGCATGGTCTCCAACGCCGGCGCGCCGTTCGGCGGTATCAAGCAGTCCGGCTACGGCCGCGAGGGTGGTCCCGAGGGGATCGAGGAGTATCTCGAGACGAAGTACGTTGCGATCAACCTCTAGGCGTCACCGACGGCGATCGCCCCAGCCACGTAGAGAACGTAGGCCACCATCAGCAGGACTCCCTCGGGACGTCCGAGTCGGCCGCGGGCGAGCAGTCCGCCCGCGAGGAGAGCGCTCACAGCGAGGGCGGGCAGGTGGAACTCGACCACGCCGTCCGGAAACGCCAGCGGACGTACCAGCACGATCACCCCGAGCGAGGCGGTGAGCAGGAAGATCAAAGTCCCGAGCGCGTTGCCGACGCTCAGCTCGGGGAACCCCCGGTAGGCCGGTAGCGCCTCGAGCACCACCTCTTCGAAGGAGACGGCAGCGGCCACCACGAGCAGGCCGAACACGGCCTCCGAGATCCCAAGCTGGTCGACGACCCGCTCGGTGCCGAAGACCAGCAGCTCGGCCCCCACGACCAGCCCCAGCAGCCCGCCGCCGACGCGGAGCGCGAGGTGGTCGGGCCTGACACCCTCGGCGGGTGGGGCCGGGGTGCGTCGCGCTCGCAAGAGAATTGCGACGAGCGGGGGGAAGGCGAGGGCCAGCAGCGCGCCATCCACCCGGGAGAGGGTGCCGTCGGCGCTCAAGGTGATCGCCAGGGCGGTGGCCGCACCGGCGGCTCCGAGCAGAGTGGGTGGGGTCCGCACCGAGAACGGGGCTACGAGCGCCGCGACCCCCAGCCCCACCGTCAGAAGAAAGATCGCCGCCCCGACCGATGTTCCGAGCGCTGTGCCCGGAAGGTCGTCGAGGGTCGCCGCCACCCCGGCCGCGGTCGATTCAACGTCGAAGCCGAGGACGAGGGCGCCCAAGACCACTCCGGAGATACCGGCCGCCGTTGCCCATCCGCGCACCACCTTCAGTAGCCCCTCGACAGACTCGACCAACAACCAGACGCCGCCGCCGAAGCAGCCGATGCCTACGGCGAGCGCCACGGCGCCGTGCGGTCGAGCACCGCCGAATACACGAAGCGCGCTAGGCGCCCGACCCCCGCGCCATCTTGCGCAGGTCCAGCGCCTCGTCCAGCGTCGCCTCGTCCACGCCCTTCTCGATCGCCACCTCGCGGATCGTGCGCTTGGACGCCACCGCCTCCTTCACGATCTCGGTGGCCTTGTCGTAGCCGATGTGCGGGTTCAGCGCCGTGGCGATCGCCGGCGTGGACTCTGCGTGGCGGCGCAGCGACTCCTCGTCGGCCTCCAGGCCGTCCACGCACCTCTCGGCGAACAGCCGCGCGCCCGAGGCGAGGATCGTGATCGAGTCGAGCAGGTTGCGGGCGATCACCGGGACGCGCACGTTCAGCTCGAAGTTCCCCTGGGTGCCCGCGATCGTGATCGCGGCGTCGTTGCCGATCACCTGAGCGCCGATCTGCAGGATCACCTCCGGAATCACGGGGTTCACCTTGCCGGGCATGATCGACGAGCCCTTCTGCAGCTCGGGCAGGCGCAGCTCGGTGAAGCCGGTGCGCGGGCCGGAGCCCATCAGCACCAGGTCGTTGGCGATCTTGGTCAGCGAGACCGCCACCACCTTGAGCGCGCCGGAGAGCTCCACGAGGGCGTCACGGTTGGCCTGGGCCTCGAACGGGTCGGCCGGCCCGGACACCTCCAGTCCCGTGCCGGCGGAGAGCTTCTCGCGCACGCCCGCGGCGAAGTCCGGGTGTGTGTTCAGCCCGGTGCCGGTGGCGGTGCCGCCTAGCGGAATCTGTAGCGCGCGGGGCAGCGCGCCGCGCACGCGGTCGCCCCCGAGGCGCATCTGCGCGGCGTAGCCGCCGACCTCCTGGCCCAGGGTTACGGGCACGGCATCCATCAGATGCGTGCGGCCGGCCTTGACCGTGTCGGCGAACTCCTGCGCCTTGGCCTCGAAGGACTGCTGGAGCGTCTCCAGCGCGGGCAGCAGCTCCGAAGTGGCTTCCGCAGCGGCGGCCAGGTGCACCGCCGACGGGAACACGTCGTTGGAGGACTGGCCCATGTTCACGTGATCGTTGGGGTGGGCGCCGTCCCCGGCGAGGTTGGCCATCACCTCGTTGGCGTTCATGTTCGAAGAGGTGCCCGAGCCGGTTTGGAACACGTCGATCGGGAACTGGTTGTCGTGCTCGCCGGCCGCCACCTCGTCGCCCGCGGCGGCGATGCGCTCGGCCAATTCAGCGTCGAGCAGCCCCAGCTCGGCGTTGGTGCGCGCGGCCGCCGCCTTCACGCGCCCGAGCATGCGCACCACCGCCACCGGCAAGGGCTCGCCCGAGACCGGGAAGTTGTCCACCGCCTTGCTCGTCTCCGAGCCCCAAAGCTCCTCCTGCACTGGCATCTGTCTCCGTTCGATCGCTACCGGGAAAGGTAGTCGTGCGCAGCCGGCCGAGCGGGCTGCTTCGCAAACCTACCGGCGCTCAGCCGGAGCGGCGCCCGGCGGCTTCACCACGGCGATATGCGCGCGAGCCGGTGTCCACCTTCGACAGCTCCTGCTCGAGCCGGCGCTGCAGCTCATAGCCCACGCCCTGAGCGCCCGTGGCGCTGCGTCTCATGGCTCCCATCAGGTAGCCGAGCTGGGTGGCCTCGCGGCCCTCGGGCCTACGGGTCGCGTCGGGGGCCAGGTCGGACGCCACTCCTACGTAGGCGGCACCCACCTCCTGGAGCTCGCCGGCACTGCTGGTGTCGTCCAAGCACTCCGAAAGCCGCGTGCCGTCCATCCTCACCTCCTCCGGAGCCGAGGCCAGCGCCCGGCGCACGGCCTCCTCTGCCCCCTCGCCCTGGCGGCAGGCCAGTGGGACGCCGCGCTCCTGATCTGGGCTGCAGCCCGGGACGGCCAGCAGAAGCGCCAGGCAGAGCAACAGGCATGGGCGCCGGGCGGCCACGCCGTAGATCCTAGGAGTCCGGCGCCGGCGGCGGGGTCACTTGCGCGACCTTAGTCGGGGATCTGCTGCATTCGCCCCGGGGGGCGCGCGCGAATGGTCAACGCATGTTCTAGTGGGCCTAGATGACCACGCCGCTGAAGATCGACCACGCGCTCACTGCCAGCCGAACGAGCACACGGCGGTTCTGCTCGCGCTGCGGGGAGGCTGGGGAGCCGCCCCCCGCGCGTCACCGAGCCCTCCGAGAGCGTCGAGTCTGCGGTGCCTGCGGCATGGGTCTGATGCTCTCGTGCCCGCGCGAGGCCGTGCCGGGTGCGGGCGCCGCTTTTGTGATCGCCACCGCCGACCTGTGCGTCAGCGCCGTGAGCGGCGCGGCGGAGATGCTCTTCGGGCTCGAGGAGGATCTCCTCGGCTGTCCACTGGTGTCGCTGATGAACAGTTCCGCTGGAAGGGACCGTCTTACGCACGCGGTCAGCTCTGCCGCGGTCCGCAACCGACCGCCCAGCGTGCTGACGGTGCGCGGGCTGACCGCCAACTCCCGCGGCGTCGGGCTGCTGGCCGCGAGGATCTGCACCTGCGGCCCCCCGCGCGGCGCGCTGATCACGGTCGGCCCGTCCACCCTCACGCGCATCTGAGCACCGGCTCCCGGGCGCGTCTTTGCACGGGCTCGGGTGAACAAACGTTGCAAGGGAACCGTGCATGGGCTCATGCAATCGCCAACTTGTGACGAGTAAGGGCGTGTGAGCGGCATCAGAACCAACGCGGCGGCCGAGCTGCTGGGCGTGAGCCCGAACACACTTCGCAGCTGGGAGCGTCGTTTCAACCACCCCAAGCCGCGCCGCACGGCCGGTGGCCACCGCCAATACGACCTCGTTGAGCTGGAGTCGCTTCGCCGCGCCCTCCAGGAGACGCACAACATCTCCTCCGCCATCGAGGTGGCCCGCCAGCGGGGCGAAGGCCCCAGCTCGCCCAGCCGGCTGCTGGATGCCTTCGACCACTTCGACGAGCTGGCGGCCGATCGTGTGCTGGAGGAGAGCCTGGCGGTGCGCTCGGTGGACCGTACTGTGGAGGAGGTCCTGCTCCCCGCCATCGAGCTTGCCGAGGGCCGCGAGGGCCGCGAGGTCGAGTGGGAGCTTGCCTGCCGCTGGGCCACCGGCTGGCTGCACGCCACGCGCCGGGTTTCGCCGCCCTCCTCACGCGGCCACGGCGTGATCCTCTTCGATTCCTCAGAGTGCCTGGACCATGAGTCGCTACACGTGCAGGCCCTCGAACTGACCATTCGCCGCGCAGGATTCCCCTCGCTGCTGCTCTCCTTCGACCTCCCTCCCGAGCGCGTGGCGCGTGCCATGCGCGCCGTCGACCCGATCGCCTTCGTGTTCTGCGGCGGCGAGGCCACGCTGGAGGTGCTGGGCCGCCTGGTCTACACCGTCCGCCAGGTGGGCTCCGCGGCTCCCGTGTTCGAGTACCGCGAGTCGATGCCGGTAACGGGCGACCACTCGATCCCGTCGCTGGGCTCAACGCCCACCGGGGCGGCTGAGCGGCTGAAGCAGTACGTGGACTCCGGGCGGCTTGAATCCGGGGCCACCGCCTCCCGGCCGCTCACCGGATCGATCCGCCGCTCCGCCTAGCATCGCTCGGCGATGCAGCCGCTGGAGCTCGGCGACCCTCTCGCCCACCGCGCCCTGCAGGCGCTGCTTCGTGCCGAGACCTCGGTGCGCCGTGCGCTGGCCGCCGACCTGGAGCGCGAAGGTGTCTCGGCCGCCGGCTTCTCCGCGCTGGTGGTGCTCACCACCGCCGGCGGGACGGCCGAGCTGCGGGCTCTACGCCGGCGCATGGGCTGGTCCAAGGCCAACGCCACCGAGGTCACGGTCACGCTGGAGTCCCGCGGCCTGGTGCGCCGGCGCAGGCTGGCCAGGGACCGCCGTGCCGCGGCCCTCGACCTGACCGACCAGGGGAGAGGTCTCGTCGAGCGCCTCTTCCCGGGTCACGCCGACCGCGTGACCACGGCTTTCTCGGTCCTGGACGAGGACGAGAAGCGCTCTTTCGCAGAGCTATGTCGCAAGCTGGCCGCCTGAGGGAGGAGCGCAGCCTGATCGTCGATCCCTACCCTCCGTTAGGACAGGCAGGCGAGCACCGCACCTTGCGATGGTCAGCGGCCGCCGCGCCGGTTTCTCTCGGCGGCGCCGATGCGCGTCGTAAGACGTTCGAGCCGATTGTCCAGGCGCACAAGAGCGCGTCCGGTGCCCGCGGAGGCGTCGATGGAGTCCCCCAAGTCGCGCTCGACCCTGCGCAGCCGGCCCTCGATCCCGGACACCTGGGTGGCCAACCTGCTGAAGTCGGCCTCCTCGGCCGTTCCGCGCTGGCGGCGCTCGAGCTGGTTCACGTCAGACTCCTCGCCCGTCCGGCGAAGCCGCTGTTGAGCGTCGGTCACGCGTCGCTCCAGTTGATCGACCCGCTGTTGGTCGGCCGAGCCCCCTCCCTGGACGAGGGCATAGACGGCCACCGCGGTGGCGATGCCGGCCAGGGCCCCGAGCAGTACCAGCCAGCGGCGCACCGACCGGAAGTCCTCGACGACGAGTCGCGCGAATGAGCGCCGTTGCGGCCGGTCTTCGGGCTCAGGAGTGGACATCGGCGCCTCGCCGGCGAGTGTAGCCCTCGTTCCGGCGTCCATACAATCCAACGGCTCGCATGCCCCGCCACCAGCCAGTCGATCCCGGCCAGTCCTTCCCCGCCCTCGAGGAGTCCATCCTGGAGCGCTGGCGCGAGCGCGATGTCTTCGGGGAGTCGGTGCGCCGCCGTCAGGGGGCTGAGCCGTTCGTGTTCTACGAGGGGCCGCCCACCGCCAACGGCCGCCCCGGCGCGCACCATGTTCTGAGCCGCGTCTTCAAGGACGTCTTCCCGCGTTACCGCACCATGCGGGGGCGCCTGGTGCAGCGCAAGGGCGGCTGGGACTGCCACGGCCTGCCCGTCGAGCTCGAGGTGGAGAAACAGCTTGGCTTCAAGTCCAAGGAGGACATAGAGCGCTTCGGCGTGGCCGAGTTCAACGCGCGCTGCCGCGAGTCGGTGCTGCGCTACATCGACGAGTGGAATCAGCTGACCGAGCGGATCGGGTTCTGGCTCGACACCGACGACGCCTACTACACGCTCGACGACACCTACATCGAGTCGGTCTGGTGGTCGCTCAAGCAGGTCTGGGACAAGGGCTTGCTCTACGAGGGCCACAAGGTGGTGCCCTACTGCCCGCGCTGTGGCACCGCGCTCTCCAGCCACGAGGTGGCGCAGGGCTACCACGACATCGTGGACCCGTCCGTCTTCGTCCGCTTCCCGGTCCGCGGCCCCTCGGCAGGGGAGGACAAGCGGGAGAAGGTGTCCCTGCTGGGCTGGACCACCACCCCCTGGACGCTGCTGTCCAACGCGGCGCTGGCCGTTCACCCGGACGTGACCTACGTGGGCGCGCACGTCGGGGGAGAGACGCTGATCATGGCCGAGGCCCTGGTGGAGCGCGTACTGGGCGAGGGCGTGGAGACCAGCGACCCCGTCACGGGGCGTGAGCTGGAGGGCACGTCATACGAGCCGCCCTTTCCCTACGTGTCGGACTACGGCGAGCGCGGCCATACCGTGCTTCCCGCCGAGTTCGTGACCACCGACGACGGCACGGGCGTCGTGCACACGGCAGTCGCGTTCGGCGAGGACGACTTCGAGCTGGGCGAGCGCTTCGGGTTGAAGCTCCAGAACCCGGTCGAGCCCGACGGCAGGTTCGACGAGCGCATCGAGCCCTTCGCCGGACGTGACGTGCGCGAGGCAGGCCCGGACATCATCGGGGCCCTGCGCGGCTCGGGCCGCCTGCTTCGCGCCGAGGACTACCTGCACTCCTACCCGCACTGCTGGCGCTGCGACACGCCGCTTCTCTACTACGCCAAGTCCGCCTGGTATGTGCGCACGACCGCGGTCAAGGAGCAGATGCTGGCCTCCAACGAGGCCGTCACGTGGCACCCCGAGCACATCAAGCACGGACGGTTTGGCGACTGGCTCGAGAACAACGTGGACTGGGCGCTCTCGCGCGAGCGCTACTGGGGGACGCCCCTGCCCATCTGGCGCTCCGAGGACGGCGAGGAGGTGGTTTGCGTGGGATCGCGGGAAGAGCTGCGCGAGCTGGGCGCTGAGCTGCCCGAGGACCTGCACCGGCCCTACGTCGATGACGTGACCTTCGAGCTCAACGGCAAGACCATGCGTCGCGTGCCCGATCTGATCGACGTGTGGTGGGACTCGGGCTGTATGCCCTTCGCGCAGTGGCACGCCCCGTTCGAGAGTCAGGAGACCTTCGAAGAGCGCTTCCCCGCCGACTACATCTGCGAGGCCCTCGACCAGACCCGGGGATGGTTCTACTCGCTGCTCGCGGTGTCGACGATGCTCTTCGGCCGCGCGTCCTTCGAGACCGTGCTCTGCCTCGGGTTGATCCTCGATGGCGAGGGGCAGAAGATGTCCAAGTCCAGGGGCAACGTGGTGGTGCCCTGGGAGGTGCTGGACGCCCACGGCGCCGATGCGTTTCGCTGGTATCTGTTCACTTCCAAGCAGCCGTGGGACAGCTACCGCTTCTCCATGGAGGCGGTTGAGGAGTCGGTGCGGCGCTTCATCAAGACGCTGTGGAACACCTACGGGTTCTACGTGCTCTACGCCAACGTGAACGAGGTCGAGCCACGAGGGAAATCGGCGCCGGAGTCTGACATCGATCGCTGGATCCTGTCCCGTCTCCAGGCGACGAAGGCCCTGGCCATCGAGCGCTTGGACGACTACGACACAACCACGGCCGGCCGGGCGATCGCCGACCTCGTCGAGGATCTCTCGAACTGGTACGTGAGGTCATCGAGGCGACGCTTCTGGGATGGCGACCCCGGTGCGTTCAACACCCTCTGGACCTGCCTGACCGACATCTCCAAGCTCGTCGCGCCGCTCACTCCGTTCGTGGCTGACGCGATCTACGAGAACCTGGACGGCTCCGATCCGTCTGTGCATCTGTGCGACTACCCCGAGCCCGACGCCTCGCTGCGCGACGAGGAGCTGGAGTGGCAGATGGGAGTGGCCCGCGAGGCGGTGCGCCTCGGCCGTGAAGCGCGGGCGCACGGCAAGCTCAAGATGCGCCAGCCGCTGCGCCAAGCGGTGATCGTGGCCGCCGGCCGCGAGCGCGAAGCGATCGAGCGCTTCGAGGCGCTCGTGCTGGACGAGCTCAACGTGAAGCAGCTGAGCTACGTGTCTGAGGCCGACGAGCTGGGCAACTTCGAGCTCAAGCCCAACTACCGCTCGCTGGGCCCTCGCTTCGGCAAGCACATGCCGCAGGTGGCAGCGGCGGTGGCCGGCCTCGAGCCCGCTCAGGCCGCACGCACCTTGCGGGACGGCGGGCACGTGCACGTGTCGATCGACGGCCGCGAGCACGCACTCGGCTCCGAGGACGTGCAGCTGGCCCTACAGCCGCTGGAGGGCTACCAGGTGGAGCGGGCCGGCACCCACGCGGTCGCGCTCGACCTCGCGGTGGACGACGAGCTGCGCCTGGAGGCCATGGCCCGTGAGGTGGTGCACGCCGTCCAGAACGCGCGCAAGGAAGCCGGGCTGAAGGTGGAGGACAGAATCGCGCTGGGGCTGGGAGGCGACGACGCGCTGCTGGCAGCCGTACGCGCACACGAGGGCTACGTGACCGGCGAGACGCTGGCCACCTCGCTGGAGCTCGGCGAGGCGGACGGCGATGGCGGCCAGCCGGCCACCATCGAAGGCCGCGAGCTCACGATCGCGGTGCGGCGGGCCTAGGCTCGCTCGGAGTCAGTCCGGCGGACCGGCCGCGGCCTCGGCGCCGGGAGCCTGCAGCTCGCCGCCGATCGACCAGTCGCCCTTGGAGGAGTCCACGAACCGGATCCACACCTGCTCCCGGGGCGTCTGTCCCACGTCAGAGATCACATCCGTGAGCCGCTCGGCGATCTCGCGCTTCTGATCGGCCGAGCGGCCCTCGAACCACTCGATGGTCACGTACGGCATGGCACTCTCAGCCGGCCGTCCTGGCGGCTACGCCGCCAGGACTGGATCGATCTCCTGCACGAGCCGGTTCTTGGGCAGTGCTCCCACGATCTGGTGTGCCACCTCGCCGTTCTTGAACAGCAGGATGGTGGGGATCGACATCACGTTGAAGCTCGCAGCAGTCTGCGGATTGTCGTCCACGTTGAGCTTGACCACGCGCAGATCGTCGCGCTCACCGGCCAGCTCCTCGAGGTGGGGGGCGACCACACGGCAGGGGCCGCACCAGGGCGCCCAGAAGTCGACCAGCACGGGCTCGGACGACTCGATGACCTCGGCCTGGAAGTTGCTGTCTGAGACCTCGTTCACTGATCCTGCCATTGGGGCTCCTTCATCTCGCTGGGTGACCTAATACTTCAAAAAGTATAGCGCGCTCTAACGTACACGAAAGCGCAGTAAGGGGACCTTAAGGAGCGCCTCGACGGCGATCCTCGCAGACATCTTGGAGGCCCCCACGCGACGGTCGCGAAACAGGATCGGGATCTCCTTGACGCGATAGCCCGCGCGGATCGTGCGGTAGGTCATCTCGATCTGGAACCCGTAGCCGTCGGTGCCCACCGCCTCCAGGTTCAGCCGCTCGATCACCTCGCGGCGAAAGCACTTGAAGCCGCCCGTGAGGTCCTGCACGGGCACCCGGAGGATCAGCCTCGCGTACAGCGAGCCGCCCCGGCTGAGCATCCGCCGCACGAGCCCCCAGTTGGTCACGCCGCCCCCCGCCACGTAGCGCGAGCCCAGCACCAGGTCGGCGTCGTCGGTGGCCCCGATCAGCCGCGGGAGCTCGGCCGGGTCGTGGGAGAAGTCCGCATCCATCTCCAGCAGGAGGTCCGCACCCCCGGCCAGCGCGCGCTGGAACCCGGCGAGGTAGGCGGGACCGATGCCTTCCTTGCGGTCGCGGTGGAGCACTTCCACCTGCTCGATCTCCGTGGCAAGGCGGTCTGCGATGTCGCCGGTGCCGTCGGGCGAGCCGTCGTCCACCACGAGGAGCCGGTGCTCCAGCCCGGTGGAGGCGAGATGCGGCAGCGAGGCCCGCACGATGGCCTCGAGGTTGTCCGCTTCGTTGTAGGTGGGCAACACGAGCCAGGCCCCGGACATGGGCGCGTACCCTAGCCCCGTGCCCCGAACGCTCAAGAACGCGGAGATCGCCGACGCTTTCGAGGAGCTGGCCACGCTCTACGAGCTCGACGGGGCAGTGGTCTACAGGGTGCAGGCCTACCGCAACGCGGCCAAGTCGATCCGCGACTCCGGCGTCTCGGTGGCCGAGATGGCGGCGCAGGGCCGTAGCGAGCAGCTGGCCGGCATCGGCAAGACCATCGCGGAGAAGATCGACGCGCTGGTGGCCGCAGGAGACATTCCCTCGGCGCTGAAGCTCAAGGCACGCATCCCAGCCGGTCTGGTGGAGATCACGCGCATCCCGGGCCTTGGCCCCAAGCGTACGCGCGGCCTGCACCAGGAGCTTGGGATCACGACGCTCGACGACCTTCGCCTGGCCGCCGAGCAGGGCCGTCTGCGAGACGTAGCCGGCTTTGGGGCCAAGGCGGAGGACAACGTGCTTGCGGCGCTCGCCGCAGGCGCCGATGGGCGGGCCAAGCCGCGCACGCTGCTGTCCACGGCCCTGACGGTGGGTGAGGAGATGGTGGACGGCCTGCGAGCCCACGAGTCGGCGCTGCGGGTGGAGCTGGCCGGCAGCGCCCGCCGCCGCGCGGACAGCTGCAAGGACCTGGACATCGTGGCCGCGGCCTCTGACCCGGCGGCCCTGGTCGAGGCGTTCGCGGCGCTCCCCGCGGTGGACGAGGTCACGACCTCGGGCGAGGCCGGGGCCAAGGCCACTACCCACCAGGGCATCGCGGTCGACCTGCGGGTGGTTCCCCCCGAGAGCTTTGGCAACCTGCTGCAGCACTTCACGGGGTCGGGGCGCCACAACGAGGCGCTTCGCACGGCCGCGGTCAAGCGCGGTCTGCATGTGAGCGAATACGGCGTGGCCGACGACTCCGCCGGGCAGACGCACGCCTGCGCCACCGAGGAGGAGGTCTACGAACTGCTCGGGATGGCCTGGATCCCTCCTGAGCTACGCGAGAACCGCGGCGAGCTGGAGGCCGCGCGGGACAGCCGACTACCGGAGCTGGTCCGCATCGAGGACATCGCCGGTGACCTGCACTGCCACACCACCGCCTCGGACGGTCGTAACACGATCTCCGAGATGGCGGCGGCCGCGAAGCAACGCGGGTACCGTTACCTGGCGGTCACCGACCACTCGGCCTCCCACGGATTCGGCAACGAGGTGACGGCGGATGACCTGCGCCGGCAGATCGAGAAGGTGGCGGCCGCCAACGTCGCAATCGATGACTTCGAGCTGCTGGCCGGCAGCGAGGTCAACGTTCTGCCCGACGGCACTCTGGACTACGACGACGACCTGCTGAGCGAGCTCGACTGGGTGGTGGCCAGCGTGCACACGTCCTTCCGAATGTCCGAGGGCGACATGACGGCCCGCATCGTGACGGCGATCGAGCACCCGCTGGTGGACGTCATCGGCCACCCGACAGGCCGGCTGATAGGCAGGCGCGAGCCCTATGCGCTCGACGTGGACGCGGTGATCGAGGCTGCGGCGACCAACGGCAGCTTCCTGGAGATCAACGCCAATCCCAACCGCCGCGATCTCAACGACACCTACGTGCGCGCGGCCCAGCAGGCGGGCGTGAAGATCGTGATCGACTCAGACGCTCACGGTGCCGACACGCTGGGCAACATGCGCTTCGGCGTAGCCACCGCCCGCCGAGGTTGGCTCACCGCCGCCGATGTGGCCAATACGCGCCCCTGGGAGGAGCTGCGCGCGCTGCGTCCGCGCGGCTAGGCGACGCTGGGCTCGACCTTCCGGGCCCAGGGCGTGCGCACCAGCTCCGGTGCTCCGAAGGGCGAGCTGCGATCGACGAAGAATCGCGTGCCGTCTCGGTCCTCGATGGCCTGGACCGCGGAGCACTGCTTGCGCCAGGTGAGGGCCACCCCGATCGCGTAGCCGGCGGCGATCGCCGGGATCTGGGGCACCAGGAAGGCCACCGCCCCGCACGCCACCGTGAAGACCCCAAGGGGCCAGAGGCGGTTGAAGATCACGCTGCCCACCTCGACCTCGGGCAGCGTGTTGGTGGCGCGGGCGCCGGCCAGCAGCCGGGCGATGCCGGGGGTGGCGGCCAGTCGCCGCCCGAGGTACAGGCCGCCGGCCGCGGCGAGCGTCCACCACCCCACGGCCACGCCGATGGCCACCGTGTCGTCGTCGCGAGTGGCGCTGGCGATGGCCACCACGGCCAGCGCGGTCCCGGCGGCGGCGAACAGCAACACCGCTACGCGCAGGAAATCGGTGAAGCGCATGGCGCCCGGCGGGCTAGGAGCCCTCCGCCAGGACCGCGAGCACCTCGGTGAAGCCGCGCACGCCCTCGACCGCGAGATCGGAGCGCTCGACGATCGCCGCCGGGCCCTCGGGGGACCGCACGCCAACCCGGACGGCGTGGTCCAGTGCGCCCTCGGCCACCAGCGCGTCCAGCGTGTCAAAGGCGTCCAGGTCGGTCACGTCGTCGCCGCCGTAGAGGGCGTTGCGGACTGCCGAGCGCTCGACCAGCGCACGCACCGCCTGACCCTTGTTCACCGGCACCGGCGGGCGGATCTCGAGCACCTTGCGCCCCCAATGGATGTCCAGCCCGGCGGCCTCGGCCTCGTGGGCCACTGCCTGCAGCAGGGTCTCGGCAGCGTCCTCGTCGGGTGACCCGCGCCAGTGAAACGCCTTGATCGGCCCCTTGTCCTCGAGCCGCACCCGCAGCGTCTTGAGCTCGCTCCCATTCGCGCGGTCGCGCACGAAGGCGCGCGTGCGCCCCTCCCAGCTGGCGAAGGCGTCGAGCAGGTGGGGGCGTTCGTCCCCAGCGTGCATCACCTCCGCGCCGTGGGAGCCCACGTAGGCGATGGAGCCCACGCCGACGAGGCGCCGGGCCTCGGCGACGGATCGTCCGGACACGCACGCCACGCAGCCGTAGCGGCGCCCCAGCCGGCTGAGCAGCAGGGGCACCCCCTCGCGCACGTGGGACTCCTCCGGCCTGTCGACGATCGGGGCAAGCGTGCCGTCGACGTCGCAGAACACGGCGCCTCGAGACGGGTCGTCGGTGAGCGGGCGCAGGCCTTCGGCGAGTGCCTCAGCATCTGGGTCGGACACGGCTCGTAGTATGCCCGGCGATGTCTGAGAGGCTCGGTCGCCTGGCCGTCATCGCCACGGTGGCGGGCGTGTTCAGCGGGCTGTTCGGGATAGGCGGCGGCACCGTGATCGTGCCGCTGCTCATCCTGTGGCTCGGCTACGGCGAGCGCGAGGCCACCGGTACCTCGCTCGCCGCCATCGCCGTGATCGCCGCCCTGGCCGCCGGCGCGCACGCCCTGTATGGCAACGTGGATCCGCTGGCGGCCCTGCTGATCGGGCTGCCCGCCGTGGGCGGCGTGCTGGCCGGCACCGCGCTTCAGCAGCGGATCCCCGAACGGGCCGTGGCCGGCGTGTTCGCGGCTCTGCTGGTGGCCTCGGCGATCGTGCTGGTGCTCTGATGGAGGCCGGCGACCTGCTCGGTCTGCTCGCGATCGGCTTCGCCGCCGGCATGCTCGGCGGGATCGTGGGGGTGGGAGGCGGGGTGCTGTTGGTGCCCGGCCTGGTGATCTTCCTCGGCGAGTCTCAGCTCGAGGCCGAAGGAACCTCGCTGCTGGCCATGGTCGCGGTCGCGGTCGTGGGCGCCACGCGCCAGGGCGGCTACGGGAATCTGCGCCTGCGTGATGGTCTGGTCGTGGGGATCCTGTCCCCTCTCGGCGTGGGGGCGGGCACGGTATTGGCCAACAACCTGTCCGAGCGCGCGCTGGAGCTCTCCTTCGCAGCGCTGCAGCTCTACCTCGCCTATGGGCTGGCCCGGCGCGCGTTGCGCTCTGCAAACCCGCCGGAGCCCACGAACGGGTAGCCTCGTCGAGTTCATGACAATCCTTGAGTTCGAGACCCTGGAGCGTGACGGTGCCACCCACGTGGCCCTGCGAGGAGAGCTGGATCTCTCCTCCGCAGACCGTGTGGAGCGCGAGCTCGAGCGCGTGGAGTCGGAGCGGCCTGATCTGATCGTGCTGGACCTCAGGGGCCTCACCTTCCTGGACTCCACCGGCCTGCGCCTGATAGTCACCGCAGACCAGCGCGCTCGTCAGTCCGGCCGCCGCCTGGCCGTGGTCAGGGGGCCCGCCACCGTGCAGCGCGTGTTCTCCATCACAAAGCTGGATGAGCGCCTGGACATGGTCGACGACATCAGCGAACTGCAGGCCTCCGGATGAGCGTGGCCACCGATCCCACCACGCGCCCCGAGATCGCCACGCTGCTCGCGCGGGGCGAGGAGATGGGGTGCATCGACCTGTCCGAGCTGGACGAGCGGGCCCAGGCTCTGGACCTGACCGACGAGGAGTTCGAGGCGGTGCACGAGCGCATCGACGCGCGAGGCATCGACCTCACCGACGACTGCGGGCGGGCCGACGCCGAGGACACCCGCTATCAGCCGGACGATCTGGCCGGCACGACCACCGACGCCCTCCAGCTCTTCCTGAACGAGATCCGGCGCTACCCGCTGCTCACGAAGACGGAAGAGGTGGACCTGGCTCAGCGCATCGAGCAGGGCGACCTGGAGGCCAAGGAGCGGATGATCAACTCCAACCTGCGCCTGGTGGTCTCGATCGCCAAGAAGTACCAGGGCCACGAGCTGTCGCTGCTGGACCTGATCCAGGAGGGCATATTCGGGCTCATCCGCGCCGCCGAGAAGTTCGACCACCGCCGGGGCTACAAGTTCTCCACCTATGCCACCTTCTGGATTCGCCAAGCGATCCAGCGCGGCCTGGCCAACAAGTCGCGCACGATCCGCATCCCGGTGCACATCGGCCAGCGCGAGCGCAAGATCGCCCGCGCCGGGCGCGAGCTTTCGGCCCGGCTCGGGCGCGACCCGTCCGACGCCGAGATCGCCGGCGAGGCCGAGCTGCCCATGGAGCAGGTCGAGGAGGTACGCGCCGCCGCCCGCACGGTCACCAGCCTGGACCGCACGGTGGGTGATGAGGGCGACACCGCGTTCGGTGATCTGCTGCCCAGCGACCAGCCCGAACTGGAGGAGGAGATCCAGGTGAGCCTGGCCCGCGAGGCCCTGCGCAGGACGGTGGATGGCCTCCCCGAGGCCGAGCGGACCGTGATCCGGCTGCGCTACGGCATCGATGGTGGCGAGCCCAAGCCGCTGCGCGAGACCGGCCGCCAGCTGGGCCTATCCGCCGAGCGAGTGCGCCAGCTGGAGTCGCGTGCGTTGAAGCGGCTGTCCACCCAGCGCGAGCTGGACGCCCTGCGCGACGCCGCCTGACCGTGGCCGCCATGAAGGTACTCATGCTCGTCTCCGAGACCGTCTCGGGCGAGGTGGTCAGGGAGGCGCTCGGCTCCGAGCGGGCGGGCGAGGCCGAGGTGCTGGTGGTGGCGCCGGCGCTCAACAGCAAGCTGCGCTTCTGGGTTTCCGATCCTGACGGGGCCATAGAGCGCGCCGACGCGGTGCAGGAGGAGAGCGTGCAGCGCATGGACGAGGAAGGCATCGACGCCGCGGGTGACACGGGCGATTCCGACCCGATTCAGGCGATCCAGGACACGCTTGCCACCTTCCCCGCCGACGAGATCGTGATCTGCAGCCACAGCGAGGGCAAGCAGAACTGGCTCGAGGACGGCTTGGTGGACGACGTCAAGGAGCGCTTCGCGGACCGGAAGGTCCGCCACTACGAAGTGGCTCAGCCCTAGCCTGCTCGCTCTCCGACGTCGGCCGCTGATGCCCCCAGTTCGGGCATCGTCACATCCGGTGTGCGGGCGATGCCCGCCGCGGTCACCACCATCGACAGGCCGGGAACGAAGCGCTCGGGGCGGTCGGTGTCGGTGCCCGCGCGAACGACTTCCTCCCGCAGCTCGATCAGCGCAAGCACGGTGGCGCACGCCGGCGCCTGAGGTGTGTCGTCGCCCACTTCGCACGCCAGCGCGGCCAGGGCCAGGCTCTCGGCGGGATCCACGCCGTTGAACATCTGGCCTATCGCGGCGAGCAGGAACGCGTAGACGCGGTCGAGCAGGGGGTCCCGGTCCAGCGCCCCTGGGCCCGGGGCGGGCCCGGCGGCCACCGGGTCCTGACCGGCCGCGATCCGAGCGAGCTGGTGACCGCAGACCAGCCGGATCTGGTCGTCGGACAGGCCGGCCTGCATGGCGTAACGCAGGTTGAGCATGGCGGCGAAGGTGGGCGCCGAGTACGGGGCGTCGCTGGCGAACAGGATGTTGCCCGGGGGCACGAGCGCGTACAGGGCCAGCAGGTCGCTTGGCGACCACCAGGCCGTGTCGAAGAACAGGTTGGGCAGATCCTGAGCGGCGCGCCAGATCCAGGCCAGATCGCAGATACCGGCGTGCGCCAGGATCAGGCGCACGCCGGGGTGGCGAGCGCAGATGTCCACGGCATGGCGGCCGAGCGCCGGGATGCCCCGTCCGGCGTGCACCATCACGGGCAGGCGGCGTTCGCCGGCCAGCTCGAGCACCGGAGCCAGCGCCGCGTCGTCGAGCCCGAAGCGCTCGGCCCGTGGGTGGAGCTTGATCCCGGCCGCGCCCGCGGCCAGGCAGCGCTCGGCCTCTGCCAGCGGGTCGGCCGCGGGATCGAGGCGGCAGTAGGCCATGAGCCGGCCATCCGATCGCCCGGCCTCGGCGATCACGTGGTCGTTGGCCGCTCGGTAGCCGTCGGGCTCGTGCATCGGGAACACGGCGCCCCGGGACCCCGCGGCCACGAGCGTTTCGGTCAGCTGCTCGGCCGTGCAGGAGTAGCCATCGGGGTCGTTTGCGCCGATGTGGGTGTGGGCGTCGAAGAGCTCCAGGCCCGGAACCCGCTCCGCCAGCGCCGCCAGCCAGGGGGCCATCAGCTCGTCGCCGAACACGAGCGCCAGACTAGTGAGCGCTAGTTGGGGAGCCCGTGCTCCAGCGCGCCCTTGACCGCCGCATCCACCGAGTTGAGGCGATAGAGCGCGAGGGCCTCGGCGGAGCGAAACCGTCGTCCGGGCAGAGCGTCCGGCCCATGGTGGCCCAGCACGCAGTGGCGCAGCGCGAGCGCCTTTTCGCGTGGCAATCCACCCGCACGTTCGGTCCACTCCGAGATGAGCTCGAGCCCGAGCGTGATGTGCCCGACCAGGGCGCCCTCGTCGCTGAGCTCGATCTCGGCGCTGTAGTGAAACTCGCGGACCTTGCCGATGTCGTGCAACAGCGCGGCGGTCGTCAACAGGTCCGAGTTGAGTCGGGGGTGCAGCAGGCAGGGTTCCGCGGCCAGAGTGGCCACGGCCACCGTGTGCTCGATCAGCCCGCCCAGGTAGGCGTGGTGTCCTCCGCGCGAGCAGGGCGCCCGGCGCAGCGATTCGCGGAAGGCATCATCCTCCAGCACCGCGTTCAACAGCCCGCGGTAGTCCGGGTCATGCACCTCCCGCGCGAGGTGCTCCAGGAACCCGTCGAGCTCCTCGAGGTCGCGATAGGCCATCGGCAGGAAGGCCGCGGGGTCCATCTTCTCCTCGACCCGAACGATGCCACGCACGTCGATCTGCAACTCATCGCGGAAGCGTTCCACCCGGCCGGACACGCGCACCAGGTCTCCCCGCTCGAAGCGCCCGGCCAGGAAGTCCGCGTCGCGGAACGCCCGGCCGGGGATGGAGCCCGTGCGGTCGCGCAGTTCCAGCGCGAGATAGGTGGTGCCGCTGCGCGCCGTTAGCCGGTCCTTTCGCGCGCATGCGAAGACGCCCTCCACTTCTCCGCCGGCGCGGAGGTCCGCGACGGTGGGCCCTTGCTCGGGAGCGACGCCGATCATGCGCCCGATGGTGGCCGACGGCCCGGACGATCCGGTCGGCTCACCTACTGGACTCCGTTACCGTGGTCAGGGTGTCAGACGTGATCTGGACCGAGCGCCCCGCCCTTCGGCGGCCGGTGCTCCTGGCCGCCTTCGGCGGCTGGAACGACGCGGGCGACGCCGCCTCCGCCGCCGTTGAGTTCGTCGGCGCCCATCACGAGCCGAGAGTGGTGGCTCGCATCGACCCTGACGAGTTCCTCGACTTCACCAGCGTCCGGCCGTCCGTGAAGCTCGTCGAGGGCCGCACCCGCGAGATCGAGTGGCCGGAGACGACGGTGTCCGCGGCCGAGGTGCCGGGCGCCGAAGGAGACCTGGCGATCCTGCAGGGGCCGGAACCTTCCCTGCGCTGGGGGCGCTACTGCCGCGCCGTCGTCGAGGTGGCACGAGAGCTGGACGCGCGCATGGTGATCACCCTTGGCGCGCTGCTCGCCGATGTTCCCCACACCCGGCCCGTGTCGATCTCGGGCATCGCCTCCGATGCCTCCCTGGTGGATCGCCTGGGTTTCGAGCACACCAGCTACGAGGGCCCCACCGGCATCGTCGGCGTGCTGCACCACGCGTGTGCCGCCGCGGGCCTGGACTCGGTGAGCCTGTGGGCCTCCGTGCCCCATTACGTTGCCGCGGCGCCCAACCCGAAGGTGGCGCTCTCGCTCGTTCGCGCCTTCGAGGGGGCCGCGGGTGTGGTCGTGGACGCGGCCGACCTGGAGGCCGCCGCCGAGGACTATGAGACCCAGGTCAGCGCCGCGGTGGCCTCCGACCCCGAGGTCAAGGCGTTCGTGGAAAGACTGGAGTCGGCCGCCGACGAGGAGATCGAGGACTCAGACCCCGCCAACCTGCCGTCCGCCGACACGATCGCCAATGACTTCCAGAGCTTCCTGAGGCAGCGCGGACCCGAGTAGGAGAGGCGATAGAGAGGAAGAAGCTCCTCCATCGCGGCCGGTACGGGCCACGGGGGGTCCGGGGGGCGGGACCCCCCCGCTATTCCTCCGCCGCGGGGCAGATGATCCGGAAGTCGCAGAGGCGGCAGATGTCCGGCGAGGGCGTGGGCTGGAAGTCCTGGCGCTTGATGCCGTCGCCGATCTCGGCCACGGTCGTGCGCACGCGGTCCAGCTCGGCCTCGGAGTGCTCCACAGGGACGCGTTCGCCGCTCATCACGTAGATGTAGCTCTGCGCGGTTGTCTGCAGCTCCCAGGACTCGCGGGCGCCCATCTGGTAGATCGACAGCTGAACGTCGGACTGCAGCTCCTCCTCGGTCTTGGCCCGACCCGTCTTGTAGTCGATCAGCTCGTAGGAGCCATCGGGGCGTAGGTCCACCCGGTCCACCCGCCCGCGCAGCAGATGCGGGCCCAGCGAAAAGGAGAAGCTGCGCTCGAACCACACCGGCTTGGAATCGTCGGCGAGCGTCCGCTCGTAGTAGAGGTCCAGGCCGTCTCGCGCGCGCTCGCGGAATTGCAGCTCGTCATCGGAGTCGCCGAAGCCACCGCGGCGCCATGCCGACTCGAACTGCTCCATCAGCTCCTCACGCGTTCCGCGCGTGTAGCGATGGAAGCGCTCGAGCACCTGGTGCAGCACGATCCCGGAGCGCTGATGGATCGTGGTCTCCTGGGGGATCCGGAAGACGCGCGCGAACTTGTACTTCAGCGGGCAGATGCGGTAGGTCTCGATGTCCGAGGCCGAGAGCATCAGCCCGCCATCCGTCCCGCCTCGGCGGCGAGGGATGAACGGATTCAGCGAGGGTTCGCTGCCGTCCCCACCGGCGGCGGGGCGCCCCTCGGATTCCCGCGCCGTATCGCGCAGCCAATCGTCCAGGCCCGAGGCCTCGAGCACCTCGCGCTGCTCGGGCGTGGCCCCCTGGCCGAGCATCGCGTTGACCTCGGGCAAAGCCTCGGCCAGCGGCTGGCCGGCCTTCGACCGGTCGATGAGCGCCGCCACCTTGATCAGCTCGAGGTAGCGCGCCACGGCGTTGGACACGTCCACGCCGGTGTCCAGGCGCATCTCACCCAGCTGCCCGCCGGTGCGTGCCACCGTGTCCAGCAACTCGTCGCGCATGATGCGGAAGGTGGAGTGCAGTCCCTCGCCGGGCCCGAAGAGCTCTTCCTCCACCTGTTCCTCCGCGGCGCCCGCCGCCTCGCGGGCCTCCTCGTAAAAGGGCGAGGGCCGCGCGGGCGAGCCGTTGTGGCCCTCCGCCCAGGCGAGCACCAGCCCCTCACGCGCGCGTGACAACGCCACGTCAAGCAGCCGGCGCATCGCGGCCTCGTGCTCGCCGACGTGCGGGGGCAGGCGCTCCTTGAGCAGCTGGGTCGGCACGTCGGCGGACGGGCCGGGGTCGCGGCCGGGCATGCGGGCGGCGCTGAGGCCCAGGACGAACGCGTGGTCCAGCTCGGCGCCCTTGGCGGAGTCCAGCGCGATCACGCGGACCGCGGGGCTCGCCCCCGGGCGCGCCGTCTCCTCCTCCTCGCGCAGCCCAGAGTCGGCAACCGCCTTGAGGTAGCGCGTGAAGTCGCGCGCGGTGGCGCCCGGCTCCCGCCGCACGTACGCCGTGGCCAGGTCGGGCAGGCGCGCGATGTTGCGCAGCCGCTCCACCGTGTCGGCCTGCGTGGCAAAGACCTGCTGGCGACGCACGCCGATGCGCTCGATCAGCCGCAGCACGAACCGGTCCGGGCGGCGGTTCTCGAACGCCGCCGAGGCCCCCCGGTAGAGGCGCAGGAACGCCTGAGCGCGATCACGGCCCTCGGGCGTGAGCTGTGGGCCCTCGAGCGCCGCAGCCACAGCGGCGGGCAGGTCGAGCTTTCGCCGCCGGGCCAGCTGCGTGAGGCGGGCCACGTCCACCGAGTGCAGCTCGATCGGCGGGCGCGAGAGCGCCCTCACCGCCGCCCCGGCGTCGGCGGGGTCGGCCAGCACCCGCAGCCAAGCCAGCACGTCGCGCACCTCGGCGCGCTGGAAGTAGGCCGCCGGGCCGGTGAGGCGGAAGGGGATTGCCCGCTCCTCCAGGGCTGCGGCCACAACCGCTCCCTCGGCCTCCACGGAGCGCACCAGGACGCCGATGGCCGTCGGCTCGGCGCCCGCTGCCAACAGCCGCTCGGACTCCGCCGCCACCGCCTGGGCCTGGGCCCGCTCGGACGCGCAGCGCCAGAAGCGCACGCTGGCCGGACGCGGTCGCAGCGATTCGACGAGCTCGACCTCGGTAACGGGCTCGAAGGCGGCGCGGTAGTCGGCGAAGTTCTTCTCCCCGGCGCCGCCGTAGCGATGAATGGCCGCGGCTGGATCGCCGACCGCCGTGATCTGGCCGTGCTGCTCGGCGAGCAGCCCCAGGAGCATGGTCTGGGCAAAGTTGAGGTCCTGGTACTCGTCCACGAGCACGTGGCCGAAGCGGCGCGCCGTGCGCTCACGAACGTGCGGGCGCTCGTGCAGCAGACGGAAGGCCCGCAGCACGAGGTCGCCGGTGTCCACGGCGCCGCGCTCGCCGAGCAGCCGTTCGTGGTCGCAGTACACGCCGGCGAACTCCAGCTCGCGGGCATCGCGGGCCCGCGATGCGTCATCGCCGTCGCGGTCGGCGGCGAACCGGGCCTCGGAGTGAGCGAGCAGTTCCTCGGCGCCGACCATCTCCTCCTTGAGACAGTCGATGCGGGCCACGAACGCCGCCAGCAGCGCGGCAGGATTGCCCCCGATCTCGTGGTGGCGCAGGCGCAGCTCGGATATGCAATCCAGCAGCAGGGCCACCCGGTCCGCGGGCGTCACCGGGGCGAAGGCGGGGTCCAGGCCGGCCTCAACCGCCTCGTCGCGCAGAAGCCGGGCGCAGAAGGCGCGAAACGACTCCACGCGCAGCTCGTCGTAGGGGGGCTCCACCAGGGCCTCGACTCGAGCCTGAGTAGCTGCCGCGGCGGGCCCTGAGAGCGCGAGCGCGAGCACTGCGTCGGGCGCTGTGCCCTGCTCCACCAGCCATGCGAAACGGCGTTCCAGCACCGTCGTCTTGCCGGTGCCGGCGGGTCCGCTCACCAGGAGCGGACCGCCCGGATGCGTGACTGCCGCGGTCTGCGGGCGGGTCAGGCCGTCGATGGCGGCGGGCATCCCGCTCAGGATAGGCCTGCTGGGTTGCCCGCGGTTGGGATCGCCGTTACCGTGGACCAACGGTGCGAGATCCGCGTTACCTCCTGCTCGCCGCCGTGCTGGTCGCTGTTTGCACGCCCCCGGCTTTCGCGAAGACCGACACGGCTTCGCGGGCGGGGGTCACCGCCTCGCTGTCCTACCAGGAGTCGGGCATCGGGTTTCGCAACGTGCGCATCCGGGTCCAGCGGCAGGGCGCCCAGCTGGTGAACGAGCGTGGCCCGCGCTTCTCGCGGTGCTCGGTAGCCTGTGAGTTCTGGCCTGCCAACGCTCGCGCTGGGGAGAGTTCGATCTTCGTGCGCCACCTCGATCTCGATCCTGAGCTCGAGGTGCTGGCCGAGTTCTTCACCCGCGGGGCCAACTGTTGCCTGGCCTCCCGGATCTACGACTTCGATCCCCTGCGCAACACCTATGCGCGCCTCGATCGCGAGTGGGAGACCCGCGCCCACAGGGGGGCGCTGGACCTCGATCGCGACGGAAGCGCGGAGTTCGTATCGGCGGACGCGCGTTTTGCGGGGCGCTACGGCTGCGTGGCGTGCACCCCTCAACCGGTGCGCGTGTTCCAGCTACGGGATGGCGGTTTGCGCGACGTGACCAGAAGCTTCCCCGGTCAGGTCAAGAGCGATCTCCGCGACCTAATCCGCCTCTACCGGCGAGCGCGGAATGAGCCTCTTGCCGCTCGCGGCGTACTGGCCGCGCTAACGGCGGAGCGTTATCTGCTCGATCGAGGGCGCGTGGCACGACGCGGGCTGGAGCGCTCCCTGGCGCGGGGGGAGCTGCGTGGGGTGCGGGCCGACGGCTCTCCAAGCGGACGCGCCTATGTGCGCTCGCTGCTGCGGTTCCTCCTGCGCGCCGGCTACCGGCGCTGACGCTCACCGCTCCCTGCTCAGCGCTGCTGAGCGAACGAGGCGATGGCGGGCTTCTTGATCGCCGAGGCGAGACGCATCGCCAACGAGCTCGCGCGCGTGGTCCTCGCCGCGGATGATCCGCTCTTGCGGGCGCCGAAGGTGTTGGTGTAGGTGGCGCCGGTCGAGTAGCTGCCTCTGGGCGTGTCGAATGCCACGCCCATGCCGATCTCGTGGAAGCGCCGCGAGAGGATGTTGGCCCGGTGCCCGGAGCTGTGCATCCAGGCACTTACGATCGAGCGCGGGGTGCTGCGGCTGCCGGAGCCCCAGGCGATGTTCTCGCCCACGCTCCAGCTGGAGGCGCCGGCTATGTAGCCGGACCGATTGAGGCGGTCGACCACGCTCTTGCCGCTGCGTGAGACGTGGCCGAAGTAGCGCTTCTGGACCATGTCGCTGGAGTGCGCCGACGCGGCCGCGGCCAGGCGTCCGTTGGCGTGCAGGCGGCGGAGGCCGTGGCGCGCGCGAACGTCGTTGACCAGGCAGATGGCGGCGGCTTCGAGCTGAGGCTGGCTGGCCTGGCCGGGGCGGGCGCCGGAGTTCTCACAGGCGAAGGCGTTGCCGGCAGCGGGTCCGGCGAGCAGGGCACAGGACAGCGCCGCAACGCCGGCTGTGATCCTGAGGGGGCGGAGGGCCATGTCCCCCTGATCGGCGGCTTAGGGGCAAGCGTGATGGGCTATTCGGGCGGGTGGACGGATAGATGAGCGGCGACTCGCCAGAATCAAGTCCATGGCAGACCGCCTGAGCGCCTACCGCCGCAAACGCGACTTGAGCGCCACGCCCGAACCCGACGGCGGAGGAGCTGGGGAGCCTGCCGGCGACCGCGCGCGCTTCGTGATCCAGGAGCACCACGCCAGCCACCTGCACTGGGACCTGCGGCTGGAGCGGGATGGCGTGCTGGCCTCGTGGGCGCTGCCGAAGGGCGTGCCGGCGCACCCGGACGAGAACCGCCTGGCGGTGCGCACCGAGGACCACCCGCTCGAGTACCTGGACTTCGAAGGAGAGATCCCGAAGGGCTCGTACGGCGGCGGCACGATGGCCGTCTGGGACAGCGGCACCTACGTGGCCGAGAAGTTCCGCGACGGAGAGGTGATCGCCACGCTGCGGGGAGAGCGCGTGACGGGCCGCTACGCGCTGTTTCGCACCCACGGCAAGAACTGGATGATCCACCGCATGGACCCCCCGGCCGATCCGTCGGTGGGCGCCATGCCCGAGGACATCCAGCCGATGCTCGCCCGCATGGGCGGCCTGCCCCGCGACGAGGACGCTTTCGGCTTCGAGGTCAAGTGGGATGGTGTGCGCGCCGTCGCCCACGTGGACGCGGGGCATCTCACCCTCACCGGGCGCAACGGGACCGACTTCACCGGCCGCTACCCGGAGCTGCGGGACATGGCTCACGCGCTGGGCTCGCGCCGGGTGATCCTCGACGGCGAGGTGGTGGCCTTCGACTCCGAGGGGCGCCCCAGCTTCGAGCGCCTGCAGTCGCGCATGCACCTGGCCTCGGACTCTCAGGTACGCCGGCGCATGCGTGAGGTGCCAGTGCTCTACATGGCCTTCGATCTGCTGTGGCTGGAGGGCCACTCCACGCTTGACCTGCCCTACCGCGATCGCCGCCGGCTGCTGGAGCAGCTCGAGCTCGGTGGCCCGTGCTGGCGTGCGCCGGCCCACCGCGAGGGCGACGGCTCGGCGCTGCTCCGGGCCAGCGCCGAGCAGGGCCTCGAGGGCATCGTGGCCAAGCGCCTGGACTCGCCCTACGAGCCGGGCCGCCGGTCGTCGGCCTGGATCAAGGTGAAGAACCACGGCGCCCAGGACTTGGTGGTGGGGGGCTTCACGCGCGGCGAGGGGGGCCGCTCCACCAGCCTCGGCGCCCTGGCCTTGGGCACCTTTGAAGACGGCGCGCTCGTGTACGCGGGCAAGGTGGGCACGGGCTTCACGGCTGCCACGCTCTCCGACCTCACCCGCCGGCTGGAGCCGCTGCGTCGCGACATCTCGCCCTTCCGGGGCCGTCAGCCGCCGAAAGGGACCGTGTTCGTCGACCCCCGGCTCGTGGCGCGGGTGGAGTTCCGCGAGTGGACCACGGCGGGCACGCTGCGGGCGCCGTCGTTCAAGGGCCTGCGCGAGGACATCGACCCGGAGGACGTCATCCGCGAGTAGCTCGACGGCCGCGAATCGCGCAAGCCGCGTTGCCGCGTTGTTGCAAGGGTCCCGCGCCGGGTACCTTGTGGCCCATGGCGCGCGCGATCTGGAGCGGGGCGATCTCATTCGGCCTCGTGAACATCCCCGTGAAGCTCTACAGCGCGGTCAAGCGCCAGACCGTTCGCTTCCATCAGCTGGACTCCAGCGATAACGCGCGCATTCAGCAGAAGCGCGTGAATCCGAACACGGGCGAGGAGGTCCCCTACGAGCAGCTTGTGAAGGGCTTCGAGCTGAGCCCGGACCGCTACGTGGTGATCACCCCGGAAGAGCTGGAGACGGTCGAGCCACAGAAGACCCGCACGATCGACATCGAGGCGTTCGTGCAGCTCGAGCAGATCGACCCCATCTACTACGACCACCCGTACTACCTCGCCCCCGGGCCGGGCGCGACTAAGGCTTACGGGCTGCTGCTCAAGGCGCTGGAGGACACCGACCGGGTGGGAATCGCGCGCGTGGTCATCCGCTCGAAGGAGGCGCTGGTGGCCATCCGCGCCCACCAGAACGTCCTGACCATGGAGACCATGCTGTTCGGGGACGAGGTGGTCCCACCGTCCGACCTCGGTGAGCTTCCGGACCCCGATGAGGTCAAGGCGGGCAAGAAGGAGGTCGACATGGCGCGCCAGCTGATCGAGTCGCTGTCCACCGAGTTCGACCCCGGCGCCTTCCGCGACACCTACCGCGACCGCGTGCTGGAGATGATCGAGGCCAAGGCCGAGGGCCAGGAGATCGAGATTCAGGACACGCCCGAGGCCCCCGCCGAGGTGCCCGACCTGATGGCCGCCCTGGAGGCCTCGATCGCGGGAGCCAAGCGACAGGGCGGGCAGCGCAAGGAGCCCGCAGCGAAGAAGGCCTCGTCCTCCAAGCCCGCGGCCAAGAAGGGCTCGTCATCGAAGGGCTCCTCCTCCTCCAAGGCGTCCAGCAACGGCTCGAAAGGGTCGTCGGGCTCAAAGCCCAAGCGCAAGACCGCCAAGAAGTAGGTGGCTCGCAAGCCGGCCGTGGAGGTCGCGGTGGAGGGGCGCCACCTGCGGCTCTCCAATCTCGACAAGGTGCTCTACCCGGCCGCCGGGTTCACCAAAGGGCAGCTGATCGACTACTACACGCGCGCGGCCCCCTACCTGCTGCCCCATCTGCGCGGCCGCGCGCTCACCCTGCGCCGCTATCCCAACGGCGTCGAGGAACCGCACTTCTTCGAGAAGCAGAAGCCGTCCCATGCTCCCGAATGGGTGCGCTCGGAGGGCATCCGTGCGGGTGACCGCGACATCGACTTCGTGCTGTGCGACGACCTTGCCACGCTGGTGTGGCTGGCCAACCTCGCCGACCTCGAGCTGCACCCCTCGCTGGCCCTGGCCGAGGACCCCGACCGGCCCACGGTGCTGGCCTTCGACCTCGACCCCGGGGAGCCCGCCGCGCTCGAGCAGTGCTGCGAGGTCGCGCTGTTGCTGCGCAACGTGCTGTCCAAGCTTGGCCTGGAGTGCCGGCCAAAGACGTCGGGCTCGAAGGGGATGCAGGTGTACACCCCGTTGAACGCTCAGGTGACCTACGAAGACACCAAGCCGTTCGCGCACGGCCTGGCTCGGCTGCTGGAGAAGCAGCAGCCGAAGCTGATCGTCTCGGCCATGGCAAAGGCCGTGCGCCGCGGCAAGGTGTTCATCGACTGGAGCCAGAACGATCGCCACAAGACCACGGTCGGCGTGTACTCGCTGCGGGCCCGTGAGCGGCCGACGGTGTCCGCCCCGCTGGACTGGGACGAGGTCGAGCGGGTGGCCGGGGGCGCCGACGCCGAGACGCTGGTGTTCGAGGCCGGCGAGATGCTCGAACGCCTGGAGGAGCGCGGCGATCTGTTCGAGCCCGTGCTGTCGGTGAGGCAAGAGCTGCCCGACCTCTAGCTTTCTTCACATGGTCGACTGGGGAATCGCTCGCCAGATTGCCCGCTTCGCTGCGCGCTCCGATTCTGTGCCCGACCTCGGACTGGACCTTCCCGCGCTCGCGCGCGAGCTCGAGGCGCCGGTGGGCGCCTACACGGGACTCTCGTCGCGCGAGCCCCTGCCCCCGGTGGAGGTGGTCAGCCAGATGGCATGGGCCGACGCCAACCTGGACACGCTCACGGGCCTGCTGGACCCGGTGGCCGAGCGCCTGGACGACCGCTTCGAGTCCGCCGGGCCTTTCGCGGGCGCCCTGCGTCTCGGCGCCGGTGTGACGCTCGCTGCCGAGGTCGGTCTGGTCACGGGCTACATGTCTCAGCGGGTGCTGGGCCAGTACGAGCTGTCGCTGCTGGCGCCCGAGCAGCCGGCCAGGCTGCTGCTGGTGGCGCCCAACCTCGAGCGCGCATCCGTGGAGCTGGGCGCCGACCAGGAGAGCTTCTTGCGCTGGGTGTGCGTGCACGAGCTGGTCCACGCCTTCCAGTTCGGAGGCGTGCCCTGGCTGCGCGGCCACCTGGGCGAGCTGCTGCGCGAGCTTCTGGCCACCGCCGACGTGCGCATCGACAGAGGGGCGGCCGGCGGCCTGCCCTCGCTGCCCAATCCGGCCGAGCTGGTCGAGCGCTTCCGCGAGGGTGGGCTGGCCGCGCTGGTCCAGACCCGCGAGCAGCGCGATCTCCTGGAGCGCATGCAGACCACCATGGCGGTGGTGGAGGGCCACGCCGAACACGTGATGGACGCGCTGGCCCCCGATCTGCTCCCCTCCCACGAGGGCCTGCGCGATGCGATGGACCGCCGCCGGGCCAGCCGATCGGCGCCGGAGCGGATTCTGCAGCGTCTCCTCGGAATGGACCTCAAGCTCCGCCAGTACGAGATGGGCAAGCGCTTCTGCGATGCGGTGGCCGCCGAAGGCGGCATGGATCTACTGCACCGGGTATGGGCGTCCCCGGACGCGTTGCCCTCTCCGGCGGAGCTCGAGCGCCCGGAGCTGTGGGTGGCCCGAGCCGGCCGCGAGCCCGCCTCAGCCGCCTGACGGCCTCTTCGAAATCTGCGTGGCGGACCGCTCTGCAGAGCCCTATCGACCAGGTGTTTGTAACGACCTCCCGGACGAGGTTTACAAACGTGTGTTCGGTGGTATATAACTATCGACGTTAGATCTAATAAGATTAGGTCACGAACTGATTGCCCGAGAAGAAGAGGTTTCACAGATATGGCAGAGCAGACCCCCACACAGAGGCGCGCAGCCGCCAAGAAGGCAGCCGCCACCCGTAAGCGCAACGAGGCCAGCACTCAGCGCCGTGCCAACGCCACCGGTGCCAAGTCGGCGGCGACTCGCCGTCGCAACACCACCAGCGCTCAGCGCAGCGCAGCCGGCAAGAAATCAGCCGCCACACGGCGTCGGACCGCGACTGCCCGCAGCGCACAGTCCACCCGCGCGGCCGCCAAGAGCACCGCTCGCAGCGCCGTCCGCACCGTGGAGACCGGTGCCGAGGCCGGTGTCTTCACCGTCGAGTACGCCGCGCAGCAGGCTGAGCGCGCCGTGCTGATCCCGGTGGGCGCCGCTCTGGTCACCCGCGACAACGTGGTCGAGGCTGTCAAGCCGTACACCAGCATCACGACGGCCGAGCGCGAGCTGACCAAGCTCCAGCGCCAGGTGCGCACCGACATCCGGCGCTTCGAGCGCCGTGGCACCACCGCCCGCAACCGTGTGCAGCGCGAGGTCAAGCGCACCCGCACGCGTGTGGAGCGCGAGCTCCGGCAGCGCCGCAACCAGGCCACACGCCTGGTCAAGCGCAACCGCCGCGAGGCCGAGCGCCAGGTCAAGTCCGTGCGTCGTGACGTGGAGCGCCAGGTCACTGACGTGCAAAAGGGCGCCGAGAAGGCCGTGCGCACCGCCCAGGACCAGGTCGCAAGCCTGGCCTAGCGCCCAGCGCTTCTCCCCGACCGGTTGAGGAGACCGGCACCCGGGGCAAGACTGCCGACAGCAGTACCCCCGTCGGCAGTGTGCAGTATCTCTCCTCCCTCAGAGCAACAAGGGCTCCCTGCGGGGGGCCCTTGTTGGTGTATAGGCCGGGGGCTCCCGCCCCCGGACCCCGTGGCCGGTAACGACCGTTCTGATGGGTCGCGTCCCCGTTGGCCGGTACGGCCGCTCTGAGGGGCTGCTGTCGACCGGGGCCGTCTGCCAACATCAGAGGCGATGCCTACCAACGAGCAGATCACCCACGCCCTCTCTCGCGTCATCGACCCTGAGTTGCGCAAGGACATCGTCGAGCTCGGGATGGTCCGTGCGATCGAGCGTGGCGAAGCCGGGCATGTGCATGTGCGCGTGTCGCTCACCACGCCGGGCTGCCCGATTCGCTCCCAATTCGAGCAGGCGGTGTCCGAGAATGTGGGCGCCCTGGAGGGCGTAAGCAGCGTGAGCACCGACTTCGACGTGCTGTCGGACTCCGAGAAGCAGACGCTCCAGCAGCGGCTGGGTCGCGGCTCTCTCCCCCAGGGAGCCCTGGCGCGCGTCAAGAACGTGATCTGCGTCGGGTCGGGCAAGGGCGGCGTGGGCAAGTCCACCGTGACCGTCAACCTGGCGGCCGCCCTCCAGGGGGAGGGCATGCAGGCCGCTGCCATGGACGCTGACGTCTGGGGCTACTCCATCCCGCGCATGCTCGGCGTGCACGGCCGTCCGTCTGTCACCGCCGACCGCAAGATCATCCCGCTCGAGGCCGCCGGCGGCGTCAAGGCGATCTCGATCGAGTTCTTCCTGGAGCGCGAGGACCAGGCCATCACCTGGCGCGGGCCCATGCTGCACAAGGCCATCCGCCAGTTCCTGGAGGACGTGGACTGGGGCGAGCTCGACTACCTGCTTATCGACCTGCCGCCGGGCACCGGCGACGTCTCGATGACCCTGGCCCAGCTGCTGCCGCAAGCTCGCTTTCTGCTGGTGACCACGCCTCAGCCGGCTGCCCAGAAGGTGGCCAGGCGCGCCGCCGAAAGCGCTCAGCGCTTCGACCTGGACCTGCTCGGCGTGGTCGAGAACATGTCGGGCTTCACCACGCCCACGGGCGAGCGCTTCACGATCTTCGGGGAGGGCGGCGGCCAGGAGCTGGCGGACGAGCTGGACGTGCCCCTGCTGGGCAAGGTGCCGCTGCAGGAGGAGCTGCGGGTGAGCGCCGACGAGGGTCGCCCGCTGGTCCTCGACGACCCCGACTCGCCCGCCTCACAGGCGCTGCGCCACACCGCGCGGGGCATCATCGCCTGCACGCCGCAGGAGCTGGCGGTAATGCAGGAGCCCGAGGGCCCGCCGCTGCCGGGCGTGCCGGCCGTCACGGGCACAGCCCTCCCGATGGCTCACTAGCCGCGCGTCGAGCGCAGGGCCGCTCTCGCGGCCCAGTGGCCCGACATCCCGTGCACGCCGCCCCTGGGCGGTGTGGACGAAGAGCAGATGAACACTCCAGTCAGCGGCGTGGAATAGGGCACCCGACGTCCGCCTCCGATCGAGCGATCTCCTCGAACGCGCCGCCGAGGTGCACGGTGCCGGCCCGCGCCACCTCGGGCGCGGTCCACGGAATCGGGCCGTCGAGGGCCCAGTCGAGCTTGAAGATCCCCGGCCCGTAGCGATAGCGGCCCAGGCCGCGGCAGCTCGTTCAGGGATTGGACGCGATGCCCAATTGCGTCTGGCCGCCGAGCGAGACCAGGTAAGCGACCAGGGCGTCTGCCAGCCGCTGGGAACCGCCTCGTGCGATCGGCCAGCCCACCCAGTGCGCGCTCATCGCCAGCACCAGCCGAAGGCGGCGCTCACCGGCGCCCTGAGGGACAGCATCGAGTGTGCGCAGCAGCCCGCCAGCGACGCCCGCGCGGGTTCGCCGTCGAAGCGCGAGCGCGCAAGTCCGCGCGCGGAGCGGATGGCGTCGAGCCCGAAGCGGGCCATAACGACGGGGTGGCGCGGGGGCCGCAGGGGCCCGAGAATCTGACCCGCGAGCGCCTCGCCATCGCGCACCAGCGGCTCGAACAGCCGCCGGTAGGAGCGCTCCTCGGCGCCGAGGCTGCGCGCCGTCTGCTCGACCGAACGCCCGAGCACTGCGGCCCGGCCCCCGTCGAGCACCGCCCAGGGTGTCCTTGCCCTCCAGGACGGTCACCGCTCGCCCCGCCTGGGCGAGCGTTACGGCCCCCGCCAGCCCGTTGGGGCCGGAACCAACTACTACGGCGTCTCCGGAGGAGCGCAGGCCGATCGCCGGTCGGCCGAGCACCGCTCGGACCACTCTCGGCCGAGCACCGGACGGGCTTATGCAACCGCCGCGGCTAGGCCGCCGAGCCGTTCTTGTAGTACTGGGCGTTGATATCGGTGAACTTCGTCCACTCCTCCGGGAGCTGGTCCTCGGCGAAGCAGGCGTCCACGGGGCAGGCCTCGACGCACGCGTCGCAGTCGATGCACTCCTCGGGGTCGATGTACAGCATCTCGACCTTGTCGTAGTCGGGCTCGTCCGGCGTCGGGTGGATGCAGTCGACCGGGCAGACCTCGACGCACGAGTTGTCCTTCTGGCCGATGCACGGCTCTGCGATCACGTAAGCCATTGGCGATTCCTTAGAAGATCTCGAGTTCGGGGCCATCACCCGGAGCGGGCCGAGCGAGTGCCGGATTCTACACTCGCACTATCACTGCCGCCGACGCCCTGGAGCTACACAACCGCGGGATGGTTGCCTTCGACCTGGCGCTGGGCGCGGGGGCTCTGACCGCGCCCGACGCCACTCTGCGCCTGCTTGGCCATGAGCAGCCCTCCGATGACGCCCGCGAGCTGTTCCGGCGCTGCGGGCCCATCTGGCTCACGTTCGCCGCCGCGCACGCCGTAGCCGCCGCTCGCGGTCGGCCCGAGGACTGGTGGGCGCTGGCCTGGCTGAGGGGCACAGAGGTGCTCACAGACGTCGTGTGGTCGCGCTCGCCCGCCTTCCGGCACACCCGCACTCGGGCCACCCTGGTGGGGGCGGGGGTGGGCAACCTGGCAATGGCCGCCGGCTTCGGCTGGCTCGCGGGAAGGCCGCGCCGCCGCCGCTTCCGGCGATGATCCTGCTCACCGGGGCCACCGGCACCGTCGGGTCGTCGCTCCTGCGCCGCCTGGTCTCCACGGGGCAGCCCGTGCGCTGCCTGGTGCGCGAGCCCAAGCGCCTTGGCGCCGAGCGCGTGCGCGTGCAGATCGCGCTGGGAGATCTCGCTGACCCGGCGTCTTTCCGCAACGCGCTGCGCGGGGTCGACACCGTGGTGCATCTGGCCGCGTCCACGCGCGACCAGCAGCGAGGCTCGGTCGAAGAGCTCAACGCCATGGCCACCCTGCGTCTGGTGCGCGCCGCCGAGCGCTCCAGCGCCAAGCGCTTCCTGTTCTTCTCAGCCGTCGGCGCGAGCCTGCATTCGCCCGCCAGGTTCTTTCGCACCAAGGCGCTGGCGCAGCAGGCGGTGGAGGCGGCGGACCTGGCCACCACGGTCTTCTCCCCCTCGATCATCTACGCGCCCGGGGACCCCTGGATCAGGCTGCTCCAGCGCTTCTCTTACCTGCCCGCCATACCCGTGGCGGGCTCGGGCGAGACGCGCTTCCAGCCGATCTGGGCGGACGACGTCGCCGACTGTGTGATGGCGGCCCTGGAGCGCGGCGGCGATGCCCGAAGGCGGTCCTTCGAGCTCGCCGGCCCGCAATCGCTGACCTACGACGACATCGTGCGCACCGCGCTGCGCCCGCTTGGGCGCTCGCGCCCGCTGCTCCACACGCCGATGCCCGTCGTGCGCGCAGCGTTGCGGACCCTCGAACGGGTCAGCGGGGGCGCCGGGTTCGCGACACCGGAGGAGGCCGAGCTCCTGGAGGAGGAGGTGCCTGCCTCACGGGGGACCGCCGACGCCGAGTCGCTCGGGGTCACCCCGCTTCGGATGACTGCGGTGCTGGGAGAGCACTAGCCCCTCCGACGTAGGCCACCATCCGGTTGGCCAGCTGCACGAGCAGGCCGATCGGCGGCGGACCCCCGTCCACGTGGGTCTCCAGCCGCGCGGCCAGGCCGGGCACCACACCGGGTGCGGCTCCCTCCACGATCACGCCGGCCACCCGGGCGGCGTCGCGGACCAGCTCGGGCTCCACGCTCCAGATCATCTCGAAGGTTCGCTCGGAGTCCGTCACTTCGTCCTGCCCGGGCCGCTCCCAGCCCGAGAGCAGGGCCGTGAAGTCCGGTGCGTCGCAGATCAGCGACCACTCGCGCCCGATCGGGTCGGCGCGGTCGATCGGGACCTCAATGGGCCCGGCGTCGGGCCGGCGCACGGAGGGGAAGTCGGCCATCACCACCGCGCATTCGGCCGGTCCGGCCAGATCGCGCCACCGAGCCTCGGCGTGGCGGTAGTAGCGCTCGCGCTGGAAGCTCGCCATCAGCAGGGCGGGGTGGGCCCCGGCGCCACATTCGTCCTCGATGGCGTGGCTGATCGCCACCAGCACCCCCTTTGGGAGCAGATACGGGCGCAGGTCGGGGCGAGCTCGGCGCAGTCCCGCGTAGATCGAGGCGTCGTCGATCGCCAGCGAGCGGGCATCCGCGCCCCGCCGGGCCTTTTCTATCGCCGCCCGCAACTCCAAGCCCGCCTCGCGGTCTCGCACCACGCCGTGAATCAGGTCTACGTCATCCTCCGAATAGCGGCGGTGGCCGCTCGGCAGGCGCTCAGGGATCGGAAATCCGTGGCGCTGCTCCCACATCCGCAGGGTTGGCGCCTCGACCCCCGTCCGGGAGACAACCTCCCGTATCGACAGGCCCTCGCTCACGCGACCGATGCCAGCTCCGAGCGCGCCTTCTGGAGTCCAAGCCGCACGCGGCTCTTGGCGGTTCCGAGCGGCACGCCCGACGCGCGAGCGATCTCCCGGGCGGTTAGCCCCTTGCCAAAAGCCAGCAGGACGGCTTCGCGCTGGTCCCCAGGCAAGCGGTCGAGGGCGCCAAGGACGCGGCGGCTGCTGTCTTGTCGGATCACGGGCTCGGCGGCATCCTCACTCATCGAGGGCTCGATCCGCTTCTCGTGAACCGAACGGTCCACGGCGGCCTCGCGGGCCGAGCGGGTGCGCCAGCGGTCCAGCGCACGGCTGCGGGCCATCATCGTCAGATAGCTCGACAGAGAACCTCGCGATGCATCGAAGGTCTCCGGCTTGCACCAGAGATGCATGAACACGTCCTGCACCACGTCCTCGGCGGCGGCCGAGTCGCGCAGCACGCGGTTCGCCGCCGCGAGCATGGAGGATCCGTGCTCCTCGTAGGCACTGCGAAATTCCTTTGGGTCACGTAGATCGGTCATGGGGCGTTAGCCTTCCTCTTCGTGTTGAGGAAAAACTAAACAACCTGTTGATCGTTGTCAAGTCCTGATCTCGAATCGCCTCCAGAACGAGAAGGGCCCCGCCGAAGCGAGGCCCTCTGAAGAAATCTCTCAATTAACCCTTTACCAAGCCCGGGGCGAAGCCCGGTCGCGGAGGGGGGGATGCAAAGGGGGGCAGTGCCCCCCTTTGACCTAAATCACATCATTCCGCCCATATCGGGCATTCCGCCGCCGGGCATTCCGCCGCCGTTGGAGTCCTCGATCTCGGCGACGATCGCCTCGGTCGTGAGGATGTTCTTCGCGATCGAGGCTGCGTTCTGCAGCGCCGAGCGCGTGACCATGGCGGGGTCGATGACGCCGGCTGCGACGAGATCGACGATCTCGCCGGTGTCGGCGTTCAGGCCCGAGCCCTTCTTGGCCTTGCGGACGTCGTTGACGACGACCGAGCCCTCCATGCCGGCGTTGTGCGCCAGCTGACGGACGGGCTCCTCCAGAGCGCGGAGGATGATCCTGGCACCGGTCTGCTCGTCGCCCTCGAGGGCTTCGGGCTTCACGGCATCCGAGGCACGCAGGAGCGCCACGCCGCCGCCCGGAACGATGCCCTCCTCGAGGGCTGCCCGGGTGGCCTGCAGCGCGTCCTCGACGCGGTGCTTCTTCTCCTTCATCTCCGTCTCGGTGGCGGCGCCGACCTTGACGACCGCAACACCGCCGGCCAGCTTGGCCAGCCGCTCCTGCAGCTTCTCGCGATCGAAGTCCGAGTCGGTGTTCTCGACCTCGTTCTTGATCTGTTGGATACGGCCCTTGATCGCCTCGCTGTCACCTGAGCCATCGACGATCGTCGTCGTGTCCTTGCCCACCACGATGCGACGGGCGCGGCCTAGCTGGGACAGCTGGGTGTTCTCCAGCTTGAGGCCCATCTCCTCGGTAATGACCTCGCCGCCGGTGAGGATCGCGATGTCCTCGAGCATCCGCTTTCGGCGGTCGCCGAAGCCGGGAGCCTTGACCGCGACGCCCGTGAAGGTGCCGCGGAGCTTGTTGACCACGAGCGTGGCGAGGGCCTCGCCCTCCACGTCCTCGGCCACGATCAGGATCGGCTTGCCGGCCTGGATGACCTGCTCCAGCACGGGCAGCACGTCGCGGACGGAACCGATCTTCTGGTTGGCGATGAGGATGTAGGGGTCCTCGAGGGTCGCCTCCATGCGGTCCTGGTCGGTGACCATGTAGGGCGAGATGTAGCCCTTGTCGAACTGCATGCCCTCGGTGAACTCGAGGTCCATCCCGAAGGTCTGGCCCTCCTCGACGTT
>Ga0136620_10000016_pt1 | contig 60497 bp, 54 predicted proteins | sample AntDrymUQ4162106_2_FD_104806 | JGI IMG/M metagenome (GOLD analysis project Ga0136620, IMG submission 104806) | Polar desert sand microbial communities from Dry Valleys, Antarctica - metaG UQ416 (21.06) | ecosystem: Environmental > Terrestrial > Soil > Desert | place: Antarctica: Dry Valley... | reverse complement strand
TACGCGAACATGGCGATGGGGTTGCACATGATCGAGGAGGCTCGGCGCCGCGGGGTCGAGAAGTTCGTGCAGGTGGGGACGGTGTGCTCCTATCCCAAGCACACGCCTGTGCCGTTTCGCGAGGAGGAGTTGTGGAATGGCTATCCGGAGGAGACCAATGCGCCGTATGGGGTGGCCAAGAAGGCGCTGCTGGTGATGTTGCAGGGCTACCGGGCCCAGTATGGGCTGACTGGGGCGTATCTGATGCCGGTGAATCTCTATGGGCCGGGGGACAACTTCGACCTGGCTTCCTCGCATGTGATTCCGGCGTTGATCCGCAAGTGTGAGGAGGCGCGGGTGGCGGGGGCGGGGCAGGTGGATTGCTGGGGCACGGGCTCTGCGTCGCGGGAGTTTCTCTACGTCGATGACTGTGCCGAGGCGATCGTGGCCGCGACGGAGCGCTTTGACGGCGCCGAGCCTGTGAACGTGGGCGCCTCGAGTGAGATCACGATCCGCGAGCTGACCGAGCTGATCGCGGGGCTGGTCGGGTTCGAGGGCCGGCTGGCGTGGGACCCGACCAAGCCCGATGGCCAGCCACGACGCTCACTCGACACCAGCCGCGCGCGCGAGCTGTTCGGCTTCTCGGCCACAACCCCGCTCGAGCAAGGCCTGCGCCGCACCATCGACTGGTACCGCGAGCACGGGGCAGGGCAGGCAGCCGACGCTGGCCGCGCGACCGTGGCCTGACCTTGCGCCTGGCCAAGTTCCTCGCGCACTCGGGCGTCGCGTCGCGCCGCGCCGCTGAGCGGCTGATCGCCGACCGTCGCGTGACGGTGGGCAGCGAGACCGTGACCGACCCCGCGCGAGACGTCGACGAGAGCAGCGCGGTGGCCGTGGACGGCCGCGGCGTAGAGCCCGAGCCGCGCGAGGTGCACGCGCTCAACAAGCCGGCCGGGGTGGTGTCCACCGCCCGCGACACCCATGGCCGCCCCGTGGTCACCGACCTGGTCGAATCAGACCGGCGGCTGTACCCCGTCGGCCGTCTGGACGCCGACACCACGGGCCTGATCCTGCTGACCAACGACGGCGAGCTGGCCGAGCGCCTGACCCATCCCCGGTTCGGCGTGGAGAAGACCTATCGCGCCACCGTGCGCCCGCCGAGGGTGTCCGAGCGCTCGCTGCGGGCCCTGCGCGAGGGCGTGAAGCTCGAAGACGGTCGCACGTCGCCTGCGCGGGTCAGCGTGCGCGGGCCCGGCGAGCTGGAGATCGTCCTCCGCGAGGGCCGCAAGCACCAGGCGCGCCGCATGTGCGAGGCAGTCGGCCACCGGGTGACCGCGCTTGAGCGTGTGGCCTTCGGCCCGCTGCCGCTGGGGCGGCTCAAGCAGGGCCATTCACGGAGGCTGAGCGCCGCTGATGTGGAGCGGCTGCGGGCCGCGACGGGCGGGTGACCCCGGTGGCGGTGCGCTCGGCGTCGACAACAACGGCGCAATAGAGGGAGGGTGAGGGCCAGGCGGTGACGGGAGAGACCAGCAGCGCCCGCCGAGCGCTTCCCTTATTGCGCTGTTCCCGGAGTCCATGCTCCCCGCCCCGATCAACCGCTCGCACCCGACTGAAACAATCACCGCGCAATGAAGCTGCGAGCGCTCCGAGGCGCAACCACCGTCGAGGCCAACGAGGCAGACGCGATCCTCCAGGCCACCGACGAGCTGATGCGCGAGGTGATGAGCCGCAACGAGCTCGATCCCGACGACATGGTGAGCTGCATATTCACCTGCACCGCCGATCTGAACGCTGAGTTCCCCGCCGTGGCCGCTCGCCAGCTGGGACTGAGCGGCGTGCCGCTGCTGTGCGCGCGGGAGATCGAGGTGCCCGGATCGCTGCCGCGCGTGATTCGGCTGATGCTGCACTGCTATGCCGACCCTGAGGCGCCCACCCGCCATGTGTACCTGCGAGAGGCCGTGCACCTGCGCCGCGACCTGGAGGGCGCCCAGTGAGCGGCATCGAATTCAACCGCCGGGTGGAGGCGATCCCGATCTACCCCGCGGCCGAGAGCTACGGATACGACGGCGAGCTGGTGAAGCTGGCCTCCAACGAGACGCCGTGGGGCCCGCCGCCCGCGGTGATGGGCGCGATCCAGGGCCAGCTCGAGACGCTCAACCGCTATCCCGACCCCGACAAGTCGGTGCTGCGCCGCCGGATCGCCGACCGCACCGGCGTGCCGATGGAGCGCGTGACGGTGGGCAACGGCTCGTGCGAGATCCTGCTGGCGGCAGGCGATGCCCTGCTCGAGCCCGGCGCCGAGCTGGTGCACGCCTGGCCCTCGTTCTCGATCTACCCCCACCTGGCCGCGCAGTCGGGCGCGCGGGCGGCCACCGTGGCGCTGGACTCCGACGGGCGCCACGACCTCGATGCCATGGCCCGCGAGGTGAACGCCGCAACGCGGCTCGTGTTGGTGTGCAACCCCAACAACCCGACCGCCACCGCCCTCCCGGTGGACGAGATAGATGCCTTCGTCGGCGACATCCCGCGCCACGTGGCGGTGATCCTCGACGAGGCCTACGTCGAGTTCTCGACGCTGCAGGATCCCGACGACTCCCTGGACCTGCTCCAGCGCCACCCCAATCTGGTGCTGCTGCGCACCTTCTCGAAGATCTACGGCCTCTGCGGCCTGCGCGCCGGCTATGCCCTCGGGCCCGAGAGCTTCCGCCTGGCCGTCGACCGGGTGCGCCAGCCGTTCTCGGTAAATGCCATCGCCCAGGCGGCCGCGGCGGAGGCCATCCGCCACCAGGACGAGGTGGAGCGCCGCGTCGAACGCACGGTCATCGAGCGCGTTCACGTGGAGTCCGAGCTGGCCGAGCGCGGTCTCCGGACGACAGAGAGCCAGGCCAACTTCTCGTGGGTCTCGCTGGACGGGCACGACGAGGAGGCGATCGTCACGGGCCTGGCCGAGCGCGGGGTGATCGTGCGCGCGGGCCGGGCGCTCGGGGAGGAGGGGCGCCTGAGGGTCACCTACGGCACCCGCCGCGAGAACGACAGCTTCCTGGCCGCGCTGGATTCGCTGCTGTGACCCCTCGCAGGTCCTAAAGGCCGTGCGCGCAGCTGCCGATCCGTGCTAGAAGTCATGTCGATGAGCTGCAACGCGCCGACCTGCAGCACCGCCGCCCTCCCGGGCGCCGCTCGGCGTGCCCCGCGCTCCTATTGGCGATTTAGCTAGGCGTCCGGCCACGGCGGCACCGCCGTCGAGAGCGCAGCAGTCCCGTCCGGGCGCCGCTTCTTCACCTGCGTTGCAGGTGCCCGCCTCATCATCCGAGAACCTTCTGACAGGCTTCAAAGGACCCCCATGAACATCGCGAACGAGGAGATGCCAGGACCGAGGATCGGCCGGTCGAAGCAATTCGATCGGGTGAGCGATCGCCGGATCGAGCAGGTCGTGCCGCTCACCGTGCCGAGCGAGCTGCTCAACGAGCTGCCGCTGGTGTCCGAGCTGGCCGACGTGGTGCTGAAGGGCCGCGCCGACATGGCCGACATCCTCGACGGGGTCGATGACCGGCTGCTGGTGGTCGTCGGTCCATGCTCGGTGCACGACACCGCCGCGGCGCGCGAGTACGCGCGCAGGCTGAGCGAATGGTCGGCAGAGCACGAGGAGGACCTGTGCGTGGTCATGCGCGTGTACTTCGAAAAGCCGCGCACCACCACCGGCTGGAAGGGCATGATCAACGACCCCCACCTGGACGGCACCGGCGACGTGAACGCGGGGTTGCGCCTGGCGCGCGAGCTGCTGCTGGAGGTGCTGGGCCTCGGGTTGCCGGTGGGGTGCGAATTTCTGGATCCCATCACGCCTCAATACATATCCGACACCGTTGTGTGGGGCGCGATCGGGGCCCGCACCACCGAGAGCCAGATCCACCGTCAGCTCGGCTCCGGCCTGTCGATGCCGGTGGGGTTCAAGAATCGCACCGACGGCAACGTGCAGGTGGCCGTGGACGCCGTGCGCGCCGCCGGAGCCAGGCACGCCTTCGCGGGCGTGGACGCCCAGGGCACACCCGCGATCCTGCACACGCGCGGCAACTCCGATTGCCACGTGATCCTGCGCGGCGGCAGCGGCGAGCCCAACTACCGGGCCGAGGCCGTCGAGAGCGCGCTGGACAAGCTGCGAGCCGCGGGGCTGCCCGAGCGTGTGGTGATCGACGCCTCCCACGACAACAGCGGCAAGGACCCCTCACGTCAGCCGGCGGTGGCAGCCGATGTAGGCGACCAGGTGGCCGCCGGCAATCACGCCATCGTGGGAATGATGCTGGAGTCCTTCCTCGTGGGCGGGCGCCAGGATCTCGACCATGACGGGCGCCTCACCTACGGCCAGTCGATCACCGACGGGTGCATGGACTGGGACACCACGGTCGAGGTGCTCGAGGGGCTCGCCGGGGCTGCACGCGCGCGCCGCACCGGGTGAAGCTGGCCGTCCTGGGGGTGGGGCTGATCGGCGGCTCGATCGGACTGGCCGCCCGAAAGCAGCTCGATGACGCCGAGGTGGTGGGCTTCGGTCGCTCGTCGGAGCGGCTCGCCCGGGCGGTGGAGCTGGGGGCGCTGGATCGGGCCGCGGACTCGCTGGAGGACGCCCTTGAGGGCGCCGGCGCCTGCTTCTGCTGCGCGCCGGTGGGCGCGTTGCCAGAGCAGATCGCGCAGGTGCTGGCCGCGGCGCCGCCCGACTGCGTGGTGAGCGACGTGGGATCGGTCAAGGGTGGCGTGGTGGCCGGCTTCGACGACGAGCGCTTCGTGGGCGGTCACCCGGTGGCCGGAGCGGAGACCGGGGGAGTCGAGCACGCACGCTCCGACCTCTTCGAGGGCGCGGCCTGGTACCTGACACCGTCGACCAGCTCATCGGGAATCCTCTACGAGCGCCTGCACCGGTTCGTGAAGTCCATAGGCGCGCGGCCGGTGGCGGTCGCCGCCGACGAGCACGACCGCCTGCTGGCCGCCGTGAGCCACCTGCCCCACGTGCTGGCCAACGTCCTGGTCTCCCAGGCCGCCGGCCGCGGAGAGCTGCCGCGCACGGGGCCGAGCTTTCGTGACGCCACGCGCGTGGCCGGCGCCAACTCCGGCGTATGGACCGACATCTACCTGGCCAACAGCGAGGCCATCGCGGCCGAGATCGACGCCGCGGTGCAGCGGCTGCGAGAGGCCGCGCGGACGCTGCGGTCGGGCGAGCCGGCGGCGGTCACGGCCTGGAACGACGCCGCCGCCGCGGACCGGCGCCGGCTGCTGGAGGCCGACCTGGCCGGCGGCGAGGTCCACGAGCTGCGTCTTACCGTGGAGAATCGCCCCGGTATCGTCGCCGCCGTGGCGCTGGCTCTCGGCAAGGCGGGTGTGAACATTGTGGACCTGGCCCTGGCTCCGGCCCCCGACATGCGCTCGGGGGCCATGACCCTCTGGATCGCCGGCCAGGCCGAGGCCCACCGCGCGCGCGGGCTGATCGAGGACCTTGGATTCCCGGTCGCTTGAGACCCGAAGGGTGAGCACCAGGCACTTCAAGCCCTCCGGGCCCCTGCGGGGCCGCTTCCGGCCGCCCGCGGACAAGTCGATCTCCCACCGCGCAGCGCTGTTCGGCGCGATGTGCGATGAGCCGGTCACGGTGCACAACTACCTCGATTCTGAGGACACCCGCTCCACCCTGGGCGCGCTGCAGACGATCGGCGCCGGAGTGCAGAAGAGCGACCGGCCCGGCACGCTGCAGATCCGCGGCGTGGGCCTGCACGCCGCCCTCGAGCCCACCGGCGGACACCTCGACGTGGGCAACTCCGGCACGCTGCTGCGCCTGCTCCCCGGCTGGCTGGCGGGCCAGCCCGGCGGTGAATGGGTGCTTGACGGGGACGAATCGATCCGCCGGCGGCCCGTGGACCGCGTGGTGGAGCCTCTGGCGAGGATGGGCGCCGAGGTGCGGGCCCGCGAGGGCGGCGTGCCTCCGCTGCGGGTGCGCGGCTCACAGCTGCGCGGCATCGACTATGCGCTTCCGGTGGCCAGCGCGCAGGTCAAGTCGTGCGTGCTCATCGCCGGCATGCTGGCCTCGGGCAGGACCACCCTGACCGAGTCCGCCCCGAGCCGCGACCACACCGAGCGCATCCTGCGCCGCTGCCGGGTGCCCGTCGAGCGCGAGGGACCGAGGACCACGGTTTGCCAGGTCGACGAGCTGGAACTGGACGAGATCACCGTGCCCGGCGACCCCTCGTCCGCCGCCTTCGTGGTGGCCGCCGCGTGCCTGGTGCCCGGCTCGCGGGTGGTGATCGAGGACGTGGGCCTCAATTGGACGCGAACGGGCTTTCTGCGCATCGCCGAGCGCATGGGCGCGGTGGTCGTGGGCGAACTGGAGGCGCCCGGCACGGTGGCCGATGACGAGCCGGTAGGTGAGCTAGACGTGGCCCACAGCATGCTGGAGGCCACCGACGTGGGGCCCGACGAGGTGCCGCTGGCCATTGACGAGCTGACGCTGGTGGCGCTCATGGGCGCCTTTGCCACCGGGGAGACCGTGGTGCGCGGCGCGCGCGAGCTGCGTCACAAGGAATCCGACCGCATCGAAGCGGTGGTGGAGGGGCTGTCGGCGCTCGGAGCCGACATCGAGGAGACAGACGATGGCTTCGTGGTCCGCGGGGACGGCTCTCCGCTGCCGGGCGGCACGATCGACGCCCGCGGAGATCACCGCATCGCCATGCTGGGGGCCATCGCAGGCCTGGCCTCCGAGGAAGGGGTGGAGGTGATCGGGATGGAGGTGGCCGCAGTCTCCTACCCCGACTTCGAGCAGGACCTGGCCGCGCTGCTTGGATGAGCGCAACGTCGGCCGCTCTCTAGGGTTTCGGCTCGCATGAGGCGCCTGACCCTCCCGCTGGCCGTGCTGGCCGCCTTCGCCGGCACCGCGCCGGCCCACGCCACGTTCCCCGGCAAGAACGGCCGCATCGCCGTTGCCGCGAAAGGTGAATCCCTGCGGGCGATCATCACTTTGGCGCCCGCCGGTAGTGGCCGTGGCCGAGACGTGAAGTTCCTCCGCGATTGCCAGCTCGACGAGAACGGCGAGCCCGAGAGCGGCGATTGCGAGATCGGGTACGACTCGCCCGCCTGGGCCGCCACGGGTCGCCGCTTGGCCTTCGACGCCGGCCCCAGGATCGCTCTGATCAACTCCGACGGCACCGCCTTCCGCTCGCTGGGTACCCCCGGCGGCGCGGGCGAGCCCGCCCAGTCGCCCCGCGGCAAGGCCATCGCCTTCACAGCCCAGGTCAATGGCCGGCAGCGCGACCTGCTCGTGCGGGGCATGCTCAATGGGGCTTCGCGCGTGATCGTGCGCAACGCCCGGGCGCCGGACTGGTCGGTGCGCGACCTAATCGCTTTCGAGCGCGACGGCACCATCTTCAGCGTCAATCGGCGCGGCGGCGATCTGCGCCGCATCGCGCGCGGTCGCTCTCCGTCCTGGTCCCCGAGCGGGCGCAGCCTTGCGTTCTCCCGGCGGGACGGGATCTACGTGGCCCGCGCCGACGGCAAACGCGTCAGGCGCGCGGTGCGCTGCTCGGGCTGCCAGACGCCCGCCGTCTCACCCGATGGCCGCCTGGTGGTCTACAAGCACCGCGGCCTCGTGGTGGCGCGCCTCAGCGACGGGCGGCGCTCGCGCACGCTGATCCAGGACGCCCCGGGAACCTTCAGCGTCTCCCAGCCCAGCTGGCAGCCCCGCTAACGCTGCGACGTGATGTCGCAGTGCCCGATCGAGGGCAGGGGCTGGATGCCCCGCCGGGGATACCCTGAGCCACGATGGTGGTGGCGATCGACGGACCGGCCGGGGCCGGCAAGAGCACGGTCGCTCGCGCAGCGGCGCGGGCGCTGGGCTTCACCTACCTGGATTCCGGGGCCATGTACCGCGCCGCGGCGCTGAAGTTGCTCCAGGAGGGCGGAGCCGCCTCCGACCGCGCTGAGGAGCTGCGAATCGAGCTCGGCGACCGGGTGATGGCCGACGGGCGCGACGTGACCGAGGCCATCCGCACCCCCGAGGTGTCAGAGGCCGCGTCGAAGATCGCCACGAATGAGAAGGTGCGTGCGGCGCTCGTACGCAAGCAGCGCGCGCTCCTGGACCATGGCGATTGGGTCGCCGAGGGACGCGACATCGGCACGGTGGTCGCGCCGGAGGCGCCGGTGAAGGTGTTCCTTACCGCCAACCCCGAGGAACGGGCACAACGCCGTGCCGCCGAGCTGGGCGCAGACGCCGCGATGGTGCAGCGCGACCAGGCGCTGCGCGACGCCCAGGACTCCGAGCGCTCGCACTCCCCATTGCGCCCGGCGGACGACGCCGTGCAGCTGGACACCACCGGCCTCAGCGTCGACGAGGTCGTGGAGCGGATCTCCGAGCTGGTGCGCCGGGCCCGCGGGAGCTGATCCGGCGGCCATGTTGCCCAAGGTCGCCGTCGTGGGCTTTCCCAACGCCGGCAAGTCCACCCTGGTCAATCGCCTCTCGGGAACACGCGAGACGGTCGTCCACGAGCAGTCGGGGGTCACGCGCGACCGCAAGGAGGTCGAGGCAGACTGGAACGGGCGCTCCTTCATGCTGGTGGACACCGGCGGCGTGGACGTGGACGAGGACACAGATCTCCAGCGGGCGGTCGCCCGGCAGGCGCGCGCGGCGCTGGGGGAGGCCGCGGTGGCCGTGTTGGTGGTGGACTCGGCGGCCGGCCTGCGGCCCGGCGACTCCGAGCTGGCGGCCGAGCTGAGGGCCTCGAGCGTGCCTGTGGTCGTGGCGGCCAACAAGACCGACACCGCCCTCCAGGCCGCCAATGCCGCCGAGCTCTACAAGCTCGGGCTCGGGGACCCCGTGCCGGTGTCGGCGGCGCACGGCCTGGGCACCGGGGACCTGCTCGACCGGGTGACCGAGCTGCTGGCCCAGGCGCCGCTGCTCGAGGCCGAGCAGGCCACCCGTCTGGCCGTGATCGGGCGGCCCAACGTGGGCAAGTCATCGCTGGTGAACAAGCTGCTGGGTGAGGAGCGAGTGATCGTGGCCGATTTCGCCGGCACCACGCGCGACTCGATCGACACGCGCATCGAGGTCCACGGCCGGCCGGTGATTCTCGTGGACACAGCCGGGCTGCGACGCCGGACAAAGGTGGCGGGAACCGTGGACTACTACGCCCAGCTGCGAGCGGAGCGGGCCGCCGAGCGTGCCGATGTGGCGATCGTGCTTTGCGACGCCGCGGAGGGGATCACCAGCGAGGACTTTCGTATCGCCGACCTGGCGATGCACAGCAATTGCGCCACGGTCGTGGCTTTGAACAAGTGGGACGAGACCGACACCGATCTGGAGGACTCGCGCGCGAGGGTCAACAAGAAGCTGCGCCAGCGACCGCGCCTGATGGCGGTCTCGGCCAAGACCGGACGCGGGCTCACGCGGCTGGTGGCGGAGGCGCTGAGTGTGGCCGACCGCGCCGCCGAGCGGGTGCCCACCCCACAGCTCAACCGGTTCGTGGCCGATCTCCAGGCCGCGCGCCAGCCGCCGGCCACCCGCGGGCGGCGGCTGAAGATGTACTACATGGCCCAGTACCAGACCTCGCCGCCGCGGTTCGCCGTCCAGGTCAACGACCGCTCGCTCATCAAGCGCGACTACGCCTACTTCCTCGAGAACCAGCTGCGGGGGCGCTTCGAGCTCGAGGGTGTCCCGTTGGTGATCGACTTCAAGACCAGCTGACACGCAGTCGACCAATCGGGCTCCGCTCCTCCCGCTGAGCGGCTCCCTGTACCCTTCCGCGACTCATGACGACACCCCAGCTTTCAGACAACGAGTACCTGTTCACCTCCGAATCGGTGACGGAGGGCCATCCCGACAAGATGGCCGACCAGATCTCCGACGGCATCCTCGACGCCGTGCTGGCCGAGGATCCCTTCAGTCGCGTGGCATGCGAGACGCTGGTGAACACCGGCCTCGTGGTGGTCTCCGGGGAGATCACCACCGAGGCCTACGTCGACGTGCCCAAGATCGCGCGCGAGACGATTCGCAGGATCGGCTACGACGATGCCTCCTTCGGCTTCGACTGCGATGCCTGCGCCGTGATCACGGCGATCGACGAGCAGTCGCCCGACATCGCGCAGGGAGTGGACACCGCCTTCGAGAAGCGCACCAACGCGGACGACGAGGACGAGTTCGACGTGGCAGGGGCGGGCGACCAGGGCATGATGTTCGGCTACGCCACCACAGAGACGCCCGAGCTGATGCCAATGCCGATCTCACTCGCGCACAAGCTGGCCCAGCGCCTGGCCGAGGTGCGCCGTGACGGCACGCTGGACTACCTGCGTCCTGACGGAAAGACCCAGGTCACGGTCCGCTACGAGGACGGTGCGCCGGTGTCGATCGAGAAGGTGCTGATCTCCACCCAGCACGCCGAGCACGTGGACTCCGACACCACGATCCGCGGCGACCTCTGGGAGCACGTGGCCAAGCCCGTCCTGCCCGCCGAGATGTACGACGAGGGCGAGCTGTTCACGCGGGAGAACTTCCTGGTGAACCCGACCGGCAAGTTCGTGATCGGCGGCCCCGTGGGCGACTGCGGTCTGACCGGGCGCAAGATCATCGTGGACACCTACGGCGGCTCCGCCCGCCACGGCGGCGGTGCCTTCTCGGGCAAGGACCCGTCCAAGGTGGACCGCTCCGCCGCCTACGCGGCCCGCTGGGTGGCCAAGAACGTGGTGGCGGCGGGCCTGGCCGACCGCTGCGAGGTGCAGGTGGCATACGCCATCGGCGTGGCGCACCCGGTGTCGGTGATGGCCGAGACCTTCGGTACCGAGAAGATCTCGCGCGGGGAGATCGCGCGGCTGATCGACGAGCACTTCGACCTGCGCCCGGGCGCCTTCCGCCAAGAGCTCGACCTGCACCGGCCGATCTACCAGAAGACCGCCGCATACGGGCACTTCGGCCGCGAGGACGAGGACTTCACCTGGGAGCGGACCGACAAGGCCGACGCTCTGCGCGAGGCTGCCGGCCTGAGCGAGGGTGCGGCCGCGCCAGCCTAGGCGCGGACCCGTCACATACGCCGCCGCTCGCTGTTTGCAGTGGCGTGGGACGATTCGCCACGTCAAGCGCGCTGGGCCAGGATGGCCCGCGCTTCCGGCGGTTCCCTCCTTGGCACGACGGCCCCTCTCGACAGGGGCCGTCTCGGGTAGAGCGTGGGCCGGCGCAGGGCGAGTCGCGCCGGCCACGCTCGCTACTTCGGGCTCGTCTGGGTGTTCCACCGGGCACTGTCGTAGTCTGAGAGCCGGAGAGTCATGGGGACACGTCTTGCCAACGCCGCGCTGAAGCTCCAAAGCGACGAACGGCTGGTCAAGCTCGCACGCGAAGCACACGAGCCCGCCTTCGAGGCGATCGTGGAGCGCTACCGTGTCCCGCTGGAGCGCTATGCCACCCGTGTCGTGGGGCCGTGCCGGGCCGAGGACCTCGTGCAGCACGCCTTCACACGCCTGTTCGTCCACCTGCGCGAGGACGAGCGCGACATGATGCTCGGGCCCTGGCTCTACCGGGTGACGCGCAACGCCGCGATCAACGCCGCCCGCGAGCGCCCCTATGAGGAGCTGTCCGAGCAGTACGACGGCGTGCCACAGCCGCCGCAGATCGTCGAACAGCGGGCACACCTGCGCCTCGTGATGGGCGGCCTGGCCGAGCTTCCGGAGCGCCAGCGCGTGGCCATGGTGCGTCGCGAGTTCGAGGGCCGGTCCTACGAGGAGGTCGCCGAGGAGCTGGGCGTGTCCGGTGTGGGCGCCCGGCAACTTGTCAGCCGGGCACGAATACGAATGCGCGACGCCGTCGGGCTCCTGATCCCACTGCCGCTGGTGCGGCTGTTCGGCGAGGCCGGGTCCGCCGGCGCGGCCGCCGGGGGAGCCGGAGCGGCCGCGGCAGGAGGGGCCGGGGCCGCCGGGGCCGGCGCCGGAGGTGGCACGCTCACGGTCGTCGCGGCCGCGGGCGGGAGCAGCGCGGCCCAGACGATCGGAGCCATGGTCGCCGTGACCGCCGCGGTAGGCGCCTCGGGCGCCGCCGTGGCCCCCGAGAAGGACGTGCAGCGCGCCGCACCCGACCGGACGCCGATCACCCGGCCCGCCCCCGTGAGGCCCACGGTGGCCGAGGTGCTGCGCCGCCCCGCGCTCGCCGCCGAGGTGATACCCGTGCCCGCGGTGGCCCCCGCAGCGTCCGTTCCGGCGCCGACCCCGCCGCCCACCGGCCAGGCCCCGGAGGACGGCGCTCTCCCCGCAGACGGCGAGGAGTCCACCGACTCGGACTTCACTGACGGAGGAGCAGTGGCGCCCGAGGCCGAGTATCCGGAAACCGAGGAGCCGGTCAGCAAGCCAGCGGTCGAGGAGGCTTCGCCCGATGGCAACAGCCCCGTCTCGGCTCCGTCCGAGGCCTCCACGGGCGCCGGGCCGGACGCAGTGCCGCGCCGGTCCGGCTAGACGCCCGAGAGGACTCTCTTACAGCTAGTGGTCCATCCTCGAAGTTCGTGTCCACGAACTTGTCGGACGGACCACTAGGTCGGAGCAGACCCATCATTTCCGGCATCCGGCGGTCGGGCCCTGTAGAGCTTCACCTCACCGCCGACCCCCTTTATCCGCCGGCCCCCGGCGAATGAGAAGCGAAAGTCGCGCTGCACGGCGTCCTTGACCTCGCCGGCCACCAGCACCGATCCCGGGCGCGCGATTCCGGTGATGCGACTGGCCAGGTTCACCGGGCGCCCGTACCAGTCGCCGGCCCGGGGCAACGCCTCGCCCTGGGCCACCCCGGCGCACAGCTGGGGAAAGCCCTCGCCTTCGGCGTCGGCTGCCTCCACGATCGCCAGAGCGGCCGCCAGCAGCTCATCGGTGTCGCGCGACTGCAGCATCACGGCGTCGCCGATCGTCTTGATCAGCCGCACCGGGGGCTCGGCAACGTCGCCCGCCAGTTCCCCGAGCCGGTCGGCCACCGCGCCCAACTGGGCCGCCTCGACGCTCTCCCCGAGCTTGGTGAAGTCGACCAGGTCGGCAAAGCACACCGCCACCTCCTCGGAGTTCGCCATCCGGCCCTCGGCCAGTGCCGCACCGTCCACGGCCACCTGATCGATGATGCTGCGCTGCTGGAGCGACAGCACGTGCTCGAGCATCGGGCCCAGCATCGGCGTCAGGCTCCGGGCCGCCTCGGCGTAGCGCAGCGCCAGGCTCAGCTCGTCATCGCCGGGCTGCTGATAGGTCTCGCGGAAGACCTCGCCGATCGCGGCGGCCAAGCCGTACATCGAGCGCCCCATCACTCGGCTCAGCTCGATGATGTCCTCGTCTTCGAGCCCTCCGTCGCGGAACGCCTTGACGCGCTCCGCGGCCTCCAGGTCGGAGTCGGTGAACGCGCGGTCCTCTTCGTCGGCCACTGCCATGCCGAGCGCGCGCCACAGACGTTTGAGAAAATCTGGGTCCAGGCCGGTGCGCTCAGTGATCTCGCCCTCTGTGTAGCGGGATGTCCCGCCGCTCAGAGTGCGCTCCACCGCCAGCAGGGCCAGGCGGCCATCGCCGGCGGCCGCGCGCAGCTCCTCCAGCTCGTAGCCGTCGCTCGCCAGCCGCCGGAGCAGCTCGAGGCGCGCCTCGCGGGCGGGACCGTCGAGGCCGTCGAGCAGCCCCTCTGCCTCAAAGTCGGTGCCCATGCCAGAGCCGCCGCGGCGGCGGCCCTAGCCTACGCGGAGTGACCTCCACGGGATCGGCCGAGCTGCGCGACGTTTACGAGGAGCAGTACAACGCCGGTAGCGCGGAAGGCATCCGCTACGGCCAGTGGCGCGCGTTGTGCGCGCAGGGAAAGGCCGATCACGTGGTGCAGCTCGCCAGGCTGCTGGCCGAGTCGCCCCGGCTCGTGGCCGAGGTGGGGTGTGGCGACGGTGGTGTGCTCAGCGCCCTGGCCGCCCGTGGCCTGGGCGAGCGCCGGCATGGGTTCGAGATCTCAGAGCGGGCGGTGCAGCTGGCCGCTGGGCGCCCCGAGATCGAGCGGGTACAGCGCTTCGACGGAGCGACGCTGCCGGCATCCGACGGCGCCTATGACCTCGGCGTGCTCTCCCACGTTCTGGAGCACGTGCCCGACCCGGTGCCGCTGCTGGCCGAGACCGCGCGGGCGTGCCGCGCGGTGGTGGTGGAGGTGCCGCTCGAGGACAACCGCTCGGCCTCCCGCCCCGCGGCCCAGCGTGGCCGCGACAAGGCGGGGCACCTGCACCGCTTCTCCCGAGCCTCTGTGGCCGCGATTGCGGCCGGCGCCGGGCTGCGCGTGGCGGGCGACGTAGCGGACCCGCTCCCCTTCGCCGTGCACTCCTTCTGGGCCGAAGGCGCCGCCGCCCGCGCCCGGGCGGGCGCCAAGACGGCAGTGCGGCGCGCGCTGTTCACTTCGGCCCCCGGGGCGGCCGAGCGCGCGTTTACCCTGCACTACGCGGTCTTGCTGTTGCCGCGGCGCTGACGACGGGCGTCGTGCGGGCGCCGGTGTCCGCCCACCGCCGTAGCGTGGGGAAGATGATCGCCAAGGTGGAGCCCCTCACCACGGCGCGGACTCTGCGCGGCCCGTTCGACTACCTGCTCGGCGACTCCCACGAGGGAGTCGGAGTGGGGTCGATGCTCGTGGTGCCGTTCGGTCCTCGGCGCATTCTCGGCGTCGTGGTCGAGGTGGCGGAAGACAGCGAGCTGCCCCCGGAGCGGCTGGCCGAGCCGCTGTCGGCCCTGGAGGCCGACGTGCCGCCCGACCTGGTGCGGCTGGGGCTGTGGGTGGCGCAGGAGTACGTCTCCACGCCCGCGCGCGGGCTGGCCCTCGTGCTGCCGCCGGGCACGGGCACGGGGAGCGGCCGGCGGACCGCCGCTCGGCGATCGCTGGTGGCGCAGCTCACCGATCAGGGGCGGGAGGCGCTGGCCGGCGGCGAGCGGCTATCGGATGGGCAGCGGGCCGCCCTCGGGGCGCTCCGCAACGGGCCAAGCCGGGTCAGCGCGCTGGCCGAGTCCGCCGGCTGCGACCACGCCGGCGCGCGCAGGCTGGAGCGCCGCGGCCTGATCTTGGTCCAGAGCACGATCGAACCCTCGCGGCGGCCCGAGGTCCGTGCCGTCGGGGCCCTGCGCAGGGTCGAGCACCCCACGACCGCCCAGGAGGCCGCCCTGGCGGAGGTGGTGGGTGCGATGGACCGCCCCGATGCGGCCGAGCGCCGGCTGCTTCTGCACGGCGTGACCGGCTCGGGAAAGACGGAGGTCTACCTGCGGTCAGTCGAAACCGTGCTGGACCGGGGCCAGACGGCCATCGTCCTGGTGCCCGAGATCGCGCTCACCCCGCAGACGGCCGCGCGCTTCGTGCAGCGCTTCGGCGACACCGTTGCCATCCTGCACTCCCAGCTCACGGCCCGAGAGCGCTTCGACGAGTGGTCCCGGCTTCGCTCGGGTGAGGCGCGGGTGTGCGTGGGCCCGCGGTCGGCTGTCTTCGCACCTCTGAGCGACGTGGGGCTGATCGTGGTCGACGAAGAGCACGACGGCTCCTACAAGCAGGAGGGCGACCCGCGCTACGACGCCCGGCTGGTGGCCGAGCGCCGCGCGGAAGCCTGTGGTGCCGTGCTTCTGGCGGGTAGCGCCACGCCCAGGCCCGAGACGGTGTTGCGTCACCGCCGCATCGAGCTGCGCGAGCGGGTGGATGGGCGCCGTCTACCGCCCGTCGAGCTGGTGTCAATGGCGGGCATCGCCGGTCCGCTGCACCCCGCTGCCCGCGACGCCCTGGAGGAGGTCCGGCGGCGCGGCGAGAAGGCCATCGTGCTGCTCAACCGGCGCGGCTGGTCGAACTTCCTGGCCTGCGCACAGTGCGGGCGTACCTGGGACTGCCCCTCCTGCGACGTCACGCTCGTGCTGCATCGAGGCGCCGCTCGCATGTCATGCCACCACTGCGGTCACGCGGAGGGTGTTCCGCGCCGCTGCTCGGACTGTGGCTCGGTATCGGTGGCCCGCCACGGCATCGGCACCGAGCAGCTTGGAGCCGAGCTCTCTCAGCTGGTATCTCCGCTGCCGGTCTTCCGCCTGGACACCGACACGGCGGCCACGGCAGGCGTGGCGGCCACGCTCGAGCGCTTCGACCGCGCCGAATCGGGAGTGCTGGTGGGCACCCAGATGGTGGCCAAGGGCCACGACTTTCCCGACGTGACGCTCGGCGTGGTGCTCGACGCCGACGCGACGCTGCGCTTTCCCGACTTCCGCGCCGAGGAGCGTACGTTCGCGCTGGTCGCCCAGCTGGCCGGGCGCAGCGGGCGCGGCGAGCGAGGGGGCAAGGTGATCGTGCAGGCGCTGGATCCCTCGGCCCGCGCACTGTCCTACGCGGCGCGTCACGACAGCGAGGGCTTTCTCGAGGGAGAGCTTGCTCGTCGCGCGGTCCTGAGCTACCCGCCCCACGGACACCTGGTGCGGGTGGTGTGCTCGTCGGTGCAGGCGGGGCCCGAGGGGGAGGCCGCGGAGGCGATCCGGGGGGCAATCGACCTGCCGGGGGCCTCGGTGCTCGGCCCCGCGCCGCTGTTTCGCCGGCAGGGGCGCGAGCGCGCGCAACTGGTCATCCGCGCGCAAGCGGACGGTGACGCCGCCAACCCGGCCAGGTCGGAGGTGCTCGGCGCGGTCAGGCGGGCGGTGGAGGCGGTTTCGAAAGACCGGACGCACGGAACGGTCGCGTTCGCCGTTGACGTCGATCCGCAGTAGCGCAACGTGAGCGCGCCACCCGAAGGCCCATAGGGCCAGCCGCGCCGTCAGGCGGCGTAGCGCTGCGCGGCCCGCGCCTTGCGCTTGGCCGCCTCGACCTCGCGGTCCTTTGGCGGCGCCGCCGCGACCAAGTCCTCGAGGAGGTGAGCCGTCACATGCGCGATCTCGTCCACCGCGCGGTCAAAAGCCTCGGCGTTGGCCTTGGACGGCTTGGTCGAGCCGCTCACCTTCCGCACGTACTGCAGCGCCGCCGCCTGGATCTCCTCGTGGTCGGCGGGGGGATCGAAGTTGTGGAGGGTTCGGATGTTTCTGCACACGAGCCCAGCGTACCGCCGTCGCTGCCATGCCCGCCCGGGCCTCGTACAATCACCACATGTCCGAGGAGTACGACCACGAGCTCGAGGAGCGCGAGCAGGTTGAGAGCACCCAGCCCGCCCTCGACCCCGAGATCGAGGCCCGCCGGATGGCGGCCCTCTCCTTCATCCGCCGCCTGGGTGACCCGGTGCTCAAGAGCCGCGCCACCCCGGTCGACCGCTTCGACGCTTCCCTGCACAACCAGGTGGCCCGGATGGCGGGCATCATGGGCGATGCCATCGGCGTTGGCCTGGCCGCCCCGCAGCTGGGCATCTCACAGCGGCTGCTGGTCTACCGCGTGGGCCCCGACGCCCCCGTTATCGCGCTGGCCAACCCCGAAATCGAATGGGCCGGCAAGGCGGAGGAGGTCCTCGAGGAGGGCTGCCTCTCGATCCCCGGCGTGATCGTCGACGTCGAGCGTCCGGTCCACGTGCGCGTGCGAGCGCTCGACGAGGAGGGTGAGGAGCGGCTGATCGAGGCGTCGGGCCTCGAGGCCCGCGTAATCCAGCACGAGATGGACCACCTCGAGGGCGTGCTCATCCTCGATCGCACCACGCGCGACCAGAAGCGCCAGGCCATGAAGGCCCTGCGCGAGGCCGAGCGCGAGCGCGCCGAGCAAGCCGCGTAGGCGCCCCTCTCAGCGCTTGGCCTTTTTGGTTCCCGCGGGCTTCTTCGCCGCGGTGGACTTCTTGGCCGCGGTGGACTTCTTGGCCGCGGTGGACTTCTTCGCCGCGGTGGCCCTCTTGGTCCCCGTCGACTTCTTGGCCGCGGCCGGCTTCTTGGTCGCCGTGGCCTGCTTGGCCTTCTGGTCGCCGATGCCGGCGGTGGTAGCCACCGCCTTCCCGGCGGCCTTCACGGCGCTGCCAGCAGACTGCGCGGCCGAGAGCGCGGCCCGCGCCGCTGTCTGGGCGCTGGACTTGGCGTCGCTGCCGCTCTTGACGGCCTCATTGCGCTGGCGAGTCGCTGCTGCCTTCGTCGCGGCCGCCGAGCGGTCCGCCTTGGTGCGTCGCTGGGCCATGTGAGTCGCTCCTCTGGTCGATGGTGCGAGAGCCGACGATCCTTTCAGGTTCGGCGCTCTGACTCAGTCGCGCTCGAGGCGCTCGTAGGCCGGCAGCGTGAGGAACTCGACGAAGGTGTCGCTTCCCGACAGGGCCACCGCCTCGAAGAGCTCCCGTGACTGCTTCGGCCGCCCCTCGCGCTCGAACCACTCGTCGTCGCCTATCTCTTCGCGGATCTTCTCCAGCTCGGAGGTGGCGATCTCGCCGACCAGCTCCGGCGTGATCGTCCGGCCGTCGTCGAGTGTCGCCTCGTGGCGGATCCACTGCCACACCTGGGAGCGTGAGATCTCGGCCGTGGCGGCGTCCTCCATCAGGCCGTAGATGCCGGCGGCGCCGTTGCCGCGCAGCCACGACGAGATGTACTGGATCCCGACGTTCACGTTGGAACGCAGGCCGGTTTCGGTGATCTCGCCCTCGGTTCGGTCGAGGGCGAGCAGATCGCCGCCGCCCACGTCCACGTCGTCTCGTTGCTTGTCGACCTGGTTGTCGCGGTCGCCCATCACCTTGCTCATCTCCTCCATCGCGGGCTCGACCGAATCCGGGTGGGCGACCCAGGTGCCGTCGAAGCCCGCTCCGGCCTCGCGCTGCTTGTCTGAGCGCACGGCATCCAGGGCCCGCTTTGCGGCCTCCTCGTCGCTGCGGCTGGGGATCACGGCCGACATGCCGCCCATCGCGTGGGCGCCGCGCCTGTGGCAGGTCTTGACCAGCAGCTCGGAGTAGGCGTGCATGAACGGCACCGTCATCGTCACCGCCGAGCGGTCGGGGGTCACGAACTCGGGGCGGTGGCGAAAGCGCTTGATGGCGCTGAAGATGTAGTCCCATCGCCCGGCGTTCAAGCCCGCCGAGTGCTCGCGCAGCTCGTAGAGGATCTCGTCCATCTCGAACGCAGCCGGCAGGGTCTCGATCAGCACCGTCCCCCGAGCCGTGCCCCGGGGCAGGCCCAGGTGGTTCTCGGCCAAGTTGAAGGCGTCATTCCACATCCGCGCCTCGAGGTGGGACTCCATCTTGGGCAGGTAGAAGAACGGACCGCTGCCGCGATCCAGGAGCGCCTGGGCGTTGTGGTGGATGTAGAGCCCGAAGTCGAACAGGCCGCCGGCCACCGGTGAGCCGTCCACCTCCAAATGGCGCTCGGTCAGGTGCCAGCCGCGGGGGCGCACGAGCAGGGTGGCTGTCTCCTCGTCGAGGCGGTACTCCTTGCCGTTGTCCTCGTCGTCGAAGGCCAGCGTGCCGCGAACCGCATCGATCAGGTTGGCCTGGCCACCGACCATGTTGGCCCAGGTCGGCGAGTTGGCGTCCTCGAAGTCGGCCATGAACCCTGTCGAGCCGGAGTTGAGGGCGTTGATCACCATCTTCGCGGTGGTCGGCCCGGTGATCTCCACCCAGCGCTTGCGCAGCGCGGGCGGTGGAGGGGCGACCTGCCAGTCGCCTTCGCGGACCTCGCGGGTCTCCTCGAGGAAGTCCAGGGTGCCGCCGGCGTCCAGCTCGGCCTGGCGCTCCTCCCGCGCGCCCAGCAACTCGCGGCGACGGGCATCGATCTCGCGGTGAAGCAAGGCCACCAGCTCCAGGGCGTCGGCGGTGAGCACCTCCTCCGAGCGCTCCACCACGGGGCCGGTGATCTGAACTCCTGCGACGTCCACGGTACTCATCTGGCCTGCTCCTCGCTCTCGAGTTCTCGACCGGACACTGACCGCCACACCAGCTCCACCGGGTGCACCACCTCCAGGTCATGCCCCAGCTTGCGCGCGTGAGTCTGGATCTGGATCGCGCAGCCGGGGTTGGCGGCCGCCACCACGGTCACGCCGGTGTCAATCAGCGCCTGGGCCTTTCGCCTGCCCAGCTCGGCCGCCGGCTCGGGGCGGACCATGTTGTAGATGCCGGCCGAGCCACAGCAGATCTCCCAGTCCTCCGGCTCGGCGATCTCCAGGCCCGGCACCGACCGCAGCAGCTCGCGGGGCTGCTCGCGAACGTTCTGGGCGTGTGCCAGATGGCAGGCGTCGTGGTAGGCCACGCGCAGATCGAGTGGTCTGCGTACTGCACGCGGCTCGCCCTCGGTGAGCAACTCGCTCACGTCGCACACCTTCTCGGCGAAGGCCTCCGCGCGTGCCGACCACTCGGGGTCGTCGCGCAGCACGTGCCCGTAGTCCTTCATGGCCGAGCCACAGCCCGCGGCGTTGGACACGACCCGCTCGTAGCCCTCCAGCGCAGAGATCGTGGCTTTGGCCCGCTCCCGGGCCGGGTCCGACGAGCCCGAATGCAGCTCCAGCGCACCGCAGCACTGTGGGTCCTCGGGCGTGTGCACCTCCCAGCCCTCGGCCGAGAGCAGGGCGGCGGTGGCGGCGTTGACCTGGGCGAAGAACACCCGCTGCACACACCCCTGCAGCAGCGCCACGGTCCCGCGCTTCTCCCCGGCCGCCGCCAGCTTCTCCGGGACGTTGATGCGCCGAGCTGCCGGCGGCGCCAGCGAGGCCATCGTGGCCAGGCGCCCGAGCGGCATCCGGGCGCCCAGGCGGTCCAGGCCGAGAGCGGCGCCCACGCGCAGGAACGGCGAGAGGGCGCGAAGGCGGCGCGGGTAGGGAAACAGCGAGAACACCAGCCTGCGAAACCAGCGGTCGCCGGCGTCGCGCTCCCAGTGGCGCTCCACCTGCCCGCGGGTGTCCTCGATCAGCTTGTCGTACTGAACCCCGGAAGGGCAGGACGTGACGCACGCCATGCAGCCCAGGCAGTTGTCGAGGTGGCGCACCATGGGAGCAGAGAGCTCACTGCCCTCCGCGTGGCCCTCCTTCATCAGCACGATCCGCCCGCGGGGGGAGTCGGGCTCCTCGCCCCAGAGGACGTAGGTGGGGCAGGTGGGCAGGCAGAAGCCGCAGTGCACGCAGTCGTCGATCAGCTCCATCTCGGGAGGTCGCGTGGAATCCCATGCGCTCGCCGTGGCGGGGCCTCCAGCGAGCTTGATCGGTCCGTCGTTCACCGGCGGGCCCCGATCAGGCCGGGGGCGCACACGCCGGCGGGGTCGAAGCGTTCCTTGACACGCTGCATCAGCATGGCGGCGCCCGGGTCCGAGGGGCCCCACACGTCCATCGACTCGCGTACGGAGTCGGGCGCGTCGAGCACGACGCAAGGGGACGGGGCGAGTCTGCGGCGCACGTCGTCCACCGTTGCCACAGGGTCGCCGCCGTCCGGGAAGGTGATCCAGGACAGCCCCAGGCCCGCCCGGCCTACGACCCTCGCGTCGAGGTCGCGCGCCAGCTCCAGGGTCGTCGCCAGTTGTGACTGCAGGCCGGACACGCGCACCACGACGCCCGAGTCCGAGCGTTGGGCCTCGCGCTGATCGCCCCACCATTCGGCGTCCTCGGGCGACACCTCGGTCTCCAGGCCGTGGCCCTTCATGGTCTCGGCGGCATCATCGGCGGGGGCAGAGGCCGCGGCGCCGCCGAACCGGGCCAGAACGGATCCGGCACCGCCCTCCCAGCGCACATCGAGGCTCTGCAGCTCGATCCGAGCGTGGCTGAGCTCCAGTGCAGCGGCCGCGAGCGCGGCAGAGTCGGAGGAGCGCCCCACGGCCGTGGCGTTCTCGGGCGAGAGTGGGTGCAGGCGAAGAGAGAGCTGGAGGATGGCGCCCAAGCTGCCGTAGGAGCCCGTGAACAGCTTGGACAGGTCATAGCCGGCCACGTTCTTGATCACCTTGCCGCCGGATTGCGCGACGGTCCCGTCGGACAGCGCCACGGTCATGCCGACCACCAGGTCGCGAGCCGATCCGTAGCGGTGGCGCAACGGGCCGGAGTCCGACGCGGCGACGATCCCTCCGAGCGTGGCCGCCGCATCGGGCCCGAGAGGCGGGTCCAACGCAAGCATCTGCCCCTCCTCGGCCAGCGTCTCCTGCAGCTCGTGCAGGGGCAGCCCCGCATCCACGACCGCGGTGAGGTCGCCCGCATTGTGCTCGCGAATCTCCTTGGCCTCGACCCCAAGGATCTCTGCTCCCTCGACACGCGGCCCCCACCCAAGCTTGGTGCCGGCGCCGGAGAACCGCACGGGCCGGCCTTCGCCAGCCGCGCTGCGCAGGCGCTCCAGCAACGCCGCTCGACTCCCTGCGCCCTCCGAAGGCGGGGTATCGACTCTCGACTCTGGACTAATCACATCCGCTCGGCAATCCCCGCCGCCTCAAGCGGATGCTCCCGATAGGGCCCTGGCACCTCGCCGCACAGCCGGGGCGTGGGCATCACCTTGCCGGGGTTGGCGCGCCCATCGGGGTCGAACGCGCAGCGCAGGCGCTGGAAGGTCGCCAGGTCGTCCTCCCCGAACATCGACGGCATGTAGCGCTTCTTGTCCACGCCCACGCCGTGTTCTCCGGTGATCGACCCGCCCGCGTCCACGCACGTCTTGACTATCAGCCCCGCCAGCTCCTCGGCGCGCTCGGGCTCGCCCTCCACAGCGCCGTCATAACAGACGAGCGGGTGCAGGTTGCCGTCGCCCGCGTGGAAGACGTTGGCCACCTTCAGGTCGTACTCGGTGGCCAGCTCCTCGATGCGGCGCAGCACCTCGGCCATGCGCGTGCGGGGAATCACCGAGTCCTGTACGTAGTAGTTGGGCGCGATCCGGCCCATGGCCGCGAATGCCGCCTTGCGCGTCTTCCAGATGAGCGCCCGCTCGGCCTCGTCCTGGGCCACGCGCACCTTCCAGGCGCCGCCCTTCTCGCACAGCGCCACCACCTGGTCGAAGCGCGCCTCGCACTCGGTCTGCGATCCGTCCAGCTCGATCACCAGCGCCGCCCCGGCGTCCTGGGGAAAGCCCGCGCCGGTGGCCATCTCGGCGGCGCGGATGGAGAGGTTGTCCATCATCTCCATCGCCCCGGCCACGATACCCTCGGAGACCACGGCGGAAACCACCTCGCCGGCCTCGGAGGTGGAGTCGAAGAAGGCGACCAGCGTGCGCGTGGTCTCGGGCGAGGGCACCACCCGCACCGTGACCTTCGTGGCCACGCCCAGCGTGCCCTCCGAGCCCACGAAGACCCCCACCAGATCCAGCCCGGGAGAGTCGACGCCCTTGCCTCCCAGCTGCACGAGCTCGCCGTCGGGCAGCACCACCTCGAGGCCGGTCACGTAGTTGGTGGTGAAGCCGTACTTGAAGCAGTGCGCGCCGCCCGAGTTCTCGGCCACGTTGCCGCCGATCGAGCACACGATCTGGCTCGAGGGATCTGGCGGGAAGAAATGGGAGGGCCCCACGGCGTCGGAGATCGCGATGTTGGTCACGCCCGGCTCGCAGACCACGCGCTGGTTCTCCAGATCCACCTCGAGGATCCGGCGCAGCCGCGACAGCACGATCAGCGCGCCGCCCTCGACCGGCATCGCTCCCCCCGACAAGCCCGAGCCCGCGCCGCGGGCGACCCAGGGGGCGCCTGCGCGGTGGCACGCCGCCACACAGCGCTGCACCTCCTCACCGTTGACCGGCAGCGCCACTACGCCGGGCATGGCCGCGTACTGCAGCAGGCCGTCGGACTCATAAGTGCGCAGCTGGTCGTGGTGGGTGAGGGCGTGGTCGGCGCCGCAGATGGCGCGCAACTCGGCGGCGAGCGCGTCGATGTCGACCTCCGCGCCCGGGCCCTCCGCAACGGCCGTCGCGGCCGCGTCTGCCGCTAGACCACCATCCACGACAGCACGCTCGTCGACTGCAGGTACACGATCACGCACATGATTAGCGTAAGGGCCACGCTCCAGAACAACACGCGCCTGAAGATATCTCCCTCCTTGCCGGCCATGCCCACGGCCGCGGCCGCGATGGCCAGGTTCTGGGGCGAGATCATCTTGCCGAGCACGCCCCCGGAGCTGTTGGCCGACGCCAGCAGCACGTCAGACAGCCCGGCCTCCTTGGCGGCCTCCACCTGCAGCGCCCCGAACAGAGCGTTCGATGAGGTGTCAGAGCCCGTGATCGCCACGCCCAGCCACCCCACGATCGCCGACAGGAACGCGAACACGTCACCGGAGCCGGCCACCCAGCGCCCGAGCGTGGTGGTCATGCCCGTGAGGTTCATCACATAGGCCAGGCCAAGCACCGCCATCACGGTCACGATCGCCAGCTTGAGCTGGTTGAGCGTCTGGCCATAGGTGCGCAGCGCCTCGCTCGGCTTGACCCTCAGGGCCACCATGGTGAGCAGGCCGCAGAACAGCACCACCGTGCCTGGGGTGTCCCAGAAGGAGAACTGGAACGTCTGCGCGGACGGCGCCTCGCCGTCGGACCCGATCACGTCCAGGCCGGGCCAGTCGAAGCCGTTGGGCGTCTTCTCCTCCGTGCCGAAGCCGGTGCCCCCGGATACCTCGAACAGGAACTGCTCGATCGGGTCCACCAGCTTGGCCAGGCAGAAGATGGCGACGATGATCATGTACGGCGCGTAGGCCTCCAGTTTCTCGCGGGTGGAGTCGTGCTTCTGGTCGCGCAGCCGCACTCGGCGTTCCATCGCCGGGTTGTGGCCCTCGGCACCGGCGATGGCCGGGCGGTGGGCGCCGGGAGCTGTGTCGCTCTCATCGTTCAGCAGCGGCTCGGATGGCTTCCAGACGCGCAGGAACGCCACCAGCACCCCGGCGCAAACGAGTGCGCCGAAGATGTCGGTGAGCTCCACGGAGATGTAGTTGGAGCAGACGAACTGCGCCACCGCGAAGCTCACGCCGGCCACGAGCGCCGCGGGCCAGACCTGCCGCACGCCGCGGGCGCCGTCGACGACACCCACCAGCACGAGCGGCACGATCAGGGCGAGGAAGGGAGTCTGGCGGCCGACCATCGCGCCCAGGTCCTCGATCGGGATGTCGGTCTGGGCCGAGAGGGTCACGATCGGCGTGGCTATCGACCCGAAGGCCACGGGCGCCGTGTTGCCGATCAGCGATAGGGCGGCCGACTTGATCGGGGAGAAGCCCAGGGCCATCAGCATCACGGTGGTGATGGCCACGGGGGTGCCGAAGCCGGCGAGCCCCTCGATCAGCGCGCCGAAGGCAAACGCGATGATCACGGCCTGGATGCGCTTGTCGTCGGAGATCTTCGCGAACGAGCGCCTGAGCACCGCGAAGTGACCGGTCCTCTCGGTCAGGTTGTAGAGCCAGACAGCGTTGATGACGATCCAGAGGATCGGGAAGAAGCCGAAGGCCGCGCCCTCCGCGCCCATGTCGAGCGACTGGCCGACCGGCACGTCCCAGACCACGATCGCCACCACGAGGGCCACTACGAGAGAGACGAGGCCCGCGATCCACGCCGTGATGCGAAAAGCGCCCAGCATCACGAACAGCGTGAGCAGTGGCAGCGCCGCAAAGATCGAACTGAGGCCCAGCGAGTTGCTCACCGGGTCAAAGACCTGCTCGTACATCGCTCTCCCCTCCGTTGCCTGGCTCCCTCGTGGGTAGCCATACCCTCCAGCGGCGCGAGCCTACCGCTGCAAGTTGGGTAAGGGGAGAGCCACGATGCGTATTGCGCTGTTCATCGCATGCTTCAACGACACGCTGTTCCCTGCCACGGGAAGAGCCACGGTGGCCCTGCTGGAGCGGCTGGGACACGAGGTGGCGTTTCCCGAGGAGCAGACGTGCTGTGGGCAGCTGCACTTCAACACCGGCTACGCGCGCGAGGCCGTCCCACTGGCGCGCCGGATGGTGGACGCCTTCGAGGGCGCGGACGCCGTGGTTTGCCCGTCCGCCTCGTGCACCGGGATGGTGCGCGACCACTACCGGGGGCTGGCCGAGCTGGCGGCCGACGCCGGGCTCGCGCGGGCGGTGGATGATCTGGTGCCTCGCGTCCATGAGCTCACGGAGCTGCTCACCGGAGTGCTGAGCCTGGAGGACGTCGGCGCCCACTATCCGCACCGCGTCACCTACCACCCGACCTGCCACGGCCTGAGGGGCCTGGGCCTGCGCGACGGCCCACTTCGGCTGCTGCGCGCGGTCGGCGGCATCGACCTGGCCGAGCTGCCCGACGCCACCGAGTGCTGTGGCTTCGGTGGCACCTTCGCCGTGAAGAACCCCGATACCTCGACCGCCATGCTGGCCTCCAAGGTGAAGGCCGTGCTCGACACCGGCGCCGAGGTGGTCACCGCAGCCGACAACTCGTGCCTGATGCAGATCGGTGGTGCGCTGAGCCGGCAGCGCAGCGGTGTGCGCGCCGTGCACATGGCCGAGATCCTCGCCTCCACCGAGGGAGTGCCGGCCACGTGAGCGCGTCGATGCCGCGTGTGCGGGTGGTGGCACCGGGCGCCATGCCCGAGCGGCCGTTCCCCGAGGCCGCGCGCGAAGCCCTCGACGACAGCCAGCTGCGTCGCAACCTCGGCCACGCCACCAAGACCATCCGCGACAAGCGCGCGAAGGTGGTGGCCGAGCTGCCCGACTGGGAGCAGTTGCGCGAGACGGGAGCGGAGATCAAGGACCGGGCCCTGCTGACGCTCGATCACCAGCTCGAACGACTGGAGGAGTCGGTGACCGCCGCCGGAGGCATCGTGCACTGGGCGCGCGACGGGGGCGAGGCCAATGAGATCGTGACCGGGCTGGTGCGCGACGCCGGCGCCGACGAGGTGGTCAAGGTCAAGTCGATCGCCACCGACGAGATCGGCCTGAACGAGGCGCTGGGCGCCGCGGGCATCGCCGCCGTGGAGACCGACCTGGCCGAGCTGATCATCCAGCTGGCGGGCGATGTCCAGTCGCACATCCTCGTGCCCGCGATCCACCTCAACCGCGCGGAGATACGCGACGTGTTCGTCCGCGAGCTGGGCGTGGAGGACGTGGCCGACGACCCGCCCGCCTTGGCCGAGGTGGCCCGCCGGCACCTGCGGCGCAAGTTCCTGGAAGCGAAGGTGGGGGTGAGCGGCGCCAACTTCGCCGTGGCCGAGACGGGCACGGTGTGCGTGGTGGAGTCCGAGGGCAACGGGCGTATGTGCACCACGCTGCCCGAGGTGCTGATAACGGTGATGGGGATCGAGAAGCTGCTCGCCTCCTGGCGGGACTTGGAGGTGATGCTCACGCTGCTGCCGCGGTCGTCCACGGGCGAGCGGATGAACCCCTACACGTCCCTGTGGACCGGCGTGACCGAGGGCGACGGGCCGCGCGAGTTTCACCTCGTTCTGCTCGACAACGGGCGTACCCAGGCGCTGGCCGACGCCACCGGCCGCCAGGCCCTGCGCTGCATCCGCTGCAGTGCTTGCCTCAACGTGTGCCCGGTGTACTCGCGGACGGGGGGCCACAGCTACGGGTCGGTGTACCCCGGCCCGATCGGCGCGATCCTCACACCGCAGCTGGTCGGAGTGGAGAACGCGGCCTCCCTTCCGTTCGCCTCGAGCCTGTGCGGGGCCTGCTACGAGGTCTGCCCTGTGAAGATCGACATCCCCTCGGTGCTGGTCGACCTGCGCCGCCAGGTGGTCGATGAGCAGCGCTCACACCGCGGCGTGAGGGCGGGCCTGAATCCCGAGCGCCGAGCGATGGAGGGACTGGCGCGGGCGTTTGCCTCGCGCCGCGGGTACGAGACGCTGCAGCGCGCCGGGCGGCTCGCGCAACGCCCCCTGGCTCACGGCCGCGCGCGCATCGGCCCGCTCCCGGGCCCGCTGGCCGGCTGGAGCGCCGCGCGCGACCTGCCCGCGATGCCCGACCAGACCTTCCGCGAATGGTGGCGCGCACGAGGAGCGACCGGATGAGCGTGGCGCGCGACGAGATCCTGGGGCGTGTGCGCCGCGCGACCGCGGATGCCCGGCCGCCGCCACAGACCGACCCGCCGCGCTATCGCACGCGGTTGGACGTGGAGGGCGCCGAGTTGCTCGACCTGTTCGAGGAGCGGGTGGCCGACTACCGGGCCACGGTCGTCCGCGTCGATCCGGGTGCCGCCGCGAGCGCGGTGGCGGGCGCCTGCCGCGCGCATGGCGTGTCACGGCTCGGCGCTCCGCCCGGACTGCCCGCGCAGTGGCGCCCCGATGGCGTGGAAGCGGTGGAGGATCGCGGGCTCTCGACCGGGCAGCTCGATGGACTGGACGGCGCGCTGACTGGCTGCGCGCTCGCAATCGCGGAAACGGGGACGATCGTTCTGGACGGCGCCGGACGCTCGGGGCGACGCGCGCTCACGCTCGTGCCCGACCTGCACGTGTGCGTGATCGAGGCCGACCAGGTGGTGGGGATCCTGCCGCAGGCAGTGGAGCGTCTGGCGCCCGCCGTGCGCGCCGGCAGGCCGCTGACCTTCGTCTCGGGCCCGTCGGCCACCTCGGACATCGAGCTCAGCCGCGTGGAGGGCGTGCACGGCCCGCGCACGCTGCACGTGGTGCTGGTGGGCCAGTTCGACGCGGGTGGCGACTAGATTTGGGCCGTGGTCACGGTCTACCTGGGCACCACCGAGTTCGCCGCCGCGGTTCTGCGGCGTCTGGCGCGGTCGGATCACCGGCCCGCCCTCGTGATCACTCGCCCCGATCGCCCTGGCGGGCGAGGGCGCAAGCTGCGCAGCCCGCCGGTGGCCGAGGCCGCGCGGGAGCTGGAGATCGAGCTCGATCAACCAGAGAGCGTGAACGCCCCGGCGGCGCGCGGGCGGATCGCCGCCGCCCGGCCCGAGGCGGTGTGCATCTGCGCGTTTGGTGCGCTGATCAAGGCCCCGCTGCTGTCGCAGTACGAGATGTTCAATGTGCACCCGTCATTGTTGCCGCGCTGGCGCGGCGCCGCCCCGGTCGAGCGCGCGATACAGGCGGGCGACCCCCACACCGGCGTGTCGATCATGCGCCCGGTGGCCGAGCTGGACGCTGGACCCGTGTACCTGGGCGGCACGGAGCCGATCGCTCCCGACGACGACTACGGCTCGCTGGCGCCGCGCTTGGCGCAGCTGAGCGGCGAGCTGCTGGTCCGTGCGCTGGGTGAGCGGCCCAAGCCCGAGCCGCAGTCGGATCAGGGCGTGACCTACGCGGACAAGATCGAGCGCACCGAGCGTCAACTCGACCCCTTGCGACCAGCCGCTGACCTGGCGCGCACCGTCCGCGCTTTCACACCGCACGTGGGGGCCTTCGTAGCGCTGGAGGGCGAGGAGCGCCTGGGTGTGCGCCGTGCCCGCGCCTTGGCCGACTATGGCCCGCCCGCCGGATCGCTCGAGGAGGTGGGCGGGCGGCTGCTGCTAGGCACGGCACAGGGGGCGCTCGAGCTGCTGGAGGTGCAGCCGCCCGGGGGGCGCGCCATGGACGCCGGCGCCTATCTGCGCGGCAGAGTCCGGAGTGACCGCCAGGATGCCCACCATGGCTGAACAGAAGGTGCACCTTGGCCCCGAGTGCCCGTCCTGCGGCGAGCCCTGGCTGCGCGGAAGCAACCTTCCCGGGCGCTATCGATGCGTCAACTGCCTTCACCGGTTCGAGCTTCGCTCGGACTGCCCCGGCTGCGGCGCCCACTCCACGATCGCCCGCATGTCCGACACCGCGGATGTGACCTGCCGCAGCTGCGGCAGCTCGATGCTGCGGCCCATCTGACCCGCCTGGGTCCTCGGGATGAACCGTCAGCGGTGACGCGCGCGGCGCTTCGATCCCGAGAAGGGCTCGGTGCGCACCTTCACCTTCACGATCGCCCGGCGAGTGGCGATCGACCTGCACCGGCGGTCGGCGGCTCGCCCCAATGAGGTGGCCGAGCCTCGCAGGAGCGGTCCGCGGAGGTGGGCGACGCGGAGTTCGAGCGCCTCATCCTCGGGCTCGATGTGCGAGACGCACTGCGCTCGATAGACCCAAGCACCGCGAGCTGCTCGAACTGCACTTCGACGAGGACCCGGAGCGCAGCAAGGCCCCAGCTCCGTCGACCAGGCCCAGGCGCTCGGCGTCGAGCGGGAGCACGTGGGCCGTGCACCGGCGGGTGGTGGTGGCTTCCGGCACCGCCGCGGAGCCTACTCCGAGCCGAACTCGATGCTCTCGAGCACGCCGAGCGTTTCCTCGCGTAAGGCTCGCGTCGCGGCCTCACCCACGATGGCGGTGACGTAGAAGACGCGGCCGTCGGCCCAGAAGGGCTTCCAGAGCCCGGAGATTCCCACGCGGTTCAGGCACGCCCAGGGGAAGACTTGGCCGGGCCTGCGGTCGGGCCCGCCACGCCCGACGGGTCGAATCTGCTTCTCCAGACGGAAGCGCGTCGGCTGGCGGAGCCCGCTCTGCGCCTGCGGGTGCCTTTCCTGGGTGACGAAGACAAGGGCGTCCCTCGGGCCTACGCGCAGCTGTGGGGAGTCCGGCGCCGAGGTACAGGCCTGCTCGGGTTCGGCGCGCGGGAGGAAGTTGCCCAACGCCAGGATGTCGGCCGGCTTCGCCAAACGTGGCGCGATCGTCCGGCGCGCCCGGTGCCAGCCGGGCGGGACACTCACGCGCAGGTCGTGCCGGCGGTCGGTGTACTCGACCGAGCCGGCAGGGAGCCGTCCGCGGGTGGACAGCTCCACAGTCCGAGCGCACCTTTCGGGCTCCGGTTCGAAGAGGTGCTGTCGCCTCGTCCGCTTTTCTCCACGGACCCGGACCCACAGCTCTGCGCACCGCCCGCGAGCAGGCGCCCTGTCCAGGGCGATGACGAACCCACCGCTGAACTGCGTGTTCTGCCACTTGCACGCCAAGACGAGCCCCCACCCACACTCGCGCTCTTGCTCCTCACGAGTGGTGAACCGCCGACACGCCCTGAGCGTTATCGCTGTCGTAGTACGACCCTGCAGGTCGTACACCAGGCGCATCCACCGGCGCTGCTCGCGCGGCACGCGCAGGCTCACCTGCTCTCCAGAGTCGACCAGCGCGACAACCTTCAGGCCGTGGCCGGGAAAGTCGGGGTACAGGTTCTCGGCGCCCTTGGACAGGTGCCGGCTGCGCGCCATCGAGCGGTGAGCGGACCGGGCTCCGAGGAATGAGACGGGGCCAACGGTGGTGTCCCTGCCTTCAACGGCGGTGAGCTTGCCTCCCTCCACGCGACCACGGCAGCCCCTGGCTCCTTGCGGCAGGGGACCCAACGTGGGCTCGGCCACGGCCGAGCTGGGTGCTTTGGGGTCGCCGGCGTTCTCTACGAGCAGCGCCAGCCCGCTCCCGAGGGCCAGGATGACCACCGCGGCTGCCGCGAAACGACTCGACCGCGCCATCGCGCAATGGTCTCACCGCCGGCCGGCCGCCACAAGCCGTTACTCCGCCTTCAGCTCGATCCACAGGGCGCGCGACCGCCCCAGGACGGCGCCCTGCTCGTCCAGCAGCGCTGAGCCCCCGGTGCGCTTCCGCCCGTCGCGGGATATCGGCCAGGACACGACCGCGTACGGCCGGCCGGCACGCACGGGTGACGCCACATGGCCCTCCATGCGCGCCAGCACCATGGGTGGGCCCTCGCCGAAGTTGGCAAGCGGAGCGCTGGAGGCGCAGTCCAGCGCCGCCCACGCCAACTCCGGGGCGAGCACGCCCTCCGGTCCGCCGAGCCAGCGGTGGGGCGTCCAGGCCGCCGCACATGCCACGCTGCCGGGGAGGGCCCCGGGGAAGATCCGCAGGCCGTCTCCGGGCTCGCGCTCGGGGCCGCAGGCGAAGCAGGTCGGGAAGGGGTGCTCGGCGCTCCAGTGCTGATAGCCGCTGTCGGTGGCCTGTGCCGCCTCGGCCGGGGTGGCCGAGACCGGCACGTCCAGATCCAGGTCATCGAGGGGCCTGGCGATGGCCACCAGGGTGTCGCCGTCGGCCAGCTCGTAGGTGGCGTCGTCGCGCCGGCGTAGGTCCAGCGGGCGGTTCAGCGGCGGTGGCGCTCGCAGGGACACCTCCGCCGCCTGCCACCCGAGCGTCTCGGCGATCGCCCCGCACGTGTAGCCCCCGTTGGCCGACCCGGGCGGGCCGTTGAAGCGGAACGGGATCGTGAGCGCCGCCATGGCAGCGGGGTGGCTAGGCGGCCGCAGGCAGCCCGTCGAGGGTCTTCTCGAGGTCGGCCACGGTCTGGAAGTCCAGGCCGATCGCGTGGTCGTGGCGGTGGGCCACGCGACCCCGCTCGTCGACGATGATCACGCTGCGCTTGGTCATCTTGGACAGGCCGGAGTAGGCGTCATAGGCCTTGGCCACCTCGAGGTCGCCATCGGCCAGCAGTGGCACGTTGAGGTCGTTCTTCTCGGTGAAGCCGCGCTTGGAGTCCAGGTCCTTGCCCGAGATCCCGACGGCGGTCACCCCGAGCGCGCCGAAGGCCTCGGCCGCATCGCGATAGCTGCAGAACTGCTTGGTGCAGACCGTCGTCTCGTCGCCGGGGTAGAACAGCAGCATCACCTTCTCGCCGCGGTGATCGGAGAGCTTGAAGGCGCCGTGGGTACCCTCGAGCTCGAAGTCGGGCGCTTGGTCTCCCACTGCGGGGTGCTTGGCCAATGTCAGTTCCTCTAGCTAGCGGTCGGGTCGGTGGCAACCGTACTGCGCCGGTAGAGCGCGTACAGGAGCCCGCAGAGCATCAGCGCCCCGGCCACGTAGCCCGTTTCGACTTGCAGCACGCGGTCGTCGAAGTCGGCCAGCAGCAAGAAGGCCACGAAGCCGGCGGCGGCGGCCAGCCAGGCCCCACAAGCCTCAAGCGCGTGCCCGCGCGCGAGCAGCGCCTGGTTCAGCGTGGCCGCCGCGAGGTATAGGCCCATGCCCACCGAGATCAGCACCAGGCCGAGGCGGTCGTAGTCGAACTCGCCACCGAACACGAGATCCATGAGCGTCGGCCCTGCCGCCAGCATGGCGAGGGCAACGAGTGCGGCAAAGCCTGCGATCGCCGCGAGCGTCGCGTTCACGCTGCGCCGGAAGGGGTCGGTCTCCCCGCGTGCGCCGAGGCGGGTGAGGTGCGGCAGGATCGAGGTCTGCACGGCCTGGAAGAGCTGCAACGGGGCTCGGGCGATGAGCAGCACGTTGAAGGTGAAGCCCGCCAGCGCGGCACCTCCGGCCCCCTGCTCGGTGGCCTTCACCAGCAGCGGTCCGGCGTTGAGGAAGGTCTGCTCGGCGACCATGATGACCAGCACCGCCGCGGCGAAGCCGGTCCCGTTGGCGAGTGTGAATTGCGCCTCGGCCGGCGCCTCGGCCGGTGCGCCCACGTCGGGCGCGCCATCCGCCGCAGGCCGCGTACGCGACAGCGCCCACGGCACGACGGCCAGCGACAGGATCGGCGCAGCGGCGATGCCCAGCGCCACAGCCGACTGGCCCGATGCGATGCCCACCGCCACCGCCAGCGCGAACATGAGCCGCGAGAGGGCCTCCATCAGCACCAGCGCGCCGTAGAGGCCGAAGCGCCGCGAGCCGGCCAGGAAGCCGCGCGCGAAGTAGCTCACCGCATAGGCCAGCACCGTCACGACCAAGACCCAGTAGAGGGTCTCGGAGCCGCCGAACAGATCGTCCTGAAGCGGCCCGCGAAGCACCAGGGCCGCCACCACGAACAGCACGCCCAGCGCCAGCTGGATCGAGGCCGCCACGCGCAGGTGCTCGCGTCCTGTCGCGCCGTGGGCGTCGCGCTGGGCGATCGTGCGCGACAGCAGCTGCTCCACGGGCCGGTAGAGCACCGACACGGTGATGAACACGGCCGACCACAACAGCGTGATCTCGCCGTAGGCGGCCTCGCTCAGCGAATGGCTGGCGAGTGAGAAGTAGGTGTAGGTCGTGAGCCCCGTGGCGGCGATTCCCACCGACAAGACACCCGCGCCGCGGCCGTAGCCGCCCTCGGCGCGGGTTGAGCTCACACTCGGACGAGCAGCATCGTCCACGGAAAGGGCGAGCGCGCCTCCTCGACCGTGCCGTGGCGGGAGAGCATCCGGACTAAGGACCCCCTGGACCAGTGGTTCACGTGGCCCGGGGTGTTGCCCAGGGCCCGCCAGTAGGAGCCGCGGGCCAAGTTGAGGCCGCGCCACAGTGGCTCGCGCGGCACCGAGACAAGTACCCAGCGCTCGGCCACGCGAGCCATCTCGGCCACGGTGGCCTCGGGGTCGGGAACGTGCTCGAGCACCTCGATCGCAGTGGCCACATCGAACTCGCCGTCGGCGAAGGGCAGCTGGGTGGCCTCCTCCGCCCGGAACTCCAGGTTGGCCCGCCGGCGGGCCGCCCATTCGGCACGGAGCTTTGCGTCCTCGAGGTCGATCCCCACCACGCGGGCGCCGCCCAGCGCCTCGGCCCACCGCTCGGTGAGCACGCCCTCGCCGCAACCCACGTCCAGCAGGGACCGGGGCTCGGCCTTGGTCCACAGCTCGTCCAGCGTGCCGTGAAAGCCGGCCATGAGCCGGCGCACGGCCGGGTTGGTCGAGCTGTACTTGTCGAAGGTGTTCCCGGTCGGGACGGCCGTGCCGGCGCTCACGTCTGCACCGGCTGGCGGGGCGTCTCTCGCGCGCGTGCATCGTCGGGATCGCCATCGGGCTTGCCGGTGGCCGGTCCCGCGGCCGCGCCGGTCGTGCGGCCGGGCCCGTCGCCGGGAGTCGCCGGCTCGTAGTGGGAGGGCTCGATGCCGAGGCTCAGCTCGACGCGCCGCACGCGCTCGAGCACGCGCTGCTGGAGGACACGGCTGCCGGCCAGGATGTCGCCCACAACCGCCAGGGCCACCAGCTGCACCGCGATCACGAGCAGCGTGGATCCAAGAATCAGCGACTGTACGTGGCCCTCGCCCTCGCCCGAGAAGAAGAAGTAGAGGAAGCGGGCCCAGATGACCGCGGCCGGTAGGGCGACCGCCCCCGCGGCGATGAAGAAGACGCGCATGGGCTCGTAGAGGGAGTACACGCGGAAGATGGCGCCGGCGTTGCGCCGCACGTAGGCCCACATCGACGGGAACAGCCGCGATTCGCGCGTCTTGTCGTTGGTGGCGATCGGCACGTGCTCGACGGCCACGAGCGTCTTGCCGGCCTGGATGATCGTCTCGAGCGTGTAGGTGAACTTGGACACCACCTGGATCTGCAGGGCTGCCTCGCGGTTGTAGGCCCGGAAGCCCGAGGTGGTGTCGGGCACCGTGGTTCCCGACGCTCGGCGCACAACGGCGCTGCCCAGCCGCTGCAGGTGCTTCTTCAGAGGAGAGAAGTGCTCGATCTGATCGGTCTCGCGATCGCCTACGACCATGTCGGCCGTGCCCGCCAGGATCGGCTCGACCAGGCGCTGGATGTGCCCGCCGTAGTACTGGTTGTCGGCATCGGTGTTGACGATGACGTCGGCGCCGAGCTTCAGGGACGCGTCCAGGCCGGCCTGGAAGGCGGCGGCCAGGCCCTTGTTGTTGGTGAGCTTGACCACGTGATGCACGCCATGGGCGCGGGCGACCGAGATGGTGTCGTCGCTGGAGCCGTCGTCGATCACGAGCCACTCCACCTCGTCAATGCCGGGCACCTCGCGGGGGAGGTCGGCCAGGGTGGTGGGAAGTTGGGCGGCCTCGTTGAAGCAGGGGATCTGGATGATGAGCTTCATCGCGCGCCCACAGCGTAGCCGCGGGTCTTGACAGCCTCGTCTCCTCACATCTCCTTGGCAGGACGTTCACAAGCCGTAGTCGGGTCTTTCACAGGTCACGGCCCGAACGCTCCTAGCGTGATCTGGCGTGCGACGACTCTTGGCCGCCTGCCTCGGGCTCGCCGCCCTCTCCCTGCTGCTCCCGTCCGAGCCGAGCTATGACCCATGGGCATGGATCGTGTGGGGAAGGGAGGTCGCGTTGCTCGATCTGGACACGACTGGCGGGCCGTCGTGGAAGCCACTCCCGGTCTTCTTCACCACGCTGTTTGGCCCCCTGAGCAAGATCGACGACGGTCTTCCGCCCGACCTGTGGCTGGTGGTGGCGCGCGCCGGGGGCCTGCTGGCCCTGGGAATGGCCTTCCGTCTGGCCCGGCGCCTGGCGGGCCCGGGGCGGGCCGTGGGCATCGCCGCCGGGCTCATCGCCGCGGCGGCGGTGGCGCTCACGCCCCTGTGGTTGCGATTCATGGCGCACGGCAACGAGGCCCCCGCGGCCATCGGCCTGATGCTCTGGGGCGTCGAGCGCCACCTCGACGGCAAGCGCCGGCACGCCGTGCTGCTGCTCTTTCTGGCCTGTCTGCTGCGCCCTGAGGTGTTTCCGTTCCTGGGGCTCTACGCGCTTTGGCTCTGGCGGGAGGAGCCGGAGCGCCGTGCCCTGCTGGCCGGCCTGGCCGTCGCCCTTCCCATCGTCTGGCTGGTGCCGGAATGGCTCGGCTCGGGCGACCCGCTCGCGGCAGGCGGCCAGGCCCGCAGCGAGCCCTCCTGGAGCCTGTCGCTGAAGGACAACCCGTGGCTGGCCGCGCTTCGTCGCGCGCACTACCTAGCCGGGCTGCCGCTCGAGCTGGGGACGCTTGCGGCCATGTCGCTGGCCGGGCTGCGGCGCTACAGACGGGGGGCCGACCACCCCGCTGCGTCCAATGACCGCGCCACGCTGGCGCTGGGCGCGATCGCGGTGCTCTGGGTGGCGCTGGTGGTGGCGATGGTCGAGGGCGGCTTCTCCGGCAGCCCGCGGTATTTCCTGTCGGCCGTGGTCATCGGGTGCGTGCTGGCCGGAGTGGGTGCCGCGCGGCTGGTGCACGCGCTGCCGGGGCGCGTAGCCGGGACGGTGGCCGCCGTGGCCCTGGCGCTGCTGGCCTTCCCGCTGGCCGAGCGGCGTGTGAATGGCCTGGAGCGCCAGGCCCGCAATGCCGAGCGGCTGGCCACGCTGCAGGAGGATCTGGCGGCGGCGGTGCGCGATGCCGGGGGGGCGAGCGTCGTGGCCGCGAACGGAGGGCCGGGCGTCAATCGCAGCCTGTTCGTGACGCGGCTGGCCTGGGAGAGCAAGCTTGCGATTCGATCGGTAGAGGTGGGTGAGGGCCTGCGGTTCGTCTCGAGCGCCCATCTTTCGGGGCGCCCCGCGGGGCTTCCGCGGGCGCAGGTGGGGGAGGGACGGCAGGTGGCGGGCGCGGGCGCCTGGCGCGTCCTGCGCTTCGGGCGCGCGGCGGTGAAGGCGGCTGCTCCGAGCCCACAGAATGTGAAAATCACCCGCTAACGACTCAGTAACAACTCTGCTAGCCTCCGGCGGTCTGGCGGCGCCTGTGTTCGTTCCATGCTGCCCGCATTTCCTTGAACCCGTCTCACTGGAGTCAGCCGAACATGGACCTCATCGCATATCTCGACCCCGGCACAGGCAGCATGCTGATGACCGCCATCGCCGGCGGCGTCGGCGCCATCGCAGTCACCGCCAAGCTCTACTGGGGTCGCCTGCTCGTTCTGCTGCGCATCCGCAAGCCCGAGTCCGAGGTCGACCCCGCGCAGAGCCGGCACCAGGCCGACTCGGCCTAACCCGCATCGTTGGGGGTGGCGCGCACCCGCGCGCCGCCGGCAGTGCCTACCATGATCCGTCGCCTGCCATCTGCGGGCGACCAATAGCGCATGTCCACTTCGACCCAGAGCTCGCAGAGCACAGCCCCGTCGCAGTTGGAGCCCGGTTCCTTCCGCGACCCCGAGAGCCGCGTTTTCTACGCCGGCGACGGCGTGTACCGCTCGCTTTCGGCTGACGGCCTGAGCGATTTCGAGGCGCTGAGCGCCACGAAGCTCTGGGAAGGCTTTCGCGCCGACGGGCGCATCGTGGGCACGGAGAAGCTCGAGGGCGGGGCGGGGCTGCCCGAGGGCCTGGTCAAGGAGAGCGCAGCAGTGCTCAAGCACGAGCGCATCCCCTTCGTGTCCTACCCGTACGAATGGACGTTCTCGATGCTCAAGGACGCCGCGCTGCTGCAGCTGGACCTCATGCTTGCGGCGCTCGAGGAGGACATGGTCCTTAAGGACTCCTCGCCCTACAACGTCCAGTTCAAGGGTTCCAAGGCGGTGTTCGTGGACGTCGGCTCGTTCGAGCGCTACCGCGAGGGCGAGCCGTGGATCGGCTACCGCCAGTTCTGCATGCTCTACCTCTACCCGCTGCTGTTGCAGTCGGCCAAGGACGTCCCGTTCCACACCTTCCTGCGCGGCGCGATCGACGGCATCCCGCCGGCGCAGATGCGCGGGATGGTCTCGGCCGGAGACCGCTTCCGCAAGGGCATGTTCCTCAATGTGTTCGTTCACGCGCGCATGGAGCGAAAGCACGCCGACCGTGGTGGCGAGGTGAAGGCCGAAATCAAGCGCGCCGGCTTCAAGAAGGAGCTGATCCAGGCCAACGTGCGCAAGATGCGCAAGCTGGTGTCCAAGCTGGATTGGAGCCCGCCGCAGGGCGTGTGGGTGGCCTACGGCGAGCGCAACAGCTACTCCGACGACGATGCCAAGCGCAAGGACGAGTTCGTCCGCGAGGTGGCCACCTCGCAGCAGTGGGACCTCACCTGGGACATCGGCGCGAACAACGGGCGCTACTCGCGCATCGCCGCCGAGGGCTCGCGCCACGTGCTGGCGGTCGACGCCGACCAGGGGCCGATGGAACTGCTCTACCGCTCGCTGCGCGACGAGGGCGACGAGCAGATCCTAGCTCTGACCATGAACCTCGCCGACCCGTCGCCGGGGCTCGGCTGGCGCGGCGCCGAGCGAAAGGCCTTGCCCGATCGTGGCAAGCCGGACCTCGTGCTCGCCCTCGCACTGATCCACCACGTGGCGATCGCGGCCAACGTGCCGGTGCGAGAGTTCGTGGACTGGCTCTCGTCGCTTGGCACCTCTCTCGTGATCGAGTTCCCCACGCGTGAGGACTCGATGGTCAAGAAGCTGCTCGCGCCCAAGCGCGACGGCCTGCACCCCGATTACGAGCGCGAGAACTTCGAGTCCGTGCTGGCCGAGCTCTTCGACGTGGAGCGCCGCGAACGCTCGTCGTCGGGCACGCGCCTGCTGTACTTCGCCCGCCCCAAGGGCGCCGGCGCCCCGATCGATCTCGGGGCCCCCGAAGCCTGATGGCCGGCGAGGCCGCCGCGCCCACCGAGGCGCAGGCCGCCTCCACAGAGGAGGAGACCGTGCCCCGCCGCGGGTGGAAGGGCAACCTGCTGGCCTTCGGCCACCTGGCGGTGCTGTCGACCTTCGCGCTGGCCCAGCCGCTGTTCGACCTGCTCTCCGACAACCCGGAGTTCTTCGCCGCCCGCGGCTCCACGGCGGGCGAAGTCATGCTGTTCGCGCTGCTGCTGGTGCTGGTGCCCCCGGTGGTGCTCCTGCTCGTGGAGGTGCTGGTAGGGCTAGTCTCTGAGAAGGCGCGCGCCGTGGTCCACCTGGTGCTCATGGGCCTGCTCGCCGCACTGGTCTTCGCGCAGGCGCTGAAGGGCCCGATCGGCTCGCCGGACGCACTGCTGATCGGGGTTGCGGTCGCGCTGGGCGTCGGGGCCGCGGTGCTCTACGCGCGCGCGGAGCCGGTGCGCTCCTTTCTTAGCGTGCTCACGCCCGCCCCGCTGATCTTTCTGATCCTGTTCCTGTTCATTTCGCCGGTGTCCAAGATCACACTGGCCGGCGAGGCCGCCGCCAAGTCGATCGGCAGCGTCGCGCGGGTACCCGTGGTGATGATCGTGTTCGACGAGTTCCCGACCACGTCCCTGATGGATTCCGGCAACCGGGTGGACGCCCAGCGCTACCCGGGCTTCGCGGCGCTCGGAAAGGACGCCACGTGGTTCCGCGGCGCGCACTCGATCTATGACTCCACCAGCAAGGCAGTGCCGGCGGTCATGGACGGCAACTACCCCGAGAAGGGCACCCTGCCGACCGCCTCTGAGCATCCCAACAGCATCTTCGCGCTGCTGGGCAAGAGCCACCGCATGAACGTCTCGGAGGAGGCCACCAGCGTGTGCCCTCGCGACCTCTGCGAGGACGCGCGCCTGGACGAGCCGCTGGTGGACCGGCTGGGGTCGATCACCGGCGATCTGGGCCTGGTCTACGCCCACGTGGTCTCCCCGCCCGGCCTCGAGCGCGACCTACCCTCGGTGTCCGACACCTGGGGCGACTTCGGCGGAGAGGGCGGCGGAAGCGGCAGCGCCACCGGCTCGGCGTCCGATTCCGGCTCCCAGAGCCAGCCCAACACCCGCGCCAACCTCAACTCCAATCGCAACAAGCGCTTCGAGGCCTGGATCGACGCGATCGCGCCCGGCGCCCGCCCGGCCCTGAACTTCAAGCACGCGCTGCTGCCCCACGTGCCGTGGCAGTACCTGCCCAGCGGCAAGCAGTACCGCCGCACGGCCAGCGACCCCGTGCCCCAGATCTCGCGCCAGTCCTATAAGGACGAGGGCCAGATGCGCCAGCTCCAGCTACGCCACTTGCTGCAGGTGGGCTTCGCCGATCTCGAGGTGGCGCGGGTGCTGAAGCACCTCAAGGAGACCGGCCAATACGACCGCTCGCTGATCGTCGTCACCGCCGACCACGGCACTTCGTTTGACGTGGGGCGCTTCGATCGCCGTCGGGTCGACCGGCAGAACATCGACGAGATCTCGCCGGTGCCGCTGTTCGTCAAGCGCCCCGGCCAGAGCCAGGGCCGGGTGGACGACTCGGTGGTCGAGACCACCGACGTGGTGCCCACGATCGCCGACGTCCTCGGCAGCCGCCTGCCCGAGAAGGTGGACGGCAAGTCGGCCTTCAGCGCGGAGGTCAAGGCGCGCGACGAGGTGAAGATGCTCAAGCGCGACCTATCCGGCTACGTGCGGGTGAGCAAGGAGACCCTCGAGCGCGATCGCGGCGCCGAGGTGCGGGAAAAGCTGCGCAACTACGGCTCGGGCGCCGATCCACCCGAGCGCATGTTCGGCGTGGGCCCCAACTCCGAGCTGGTGGGGCGCGCCGTCTCGAAGCTGAGCGCCTCCGGGGAGTCCGACGCCCGGGTCGATCTGGTTGCAGCCGGCGAGTACGCCAACGTGAACCTGGGCACGCCGTTCGTGCCCACGTGGGTGGTTGGCAACGTGTCGGGTGGTGATGGCGCCGCCGCCAAGGACGTGGCCGTGGCTGTGAACGGCCGGGTGCTCGCTGTGGGCAACACCTTCCGGCTCGCGACCGGTGGCGACGAGCTGATTGCCTTGATGGTGCCCGAGAGCGCCATGCGCGCGGGCCGCAACGACGTCGAGGTCTTCGAGGTCTCAGGCGCGTCGGAGCTGCGCAGCATGGGCGGCAGCTAGGAACGCGGTGGCCGGGGCGCCCGGCGCCGCAAGCACACCCATCACCACAACGACGGCGCAGTAGGGGACCGAGCAACGAGCGGGGCTGGAGCCTCTCTATTGCGCGTCCTGTAGGCACTTCTCCAGGGACTCGAGGTCCTCGTCGCTTCCCTGGTTTACGAACACCAGCGCTGTGCCCACCTGCTCGGCCTCCTGGGCCGCACCCTTGAACTGCTGGCTCTCGGCCTCTCCGGTGGACAGGAAGAACTCCACGCGCGGGCCGCCGGGCGGGGTTCCCACCTGAATCGACTTCTCGCCGGAGATCTGAGCCTCGAGCCCTTCCTCTCCAGTGATGCACTGCAGCGCGACGGCGCGCTTGTCGTTGGGGTCGGGGCCGTCGTCCCCTGGCTTGGTCGGGTCGTTCGACGCGCCGCAGCCGGCGGCGGCCAGGGCGAGCGCGCAGCAGGCGGCGCGCATGGCGTTGCGTAACTCCATGGCGGGGCCAGAGTAGTGATTCAGGCTGCTAGGTTTCCGAAATCCGCGCGGCGTCGCGCCGTCGCCCGGAGCAGCACCCTCCCGCCCCAGGCCCCGCAGCTCCCAGAGCATTCGTGCGAGAGCCGCCCGGGCAGAAGTTATTCTCAGCGCGCCGACTGATCATGAACCGACGCTTCGCCGTACTCCAGGCAGTCTTCTCGCTGATCGCCCTCGCTGCGGTGGTCTGGTGGGCGTCCCATCAGGACGCCCCGCAGCTTCCCCAGACCACCGAGGCCGTGAGCTGGATGCTCGCGGCCGGCGCCTTCTACGCGCTGGCCACACTGGTGCGCGCCGAGCGGTGGCACCGGATCCTGCACCAGACCGGCGTGCAGGCCGGTCGGAGCGACTGCTACGCGCTCACCACGGTGGGGTACATGGGCAACAACGTCCTGCCCGCGCGGGCGGGCGAGGCCCTGCGCGTGGTGCTCCTGGACGCACGTACGGGCGCCGGCAAGCGCACGCTGCTCGGCACCATCGTGGCCGAGCGCATCCTCGACGTGATCGTGCTGAGCCTGATCCTGGTCATAGCGGCCTACGGCGTGCTCGACAGAGACGTGCTGCCCACCGACAGCCCCCTACTGATCGCCGGCATCGGGTTCGCCCTGCTCGCCCTGGCGCTGGGCGTGTTCAGCTCGCTGCGCCGGCGGGGCGCGCTGGAGCGCCTGCGCGACTTCGCCCGTCCGCTGGCCGGCGCCTCGCGAGCGCTGGCCGGACGCGAGGGCCTGCCCCTGTTGGCGGCCACCGGGGTGCTGTGGCTGATCGAGGGCGCCGTGTATCTGTCCGTGGCCCATGCGGTGGAGCTGGACATCAGCACCACCGGCGCGATGTACCTGGTCGCGCTCACCAACTTCGTGGCCGCCATCCCGGCCGCGCCGGGATCCATCGGGACGTTCGACGCCGCTGTGGCCTTCGGTGCCAGGGCGCTCGGAGGCGCCGGCTCGGCGGTCACCTCCTACCTACTGCTCCTGCGCTTCGTTCTCTACGTCCCGATCACCATCGTCGGCCTGCTGATCTTGGTCCTGCGCTACGGCGGCTGGGCGAGGCTGCGCGAGGCCACTCGCCTCCAGGCGAGCCGCGCGTAGCCCTGAGATGAGGGTGTCGGCTCCACAGGCGCTCGCGCTGAGACTGCGCGGAAACGCCCGCCAGCCTGCCGCAAGGCGCGACGAGCCGGCCCCCAGCGCCACCGAGCAGGCCGGTAGGCGGGGGGCCAGACGGCTGTGGCCGGCGATGGTGGCCTGCCTCGTCCTCTCGGCGCTCACTCTGCTGCTGCCCGCCACGCCCACCTACGACCCGTGGGCCTGGATCCTGTGGGGACGGGAGATCATCCAGCTCGATCTCGTGACCGAGGGCGGGCCGTCCTGGAAGCCATTGCCGGTGCTCTTCACGATCCCGTTCGCGCTGTTCGGCGACGACGTGGCCCCACTGCTGTGGCTCTGGATCGCGAGGGCCGGGGGGCTGCTATCGCTGGTCATGGCCTACCGCCTCGGCCGCCGCCTCTCCGGCGGGGGCGTCCACGGCGCCATTGCCGGGTTCATGGGCGCCGCGTTCCTGGCCACCACCTACAACTACGCGCGCGATGCCGCGCTGGGCAACTCCGAGCCCCTGCTGGCCGCGCTCGCGCTGTGGGCCTTCGAGCGGCACCTGGACGGCCGCCGCGACCACGCGCTCTACCTCGGCTTTGCCGCCGCGCTCCTGCGTCCCGAGGTCTGGCCGTTCCTCGGCCTCTATGGGCTATGGCTGTTGTTCAGGGAGCCCGAGCTGCGCCTTCGCGTGGCTGCCGTCGGTGTGCTGATCCCGTTGCTCTGGTTCGGGCCGGAGCTCTGGGGATCGGGCGACGCCCTTCGCGCGTCCACGCGTGCCAACGACCCCAATCCGCAAAGCGCGGCTTTCGCTGAGAACCCCGGTCTGGAGGTGGCCTACCGCTTCCACACACGCACCATCTGGCCGATCGAGGCCAGCGCGCTGCTCGCGCTCGTGGTGGCCGGCCTGGCCTATAACCGCCGGCGCGCCCAGGGCGAGGTCCTGTTCCTGTTCGCCGCGGGAGTGGCGTGGCTGGTGCTCGTGGCCGTGATGACCCAGTTCGGCTACGCCGGCAACCAGCGCTATCTGATCGTGACCACCGCCTCGCTCTGCGCGATTGGCGGAGTGGGTGTGGGGCGAATCTTCGAGGGCCTGCGGGCCGTCGCCACGCGCCTCGTCGGCGATCGTCCCAAGCTGGGCCTCGCCGCGGCCTCGGCGGCCTTCCTGTTGGGCTCGCTGGCCCTGATACCCGCGATCCGCGACAAGGTGGACAACACCGAGCGGGTGGTTGACAAGCTGGGCTACGAGGCCAGCCTGTGGGAGGACCTGCCCCCCGCGATCGAGCGTGCGGGCGGCCACGATCGGCTGCTGCGCTGCGGTCGCATGTACACGGGCCCCTTCCAGACCCAGATGGTGGCCTACGTCATGGGCGTGCATGGTCTGGACGTGGCGGACGCCAATCTCGGGACGCGCGCGCCCGGAGTGGCCTTCCGCACCAACACCATCCCGAGCGCCGCGCTGACCCCGGTCAAGGACCCCCGCTTCCGCCAGGTCGTGGCCAGCGGGCGGTGGCGCATAGCCACCGCTCCGCCGGCCGGTGCCGGCGCCCGCGACTGCCCGGCGGGAGGGCCGGGCGCGCCGCGCGCCAGGGGCCCGCGCCTGACTCCCGATCTCGCGTCCGTGCGCTGACTATCTTTCTCCGATGGCTTCGGTCGCCTCCCGGGCTCGCGCCCTCCCTCGCATCCACTCGATCCGCACAGGTCTTGCGGGCATCGTGCTGTTCGTGGGCGGCCTGGTGCTCCTCTCGCTGGTGCTGCGCACGCGGGCACTGGGAGCATCGCTGTGGATGGACGAGGGCCTGTCGATCGGTATCGCCTCGCAGCCATTCTTCGACATCCCCGGCGTGCTGCGCCAGGACGGATCGCCGCCGCTGTACTACCTCATGCTCTCGGTCTGGATGGACGTCGTGGGCAACGGCCCGGCCGACACCCAGGGCCTCTCGGTGGCGATCTCGCTGCTGGCCATCCCGCTCGGCCTGTGGGCAGGCTGGACGCTGTTCGGTCGTCGCGCCGGCCTGATCTGCGCGGCACTGGCGGCCTTCAATCCCTTCCTCACCTACTACGCGCAGGAGACGCGCATGTACTCGCTGCTGGCGGTGCTCAGCCTGGCGGTGAGCGCCCTCTTCCTGCACGTGTTCGTGTACGGCCGGCGCAGGTACCTGCCCGTGTTCTCGGTGGCCATCGCGCTGATCCTCTACACCCACAGCTGGGGGATCTTCCTGACCGTCGGGACCCTGCTCGCGCTGATACCGATGCTGCGCGCCGCCGAGGACCGCCGGGCCATGCTCAAGGACGCCGCCATCGGTTACGGCCTGGCCTTCCTGCTCTACCTGCCGTGGATCCCGACGCTGCTCTACCAGACCGCCAACACGGGGGCGCCCTGGCTCGACCCTCCGCGCTTCGGTGTGGTGGTGCAGATCGCCAAGGGCTTACTCGGGGGCGGCACCGTGACAGTCGCACTGTTGCTGGCCGCCGGCTCGGGCATCGCGGCGGCGATCGCGACCCGGGGGCGCGAGGGCGACCGCGACCGCGACCGCGCCGCCCTGATCGCCGTGATCACGATCGGCGGGGGCACGCTGGCATTCGCCTGGTTGTTCTCCCAGTTCTCGCCGGCCTGGACCACCCGCTACCTCGGCGTTGCGCTCGGCCCGATCTTCTTGCTGGCCGCGTTCGGGCTCGCGCGCTCGGGCAACCTCGGCCTGGTGGCGCTGGTGATCACCCTCGGCATCTGGGCCATCCCGCACACCGGCGGCCTGAAGAACAAGTCCAACGCCTCCGACCTCGGCGCGGCCGTGGAATCAGAGCTCAAGCCGGGGGACCTCGTCATCACCCTCCAGCCGGAGCAGGCGCCGCTCATGGACTACACCCTGCCGGCGGGCCTGGCCGAGGCCACCCAGTTGGGCGAGGTCAAGACCCAGGGCGTGATGGACTGGCGCAACGCCCAGGACAAGCTCGAGCAGGCCACGCCCGCCAAGAATCTCACGCCCCTCCTTGATAGGCTGCCGCGCTCGCGACGCGTGCTCTTGGTGCATCCGGTCACCAGCACTCTGGGCGACTGGGACGCGCCGTGGACCTCCCTCGTGAGGCGTCGGGCAGCCCAGTGGGGGCAGGCCATGGAACTGGACCGGCGCTTCCGGGCCGACGGCCCGGTACCGGCGTTCTACCGTCGCGCCACCCGTATCGGCGTGCGTGGCGTGCTCTACACCAAGATCAACGACTAATGGCCATCATCGGAGCTGACCGCGAATGAGCGATACCAACGAGACCGATCGTGCGCCGGCCGAGCCGACTGCTTCGCAGGGGGCCCCCGACGTCGAGCCCGCCACCGCAGGCGTGCGCGAGCAGCCCACCCTCATCCTGGGGGCCGGCCCAGCGGGCCTGACCGCCGGGTACCTGCTGGCCAAGCAGGGCCTGCCGGTGATCATCTTCGAGGCCGAGGACCAGGTCGGTGGCATCGCAAAGACCGAGGTGCGTGACGGCCCCGGAGGCGAGTACCGCTTCGACCTCGGTGGCCACCGCTTCTTCACCAAGGTCAAGGAGGTCGACAACCTCTGGCATGAGATCATGCGCGAGGAGTTCCTCAAGCGCCCGCGCATGTCGCGCATCTACTGGAACAAGAAGTTCCTGGACTATCCGCTGCGCGGCCCGGATGTCATCAAGAAGCTCGGCCCGGTGGAGCTCACTCGGGCCACGCTCTCCTACTTCTGGGCCCAGCTCAAGCCAAAGGGCCGCGAGGACACCTTCGAGCAGTGGGTGTCCAACCGCTTCGGCAAGCGCCTGTTCGACCTGTTCTTCCGCTCCTACACCGAGAAGGTGTGGGGCGTGCCCACGTCCGAGATTCGTGCCGAGTGGGCAGCGCAGCGCATCAAGGGCCTCTCGTTCTTCAGCGCAGCCAAGGCCGCCTTCTTCGGAAACAAGGGCGACATCAAGACGCTCATCGGCGAGTTCCACTACCCGCGCTACGGCCCGGGACAGATGTGGGAGACGATGACCGACGACATCCAGCAGCTCGGCGGGCAGATCCTGATGGAGACGCCGGTGGAGAAGCTGCTGATCTCAGACGGCCGCGTTAACGGCGTCGTGGCCGGGGGCAAGACGTACGAGTCCAACTACGTGATCTCCTCGCTGCCGTTGCGCAACGTGGTGGGAATGGCCGAGCCGCACCCCAAGCCCGAGGTCGTATCGGCAGCGAAGGGCATCCGCTACCGCGACTTTCTCACGGTGTCGCTGGTGCTCGACGGGGAGGACCTCTTCCCCGACAACTGGATCTACATCCACGAGCCCGACGTGGAGGTCGGCCGGATCCAGAACTTCCGGTCGTGGAGCCCGTGGATGGTCCCGGACCCGACCAAGGCCTGTGTCGGGCTGGAGTACTTCTGCTTCGCCGGAGACGAGCTCTGGAACATGGACGACGACAAGCTCGTGGAGCTGGCCATGAAGGAGCTGGAGCAACTCGGCCTGGCCAGGCGCGACGCGCTGGAGTTCGGCTTCGCCACCCGCGTGCCCAAGGCGTACCCGATGTACGACATGGACTACGCGGAGCGCATCGACGCGATCCGCGGCTGGCTCGACGGCATCGAGAACCTTCAGCAGGTCGGCCGCAACGGGCTGCACCGCTACAACAACTCAGACCACTCCATGCTCACCGCCATGCGCGCGGTGGACAACCTCGTCAAGGGCACCGAGCACGACATCTGGGCCGTGAACGCCGAGTCGGTCTACCACGAGACCGAGGAGCAGGACTCACAGCAGCCCTACATCGAGGCGCCCGAAACCGAAGCACAGAAGGCTCCGCTGCACCACTGACCGCTGCATCACTGACGGCTGCGCCGCATCGCCTGGCGGCGTCATCGGTCGGCTCGCCTGCAGAGCAGGCTTCGCTCCCTCCCTGTGCCCCGAACGGGGTATTCCTGGCCAGGCGGGCGGCTCGCTCGTCAGTGGTGCAGCGGGACCCGCTCTGACTAAGACGGCGGACCTCAGCTTCCTCCGCCACCTCCGCCACCATCACCGCCGCCACCGTCACCACCGGTGAAGTCGCCGAGGGTGTCCATGTGCGCGTTCCGGCGCGGATCGCCTCCGCCGTCCGAGGACCAGAAGTGCTGTCCGAGGCCCGCTCGTGGGTGCTCCTTGACCCAGTAGGCGCCGAGCAGGGCCAAGCCGCCGATCCCAAGTGCCGCCCCGAGGGCCGGCATGCTGCCGGCCACCGCGACGCCCAGGACGAACAACACCAACCCGGCCAGCCATAGAGCGAGTCCCATTCCGCCGGGATTGTCTCGCTCCCCGGCTCTTGGCGCAAACGCTGAGTGCGCACTGTCACACAGTGAAGCCAGGTCAGTGGGCATACGCTTACCACCCAACGACGGGGAGAGGTTGGCCAGGACCACAGATCTTCCGCCGGGGCCGCGGTACCCGGCAGCGATCCAGGGAATGGGATTCTGGAGCCGCCCGCTCGGCTTCCTGGAACGCTGCCGCGCCCGGTACGGCAAGCGCTTCACGCTGCGCCTGCCGCTCGCGCCGACGTTCGTGGTGCTCTCCGATCCCGCGGAGTTCAAGCAGGTCTTCACCGCCCCCGCCGAGGTGCTTCATCCCGGCCAGGGAGCGAAGATCCTCGAACCCCTCATCGGTAGCCACTCCGTGATCCTGCTCGACGAGGCGGCCCACATGGAGCAGCGAAAGCTCATGCTGCCCGCGTTTCACGGTGAGCGGATGGAGGCGCTCACGGCGCTGATGACCGAGGTCGCCGAGCGCGAGGTGGCGAGTTGGCCGCGCGGAGAGCCGATCCAGCTCCATCCGCGCATGCAGGCGCTCACCCTCGAGATCATCCTCCGCGCCGTGTTCGGTCTCGAGGCCGGCCCTCGGCTGGATGCCCTGCGCGAGCGCCTGGCCGCGATGCTCGCCTTCGGCGACCGGCCGATCAGCATGCTGCCGCCGAAGCCTGGCGGCCTCGCGGCCAGAGTCCTCGAGCGGGTGGGTCCCTTCGCGAGCTTCGCGGCCGTGCAGGCCGACACGGACAGGCTGCTGTTCGAGCTGATCGAAGAGCGTCGGCGGGAGCAGGCGGGCGGCGATGACATCCTCGCGATGCTGCTCGACGCCCGGCACGAGGATGGCTCGCCCATGACCGACCAGGAGTTGAGGGATGAGCTGATAACGCTCCTGATCGCCGGGCACGAGACCACCGCGTCGACCCTCGCCTGGGCCTTCGAGCGGATTCCGCGTCACCCCGATGTCCTGAGCACGCTCACTGCTGAGATCGACGCCGGCGGGGCCGACGCCTACCTGACGGCCACGATCCAGGAGACCCTGCGGCGCAGGCCAGTCCTGCCGAACCCGGCGCCCCGTCTGGTGATGCAACCGTTCGAGGTCGGAGGCTGGACCTACCCGGAGGGGGTCTGCCTCGTGACGAGCGGCTACCTGATGCACCATGACCCAGCCGTCTATTCCGACCCCTACGCCTTCCGCCCCGAACGCTTCCTGGAGGAGGCTCCGGGCACCTACACCTGGATCCCGTTCGGTGGGGGGCGCCGCCGGTGCATCGGCGCGAGCTTCGCGATGCTCGAGGCCAAGGTCGTGCTGCGCACGTTGCTCTCCTCGTGCGAGGTCCGCACGACCCGTGGGGGAGCCGAGGTGGCGCGGCGACGGAACATCACGATCAGGCCGGCGCAGGGTGCCACCGCGGTCCTCCGAGAGCGGCGACGGGCGGAGGTGGCGGCGGCGTGAAAGGCGTCGGCGTTTCGCCGAGGCTCTGCCGGCTGCATCATGCGCGCCCGAGCGAGGGAGCCGACCCGTCGGAGGCCGATCTGGTGCGGAAGGTGCGGGCCCGGCTCACGCGAATGGGATGGATCGCCGGCGTGGCGGGAGCGGTCGTGGCGTTCAACTCGGTCGGCTTCCTCATCCCGATCTTCATCGACCCGGGTGAACGCACCGAGCTCGCGCTCCTGAACGCGCCGCTGCTCGTGCTCTACGGCCTCGTAGCCGGACTTGCCAGCATGCGCTACTGGCAACGGCATTTCGACGCCCGAACGCGGTGGCTGGTGGAGGGGCGCGAGCCTGATGAGGACGAGCACCGTCTTACGCTCAGGATGGCCGGCGACGCCGCCCGGATCACGGGTGTGACGTGGGGCCTGGCGGGGGCGCTGTTCTTCGTCCTGGACACCGCCGCCCACTCCTGGGCGTTCGGGGCGGTGGTGCTCGCGACGGTCTGGCTGGGCGGCGAGACAGCAAGCGCACTGGACTACCTGTTGTCCGAACGGATCCTGCGCCCGATTACCGCCCGCGCACTCGCCGCGCGACTGCCAGACGGCCCGGTCGCCCCTGGGGTGCGCCGCCGCCTGGCCATGGCGTGGAGCCTGGGCACCGGCGTGCCGCTGTTCGGCGTGCTCGTGGTCGCCGTCGCCGGCGTCGCCAAGCCCGATGTCGACACCGAATACGTGGCGGCTGCGGTGCTTTTCCTGGGGGTCGTTGCCCTGGCGGTCGGACTCCTGGCAACGCTGGTCGCCGCCAAGGCGATCGCCGAGCCGATCACCTCCGTGCAGCACGGGCTCGAGCACATGGAGCACGGCGATCTGGACGTGCACGTGCCGGTGAGCGACGGCAGTGAGGTCGGGCTGCTGCAAGCGGGCTTCAACCGGATGGCCGACGGCCTGCGGGAGCGCGAGCAGATCCGCGACCTGTTCGGGCGCCAGGTAGGGGAGGACGTGGCGCGGGCGGCGCTGCGCGACGGGACGCGGCTGGGCGGAGAGGAGCGCGAGATAGGCGCGTTCTTCGTCGACCTGGTGGGCTCGACCTCGATGGCGATGCCCCCGACCGAGGTCGTGCGAGTGCTCAACCGCTTCTTCAGGGTGGTGGTCGAGGTGGTGGAGGCCGACTGCGGGATGGTGAACAAGTTCGAGGGCGACGCCGCCCTGTGCGTGTTCGGGGCGCCGGCTCCCCGCGACGACCCGGCCGGGGACGCGCTTGGCTCCGCCCGCCGGCTGGCCGACCGGCTCGCGCGCGAGGTGCCGGAGGTGGACTTCGGGATCGGGGTCTCCGCGGGCGTGGCCGTGGCCAGGCCGGCGGGGTGCGTGAGGACAACGCCACCAAGGCGTGGTACCGCGACTTCCGCCAGGCGGTCGGTGACGCCCGCGTGATCATCGCCTTCGAGCCGGACTCGATCGGCACGATCGAATGCCTGGCTCGCAGCCGGCAAGCGGCCCGCCGCCGGGTGCTCCGCTATGGCGTGGACCAGCTCTCGAAGCTTCCCAACGCCACGATCTACCTCGAGGGCACGGCGTCGGACTGGAAGAGTCCCCGCTATACGGCGCGGCTACTCAAGTTCATGGGCATCAAGAAGGTTCGCGGGTTCATGCTCAACGTGACCCACTTCGACTGGACCACGAACAACATCGCCTATGGGCGGAAGGTGTCCAGGCTGGTCGGCGGCAAGCCGTTCGTGGTGTCCACCTCCTACAACGGGCGCGGGCCGGTGCATTACAAGGCGCGCAACGGCAAGCGCATCAACGTCTTCTGCAACGTCCGGTACCGCGGCGCGGGGCCCAGCCCGACCACCCGCACCGGGTACGCCAAGGTCGACGCGTTCCTGTGGCTCAACCGCCCCGGTATCTCGGGTGCCGGCTCCTGCAACGGCGCCCCGCCCGACGGCGATTGGTGGCCCGAGCGCGGCCTGATGTACGCCAAGTACGCCACTCAGTGGCTGCGCCCGCCGAAGGGCACGCGCTTCGGCTTCAGGCGCCGTATCTCGCTCTGCCGCCTCGGGGCTCCGGGCGCCAACGGCAAGTACTTCACCTCGGCGCCCGAGCGCCGCTGTCGCTGAGACTGCTCGTTTGGCGCCGGTTTAGCCGCGGCATTGCCCGGGTTTCGCATCACTTCGGAGCGCTTGGCGCGCGCTCACTCGGTCGTTCGTCCAGGCATGACTCATCCGCGGGCGGGTGGGCGCCGAACGTAGGTGGATGCATCCAAAGGCTCGCTCTTCGCAACGATCGCCCTCTCCGTTGTCGCCCTCTGCCTGACCCTTCCCTGGGCGGCCACACGCTGCCCGAGTCGCGCTGTCGTTGATCGAGCTTTGCCGGGTGCGCCATTTACATTCATTGACAGTCACGCGGCGGCCGATACCGGCCTTCATGCGCCACGTGCCCGCCCTCGCCACCGCCCTCGTCCTGCTGCTCCTGGGCGCGCCCGCCGCACTGGCGTCGGGCGGCCAGGCTCCCGCTGCCGGCGACCCGAATCCGCTTCTGGGCCAGACCTGGTGGGACCAGAACACCAAGTACAACCTCACCTGGAACGCCGGCTACCGGACGCTGCTGCGCAAGGGACGGCGCGATGACGCCGGCGACCTCAAGTTGCTGGCCGAACAGCCGCAGTTCCGCTGGTGGGGCACCTACGAGGATCGGCCGGCCAAGCCGCTTCCGATCCAGGTCAACCTGCGCAACAGCTTCGAGACGATGGACAGGCAGTCGCCCGCACTCGTGCCGCTGATCGCAGCGTTCGGCCATAAGGGCGATGGCTGTAGCCCGAGCTACCTGGGAGGCGGCGCCGCAGAGGACGCCCGCTACCGGAGCTTCATACGCCGGTTCGCCGAGGGCATCGGCGACCGCGAGGTGGTCATCGCCTTCGAGCCCGACGCGATGGGCACCGTGGAGTGCCTGGCCCGCAGCCGGCGCGATGATCGCCTACGCGCGCTGCGCTACGGAGTGGACCAGCTGTCCAAGCTGCCCAACGCCACCGTCTACATCGACGCAGGCGCCTCGGACTGGCAGGGAGCGCCGACCATGGCCCGCAAGTTGCGCTCCGTGGGCGTGAGCAAGGTGCGGGGCTTCATGCTCAATGCGACCCACCAGGACACCACAGCGCACAACGTCAGCTACGGCCTCAGGCTTTCCCGCAGGCTGGGCGGCAAGCACTTCATCATCAACACCTCCCACAACGGCAACGGCCCGCTGTACATGCGCAAGGACGGTCTCGGGCGCGGCACCGTCTGGTGCAACCCGCCCAACGCGGCGGCCGGCACCCGGCCCACCACGGACACGGCGCACCCACTCGTGGACGCCTACCTCTGGGTCGAGCGTCCCGGCTTCTCAAACGGGGCCTGTAACGGTGGCCCCAAGCGGGTCGGCTCGTGGTGGATGAAGCGCGCGCTCCAGATGGTGCGCCGCGCGAAGTGGTACGACCTCGCCCTGCGGGGCGGCTGAGCCGCCTAGAGCCGTCTCGAAGCGCCGGCACGGCAGCCGTCGCGGCCGCATGACCCGCCGTTGGTAAGCTGACTCGTGAGTCAACGCGGACTCGCCAGGTGCCAACGATGGTCTCTCCCACGGCCACCGAGCGCGACGCATCCCACCTCGAGCGATCGATCGAGTTGGCCGCTTCGGCGCTCGGCCACACCTCTCCCAACCCGCTGGTTGGCGCGGTCGTGGTCAAGCACGGCCGCCGGATCGGGGAGGGCTTCCACGCACGGGCGGGCGATCCCCACGCCGAGCGCGTTGCCCTATCGCGCTGTGAGGAGGACCCGGCCGGAGCCACGCTCTACGTGTCGCTGGAGCCCTGCGCACACGAGGGGCGGACGCCGCCCTGCACCGCAGCCATCCTCGAGGCCGGCATCACCCGCGTGGTCGTGGCGTCGGACGATCCCACCCCCAAGGCGTCCGGCCGGGGCCTGGGCGTGCTGCGCGACGAGGGCGTGGATGTCAGCACGGTCGATGGCGACCTGGCGGAGCGGGCCCGCCTGCTCAACCAGCCCTTCCGCAAGCACGCCCGCACCGGCCGGCCGCTCGTGATCTTCAAGTCCGCGATGACGCTCGACGGCAAGGTGGCCACGCGCAGCGGCGACTCGCAGTGGATCTCTGGCGAGTCCAGCCGCGCCCGCGCGCACCGCTGGCGCGCCGAGTGCGACGCCGTGGCCGTGGGCATCCATACGGCCACCGCCGACGACCCGCTGCTCACCTCGCGCCTGCCGGGAGTCACCCGGCAGCCGGTACGCGTGGTGTTCGACTCCGAGGCCAGCCTGCCCCTCGACTCCCAGCTGGTCCGGGGCGCGCGCGAGGTGCCGGTGCTGCTGGTCTGCGCCCGGGCCGCCGGCCGTACCGCCGCAGATGCGCTGCGCAATGCCGGCGTAGAGGTGGTGGTGGCGCCCGGCGCAAACGAGGCCGCGCGGCTGACCCGGGCGCTGGACGAGCTCGGCTCACGCGAGGTGCAATCCCTGCTGCTGGAGGGGGGCCCGCACCTGGCCGGCATCTGCCTGGAGGCGGGCGAGATCGATGAGGCGCGCATGTTCGTGGCCCCGATCCTGGCCGGCGGCCGCGGGGCCAGAGCCGCGATAGAGGGGCAGGGAGTGGAGCGCATCTCGGAGGCCCTCTGCTCCATGCACACCGAAGTGGAGCGCATCGACGACGACGTGCTGATCACCGCGCGGCTGCGAGAGTGGTAGGCGGATGTTCACTGGCCTCGTGCAGCGGACCGGAACGGTTGCCTCGCTGGCCGAGGGCCGCCTCGTCGTGGACGTCCAGCCCCGCCTCGGGGTCACCAAGGGAGGCTCGGTGGCGGTGAACGGGGTCTGTTTGACGGCCACTGACGACGGTGGCGAGACCGGCTTCGACGCCGACGTGATGGCGGAGACCCTGCGCCGCACGGCGCTCGGCCGGCTGCAAGACGGCGACGGGGTCAACCTCGAGCTGCCGCTGCGCCTCGGCGATCCCGTGGGCGGCCATATCGTCCAGGGCCACGTGGACGGCGTGGGCACCGTGGAGTCGGTGGCCGAGGAGGGCTTTGCCCGGGTGGTGAGCATCGAGGCTGAGGCCGACCTGCTGCGCTACGTGGTCGAGAAGGGGTCGATCGCCGTGGACGGCGTGTCGCTCACGGTGGCGGCGATCGAGCAGACCTCGTTCTCGGTGTCGCTGATCCCGGAGACGCTCCATAACACAACGCTCGGCACCCTCGCCCCGGGACGCGCAGTGAACCTGGAGGTCGACGTGCTGGCCAAGTACGTGGAGAAGCTGCTCCCGTGAGCGGCCCCCCCTTCAGCACCGTCGAGGAGGCGCTCGAGGACGTCCGCGCGGGCAAGATGGTGGTGGTGTGCGACGCCGAGGATCGCGAGAACGAGGGCGACCTCACCCTGGCCGCGCAGTTCGCCACCCCGGAGGCCGTGAACTTCATGGCCAAGGAGGGCCGTGGGCTGATCTGCCTGGCGCTCACCCCGGAGAAGTGCGACGAGCTTGGCCTGGACCTGATGGCCGCCAAGAACGAGTCGCCGTTCCAGACGGCGTTCACCGTCTCCATCGAGGCGCGGGAGGGGATCAGCACCGGCATCTCGGCTCACGATCGCGCGCGGACCATTCAGGTGGCCATCGACCCCAACTCGCGCCCGCAGGACCTCGTCCAGCCGGGCCACATCTTCCCGCTCAAGGCCAAGGGCGGTGGAGTGCTGGAGCGCACCGGGCAGACCGAGGCGGCCATCGATCTGGCCAGGTTGGCCGGCCTCACACCCGCGGGCGTGATCTGCGAGGTGATGAACGACGACGGAACGATGGCCCGGGTGCCCGACCTGGCGCGCTACTGCGCCCAGCACGGCCTGAAGATGGTCACCGTGGCGGACCTGATCGCCTACCGCCGCCGCCACGACAAGCTGATCGAGCGTGTAGTGGAGACCAGCCTGCCCACGGCCTTCGGCGAATTCAACGTGGTGGGTTTTCGCACCGTGGTCGACGAGAAGCACCACGTGGCGATGGTCAAGGGCGACGTCGACGGCGAGGAGGACGTCCTGGTGCGCGTTCACTCGGAGTGCCTCACCGGCGACGTCTTCCACTCGCTGCGCTGCGACTGCGGCCAGCAGCTCGAGGACGCTCTGCTGCGCATCGAGGAGGAGGGCCGCGGCGTGCTGCTCTACCTCGCCCAGGAGGGGCGGGGCATAGGCCTGCTCAACAAGCTCAAGGCCTACAAGCTGCAGGAGGAGGGCCTGGACACCGTCGACGCCAACCTCGAGCTGGGAATGCCGGCCGACCTGCGCGACTACGGCATCGGAGCGCAGATCCTGGTCGACCTCGGCCTTACTTCGATCCGCCTGCTCACCAACAACCCGAGGAAGATCGTCGGGCTGGAGGGATACGGTCTGCGGGTCACCGACCAGGTGCCGATCGAGCATCCCGCGGGCGACCACAACCGCGATTACCTGCGCGCGAAGGCCCAGAAGCTGGGGCACTTGCTTCACCATCAGGGCTTGGCGCTCGACGAGGAGATGATCCGCGAGGAGCGCCGCGTGGACCGTGAGCGTGAAGGCGGCGCTACACCGGTCGAGCGCGACGAGGCCGAGTAGCCGGTGCCGGAGCCCGAGCACTACGCGATCGCGGTCGCGCGCTTCTACGAGGATCTCGCCGAGCGGCTGGTGGAGGGCGCTGTGAAGGTCTTCGAGCGCGCCGGCGCAGGGATCGAGATCCACGACGTGCCGGGCGCCTTCGAGCTGCCCACCGCCGCCAAGTACTGCGCGGAGTCGGGCCGGTACTCCGGTGTGGCGTGCCTGGGTGCGGTGATCCGGGGCGAGACCGATCACTACGACCACGTCTGCTCGCAGGCCGCCGGCGGCATCGCCCGAGTGGCGCTGGACACCGGGGTGCCGTGCTCGTTCGGCGTGCTCACCGTAGACGACATGGATCAGGCGCTGGCGCGTGCAGGCGGCGGGAAGCGCCACTCGGGCGAGGACGCCGCCGAGGCCGTCCTTGCGCTTGCCGGTCTGCGTGGGCGGCTGCGACCTTGAGCGCCATTCCCGTCAACCTCGTCTCGGACACCCAGACCCGGCCCACCGAGGGGATGCGCAAGGCCATCGCCGGCGCCGAGGTGGGCGACGAGCAGAAGCTCGACGACCCCACCACCACAGCGCTCCAGGAACGGGTGGCCGAGCTCTTGGGCCACGAGGCCGCGCTGTTCCTGCCCAGCGGCACGATGTGCAACCTCATCTCGTGCAAGCTGCACGTGGGCGCGACCGGTGAGGAGATCATCCTTGCCGCCAACTCCCACGTGGCCTCCTTCGAGGCCGGCGGGGCGGGCGCCATCACCCATGCCATGACGCGCCAGATCGACGCGCCGACAGGCATCTTCAGCGGCGCCGACGTGCAGGCAGCTCTCAGGCCGGCCGGCGACCGCTACTCGCCCGTTTCGGCCATGGTCTCGGTCGAGCAGACCACGAACATGGGCGGCGGCCGGGTATGGCCGCTGGCCGCCATCAGAGAGGTGCTGGAGGTGGCCCGCAGTCACGGCCTTCGCGCGCACCTGGACGGCGCCCGGCTGTTGAACGCAACGGCGGCCTCCGGCGATGAGCCGGCCGCGTATGCAGCGGGCTTCGACACCGCCTGGCTGGACTTCAGCAAGGGACTGGGGGCGCCCGTGGGCGCGGTGCTGGCCTCCTCGTCCGAGTTGATCGAGAGGGCGTGGCGCTTCAAGCAGATGCTCGGCGGTTCGATGCGGCAGTCGGGAATGCTCGCGGCCGCCTGCCTGCACGCGCTCGACTACCACGTGGACCGCCTGGCCGAGGACCACGCGAACGCCCGGGCGCTGGCCGAGGGGCTGGCCGAGCTTCCCGGGGTGCAGATCGACCCCGCCTCGGTGGAGACCAACATCGTGATCTTCGAGGTGTCGGACGCGCTGGCGCTCACCACAGCGCTCGCCGAGGAGGGCGTGCTGGTGGGACCGCTCAGCGCGCGACGCATGCGGGCAGTCACCCATCTGGATGTGGACGCCGCGGGCGTCGAGCGCGCGCTGCAGGCCTTCAGCCGCGCCCTTCGAGCCTGAGAGTGGATCGTGCGCAGCCGGCCGAGCCGGCTGCTTCGCCAAAAAAAGGGGCTTGCTAGGCTACCGCGCCGTGCCGAAGGTCTGCTACTCGTGCAAGAAGGGCCCCGCGTTCGGGAACAGCCGCAGCCACTCCATGGTTGCCACGCGCCGGCGCTTCAACCCGAACCTCCAGAAGGTCCGGATCGACGTGGGCGGATCGCCCACCCGCGAGTACGTCTGCACCCGCTGCCTCAAGGCGGGCAAGGTCACCAAGGCCGCCTGAGCCGCACCTGACGCACGGACCGGCTCGACGAGCGCTCCAGGCCGCTGCGGCGGCGGAGGACGCCGCCGGCCAGCTCACGGCTCACGCCGCGTACGTCGAGGCCCACGCAGACCAGCTGCGGGCGCTCGAGCGACTGGGTCCGCCGTCTGACGGGGTCGCGCTCCACACCCGCTGGATCGAGAACATGCGGGCCCGAATCGGTCTCGAAGGACGTCAGCTCCGCCTCGCCATGTCGATCCTGCTCCAACCCATTCGACGCCTGAGTAGCGCAACGATAAACAACAACGACGGAGGTTTCTCATGAGCAGGATCGTCGTATCGGAGTTCATCACGCTGGATGGTGTCATCGAGGACCCGGGCGGATCCGACGGATTCGACCGCGGCGGCTGGGCGTTTCAGTTCGAGCGCGGCCCCGAGGGGGACCAGTTCAAGCTCGACGAGGTGTTGGAGGCCGAAGCCCTCCTTCTGGGACGGGTGACCTATGAGGGGTTTGCCCGGGCCTGGCCGGACAGGACCGATGAAGTCGGCTTCGCCGACAAGATGAACAGCATGCCCAAGTACGTGGTCTCGGCGACGTTGGAAGAGGCCGAGTGGAGCGGCTCGACGCTGATCAAGGGCGATGTGGCGACAGAGGTCGCGAAGCTCAAGGAGCGGCGGGGTGACGACATCCTCGTCAACGGCAGCGGCCAGCTCGTCCAGACGCTGGTCGAGCACGACCTCGTCGACGAGTATCGGCTGATGGTCTTCCCGATCGTCCTGGGGAGCGGACAGCGCCTCTTCGGAGACACCAGCGATACGTCGTCGCTGAAGCTCGTGGAAACCAAGCCAGTGGGTGACTGCGTCATCCTCACCTACCAACCGGCAGGCAAGTGAGAACGCGCCACGACACGGGGCGACTGGGGTGACCGGTGCGCAACTTCGCCGAGGGGAGGTGTACAAAGCCCCTGTGCAGGACGAGAGCCTAATCCGGTTTCGGAGAGTTGTTGCTGCCTCGCTCTCCGAGCTGGAGGGCCGGCGTGCCGAGGTCAACGACCTGAACGTCTTCCCCGTCGCCGACGGCGACACCGGGGACAACATGGCGATGACCATGCGCGCAGTCCTGGAGGAGCTGGACAGTCTCAACGGTCGCCTGATCGACGAGATCGGGCGCGAGGAGTTGGTGGCCGCGGTGGCCCGCGCCGCTCTGCTGGGCGCGCGCGGCAACAGTGGCGTGATTCTGTCCCAGATCGTGCGCGGCGCTGCCGAGGAGCTGGCCTCGCGCCCGGGTGAGCTGGTCGATCCCGTACTCGTGGCAGCCGCTTTCGCCCGCGCCGCCGACGCCGCATACGAGTCGGTGCGCGACCCGGCCGAGGGAACGATGCTCAGCGCAGTGCGGGCCATGGCCCACCGCGTGACGCGCGACCTCGCGCACCTCGACACCCCCCGGCTGGGCCCGGACTCCTCGCCCGCCGAGCAGGACGAGCTGATCGCCGAGGTGCTGGAGCGCGCGCTCGATGCCGGCAACGAGGCCGTCGAGCGCGGGCCCGAGCAGCTGTCAGTGCTGAAGGAGGCGGGTGTGGTCGATGCCGGCGCCTACGGGCTGACGGTGATCGTGGCCGGCGTCGTGGCGGCGCTGCGCGGCGTGGACGGCACCGACCTCGCCCATCGGGCCGCGCCGGACATCCCCGGTGAGAGCCGGGACCGTCACGAGTCCTCCACCTTCCGCTACTGCACCAACTTCGCCGTCACGGGGGACAGCCTGGACACGGCCACGTTCTCGCCTCAGCTCGAGCAGCTGGGAGACAGCGTGCTGGTCGTTGGGGACGAGCGCACGCTGCGCGTTCACGTCCACACTGACGACCCTGAGGCCGCGGTCGCGCTGTTCTCGGGGGCGGGCGAGGCCTCGAGACTCGAGGTGGCCGACATGCGCGAGCAGGTGGCCGAGCGCTCGGCGCGGCTGTCCAAGGCCGTTCCGGGGCTGTGCAGCGTCGTGGCCGTGGCCAGTGGGGCGGGAATCGCCCAGCTCTACAGGGAGCTCGGGGTTTCGATCGTGGACGGCGGACCTACCATGAACCCCTCTACCCATGAGCTGCTGGCCGCCATCCACGCCGCCGGGAGCGAGGAGGTGGTGGTCCTGCCCAACAGCTCCAACGTGCTGATGGCCGCCGAGCGGGCTGCCGAGCTCTCGGACAGGCCGACCCACGTGGTGCCCACGCGCGCCCAGCAGGAGGGGCTTGCAGCGCTGCTTGCCTTCGACCCCTCGGCCTCCGCCGAGCACAATGCCGCCGCCGTGGGCGAGGCGGCGGCTGGACTGCGCGTCGGGGGGGTTGCGCCGTCAGCGCGGCGTGACCCCAGGGGTCGGTTCGATGTCGGCGATGCCCTCGGCTACCGTGCCGACGAACTGGTGGCCTGGGGCGATCCCGCGGCCACATTGCGCGCCACGCTGGCCGAAGTGGCGGGCGGAGCTGAGCTGCTCACATGCCTGGTGGGCGAGGGCGCGCCACTTGGCCGCGGGGCCATCGAGGCGGCGGTTCCAGATGGTGTGGAGCTGGACGTTCACGAGGGCGGCCAGCCCTCGTGGTGGTGGCTCCTGTGCGCTGAATAGCGCGGCGGGCACATGCATCACTGACCCCCTCGTGCTCAGAGTTGGGGCGGCCCGCCGAAGTCGGTCGTGTGGGCCTGGGGGTCGACGATCGGCCGCGCGCGGGAGCCGGCATAGACCGTGCGCTTGCGCTAGTGGACCTTCTCTCAACGTTGCACCCGTAATGGCGGTCCCAGATCACCGCCATGCGGCGTCCTCGGGCGCCCAGGTAGCGCTGCTACCTGGGCTTCCTGCGTCCTTGCCTGGCGGCGCCT
>Ga0136620_10000014_pt1 | contig 65404 bp, 70 predicted proteins | sample AntDrymUQ4162106_2_FD_104806 | JGI IMG/M metagenome (GOLD analysis project Ga0136620, IMG submission 104806) | Polar desert sand microbial communities from Dry Valleys, Antarctica - metaG UQ416 (21.06) | ecosystem: Environmental > Terrestrial > Soil > Desert | place: Antarctica: Dry Valley... | reverse complement strand
GCGAACATCGTGTGTGTGGCCGCCAGCGACCAGAACGACGGCCTGGCGGGCTTCTCCAACTTCGGCTCCACCTCGGTCGACCTCGCCGCCCCCGGCGTGCGCACCCTGAGCACCGTGCCCGGCGGGGGTTACTCGTTCCTCAGCGGCACCTCGATGGCGACCCCGCACACGGCGGGCGTCGCGGCCCTCATCTGGTCCCACGAGCCCGGAGCCAGCGTGGCAGGCGTGAAGTCGGCCCTGCTGGGCGGCACCGACTCCAAGAGCGCGTTCGCGGGAAAGACGGCTACGGGCGGCCGCCTGAACGCCGACCGCTCGCTCCAGCTCGCCGCGGCCTCTGCCGGGACACCCCTGCCTTTTGCGCCGCCGCCGGTGCCCTCGGCGGAGTCCTCCTCCCCGGATCCGCAGCGCGACGCCCCTCCGGAGGAGGCAACACCCGCGCCCCTACCCTCCTCCAGCCCGGCGCCGGCGGCGGCGCCTGCGCCGGCCGTCACCCTCGATCGCTCGGCTCCGGTGCTCTCGCTGGCGCTCGCCAGCCGGCGGAGGCTGCGGACCGTGCTGTCACGGGGCCTCGGCCTGCGGGCAGGCTGCTCGGAGAGGTGCGGGCTCAACCTTCGCATAGTCGTGGATGGGCGCACGGCCAGGCTGACGGGGCTCTCCAGCTCCCGGCGGCCGGTGGTGGTCGGCCGGACCACCGTGGTCGCCACCTCCCGTGCCAGGAGGATCGTGGTCAGGTTCGGCCGCAGGGCTCGCCTCCGCCTGCGGCGCCTCCGCGGCGTCCGCCTCACGGTCGGGGCCGTGGCCGGCGACGGGGCCGGAAACGTGCGGCGGCGCAGCCTGCGGATCCTCGTCCGCCGCTGACCAGACCCCACGGGCGCTCTCCCAGGGGGCTAGGTCTCTTCGTCCGGCACGGCCAGCAGGAGGAACCCGAGCGTCGCGCCCACCAGCATCACCGCCACCCCGGCGCCGGCCAGCCACCCGCTCGCCACGACCGCGACGGCCGCGCCGAGCCCGCCCGTCGCGATGGCCACTGCCGGCGGAACGCCAAGGGTGGCGCGCGCGGAACCCGCGCGCGGGACCGCGGGTGGCGCCTGCTCGTCCGGGTCGAAGCGACCGGTCACCACCAGCCGGAAGAGGAGGGCCAGCGAGGGCCCGAGCACCACCACCCCGATCACGCTGGCCACGGCGATCGCCACCAGCGTGGCGTCACCGGCCGCGGCCTCCTCGACCGTCAGCCCCGGTAGGAGCAACGGCTGCTGGGCAAGGCCCCAACCGGCCACGATCGCCGTCACCGCCACCGCGGCCGACCCCCGCGCCAGATCGAAGCGCCCGAAGTAGACCAGCGCGAGGGCGGTCACGCCGGCCGCCCCTGATACGAACCCCGCCACCAGCCCACCGCCACTCGAGAGCCCGTCGTAGAGGAGGCGGGCGTCCGCGCGCAGCACAAGCGGGCCCGCGAGCGCTACGGCGCCCACCACCACCCCGGCCCTGAGCGCGCGAGCGCGGAACAAGCTCACCATCTCGGGCAGACCGGCCCGGCGGGCATCCCCGGCCAGGTAGACGGCCGCCAGGTACGCCGCGCTCGCCACTGCCAGGACACCGGCCAACAGGGAGGTGGGGTTGAGCCAGCTGCCGAACTCGTCTCCGCTGGCATTGCCCACCGGGACGCGTCCGGAGGCGATCCCGCCCGCGGCGGCGCCGAGCGCGAACGGAGTTAGGATCGAAGAGAGCGCGAACACGACGCTAAGCACTCCCTCCTCGCGCGGGGAGGGCTCCCCCGCGCGAAGCGCGTAGCTCGTGCCGCGCAGGATGATCCCGATGGTGGCGATGAAGAGGGGGATCGTCAGCGTCGAGGCGATCGACGCGAACGCGGTCGGGTAGCCCGTGAAGCAGACCACGAGCACGAAGACGAGCCAGACGTGGTTTGCCTCCCACACGGGTGCGATCGAGTGGTGGACGTGCTCGCGCAGCTCGCGGCCGCGACTGCCGCGCGCCGCCAGCTCCCAGAGGCCGGCGCCGAAGTCCGCCCCGCCAAGCACCGCGTAGGCGGCCAGCCCGGCGAGAATCAGGACCGCCGGCAGTTCAGCCACGCGACACCTCGGGTGGCGCGGCCTGAGCCTCCTCGAGCGGCGCCCGCGCCAGCCGGCGAAGGATCCACGCCGTGGCCGCCATGAGCCCCACGTAGACCACCGTCAGCGTGGCGTAGCCGATCGGTATGCCTCCCGCGCCGGTCACGGCGTCCTCGGTGCGCATCACTCCGTAGACCACCCACGGCTGGCGCCCCACCTCGGTGGCCACCCATCCGGCGATCAGGGCCACGAGCGACAGCGGCCCGGCCGCCACCACCGCACGCCAGAACCACACCGACTCGGGGAGCCGCCGGCGGCGGATGCGCACGAACAAGAACCAGGCCGAGATGGCCGCGAGCAGCGTGCCGATGCCAACCATCGTCTGGAACGCGAACCGGGTAATGGCCACGGGCGGGCGATCGGCCTCGGGCACGGTCTCGAGACCCTTCACGGGCGCGTTGGGGTCGTGGAACGCCAGCAGGGAGAGGAGCTTCGGTATCTCCACGCCGCCCTTGACGCGCCCCTCGTCCTCGTCGTAGAGGCCGCCGATGTTGATCGAGGCGCCCTCCGTGGTCTCCTGCAGCCCCTCGAAGGCGGCGAGCTTCACGGGCTGGCGCTCGGCAACCTCGCGCGCTGCCCAGTCGCCGACCACCAGCTGGACCGGAGCGGCGAGGCACGCGGCGGTGAGCGCCACGGTCAGCGCCGTGCGCTCGTAGCGCCCTCGCCGCCCCTTCATCCAGCCCCAGGCGTAGGCCGCGGCGACCAGGAACCCGGTCACGATGTAGCCGGCCACGTACATGTGCACGAGCTCGTGCCAGAAGTAGTCGTTGCCGAACAGTGCGCGCCAGGGGTCCACGTCCACCGCCTTTCCGCCCTCCATGCGGAAACCGCTCGGGTTGTTCATCCAGGCGTTCACCGTTAGGACGGTCAGCGAACCGGTGATGCCCGCCACGACGACGGGGACGCCCGAGAGGAAGTGCATCCGGGGCGACAGGCGGTCCCAGCCGTACACATAGATCGCGATGAAGATCGCCTCCACGAAGAACGAGAACCCCTCGAGCGTGAACCCCAGGCCGAAGACCTCGCCGAAGGTGGCCATGAATCCCGGCCACAGCATCCCCAGCTCGAAGCTGAGGATCGTGCCGGTCACCACGCCGATCGCGAACAGCGCGAGCATCACCTTCGACCAGCGCTTGGCCAGCGTGCGATAGACCGGCTCCCCGGTGCGCAGGTGCAGCCACTCCACGAACATCACGAGCGCCGGGAAGGCGATCCCGAAGCACACGATCGGGATGTGCACACCCAGCGACATCGCCTGCATCTGCCGCGCCTCCAGCAGGTACTCCTGCTGGACGGGGGCGAGCGTCGCGGCGAGGAGGCCAAGGCCCATGGGCGAGTTCTACACCTCGCGGCGCCGAGCAGTCGCCGGCCTATCCGGTTCGGACGAGAGCGCTCGCCGCTTGGCGCTATGCGAGGGCAGCGCTAAGGCACGGGCGGGATGAGCAGTTCCTGGTCATCCCAGCCGGGCTCCACATCGTCCAGAGCCCGGGCTACGTTGGGGTACTCGGCCGGCAGGAGCACGGTGTCGCCCTTGATTTCCGGCTGGTCGATCGCGAGCCGCTCCGCGAGGCGGCTCACCACGTCCTCGACCTTCTCCCGATCTGCTTCGGGGTGGATCGTCCAGACCGCCGGCACCTCCATCGGTGCCATCCTAGCGCCACCCCCGTGCAGCCGGGGCCGCCGCCCTCACCGGTCGGGGCGGTCCGGATAGAGATCGTCGATGCTGGTGAGCGCCAAGTAGGGCGCACCCGCGGCCGCCTCGATCGCCGCCGCTCCGCCGTCAAGGCGATCGAGGACGCTCAGAATCCCGACGACCTCGAGTCCCTCCTCGCGCACGCGCTCGATCGCCTTGACGGTGGACCCGCCGGTGGTCACCACGTCCTCCACGATCAGGCAGCGCTCGGCCGGGTCCAGCGCCGGCCCCTCGACCCAGCGCTGCAGTCCGTGCTCCTTGCGCTCCTTGCGCACGAAGAAGGCCTTCACGTCAGCTCCCGCCGCCAGCGCGGCGCATGCCACGGGGTCCGCGCCCATCGTCAGCCCGCCCACCGCTGTGGCCTTCAGGCGAGCCGCCTCGCCGGCCACAAGCTCGCCGAGGGCAAGAAAACCCGGGGGGCGCAGGATGGCCCGCTTGGCGTCCACGTAGTACTCGGCCTCACGGCCGCTGGACAGCGTGACCCGGCCGACCACCAGCGCGTGCTCGCGCAGCTCGGCCACCAGGCGCTTGTGGGCTTGGCTCACAGCGGCAAGCTCCTCATTGACAATAGGGGTGCGGCAGTCAGGTTTTTCACGGCGCCTGCCGATGGTATGGCCATGGCCCCGGTCGTCCGGATATGCGCCGTAGTCGCGGCACTGCTCGTGGTCGCCGGTTTCACCATGTTCGCGATCGACCAGTTCTACGAGGGCTCGCAAAACCAGGTGTACAAGGTGAGAGGCGACGCGATGCGCGCGCAAGCTTCGAGCGAAATCGACCAGCCCTCGCCGGCGACGGAGTCGGAGCGAATTCGCGAGCGTGTCCACACGCCGGCCCGCGAGCTCGTCGACGACGCCAACGACTTGCTGCTGGCACCCTTCGCCGGCATCATCGAGTCCAAGGATCCCTGGGGGCCGCGAATGGTCTCCGGCGCCCTGGCACTCCTGCTCTTCGGCCTCGGCGGCATGATCGTGGCCAACGCGTTGCCCCGCCACCGCCGCGAGGTCAAGGACTGGCGCCAGGCCACCAGCTGAGCAGGCTCAGCGGTAGACGAAGATCGTCTGGCCGATCGAGATCTGAGCGTCGATCGCGTGGGCGTCGGGGATCGGCACGCGCAGGCAGCCGTGGCTGGCGGGATAGGCCGGCACGGAGACATACCCGTGTATGGCGTAGCCGCCGATGAAGTAGTTGGACTGCACCATGCCGTGGGAGTTGGTGCCTGGCTGCTTGCGATAGAAGCTGAACTTGCCGAACACCGTGGGCGTGGAGGACTTGCCGGACGAGGAGTGGTAGACGTTGAGCGGGCGGCCGTTGCGACCCATCAGCGCAAGCACCTGGCGTGACCAGTCGAACTCCACGTGGCGCCCGGCGCGGGGGTACTTCGCCTTGAAGGCGCCCTTGGCGCGGAAGAGCTTTCCGTAGACCGCGGGACCGGCGTACCCGGTGCGCGACATGTTGTTGGTCTTGCGATACACGAGCACGGCACGCGAGGTGGCCGAGCCATAGGAGCCCGACACCGGCACCGCGAACCCCAGTCGGCGCAAGCGGCGTTGCAGCAGCAGCACGTGCGTGCCCCTCGCGCCCTCGCCTGCCCGGAACGTCACGGCCTTGAGCCGCTCCCACTTCGAGCGGAACGCCTTCTGCGCGGCGGAGCCGCGGTGGCGGACGCGCAGGCTGACCCGTCCGCGGCCGCCCACCTTGATGCGAAAGATCGCCGCTCCACCGCGACGAGCGCGCCGGATCGGCGCTTTGCGCCGCGCGACCACGCGGCCTCGACGGGAGATCTCCAGCAGCGCCACCTGGCCTGCGACGAACGGCTTGACGCGGCCCACCACCTTCAGCTTCTGGCCTCGGGCCACGTAACGGACCCTGCGGGTTGCCATGCCCTTCTTGACCTCCACCGAGGCCTTGCCGGCCTTGGGCGTGGGCTCCGGTGCGGCGGCCGGCGGTGCGGGGGCCGGCGGGGCCGTGGGCAGCTGTCCCTGCGCGCCAGCGGGGACGGCGCCGAGCGTCAGGAGGAGGCCGAGTAGGATTGCCGGGCGCCGTATGGCGCAAGACTGTACCGAGCGGGGGCGTTCATCAGGCGGGCGCGGGATGCGGCGTGCTCGGCAGCAGCCGCGGGACGACGGCGCAGGCTACGAACATCAGCGGACCCGCGACCACGGCCACCTGCCAGCCGCCGTCGTCGGCCTGGATGGCGTAGGCGAGCGAGTTGTTGAAGGCGTGCAGGCCGATGACCGGGAACAGCGAGCCCGTCTTATCATAGACCAGGCAGTAGACGAAGCCCAGCAGCGCGAGCGGGGGCAGGATGAGCAAACCGTCCGCGCCGTCGAACTGGAAGTGGATGATGCCGAAGACCAGTCCGTCGATGGACGCCGCCACCAGCACCCCCAGCCGAGTTCGCAAGGCCCGGTAGAAGAACCCACGGAAAAAGACCTCCTCCACCACAGGCGCGACCGCGATGACCATGAGGCCGGCCACGACCAGACCGATCGCCCCCTGGTCGCCGCCCAGATCCTGCACGGTGGTCTGCTCGGTGTCGGGCTGCACCAGAACGCCGTAGACCCCACTCACGATGAAGAAGGAGAGCAGGCCGGTTGTGGCCCAGCCCACGGCGGGCCAGAAGGGCGTGGCGCGCAGCCCGAAATGCCAGGCGCGCGGCCGCACAACGCGGCCGGCGAAGAAGTATGCGCTGCCCACCAGTCCCACCCCGAGCGCCAGCGTGCCGAGGACTACCACGGTCGGCGACGTGTCATCCGCCTCGGTGCCGCCGAGGAGCGCAATCGGTACGGCCAGCAGGATCTGCGATCCCACGAAGCCGACGAGAAAGCCGACCAGTGCGAACCACCACGGCCACGCCGGGTAGCGCAGGCCCGCCCCCTCGGGGTACTCGGGCGGGTCGGGTGGAGCCTGGGTCTGCGGAAGTGTCTCCATGGCCAGGACTCAGAGTAGGGAGGGCAGCTGCTCCAGCGAGTTCACCGACTCCACGCCCGCAGGCGGGTCGAGGCCACGAGTGACCAGCACCGCCCGGATGCCGGCGGCGCGGGCCCCCTCCACATCTGACTCCCACGAGTCGCCCACATGCACCGCCTCCGCGGGCGCCACTCCCGCTATCTGGAGCCCTGCGTGGAAGGGCGCGGAGCCCGGCTTGGCCTCCCCCGCGGCGGCCGAGGACACCGCTCCGTCGAGCAGGCCCGACAACCCGGCGCGCTCGAGCCACTCCGGCAGCGAGCAGTCCCAATTGCTCACCACCACCAGCGCGAGCCCACGTCCGCGCAGCTCACGCAGCGCCGGCGCCGCGTCGGGAAACGCGACGAACGACAAAGCGTCCAGCATGGCCCGGTGCACGACCGCGTGACCCAGTGCCGGGCCGGGCAGCGCGGAGCGCATCACCTCAGCGCATTCTTCGCGCAGGCGGCGTAGCCCCTCCGGGTCGCCGCCGCGCATGTGGTTGGCCAGGTAGTGCCCGATCTCCGCCGCAAAGGCCCGCTCGGCATCCTCGAGGGTGATCTCCACGCCGGCCAGCTCGCGCAGCGCCTCCCGCAACCGCGGGGCCGGAGGCTCGAGCGCCACCAGCGTGCCCAGTGCGTCGAGCAGCACCGCTCGAACGTCGCCGGCCGACCCTCCCGAAGTAGCCTGTCCTGCCATGTCCTGGGCCGATGCAATCAGCTTCGCGGCCATCGCGAAGGACTACGACAACGAGATCAACGCCGTACTCATCGTGGTGGCGGCGCTCGTGTTCGCCAAGCTGGTGGACAAGGCTCTGCAGAAACGCGGGCGGCTGATGACCGAGGCGATGAGCGGGCGCGAGCTCTCGGCCGCAACCAGCACTCGTCTGCGGCTGATCCGGCGCCTGGTGCTGGCGATGATCGTGTTGATCGGTGTGGCCGGGGCGCTGGCCCAGTTCCCAGTCGTCGCCTCGCTGGCAAAGGGCGTGCTGGCCTCCTCCGCGGTGCTCGGCCTGGTGGTCGGCTTCGCCGCGCGCCAGACGCTGGCCAACGCCATCGCCGGGATACAGCTGGCCATCAGTCAGCCCGTACGCGTGGGCGACCTCGTGACCTTCGAGGAGGAGACCGGGGTGGTGGAGGACTTGCGCCTGTCGTACACCTTCCTGCGCCTCGACGACGGGCGGCGGCTGATCGTGCCGAATGAGCGTTTGGCGCAGAGCCCAATCTTCAACCACACCGTGGTCGATCCGGCCGTGCAGGTGGAGGTCTCGGTGTGGCTGCCGCCCGGCGGGGACGCCACCCGGGCGCTGGAGCTGGTGTCGGAGGGCGACGGCGTGGAGGCTCGCGTGGCCGAGGTGACCGCTGAAGGAATCCGCATCGCGGTGACCGAATGGGCTCCCAGCGCACGCGAACGTGGTCCGCTGGCGTCCCGTCTGCGTAAGGAAAGCCTGCAATGTCTCCGCGACGCTTCTCTATCCTTCGACCCTGCCGGGTAGCCCGCGCTCGGCCGGGCCGACTCCCCGGCACGAGCTCGGAACGGGCTCCGGCACTCTCGCATGACCTATAGGCAGCGAAAAGCACGTCGCAGGCGCCGCCACGGAGGCGGCAGCCGCATTGCTGCGCTGTCCTTTGGCTTGGTCGTGACCGTGCTCTCCATCATCGTGCTGTCGGCGGTGGGCTACGTGGTCGCCGTAGCCGCCACCGCGCCGGACCTTTCGGAGCTGAAAGCTGCAGACAAGGGTGAGAGCTCTGCGATCTTCGCCGCCGACGGCTCGCGGCTGGGCTACGTCCAGTCCGACGAGATCCGCACACCCGTGCCCTGGGAGGAGATGCCGCGCCACGCCCGCCAGGCCGTGGTTGCCATCGAGGACGAGCGCTTCTACCAGCACGCGGGCGTGGATTACTCGGCGATCGTCCGCGCCGGGGTAAAGAACCTGGAGTCCGGCAAGAATGTGCAGGGCGGCTCCACCATCACTCAGCAGCTGGTTCGCGCCCTCTACATCAAGGACCCTGAGCGCAACATCCAACGCAAGATCCGCGAGGCCAAGCTGGCCTCCGAGCTCGAGGAGCGGAAGTCGAAGCGCTGGATCCTGCAGAACTACCTCAACGACGTGCCCTTCGGCACCGTGGGCGGCCGCACCGCGATCGGAATCGAGGGCGCGGCCGAGACCTTCTTCGACAAGCACGCCCGCGAGCTGACCCTGTCCGAGGCGGCCACCCTCGCCGGCCTGCCGCAGGCCCCGTCGCAATACAACCCCTTCCGCAACCCGCAGGCCGCGCTCACCCGCCGCAACGAGGTGCTGGACAAAATGGCCGAGAACGGCTTCATCAACAATGCCAGGGCCATCATCGCGAAGGCCCGCTCGCTCGGCTTGCGGAAGGGCACCCGCTACACGAAGCGCCGCGAGCCCTACTTCTTCGACTTCGTACAGGAGCAGCTGATCGAGCGCTATGGCGTCGGCGTCTATCGCCGGGGCGGCCTCAAGGTCTACACGACCATCGATCCCAAGACCCAGGACGTCGCGCGCGATGCCATCAACTCCTATTACGGCGACCCCGCCGGCCCCAGCTCGGCGATCGTGTCGATCGACCCCACCAACGGCAAGATCAAGGCGATGGCCTCGAGCGGCACCTACCGCGACCGCACCTTCAACATCGCGGCGCAGGGCCAGCGCCAGCCCGGCTCGGCGTTCAAGACGATGGTGCTCACGGCTGCGGTACGCCAGGGCATCGACCCGGACAGCACCTACTACACGTCGAGAGCGGTCTCTCTCGACATTCCGGGGTCCATCGAGCCCTGGAACGTGAAAACGTTCGGTGGCGACTACTCAGGCTCGGTCAGCCTCACCCAAGCCACACTCAAGTCCGACAACACCGTCTACGCCCAGCTGATCCTCGATGTTGGACCCAAAGAGGTCTGCAAGACCGCCAAGCTGCTCGGGATCACCAGCAAGCTCGACTGCTACCCGGCGGAGGGCCTCGGCGGCCTGACCCGGGGCGTCACGCCGCTGGAGATGTCAAGCGCCTACGCCACGCTCGCCGCAGGGGGCGTACGTCGAAAGCCCACATCGATCGAGAAGGTGGTATTCCCCGACGGCAAGAGCGAGAAGCTGAGCGGAGCAAAGGGCAAGCGTGTGCTCACCGACGGCCAGGCCTACGAGGTGACCAAGATCCTGGAGCAGAACGTGCAGTCGGGGACCGGCACGAACGCCAACTACGGCTGCCCCGCGGCCGGCAAGACGGGCACCACCGACGAGGGCAAGGACGCGTGGTTCGTGGGCTACACGCCCAAGCTGTCGACCTCGGTGTGGGTGGGCTACCCCGACGCGGGCGTGGCGATGGCGGGCGCCCAGGGCGGCACGCTGGCCGCGCCGGTTTGGAACGCGTTCATGCGCGTGGCCCAGGGCGAGGACTGCTCTGCCTTCCCGCAGCCCTCGACGGCCGCGGCGGTGACCAAGTTCTACCCCAACAACTCCTCGTCCGGCTCCCCCGGCGACATCCCTCCGAGTACGGGCACCGGCACCTACACCCCGCCGCCGCCCGCCGGCACCGACCCCTCCACCGGCGGGGGCCAGCCCGACCAGGGCTATAACCCGGAGCTGTACGAGGCTCCCCCTCAGCCCGTGCCCGCGCCGACGCCGGCCCCCGCGCCGCAGCCCGCTCCGGGTGGCGGCGGCCAGGGCGGCGGTGCCACCCCGGGCGGCGACGACGGCTGAGCTAGGGCTCATTGCAGCAATAGAGCGCGCGCTCGGCAATCCGGGCCCGCGCGTAGTGCGCTGGATCGGTGATGACGCCGCTGTCGTACGTGCCCGTCCGTTCGCGGTGACCTCCATCGACACGCTCGCCGACGGGGTGCACTTCACCCGCGGCACCCACTCTCCGCAGGACGTGGGGCACAAGGCCCTGAGCTCGGCCCTGTCCGATCTCGCTGCCATGGGGGCGCAGGCCGGCGAGGCCTATGTGTCGCTGGCCCTGCCCCCCGGGCTCGAGGAGGCCCGCGCCCTCGAGCTCGTACAGGGGATGGCAGCCCTCGCTACCGCCACGCGGACCACGATCGCCGGCGGCGACGTGGTGAGCGCACCCGGCCTGGTGATCACCGTGGCAGTGACCGGGTGGGCCGAGGACGAGGGCGATCTGGTGGGCCGCGACGGCGCCCGGGACGGACAGGTCGTGGGAGTGACCGGTGATCTGGGCGCCTCGGCCGCCGGGCTGCTGGTGCTCGGAGGGGAAGCCGGAGGCCTGGCTCCCGAGCTGGCGGCCGAGCTCGCCGGACGCCACCGCCGCCCGGTCCCCCGGCTGGCCGCAGGGCTTGCGCTGGCGCGGGCCGGGGCCAGCGCCATGATCGACCTGAGCGACGGCCTGGCCACCGACGCCCGGCACCTCGCGACGAGCAGCGGAGTGGGCGTGGAGCTGAACCTCGATCGGCTGCCGCTGGCGCCGGGAGTGGCCGAAGCCGCTCGCGCGGCTGGGCGCGACCCGCGCGAGCTGGCGACTGCCGGAGGCGAGGACCACGAGCTGCTGTTCACGCTGGAAGAGGCGAGCTGGCCGGCTGCCGAACAGGCGGCCGGGCTGGCGCTGACGCGACTAGGACGCGTCGTCAGCGGAGGGGGGCTGGCCCTCGTCGGCGCGGCGGACGAGGGCCTGAGGGGCTACGAGCATCTCTGAACACAACCGCTGGATCCCGCCGCGAGCACCGTGGCGGGCAAGGATCGCCTCGGCCACCGCAGCCGGATTGACCTGGTAGGCGCCGCCCGCAATGAGCTTTCGCAGGTCCCGCTCCGGCGCCTCCTGAGGGTTTCCCCGATTCATCGGCCACGACCCTACAAGCGCCTCGCTACGTCCGCCACCCGCAGTTGCGCATAGAGCGGGCTTCAGCGCCGCGGAAGAGCTGACTCGGTGCCCCCGAGCGACCCAGGGCCCGCGTAGCCGGCCGGCCCACGGACCGAGGCGGCGACCGGTCCGGCCTTCTGGGGCTGCGGCGGCGGGCCCGAGCGCACGATGGCGATGACAGCCACGAGCACGGCAAGCAGGGCGGCCGCGGCGAGAGCGGTGAGCGTGCCCACGTGGCCGCCGGTGACCAGCAGCAGCAGGTACCACGCTCCTGAGAGCGGGTCCGTCGAGAGCACGACCAGGTAGTAGGAGGCCACCAGCGCCGGCAGCAGCAGCCCGGCCAGCACCATGACGATCCTGGCGCGCCCGGGTGGCAGCGGGTCGACCAGGGTGCCGAGCAGCCACAGATGCAGCGCGGGAACGCACACCAGCGCTGCGAAGGGGTTGAGCAGCCACAGCACCAGCAGCGAGGCGCTGAGCACCACCGCCACGGCCACCGACGCGCCCGGCGCCGAGGGATCGCCCAGGTCCGGCTCCCTGGCTACGACCAGGCGGCGCAATGCCCACCACACCGGGACCACCACGACTGCCACTCCCGCCAGGACAGCTGCTGCGGCCAGGTCCAGCGGGAAGGCCGCCGGATCGACGGGAGCCTGGGGGGGTCCGGGCACAGCGCCCGCGAGCGCGAGCACGTAGGCCACACCGAGCCCTAGTCCCAGTGCAGCGACGCCCGAGCCCACCCAGATGAGCCACGGGCCGACCGGGACGCCGCGTCGTCGTGCGCGGGCGAACGCGTCAACACTGGCCACCAGCGCCGGCAGGATCAGCGTGAAGGCCAGTACCGAAAGCACCCAGCCCGGAAGCACCTGGCTCACGACGGTCACGTAGGTCTCGGGTCCGCGCTCGGGCGGCGGCGCCGCGTCGAGTGCCGTGAGCGCCCGCAACGTGGCGCGGCCGAGCCCCTCGAGACGGTCGCGGTCCACATCGGCCGGCTCGACACGGCCGCTCGCGGAAAGCTCACCGTTGCCCGATATGCGCACCGAGTCGTAGCCGCGCCCCAGCAGCACACCCTGCGCACCGACGCCCACCGGGAAGGCCAGGCGCGCGAGCTGGCCGGCGGGGCCCGCGCCCTCGGCCACCTCTCCGACCTCCTGGCGCAGCGACTCGACCGCCGTTCGCTGGAGGCCGAGGCCCGCACGCGTGGCGTCGTTGGACCAGGAGACCAGGGCTGGCCTGTCGCGCGTGGGCACCCCGAGGCCCGAGAGCACGATCACGGCGTCCACGCGGTCGGGGTCACCGAGAGTGTCGGCCAGCCTCGCCGTTCCCACCTCGCCCAGCGCGGAGCCATCCACCGAGGCGAGCACCAGCGTCTTGTTTGACGGGCGGCCCGAATACACCCGCGCTATCTCGAGGAGCGCGGCCGTGTCGGCGGCGCTTCCGGCGGCATCGGGCACGCCCGCCGCGTCACGGGCGGCCATCACCACGATCTCGCGCTGTGAGCGCCCCGCCCGGCGGCCCACGACGTTGACCAGGCGCTTGCCCTCGTACTCGAAGCCACCCGGCGCGACGGTGAAGCCGCGCTCGCGCAGGCCGTCGAACACCACCGAGGCGGCCGCCCGGTTGCCCACGGTGCCGGGGCGGCGGTCTCGTCCGGCGGCGATCTGAGCCCGTAGCGTGGTGAGGGCCTGGTCGCCGTCGAACACAACGTCGGCCGCCAACCCCTGGGGCACCGGCCGCGGGCGGCTCTCCAGCGAGAACATCACCAGCACCAGGGCCATCACTGCAGGCAGCAGCGCCGCCCGGTAGATGCGTGGCTCGATCAAGTCGGAGCTTCCGGCCCGGGGGCGGGCCGGGCGTTACCTCGGCGAATCCCCACGACCCCAACCTACAATCTGGAGGAGGCGCCGCCCGTTTTTTGGGACGGCTTCCAAGCAATGGCATCGCAAGCCCCCCGGATCCTCTTGGTCGACGACGAGCAGTCGGTACAAAAGCTGCTCTCGTTTCCCCTGCGCAAGGAGGGTTACGAGGTGGTGCCGGCGCTCGACGGACGCCAGGCGCTGGACCGCCTGCGCGAGACGAGCTTCGACCTCGTGGTGCTCGATCTGATGCTGCCCGTCATCGACGGTTTCGAGGTGTGCCGCCAGGTGCGGGCCCGCAGCTCGGTGCCGATCATCATGCTCACGGCCCGGGCCGAGGAGATCGACAAGGTGCTGGGCCTGGAGCTGGGTGCCGACGACTACATCACCAAGCCGTTCTCGATGCGGGAGTTCCGCAGCCGGGTGAAGGCGGTGCTGCGCCGCTCCGAGCTGGCGCGCGCCGGCGATCCGGGCGAGGAGCCGCTGGAGGACGGCGGCCTGGTGATCGACTTCGAGAAGCGCACCGTGACCTGCGCGGGCGAGGTCGTGCGCCTCACCTACGTCGAGTTCGAGATCCTGGCCGCCCTCGCGCGACATCCCGGCCGCGTCTACAACCGCATGGTGCTGCTCGAGCGCGTCTGGGGCGATGCCTCCTATCGCGACCCGCGCACCGTCGACGTGCACATCCGCCACCTGCGCGAGAAGCTCGAGACCGACCCCAAGACCCCCGAGCTGATCCTGACCGTGCGTGGCGTCGGCTACCGCTTCCGGGACCGGTGAGGCACATGCGGATGCCGCGGCTCAACTCCCTGCGCAACAAGCTGGCCCTGCTGTTCTTCGCCATCACGGCGGCCGCCTTCTCGGTCATCTACTTCTACGTCGTGCCGCAGTCGGAGTCCAACCTGCGAAGCGAGCGACTGGACGACCTGGAGCGCGTCGCGGCGCGCTCTCAGAGCACGCTGGAGGCTCTCATGGGCCGCCGCGACGTGACGGCGCGTGAGCTGGACCGCCGCGTGCGGGCCCTGGGCGATGCCACCGGGGCGCGTGTGACACTTCAGGGAGTCCAGCGCTCGGGGCCGGGCGCGCGCCTCGAGGACCTGCGCTTCTTCACCATCACCGACTCGCGGGAGGAGACCCAGAGGCCTGAGAACCGCGAGCTGTCGGCATTGGCCGTGGTCACGGGCAAGCCTGCGCTGGGCACGGGCGTCCTGCCCGACGGCGAGCAGCTCGGCGAGCTGGCCCAGCCGCTGTCCTACCGCGGCCGCATCGATTGGGTGGCGCTGTACTCGCGCAGCTTCGAGGACGTGGGCGAGACGATCGCCTTCATTCGCGCCCGGTTGCTGGCGGCCACCGCCGCGGCCCTGCTCCTCGCGCTGATCGGCGGCTACCTGGTTGCACAGGCGGTGGCCCGCCGCGTCAAGCGCCTGGAGGAGGGTGCTCGCGAGGTCGCCGCCGGGCACTTCATCGAGCCGCTGCCGGTGGAGTCCAACGACGAGCTGGGTCAACTGACCCGCACATTCAACGAGATGCAGCACCAGTTGCGGCAGGTCGATGTGGCGCGCAAGGAGTTCGTGGCCACGGCCTCCCATGAGCTGCGCACCCCGATCTTCTCGCTGGGCGGCTTCGTCGAGCTGCTTCGCGACGAGGAGCTGGACGAGGAGACGCGCCGCGAGTTCCTCGACACCATGGCCGAGCAGGTGGAACGGCTGCAGAAGCTGGCCGTCGACCTGCTCGACCTCTCGCGCCTGGACGCCGGCTCTGTGGCGCTCGAATCCGAGCCGGTGGACCTCTCGGCGCTGGCTCGCACGATCCTCAAGGAGTTCAAGCCTGCCGTGACCCGCCACGAGACGGAGCTGGAGCTTCATCTCCCTTCGCGCGTCAACGCCCGCTGTGACCGGGAGAGGGTCGCGCAGATCATGCGTATCCTCCTGGACAATGCCCTCCGCCACACTCCGGAGGGAACCCACGTGACCGTGACCGCAGGAAGAAACAATGGCGCGGCCGAGCTCACGGTCGCCGACGACGGGCCGGGGCTGACCGACGAGCGGCAGGTCTTCGAGCGCTTCTACACCGGCGATGCGACCCGCGGCGCGGGACTCGGCCTGGCGATCGCTCGCGAGCTGGCTGAGCGCATGGACGGCTCGATCCGGACCGGCGACCGCACCGCGGGCGCCTGCTTCACGGTGAACCTGCCGGGCGACCGGGGCAGGGCCGCATCCTCTTGAGATCCCCGCGTGCTCCCGTGGCCGCCGTGGCGGCGCTGCTCGCCGTCGGGCTGGCCGCCTGCTCGAGCGACGACGAGGCCTCCGGTGGCGACCCCGCCGCGGCCACGGGTGAGCCTCGGGAGGTGCGCACCACCAAGGTCGAGGTGGTCGAGTCTCAGGGCGGGCGAGGTAGCGGTCTCGACGCCTCGGCGCTGTATGACCGGCTGTCGCCCGGCGTGGTAACGATCCTCTCGATATTCGACGGCGGCGCCGCGTCCATCCTGGGCGAGGAGGACGGCGAGGGAGGTCAGGGCTCGGGCTTCGTGCTTGACGGCGAGGGCTACATCGCCACCAACGCCCACGTGGTCACCACAGGGGAACCGCCCGACCGCAGCCGGGCCAAGGAGGTCTACGTGGAGTTCTCCGACGGCAACCGCGTCAAGGCGAAGATCATCGGCGAGGACCCCAACGCCGATGTCGCGCTGCTGAAGGTCGATCCGGCCGGCCTATCGCTCACGCCGCTGGGGCTCGGCAGCTCCCTTGACCTGCGGGTGGGCCAGCCCGTGGCCGCCATCGGCAGCCCATTCGGGGAACGCCAATCCCTCTCCATCGGGGTGATCTCGGCGATCGACCGCGCGATTGCCTCGCTCACGCGCTTTCAGATCGGCAACTCGATCCAGACCGACGCCGCCATCAACCCGGGCAACTCCGGCGGGCCGCTGCTGAGCGCCCGGGGCGAGGTGCTGGGGATCAACTCCCAGATCAAGTCCACGAGCGGGGGCGGCGAGGGCGTCGGATTCGCGGTTCCGGTCGACACCGTGCGCCGCTCGCTGAAGGAGCTCCGTGCCGACGGGCGCGTGGACTACGGCTACCTGGGCGTGGAGTCGGTGACCCTATGGCCCCAAGCCGCCGAGCGGCTGAAGCTCGAGTCCTCCAACGGAGCGGTCCTCGGTGACATCGAGCCGGGCAGCCCGGCTGCCGACGCCGACCTCGAGGGCGGCCGCCCGGTGGACTTCCAGGGTGGGCAGCTTCCCGTCGGCGGCGACGTGATCGTGGCGGTGGACGGCCGCAAGCTGACCCGGCGAGACGACCTTGCCGATCTGGTCAGCACCAAGAGCGCCGGCGACAAGGTCGAGCTTGAGGTGATCCGCGACGGTGACAGCCGCTCCGTGGACGTCACGCTGGGCAAGCGGCCGGACACCCCGCAACAGCCACAGCCCTAGCGCTCGTTAGCTTCCCGGCTGTGCGCCACCTCGTCCGTGACCTCGCGCTCGCGCTGCGCGAGCACGTGCTGCCCTCGCTCGGCTCGCACACCGCCCGCGCACACGACGCCGGGGCCGAGGCCGCGGGCGGCGACGTGACCTTCGCCATCGACGCGGGGGCCGAGGATCGGCTCGAGGAGTTCGTGGCCCAGCGCGCGCCCGGCGTTGCCTTCTACTCCGAGGACCGCGGCCTGGTGATGCCGCCGGGCGCCCACCCGACGGCCGTGCTCGTGGTGGATCCCATCGACGGCACACGCCCGGCCCTGGCGGGCCTGGAGTCCTGCTGCGTATCGGTGGCTCTGGCCCCCTACGAGGACGGCCAGCCTACGATGGCCGACGTGAGCCACGGCTGCGTCGTCGAGATCCCCTCCGGGCGCGTGTTCATGGCTGAGCGGGGCCGGGGGCTGATCGAGGGCCCTCCCGTGAGGCTGTCGCCCAACGAGAGCGTCCGGCGCATGTTCTGGACCTACGGCTTCCGGGGACGGCCGGCGCGGGCGCTCACCGAGGTGCTGGCCGAGCTGATCGACGCATCGTCGGTGGGAGGCGGCACCTTCGAGCTGGGCTCGGCGGCCTTCGACTCGATGTGCGTGGTGGACGGTCGGCTGGACGCCTACGTGGAGCCCGGTCCGCGGATGGTGGCCGACGTGCCGGGCATCCGCGAGGAGTTCGAGCGCGTTGGCGCGGGCGCCGTGCTCAACAACTCTCCTTACGACCTTGCCGCCTCGGTCCTCATACTGGAAGAGGCCGGCGCGGTGGTCACCGACGCCTACGGAGGCTTGCTGGGCGGCCGGCCCCTCCTGGGCTCGGGCGCCGAGTACCAGATGTCGATTGTGGCCAGCGGCAACCCGGCGCTGCACGAGCACATCCTGCTTGCGCTCGACGCAGGCATCGGGCGCCTGAGCGGATAGGTTGCAGCGGTGGATCCAGAGAGCCGGAACGTGTCCCTCACCATCCCCGCCCAGCCGGACTATCTGGTGCTCGCCCGCCTGGCACTCTCGGCGGTGTGCCGACTGACGCCCCTAGAGGCGCTCGAGATCGCCGATCTCAAGCTGGCCGTGACCGAGGCCGCCAACGAGTTCGTGCACCATGGGGACGGCGGTGATGAGGAGGCGACCATCGCCTTCGACTTCCGCCTGAGCGACGACCGGCTGGAGCTCGAGCTCGTTGGGCCGGCGGAGGCTACGTCGAATACCGACCATGAGCTGAGCCACGCCATCATCGAGGCCACGGTGGACGGGTCGGAGTTCACACCCGGCCGCACCCTGCTGGTCAAGCAACTGACGTGACCCCTAGAGAGGAGGACTGATGCTCCAGCCCATCGCGGTCGGCCACAAGAGCCTGGCCGACTACACACACGTCGCGGGCAAGCCGCTGATCGAGGAGATCCGCGCGCTGGCCGCCGAGCTGGAGGGCCTGAAGGTGCTGCACCTATCGGCCACGGCGTTCGGTGGCGGCGTGTCGGAGATCCTCTACACGCTGGTGCCGCTGATGAACGACGTAGGCGTAGAAGCCGAGTGGCAGGTGATGCTCGGGCGCGAGGAGTTCTACAACGCAACCAAGCTGCTGCACAACGCCCTGCAGGGCAACCCGCAGGGCCTCGACCCCGAGCAGTGGGAGGTCTTCGACCGCTACAACGAGATGAATGCCCGCGAGCTGACCGAGGGGTGGGACGTGATCATCGTCCATGACCCCCAGCCGGCGGGGATCATGCAACACGGGCCTGAGAGGGGAAGGACCTGGATCTGGCGGTGTCACATCGACCTCTCCACCCCCAACCCCGAGGCCATCGAGCGCCTCGTGCCGCTCGTGCGCCAGCACCACGGGGCGGTCTTTCACCGGCAGGAGTACGTGCCCCAGGGCATGGACGGCACCCCTGTGCACATCGTGCCTCCCGCCATCGACCCGCTCTCGCCCAAGAACATGGCCTTCTCTCCCGAGGACGCCGCCTACGTGTGCGACCAGTTCGGCATAGACGTCGACCGCCCCCTGATGTGCCAGGTGTCGCGCTTCGACCCGTGGAAGGACCCGATGGGGGTGATCGATGCATACCGCCTGGTCAAGAAGGAGATGCCCGTAGTCCAGCTCGCCCTGATCGGGTCCATGGCCACCGACGATCCCGAGGGCTGGGAGTTCTTCAACCAGACCATGGCGCACGCCGGCGGCGACCCCGACGTCCACATCCTGAACAACCTCAACAGCGTAGGTGCGATCGAGGTCAACGCCTTTCAGTCCCAGGCCGACGTGGTGATTCAGAAGTCCACCCGCGAGGGCTTCGGCCTCACCGTGTCCGAGGCCCTGTGGAAGGCGCGCCCGTTCATCGGAGGCGACGTGGGAGGCATACCGCTCCAGGTCGAGGACGGCGAGACGGGGTACCTCGTCAGTTCTCCCGAGGAGTGTGCTCAGCGCTCCCTGTCGATACTGCGCGAGCCCGACCTGGGCAAGCGCCTCGGTCGCGCCGGCAAGGAGCACGTGCGGCGGCATTTCCTCACCCCTCGGCTACTTCGCGACTGGCTGCGTATCTTCAAAGACAGTGCCTGACCCCCTGAGCCATGAGCCCTGAGCCCCCACTCGTTCTGGTCTCCAATCGCGGGCCCGCCACGTTCGAAAGAGGCGACGACGGCTCGCTGCAGCCGCGCAGGGGCGGCGGGGGACTGGTGACCGCCCTCAAGGGGCTGGTGCACCACCGGGAGGCGTTGTGGATCGCTTCGGCCATGTCCGACGAGGACGCGGAGGCCTCGCGCGAGCACGGCGGGCGGGCCTTTGACTGCGCGCTTGACGATGTGACCTACCGAATCCGCCTGGTGGAGTCCGATCCAGAGGCATACGAGGCCTTTTACAGCGTGGTGGCCAACCCACTGCTGTGGTTCATCCAGCACTACCTGTGGGATCTGTCCAACGCACCGGACATCCGCCAGGCCGAGGTGGACGCCTACGAGGAGGGCTACTGCGCAGTCAATCGCGACCTGGCCAACGCCGTGCTCGAGGAGATCGAGGGCAAGGACGAAGCCGTGGTCATGCTCCACGACTACCACCTCTACACCGCGCCCAAGTACATCCGGGAGGCCCGCCCGGACGTCTTCCTCCACCACTTCATCCACATCCCGTGGACCCAGCCCGACGCCTGGCGGGTGTTGCCCCGCGACATTCGCGAGGACATATACGAGGGGGTACTGGCCAACGACATCGTCGCCTTCCACACTCGCTCCTACCGCCGGAACTTCCTGCTGTGCTGCCGCGACCTGTTCGATCTGGAGGTGGACGAGAAGGCCGGGGTGGTGTACTTCGAGGATCGCGAGGTCTGGGTACGCACCTACCCGCTGCCGATCTCTGCGGACACCTTCCGCAAGAACGCGCAGCGCGCGGACGTACACGAGTACGAGCGCAAGATGCTGCGCCGCCGGCGCGAGCACCTGATCCTGCGCGTGGACAGGGCGGATCTGTCCAAGAACGTGCTCCGGGGGTTCACCGCCTTCGACCTGTTCCTCGAGCAGCATCCCGAGTTCCTCGAGCAGGTCACCTTCATCGCCCACCTGATCCCGTCGCGCCAGGACGTGCCCGAGTACGCCGAGTACCTGGAGCGCATCGAGGCGCTGGTGGCCGTGGTCAACCACCGCCACGGGACCACCGACTGGATGCCGATCGATCTGCGGCTGCGCGAGAACCTCGAAGAGGCCATCGCGGCCTACAAGCACTACGACCTGCTGATGGTCAACGCGATGTTCGACGGCATGAACCTGATCGCCAAGGAGGGTCCGCTCGTGAACGAGCGCCACGGGGTGTCGGTGCTGTCCGAGAACACCGGCGCGCACGAGGAGCTGGCCGAGTTCGCCCTGTCGGTGAACCCCTTCGACGTTCAGGAGCAGGCGGAGGCCATACACCGCGCGCTCACGATGTCCGCCGACGAGCGCTCCTGGCGCTCGGAGGGGCTCAAACGGGTGATCGAGTCGCGCGATCCCGGCGACTGGGTGGATGACCAGCTCGCCGACATCGAGGCCAAGCGAGGGCCGGCGCCGGTGAGCACCTAGGCACCGCTCAGCGCAGTGGATCCGGCGTGAACTCCCCGGACCGATAGCGAGGCCCGGCCGCGGGAGCCGGCGGCGGAGGCGGCGTGGCGGGCCTCGGCGGCCGAGACGCGGGGGGCTCTGCCGGAGGGTCGAACACGGGGGGAGGCGCGACGGGGGCCCGCCGCCGGCCGACCGGCTCCGGCCGCTCCCGCCGGGCGGGGCGCCGGAGCGTTCGCGGCGCTCGCCGCCGCCGCGGCTCTCGATCGCCACGGTCGGGACCGGGCCGGGGCCCTGCCCGACGGGGAGAGGCCGGCGGCGCGAGGCTCGAGGGGCCCGGCGGGCTCCGCGGCGGCTGCACCGCTCCCAGGTCGGGACTGGTCGATGGCTCACAGCCGCGGGGACCCACCGCTATCAGCCCCGCGGCGCCGAGCACCACCCCCAGTCGTGCCACGTTGAACCACCTCACCCGCGCCAGAAGGGCGGGGACCTGGTCTGATCGCTTCCGCCCCATGACGGGAAGAGGCGAACCACACCGCTATTCGCCCCCTGGCGTGCCGGAGCGAAGCGCTGCTCCGCTATCGTGGCCCGCTTCATGGCCGAGCTCTACGACCTCATGCTGCTGATCGACGCCGGCGCTCCCGCCGAGCGCCAGGAGGCGATAGTGAGCGAGGTCGAGTCGATGCTCAGCTCCGGCGGCAACATCGTGGGCCACCACGACTGGGGGAGCCGGCGCATCGCCTTCGAGATCGACCACCGGCCCGAGGCCTCCTACCACCTGTTCCAGTTCGAGAGCGAGCGGGATCTGCTCGAGCGGCTCAACCACCAGCTGAAGATCTTGGACGGGCTGCTGCGGTTCCGGATCATCCGCCAGCGCCCCGGCGCCCCTCCGCCCCCGCCCAGCCCGGAGCCCGCACGCGCTCAGCGCGACGAGGAGCCCGAGGGCCGGGTGGCCGCGCGGGCGGCCGCCGACGCCCCGCCCGAGCCCTCCGGCGACGACGAGTAGAGCCCCCCTCAGGCGCACAAGCGTCACGGCTTTGCGACAACTCTGCAAAGTCCAGCCTGAACGTGCGAGATCCCGCCCATGCGCGCCGATTCCGCGAGTACTCTCGACCGCACATCCGGTTTCGAACCTCTGAAGGAGCTTTCTGTGGCAGCGACAAACATCAACCGCGTGATCATCACCGGCAACCTCACGCGCGACCCCGAGCTGCGCACGGTCCCGTCGACCGGCAACTCGGTCTGCAGCCTGCGGGTCGCGTGCAATACCTCGCGCAAGGACGCGTCAGGCCAGTGGGTGGACAAGCCCAACTACTTCGACGTCACGGTCTGGGGCGCCCAGGGCGAGAATTGCGCCAACTACCTGTCCAAGGGCCGCCCGGTGGCCGTGGACGGCCGCCTGGACTGGCGCGAGTGGGAGGACAAGGACAACAACAAGCGCCAGTCGGTGGAGATCATCGCCGACAGGGTCCAGTTCCTGGGCGGGCGCCCTGACGGCGAGAACGGCTCGCGCTTCACCCCCCAGTCCGACGTCCCCGCCGACACCGCGGACTTCGACCGCGCGCCGGCCGGTGCGTCCGCCGCGGCCGACGACGACATCCCGTTCTAACGGGTCTCGTTAGCATTGCCGCCTTCAGATGGGAATCACGACCCCCGCACGCGCGGGGGTCCAGGTTCCCGCCCCCAATTGGTGAAAGAGGTCAGTAGTGGCGCAGGCCATTCTGCTGCAGCCGGTCGAAACGCTGGGAGAACGCGGCGAGATCATCGACGTGGCAGACGGCTATCTGCGCAACTACCTGGTGCCGCGCAAGCTGGCCCAGCCCGCGACCGCGGCCTCGATCGCCGCTGCCCACCAGGCCCAGGAAGCAGCGGAGCGTGCTGCCAGCCAGCAGGCCGAGAAGGCCGAGGAGACGGCGGGACTGCTCCGCAGGACCGTCCTCACGATCTCCCACCAGGCGGGGGACGATGGGCGTTTGTACGGGTCTGTCACCACCCAGGAGATCGTGGACGCGGTGCGCCAAGCGCGCGGCGTCAAGCTGGACAAGCGCAAGGTGCAGATGCCCCAACCGATCAGGTCCACGGGCACGCACTCGGTCACGGTAGAGATCGCGGATGGCGTCACAGCCGACGTCAAAACCATAATTGCTGCCGAGTAGACGCTCCCCGCAGGCCAAGAGCTAGCGTTCTCGGCCGCGACCTGCTGAGGGCCTTCTAGTGGTCCATCCTCGAAGTTCGTGTCCGTTTGCCGGCTGCAAATCGTCGCCTGGCCGCGCTTTTCGCTCGGCAAAGCGACCACGAACTTGTCGGACGGACCACTAGTGGCCGTCACCTCGGCTCCGGCCAACGGCGCCAGCACCCCTCCTCAGAACGAGGAGGCCGAGGTTGCCGTGCTCGGCACGATCCTGCTCACCGAGCAGGCGCTCGATCAGATCTTCGTGGACCTGCGGCTCGCGGCCGACGACTTCTATCGCCCGCGGCACCAGCTCATCTTCCGCGCCATGCTGCGGCTCAAGGAGAAGGCCGAGCCGGAGGCAGTCGACGCCATTACCGTCTGCGACGACCTTCGCCGCGAGGGGAAGCTGGAGGAGGTCGGGGGCGATGGCTATGTGCACGCCCTCCCGACCATGGTCCCCGCCGCCGGCGCGGTGCGCGACTACGCCCGGATCGTACGCGAGCACTCGATGCTGCGGCGGCTGCTCGGAGCCGCCCGCGACATCCAGGAGAAGGTGGCCACCGAGCCCGGCGATCCGCGCGCGCTGGTCGAGCAGGCCGAGCAGGCCATCTTCCGCGCCGGCCACCACGAGGACGGCAGCCAGCTGCGCCCGATCGAGGACATCCTCCACGAGGAGCTGGACAAGCTCGAGCGGCTCTCCAAGGAGGGCCAGTCGCTCACCGGGACCCCCTCGGGCTATCGCGACCTCGACGAGCTCACCGGCGGCTTCCAGCCGGGCAACCTGATCGTGCTTGCAGCGAGGCCGGCGATGGGAAAATCCGCTCTGGCCACCAACATCGCCGAGAACGCCGCCGTGGACCACGGCAAGGCCGTGGCCATGTTCTCGCTGGAGATGTCCGAGGGCGAGCTCGCACAGCGCTTCATCGCATCACGGGCGCGCATCAACGGCGAGTCGCTGCGCAAGGGCCGCGTGAAGCCGGAGCAGTGGCCGAAGGTGCTCAAGGCCACCGAGAAGCTCACCAGCGCGCCGCTCTTCGTGGACGACTCATCGGACATCGGCGTGCTGGAGCTGCGAGCCAAGGCGCGCCGTCTGCACCAGCGCCACCCGCTCGGGCTGCTGATCGTGGACTACCTCCAGCTGATCCGCCCGGAGGACCCTCGCGACGGGCGTGTGGAGCAGGTGGGCAAGATGAGCCGAGGGCTGAAGATCCTCGCCCGCGAGCTGCACATCCCGGTGATCGCCATCTCCCAGCTCTCACGAGCCGTGGAGTCGCGCCCCGACAAGAAGCCACTCATGGCCGACCTGCGCGAGTCCGGCAACATCGAGCAGGACGCCGACATGGTGATGTTCGTCTACCGCGACGAGTACTACAACGAGAACTCCGAGAAGGCAGGACTGGCGGACATCATCATCGGCAAGCACCGCAACGGGCCCGTCGGCTCGATCGAGCTCAGCTTCATCGACCGCTACCCGGCCTTTCGCTCCAAGGCGCGCGAGCACGACGCTCCCCGCGTGCCCGCGGGAGTCTGATGACCCCGCTCCGCCCGGTTGCGCCGGCGGCGTCCGGGGAACCACGACGATGCCCGCTGAGCGTGTGCGACGGATCCGGCTGGATCGAGTTGGAGGACAACACCGCCACGCCGTGCGAGTGCCGCCGGACCATGGTTGCGCGGGCGGCCAGCCGCGGGATGGGCACCGGCGTGCCCAAGCGCTTCCGGGGTGTCTCCTTCGACCGCAAGCCCATCTGCGACATCCACACCCACCATCTGCACCCGGTCCGCGACTACGTGCGCGACATCGACGAGAGCGTCGACGGGGGCCGCGGCCTGTGGCTATGCGGCGATGTGGGCACGGGCAAGACCTCGCTGGCCATGCTCGTCTCGCTGGCCGCTGAGAGGGCCGGCCGCTCTGTGGCGATCTATCCGGTCACACGCCTGCTGGCCGAGATAAAGGACACCTACGACAGCCAGAACGGTGGCTCCTACATGAGCCTGTTCCGAAAGCTCTGCGCGGTCGATCTGCTGCATCTCGACGACCTCGGCGCCGAGCGGCGGACCGATTGGGTGCTCGAGCAGCTGTACTCGGTGGTCAACGAGCGCTGGCAGGACGAGCGCTCGATCGTGATCACCACGAACATCACCGACCTGGACGAGCTGCGCGAGGAGATCGGGGCACGGACAGTGTCCCGTCTGCTCGAGATCTGCGGCGACCCGCTGCCGATCATGGGCCCGGACCTGCGCCTCAGCTCCACAGGCTGACCCGCCTACACTCGTCAGGTGGTCGCGAACGCAATTACGATCCGGCTTGATTGCGCGAGGGGCCACTAGCCATGCCAGGACTCGTGATAGTGGGCGCCCAGTGGGGCGACGAAGGGAAGGGGAAGGTCGTGGACCTGCTCGCTGAGCAGGCCGGCGCGGTCATCCGCTTCCAGGGTGGCAACAACGCCGGCCACACGATCGTCCGCGACGGCGAGGTCTTCAAGTTCCATCTCGTGCCGTCGGGGATTCTCTACGCCGGCCGGCCCTGCGTCGTCGGCAATGGCGTGGTGGTGGATCCCCGCGTGCTCACCGAAGAGATCGAGGAACTGCGGCGCCGCTGCGTGGACCTGAGCGGCCTGCGTATCTCGGCCAACGCCCATCTGATCATGCCCTACCACCTGCTGCTCGACCACGCCGGGGAGGCAAAGCTCGGGGAGCGCGAGATCGGCACCACCAAGCGCGGAATCGGCCCCTGTTACGCCGATAAGGCCGCGCGGCTGGGCATCCGGGTGCAGGACGTGCTGGACGAGAAGATCCTCAAGCAAAAGATCGCGGCAGCGCTGGAGCCCAAGCGCCTCACGCTGCGCGAATTCGACAAGGATCCGCGGCTGGACCTGCACGCCATGACCGAGGAGTACCTCGCCTTCGGCCATCGCCTGGAGCCCTACATCGCCGACACCCCCCCAATCGCCTGGAACCTGCTCGATGCCGGCGAGCTGGTGGTGTTCGAGGGCGCGCAGGGCACCCTGCTGGACATCGACCACGGCACCTATCCGTTCGTAACGTCCTCCAACCCGGTGGCGGGCGCGGCGTGCGTAGGCGCCGGCGTGGGGCCCAAGCAGATCGACGAGGTTTGGGGCGTCTCCAAGGCCTACACCACCCGCGTCGGTGCCGGACCGTTTCCCACAGAGCTGCATGATGCGGTGGGCGAGCGGATCCAGGAGGCAGGCGGTGAGTTCGGCACCACCACCGGCCGCCCCCGGCGGTGCGGCTGGCTCGACCTCGTGGCCTTGCGCTACGCCGTTCGCGTGAACGGCCTCACCGGCCTTGTGCTCACCAAGCTGGACGTGCTTACCGGCATCGATCCGATCTGCGTCGCCACGCGCTACACCGGTCCCGAGGGCGCCACCTTCGACAACTTTCCCTACCACCAATCCGTGCTGCACCGCGCCCGAGGGCAGTACGAATCGCTGCCGGGGTGGGACGAGGACATCAGCGGTGCGCGCGACGTGTCCGACCTGCCCGCGAACGCCCAGGCCTACCTCGACTACATAGAGGAGAGGCTGGGCATCCCGATCGTCATGATCGGCGTCGGCCCTGCCCGCGACGAGATCATCTGGACAGAGGCCTCGGAGCGGCTCACGGCCGCTGTCTGAAGGGCGCGCCGCCCTCCCGGTGCCGGGACTAGGACTTGACGACGTGCGTCGATACGGCCATGTCGTGCAATGCCCGGTTCTGGTCGTCCCACAGGGGCCAGAAGAAGTTCAGGAACCAGGGCAGGACGGGGATGATGGACGCCGCCACCCCGACGGCAAGGCCTTTGACCACCACCTCGCGCAGCGCAGCCGAGCCGAAGCCGAACGGCTCGCCGCTGTCGCGGACCACCCGGATGCCCAACGCCTGCTTGCCCCAAGTCTGGCCGTTGCGCGCACCCTCGCGCTTCATGAGCAGGGGCGCATAGAGCAGGTAGATGGCGGCGTACAGGAGCACGCCGAGTATGGACGCCGCGATGAGGCCGCCCAGGGCCAGATCCTCGTTGTCCGCATCGCTCCCCACGATCCCAAACCCGGCCGCGATGAAGCCGAAGATGAGCACGAAAGGGACGAAGACGATCAGGTTGTCCAGCAGGTGGGCGCCCAGGCGGCTGCCCCAGCTGGCCAGGGGGCCCGGGGCGAAGCCGCCCTGCCCGGGACTTTGAGACATCGGCTGCTGCCAGCCACCGGGCGGCACGGGACCGCCGTATCCCGGCGCCGATGGCGACTGGGGCCCGGCGGGGCTCTCCGGCCGAAGCGCAGGGGGCTGCAGTGCCGGCGATGGGCTCTCCGGCCCCGCCGGGCTCTGCGGACCGGTTGCGGGGTCTCTGGGGCCTGAGCCGGATTCCATATTCGCCACTGTAGATGATCCGGCGGGCGCCGAAAACCCCGTCAGGTTGCCGGGCCAGCCGACTCCACGAGCACGACCTGCTCACCACGACGCAGGATGCGAGAGGCAAGGGCAACGGCCCCGAGCAGCGCTATCACCGCCAGTGTGATCTGCACGCTCACGACACCCTCCTCGGACCAGTACACGTCGTCCAGCTCCAACAGGAGCGCCGACTCGTCGAGCGTCAGGCCCAGACCCACGCCGAACGGGACCGCCAGACCGGGCTCGATCTGCTCGTTATGGCTCACGATCGCGGCGGCGCCCGCCGTGAACGCGAGCACGATGCCCGGTACGAAGTGATGGATGTGCCGGCGACCCACCCTGAGGCTCCGGAAGGGCCCCACCGCGGTCCGTCCTCGCAGCATGGTGGTGATCAGCCGCGCAACGATGAAGGTGGCCACGAACGAGCTGAGCAGGTTGAACATCGCGTTCTCCGGCGTGGGCGCGTCCCGGTAGCCGGCGCGCGCCACCTCGGCCGTCTCCGCCACCACCTCCGCCGCGGTGCCCACCGGATCCTCCGCGTCGGTGAGCGCCGGCGCCGGTCCGCGCTTCCAGACCCGCCCCACCTCGAAGGCCATCGCTCCCCCAAACAAGCCCGCAGCCAGTATCCCGAGCCCGATCGTGCGCCGATCCCCCAGCTGTGCGCCTCGGGACCGCCGGCGCCTCACCGGAAGCGCTCCAGCAGGTCGGCATCCGGCACCTCGCGCACCCCGCGCGCGGGTACGCCCATGACCACGGCTCGCGGGGGGACATCGCGTGTGACCACCGCGCCCGCAGCTACGAATGCCTCCTCGCCGACCACGACCCCCGGCACCAGCACCGCGCCCCCGCCGATGCGACAGGCGCGCTTCAGCGTGGCGCCGCGCAGTTGGTGGTCCTGTCCGTGGCGGCCCATCGTGTCGTCGTTGGTCAGAGTCACGCCGGGGGCCACGAACACGTCGTCCTCGATCGTCGAGAACGCGGTCAGATAGCAGCTTGTCTGAATTCGCACTCGCGCGCCGACGGTAACGTCGTTGTCCACCGCAGACCCTCGGCCCACCACGCTCTGCTCTCCGATCACGGCTCGCTCCCGCACATGGGCCTGATCGCCGACAACCGCCTCCTGCCCGATCACTGCACCGGCCACTACCACGGCGCCTGCGCCGATCTTCGCCCCGGAGCCGATCTCGGCGGGTGGTGGCGGGTCGCTCGGCGCGGTCGAACGCTTGCCGAGTGTGAGGGGTTTTCCCACCACGGCGCCGTCCTGAATCGTGGCCTCGGAGCCGATCACTGTGCCGGCGTGGATCACCACATTGCCCCCGATCGAAACCGTGGACGGCAGCTCCACCTCGTCACCGAGCAGGAGACCCGGCGCGCGGTCAGACGACCTGAGCACGCCGGCTTTCGTCCAGGGAACGTTGCAGCTCTTCCAGCACCCGGACCACGCGCAGGCCGCTGTGGCCGTCTGAGCGCGGCGTGGAGCCGTCGCGGATGCAGTCGAGGAAGTGGCGGCACTCGATCTTCAGCGGCTCCTCATCGGGCACCCGCGGGCTCGTGATGTCGCCGGACCGCGCGATGTACTCGCCCAGGTCTTCGTCGAAGCCCTTGTCGTACACGGTGAGCTTGCGCTCGAGCTCCATGTCGTCGAACGTGGCCATCTTCTGTGAGCCCACGACCGTGAAGCGCCGCTCCTTGTGGGGGTCCAGCCAGGAGAGGTGCAGATGGGCCGCCAGTCCCGAGGGAAAGCGCATGAAGCAGAACACCACGTCCTCCACCCCCTCACGCATGTAGGATTCGCCCACCGCGCTGCACTCGTACGGCTCCTCGCCGGCCAAGCGCAGCAGCACCGAGACGTCGTGCGCTCCCAGGCTCCAGAGGGCGTTCTCCTCGGCGCGCAGCTTGCCGAGGTTGAGGCGATTGCCATAGAGGTAGTGAATGTCCCCCAGCTCGCCGCTCGCCGCGATCTCGCCCAGCATCTTCAGGCCGGGGTGGTACTCGAGCAGGTGGCCCACCATCAACACCCGGTCCGCGGCCTCGGCCGCCTCGACAAGACGTTCCGCGTCGGTGCTGTTCTGGGCCAGGGGCTTCTCCACGAAGCAGTGCTTGCCGGCGGCCAGCACTCTCTCGGCCAGTGCCGCGTGCGTGGACACCGGGGTCGCCACCGCGACCGCGTCCAACTCGGAGTCCGACAGCAGCTCTTCGATGTCGCCGGTCACCCGCACATCGGGAAAGGCCGCCGCGGCCCGGTCGCGGGCGGCCCCGTCGCCGTCGCACAGCCACCGCAGCTCGGCAACAGCAAGGCGGTCGAAGTTGCGCGCCAGGTTGGGGCCCCAGTAGCCGAGCCCGGCCACACCCACCTTCGCGGGCTCGGAGGAGGACATCATCGCGCCGCAGTGTAGGTCGAGAGCACCTCGCAGACGCGCTCCGCGGCGTGTCCCCCGCCGTAGAGCACCTGGCGCTCGCCCGAGGGCGGAGGGCGCTGCAGCGCCGCCAGCGCGGCTGCGGTGTCCAGCCCCACCAGCGTGTTCCAGCCCGACTCCACCGTCTCCACCCATTCGGTGTTCTCGCGCAGGGTCACGCAGGGAACCCCAAGCAGATAGGCCTCCTTCTGGACACCGCCGGAATCGGTGAGGATGGCGCGGGCGTGCATCTCGAGCGCCATGAAGTCCAGGTAGCCCAGAGGAGGAGTCAGCGTCAGGTGCTCCGCCCGCTCGAGGCGCTTTCGCAGGCCGGTTGCATCCAATCGGGCCGAAGTGCGCGGGTGCAGGGGCAGCACGCAGGTCCGGGGCAGCGCCTCGAGCAGGGCCACCAGCCGCTCCAGGCGCTCGGGGTCGTCCACGTTGCCGGCGCGGTGCGCCGTCGCCAGCAGGTACTCCCCGGGCGCGAGGCCCAGGTCGGCTAGCACGCTGGAGCGCTCCTGGGCGATCCCCCGAAAGGTCAGCGAAACGTCAGCCATCACGTCACCCACCAGATGCACGTCGCCCGCCACGTTCTCGCGGTGCAGGTTCTCCACGGCGATGGCGGTCGAGCACAGCAGAAGGTCGCTGGCGTGGTCGGTGAGCACGCGATTGAGCTCTTCGGGCATCGTGCGGTCGAAGGAGCGCATCCCGGCCTCCACGTGACCGGCGGGGACTCCGGCCTGCGCCGCGGCGAGCGCGCCCGCAAGGGTGGAGTTGGTGTCGCCGTAGACCAGCACGAGGTCGGGCTCGACCTCCGAGACCACAGTCTCCAGCAGTCCGAGGATGCGCGCCGTCTGCTCTGTGTTGGAACCGCCGCCGGCGTGCAGCTCGCGCGCCGGCGCGGGCACGCCCAGCTCCTCGAAGAACACCTTCGACAGCTCGTCGTCGTAGTGCTGGCCCGTGTGCACGATTAGCTCTTCGTGGCTTTGGCGCAGCCGTCGCGATACCGCAGCCGCTTTCACGAACTGAGGGCGATTGCCGATGACGGTCAGGATGCGCACGGTGGTCAATACAGTCCCGGCCCGGTGATGATCGGCGCGGAAGCAGCCAAGACGCTATTGGGCGGGGCCGTCGTAGTGCTCGTGACGGCCCGCGAGGTGGCCAGCCACGCCGGTTGGTGGCTTCGCTATCAGGTCGAGGGCACCGCGCGGGACAGCGAGGACGCGCGCGGCGCCCCCAAGCGGCCCCCCGCCGGCGACTGATCCCTCCGCTCAGCCGCTCGCGATGAGCTGATCGCGGTGCGCGGCAAACGCCGCGGCGACCTTCCGCGTCACCTCACCGGGATCCGGGAACTCACGGTCGTCGATCGCGGCCACCGACTGTCCCTCGCGGGTCGTGGATGCCATGAATGCCTCCTGCGCCCGCTTTATCTCGTCCACGTCCACGGAGCGCTCCTCAACCTCCACGAGGTCCATCACGTGGGCCCGGGTGATCGAGGCCAGCACGTGGTCCGACAGCGGCGGGGTGCACAGCACCCCCGAGTCGTCCACCCAGAAGATCGATGACGTGGGCCCCTCGAGGACACGGCCGTGGGGCGTTACGAGCAGCGCCTCGTCGAACCCGTTCTCCTTGGCGATCCGCGAACAGAGCATGTTGGCCGCGTAGGAAAGCGACTTCACGCCGTCCAGCACACGCGTCGGCGCATAGGTCACCGTGCCCAGGCGCACCCGCTCGGTGGACGGCGGCAGCGGCTCGGTGAGCAGCAGTCGGCGGCCACCCCGGGTGACGATCATCCGCAGGAGCCCGTCGAAAGCGGCCCCTCCCCTGGCCTCGAGCAGCGCGGCCGCCTCGCTCTCCAGCTCCGCTCGCGGGAAGGGGCCCTCCAGCCGGAGGTTGGCCGCCGAGCCCTCCATGCGCGTGAGGTGCTCGTCGAGGGCGAAGGGGCGCCCGTCATAGACGCGCACCACCTCGAACGCGCCGTCTCCGCGGATGAACCCCTCGTCGACGACCGGTATCGAGGTCTGCGCCGCGGGAGCGGTCACTCCGTCGAGACAGGCCAAGTCGTCGGTCACCCCGCTGTTCATAGCAGCCCGTTTGCCCTGCCTGGCGGCGGGGTAGCTGCGCGGGCATGGAAGCCACCGACGATCGGCCCGACGAACCCGAGCTGGAAGGCGACGAATATCCAGCGGGAGCCGAGGTCGACGACGACCCGCCGGGGGTGGGAGACGGCGATCTGGACGAGGAGCAGCCGGGGCTGGCGGAGGACCCGCCGCAGGCGGACTGACCGGCGCGGTAAGGCACTCGGGTGTCGTACTCGTCGTTGAGGCGGTACCACCGGTCCGACTCGTTGCGTCCCTTGGGAGCGCGGTCCCTGGATGACGCTTCACGGTCTACAGCCTCGCATCGGTCGCAAAACCCCTCCACTCGCACCCGCGCCGCAAGACTGTTTGTCGCGCAGGGACGGTCGTCCCGGCCAGGGTGCCGTTCGACCGGGCATCTGGCGCCGATTGAGCGTTTGTGGACGCCATAGCATCAACAAGTGCTCGAACGCTTTCCGCTCGCCTCTCTCTCGGCGCTATCGCTCCCGCGTGCAAGCAGCCGTGGTCAGCCGGTGCAACGCCGAGCCACGCGGCGAAGGTCGCCCACGCCCCACCCGCGGGTGGGCGCTCGGTCCGAGGTGCGTAGCCGCCACGCACGCATCCCCACGCGCGCGCGATGGGCCGTGTAGGGATCGAACCTACGACCTTGAGATTAAGAGTCTCCTGCTCTACCAACTGAGCTAACGGCCCTGGAGGCGACGCCCCTTGGGGGGCGGTCACCGAACGCGAGATTGTAGGCGAAGCCGGCTAGCTGCTGAAGGACGCCAGCGCGTCCTCGCGCGAGCCTTGGATCGAGAAGACGCGGTCCAAACCGGTGATCTCGAAGATCTTGGTGATGTTCTGATCGGTGCAGACCAGGGCGAGGCCGCCGCCTGAGGGGCGCAGGCGCTTGACGCCGCCCACCAGCACGCCGAGCGTGGTGGAATCGATGAAGGTGGCCTCGGAGAGGTCCACGACGATGTTCTTCTTGCCGCCCTCGATCAGCTCGACCATGCGCTCCTTGAACTCGGGTGCGGTGTACAGATCGATTTCGCCTCCGAGCGAGATGACGTGGGTCTGGTCGTCGATCTCCTCGTCACTGATCTTGAAGTTCACGCTTCTCCTCTAATCGTCGGTGCGCCTGCGCGGCGGTACCTTACTCGCCAGTGGCGGAGCCGCCGCCGGAGGGGGCCGGAGCACCGCCTGAGGGTGCCTGGCCCCCGGCCGCAGGCGGGGGCTGCTTGAGCTGCTCGGCCTTGGCCTTGACGGCCTTGCGCTGGCCCTTCGGGGCGAGGTCCACCGCCTTGGTGGCAGCCAGGTTGGCGGTGCGGGTATCGCTGGCCAGGGCCGCGGCCTGCACCAGGTTCAGGTAGGAGTTGGTGTCGTTGTCCGCGCGGGCGATGAGCGCCGCTGCCCCCTGGACTTCCTTGGGCTTCTTCAGCCCGTCCGGACCGTAGAGCTGGAGCACCAGGCGGGCGAGCGAGGCGTCGGGCTTGGCCGGGTCGGTGGCGACGTAGGCCTCCCAGTTGGCCGCCGACTTGCGCAGCTCGTCCTGGGCCTCGCGCGGGAATCCCGCTTGGCCGTCCTTGGTCTGCCCGGTGGCCAGCTGGTAGTAGCCGCGTACCAGCTCCTTGCGCGCGTTCTCGTCCTGGGGATTGGCCTTGAGCCGCTTCTCGAAGCCGTCCACCCTCTTCTGGACCAGCTCGTTGCCGGCGTTGTTCGGGTTGTCTCCGCCGCCGGCGTCATCGAAGACGTTGAACGACACATCGCCGCCGATCCCGAACAGAACCAGGCCGCCGCCCAGCAGGACGGCCAGCATCAGGTAGACGCCCTGGACAACGCGCCGGCGCTTGCCTCCGAGATCGAACAGCATGGCGGTGCGAAAGCCTAGCTGGGCCGACCGGCTTAGCTGCCCTCGGCCGAGGCGACCTCCGTGCCGGCCGCCTTCCTGCGCTCGAGGGCGGATGCAATGAGGATGCTCGCCTCGTAGAGGATGATCAGCGGGATCATCTCCAGTATCAGCGTCACTGGGTCGATCGTCGGGAGGAACGCGGCGAGGATGGCGATGACGAGGATTGCGTAGCGGCGATTCTTGCGCAGCTTCTGGGGAGTGGTGATGCCCAGCCGGACCAGCGCGAGGATGGCGATCGGCACCTGGAAGCCCAGGCCCATGGCCACCATCGTGAGGTTGACGAAGCTGTAGTAGTCCCGGGCCCGGACCTGGGTGTTGAACTCGTCGCTGTTGAAGCTGAGCAGGAAGTCCGTGGCCGGCGTGAGGACTACGAAGTAGGCGAACAACACCCCTGCCACGAACAGGATCGGCGCCATCAGCAGGAGCGGGGTGGCCACCTTGCGCTCGGTGGGGCTGAACGCCGGCAGGATGAACGCGTAGACCTGGTAGAGCACGACCGGCAGCGACAGCAGGAGCGCGAAGTACGCAGAGTTGGTGAGCGTCGTGGAGAACGGCTCGGTGACGCCGAAGGTGATCGGCTCAGGGAGGTTGCGCGGCAGCGGGTCGTTGACGATCTCCAGGACCAGGTGGTTCTGCCAGCTGCACAGCGCGAAGGCGACGCCGAAGGCGAACAGCGCAACGATCACCCGGTTGCGAAGCTCGTCCAGGTGGTCGACGAGCGTGAGTCGCTCCTCGTGGTCGATCGGTCGTACGCGCGCCATGGCGCCCGCCTTCCTACTTCGCGCGCCGCCGGGAGCTAGGAGCTCTTGCCGCCGGCGGGCGTGGCGTCGGACTTCTCGGTGTGCACCGGCTCGCTCTTCTTCTCGCCGGCGGGCAGCTCGTCGTCGTCGGACTTGCTATTGCCGGTCACCGAGTCCTTGAACTCGCGCATGCCGCCGCCGAGTGAGCGACCGAGGTCAGGCAGGCGCTTGGGACCGAAGATGATCAGGACGATCAGCAGCACGATGCCTATCTCGAGAGGACCAAACGGCATAGGAAGACTCCTGGTGGGTCGGGGTGCGCGCTACGCGGCAGAACGGGCGCTCTGCGTCGAATCGTAGCGCTGTAGTTCCTTCGCACCAGGGGCCCGGACCGGATCAACCGGGTGCCTGGCCGATTCAGTCCTCGCGCTGGAAGTTCTCGTGGAAGCGGCTGGGGGTGGGCTCGGCCTGGCCCTGATACTTGCTGCCTGTGGTGGCGGAGCCGTAGGGGCGCTCGACGGGCCCGTCCATGCGCATGAACGAGATCTGCCCGATGGGCATCCCCTCATAGATGGTGATGGGAAGGTTGGCCACGTTGGAGAGCTCCAGCGTGAGGTTGCCCGAGAAGCCGCTGTCGACGAAGCCGGCGGTGGAATGGATGAGCAGCCCGAGGCGCCCCAGCGATGACTTGCCCTCCAGCCGGGCCACCAGATCGTCGGGCAGGGTCACGCGCTCCAGCGTCTGCCCCAGGACGAACTCGCCGGGGTGCAGGATGAACGGCTCACCTCCCGTGACCTCCACGGGCTCGGTGAGGTCATCCATCGGCTTGCGCACGTCGATGTAGGGGTAGCGCTGATTGTGAAAGACCCGGAAGCGGCGGTCCACGCGCACGTCCACGCTTGAAGGCTGGACGAGAGAGGCGTCGAACGGGTCGATCACGATGCGCCCGGCCTCGATCTCTGCGTGGATGGTGCGATCGCTGAGAACCACGGCGGCTGAGTCTATTCGCGCTATGCGGCCTGGCCTCAAGTGGGCCTTCCGGGTGCCGATAGCATGTGCATGGAAGCGTCAGAGGACCAGAGCGGCAGCTACACCAAGCGCGTGCTCCTGCCTTCGGGCCGGGCGATCGAGGTCGTGTACTTCAAGGACGCGACCGAGGGCGCTGCCCACGCCGCACCGCTGGTCGAGCCCGATCAGCGACTGAACGTCTGCCTGTCCTGTCAGTCGGAGCTGGTCTACCCGGTGACCTGGGAAGAGGCGGGCAAGGACACCTGGGCGGTGAGCCTTCGCTGCCCAGGTTGCGAGGTGCGCCGCGACGGCGTCTTCAATCAGCACACCGTGGAGGCGTTCGACGAGGCGCTGGACGCCGGCACCGACGCGCTGACATCTGACTACCGGCGCCTGTGCCGAGCCAACATGGCGGAAGAGATCGACCGCTTCGTGGCGGCCATCGACGCCGACGCCGTCCTGCCAGAAGACTTCTAGGCGTAGCGCTCCACAACGCCGTCGGCCACCAGGCTCAGCGCGCGCAGGCGCGCCTCGGGCAGATCGAGGTCGGCGAGTTCCCGCTTGGCCTCGGAAACGTGCGCCAGCGCTTCGTCGCGCGCTGCTGCCAGGGCCCCGGTACGCGCTATGCGGTCGCACACCGCCTCCGCCCGGGTGGGGTCGGACACCTCTTGGCGCAGATCCATCTCGGCCAGCTTCCGGTCGCGCCGCCGGGCCAGGATCAACGGCAACGTGACGGTCCCGTCGAGCAGGTCGGCGCCGCGGTGCTTGCCGGTGCGCTGGCTGGGCCCGGACACGTCGAGCACATCGTCGAGGATCTGAAAGGCCAGACCGATTCGCCGGCCAAACCCTCCCAGAGCATCGGCGTCGGCGCCAGAGGGCTCCTTCCCCAGCAGCGCGCCGAGCCGGCACGAGGCCGCGAAGAGGCTCGCGGTCTTGAGCTCGCAGCGCTCCAGGTAGCGCTCAGCGGTCACCGAATCCGACCACGCGTCGGCGCGCTGCACCAGCTCGCCCCGGGCCAACGCGGACGACGCCTCCGAGAGGGCCGCCACCGCGGGCTCCGAGCCAGTCCGCCGCAGCTCGGCGAACGCGCGCGAGAAGAGAAGGTCGCCCGTGGCCACCGCCGCCGCCCGGCCACCGCCGGCGAACACTGTAGGCACTCCGCGACGCATCGCAGCGGCGTCGAGCACGTCGTCGTGCACGAGCGAGGCCATGTGCAGCAGCTCCACGGCGACACCCGCCCGGAGGAGTTGGCCCCCGCCGCCGCCGCAGAGGAATACCAGCATCGGACGCAGCCGCTTGCCACCGGCCGTAAGGGTGGCGGTGGCGTAGCGTCCCAGCTCGGGGCCGTGGCCCTCGGCCACCTCCCCCAGGCGCGCCTCCGTGCGCTGGAGACCCTCGGCCAGAGACGACCCGCCGGCCGCCAGCACCGACCCGAGGGCCTCGGCGTCGCTCACCTCCCCACCTCAGAAGGGGGCACAGGCGGGACGGTGGCGGAGTGGATCGCGATGATGCCGCCCGCGGTGAGCAGCCAGCGCACGTCGACCAGGCCGGCGCGCGCGAGCTCGGCCCCCAGCTGCTGGGGAGCTGGGAAGCGGCGCACCGAGCTCGGCAGGTACGCGTAGGCGTCGGGATCCCCGGCCAGGCGCCCCAGCCCGGGCACGATGCGGTCGAACCACAGACGAAAGAACCAGGACAGCGGCGGTCGGTGCGGCGTGGTGATCTCCAGCACGACCACCCGGCCGCCCGGGCGCACCACCCGCGCCATCTCCGAGAGCCCACGGGCCAGGTCATCGAAGTTGCGCGCTCCGAAGCCCACCGTCGCCGCGGCGAACTCGCCATCCGCGTAGGCCAGCTCGAGCGCGTTGCCGGACTCGAAGCGAAGCGCCGGAGCCTTGCGTCGGGCCAGCTCGAGCATCTGCTCTGAGAAGTCCATGCCCACCACCTCGCCCTCCGGCCCGACGCGCCGCGCCAGCACGATCGCCAGGTCTCCCGTGCCGGTGGCCACGTCCAGGGCGCGGTCGCCTGCGCCGACGGCCGCACGGTCCGCGGCGCGCTCGCGCCAGCGGTGGTGCATCCCGGCCGTCATCACCGAGTTCATGCGGTCATAGACACCTGCGATCCGGTCGAACATCGACTCGACCTGGCTCTCGGGCAGCGTCCCGCTCCCGGGTGCCGCGCCACTGCTCATGGGCGCGAGGTTACTTGGACGCCTGATCCGCGGACCGGGTAGCCTGCTCGGCCGGCTCCGGGTTGGCGGCCTGCTTGGGCATCTCCTTCTTGAGGGAGGCAACGAACTGCACCATCTGCTCGAACTGCTCGGGCTTCTCCTGGCGCAGGGTCGCGTAGGAGGGCATCGGAGAGGTGGGGTTCAGCAGTGTGCGCTCGATCGCGTCGCGCCCCAGGCGGTCGCCGATCACGGTGAGGTTGGGCCCCAGCGTGTTGCCGTTCTCGCCGATCTTGTGACAGGCCAGGCAGCCGGCGGACGCCACGACCTGCTTGCCGTCCTCGTACTTGGCGGCCACCTCCACCTCGAGCTCGGTTGGCGGGCCCGCGACGGCCCCCACGACGGTGAGGTAGGCCATGGCGACCACCGTGGCGAAGGCGCCGATCATGGCGATCGGGCGCTTCATGGGATGGCGCTCGGGGCTGCGGTCGTAGAAGGGCAGCAGCAGGAGCAGCATGAGCGCGATCCCGGGGATCCCGATCGTGGCCATGAACGTGAGCGACGGCGGCTTGACCACCCGCAGCAGCTCGAACAGGAAGAAGAAGTACCACTCGGGCCGCGGCGTGTAGGTGGTGGTCGTGGGGTCGGCCTTGGGGCCCAGCTCCGCGCCGAGGAGCACCGCCATGAGGATGGTCACGGCGAGCGTGATCGCCGCCATGGCGCCGTCCTTGGCGATCGAGTAGGGGAAGAACGGCTTCCCCTGGCCCTTGAGGATGGAGTACTCGCGCAGGTACTCCTCGCGCTGGCGGGCGTCCACCTAGATCTCCTCTTGCGACAGCGACTTCTTCTCGGCCTTGAGCCACGGCGGCGCGGTGGTGCCGAGCTTGGCCACCATGTAGAGGTGCGCGCCGATCAGCGCGCCGATCAGGCCCGGGATGAGCAGCATGTGCAGCGCGTAGAAGCGCGCCAGCGTGACCGCCCCGAACTCCGCTCCCCCGCGCAGGAAGTCGGCCAGATAGGGGCCGATCACGGGGTTGGAGGCGTTGATGTTCACGCCCACCACCGTGGCCCAAAGCGAGCGCTGGTCGAACGGGAGCAGATAGCCGGTGAAGCCCATGGCCAGGGTGAGCACCATCAGCAGCACGCCGATCACCCAGTTGAGCTCGCGGGGGTACTTGTACGCCCCGAACACGAACGTGCGGCCCAGGTGCAGGAACAGCAGGACGATCATCACCGTGGACCCCCACTTGTGCATGCCGCGCACGAGCTCCCCGAGGAACGCCTCGTTGGTGATGAACTGCGCCGACTCATAGGCGCGCGAGGGGTCGGGGTTGTAGTACATCGCCAGGAACACGCCCGTGACCGCCTGCGAGACAAACGCGAACATCGTGGCCGAGCCCAGCGTGTAGAACCAGTTGGTGCCCTTCGGGGTCTTGCGGTAGAGGAAGCCGCGCAGGAACGGGCTCATGCCCGTGCGCTCGTCCAGCCAGCCGACCACCTGGGTGCCGCCCTCGGCCGCGCCCTGGCGCAGCTTCCCGGCGGTGCCGGGCTCGCCGTTCCCGCCTGTGCCCCGCTTGCCAGGGGTATTGCCGTCTCCGTCGCCCGCCCCGTTGCTCCCGGCGCCTTTCTCGCCGGGCCGCGGCGGGCCGGGACGCAGGAACTTCGGAATCGGCGGAACCAGCTTGCTCACGTGCTGGGCCTCGCCGGGTAGAGGTACTGCCACAGTCCGTCGAGGTGGCTCGACGGGTCGCGCGGTGAGAAGCGCTCCAGCTCGGAGTTGACCGAGAAGCGCTCGCCGACCTCCACCCGGCCGTTGACCACGCGTGTGTAGAAGCGGTCGAGCGGGCGCACCGGCGGACCGCCGTCGACCTTGCCCTCGAAGTCGTAGATGCCGCCGTGGCACGGGCACGCGAAGCGCTCGGAGGCCTGGATGTAGCGCACGGGACAGCCGAGGTGCGCGCAGCGGGTGGAGATGGCCACGTAGGGCAGCGGCTCCTTGCCCTTGTCGCTCTTGCTCTTGCTGTCGCGCTCGGGGTCGAGCTTGCGCACGTAGATGGTGGTCTTGCCGGCCTCGCCGGCGTCGGCGACGACGTTGGTCACCTTGGGTATGTAGCTCTCGATGTTGAATTCGTTCTCGGCGCCCACGTCCTGCCACACGTCCTGGGTGCCGTCCTCGAACATGGGGCCGAGGGCGAAACCCAGCGCCGGCAGCCCGAAGGCCGCAGTGGCCATGCCTCCGTAAAGCAGCGCTCCACCGGTCATGACCCCGCGGCGGGTCATGGTCTCCCCCTCGAAGGAGCCTGCCACGCCGCGGTCGGCGGTGTAGCGGGACTTGCGCTCGCGAGTGTTGGGAGGAGGGGGGGTCACGGGCTACGGACTAACGATCTGTATTCAACGCGGCCGGGAGAATAGAGTCAACTTGGCTACGGGTGTCACAAAGGCGCGTGGTCATGCGGATACTCATCGATGCGGTGCCCGCCGGATCGATTATCCGGGTCCGCTCCTCTCGCAGCCAGGTCTCGTGCGGTTCGCAGCCAGAGCCGGTCGGCATCATCAGATCGCCCCTCGGCCTGCGCCCGCGCGGCATCGGAGATGAGGTCGGCCAAGTGGCCGACCGCCTCCAGATCGCCACGTTCGGCGAGCCGCGAGAGGCCGAGGGCGTAGAGCGCGTCGCCGGCCAGCAGCCGCAGGTCGGGATCCATTCCGGCGAACGCTCGCGGGCGGCCGTAGTGCAGGAGGTAGCCCTCGTAGACGGCTTCGAGCACGAACAGCCGGTCGGCGTCCTTCACCCTGTCCGCGAACCGGTCCGGACCGGGGTCGGACACCGCGTGCTCGCGAAGGGCGGGATCGGTGGCCCGCACCACCGCGAGCAGGGCGCTCACCGCGACGCAACCTCGCCCAGGGCGTCGCGGACGGCCGCCAGGGTGCGCTCGACGTGCTCGTCGGTGTGCGCCAGGGAGGGAAACCAGGCCTCGAACTGCGACGGCGGTAGGTATACGCCCAGCTCCAGCAGGGCCCGGCAGAAGGCGGCGTAAGCCTCGGTGTCGCAGGCCTTGGCGTCCTCGTATCCCTCCACGGTGCCATCATGAAAGAACAGCGTGAGGAGGCCGGTGGTGTGCGTCACATAAGCGGGTACACCGGCCTCGGCCGCAGCGTCGCGCAGGCCGTCAGCCAGCGTCAACGCCACGGTCTCGAGGCGCTCGTAGGCCGCGCCATCCAACAGCTCGAGCGTGGCCAGGCCCGCTGCGGTGGCCAGTGGGTTGCCCGACAGCGTGCCCGCCTGGTAGACGTCACCGGCCGGCGCCACCCGCTCCATCAGCTCGCGCGGACCGGCGTAGGCGGCCGCGGGCAGGCCGCCGCCGATCACCTTGCCTAGGACCGTCACGTCCGGGGTGACCCCCTCGCGCTCCTGGGCCCCTCCGCGGGCGACACGGAAGCCGGAGATCACCTCGTCGAACACCAGGAGCGCTCCTCCGGCGTCGGCCTGCTCGCGCAGAAAGGACAGGAAGCCCTCATCCGGCGGGACCAGGCCCATGTTGGCCGGGTAGGGCTCGGCCAACAGGGCCGCGAACTCGTGCTCGGCGAACGCGCGCTCGACCGCCTCGCGGTCGTTCCACGGCACGATCACCGTGGCCGCGGCCTGGGCGGCGGGCACGCCCGGCGAGGCGGGGATGCCGGCCGTGGCCAGGCCCGAGCCGGCCTCGGCCAGCAGGCCATCCACGTGACCGTGGTACGCCCCGGCGAACTTGAGCAGCTCGTCCCGGCCGGTGGCAGCACGCGCCAGGCGGATGGCGCTCATAGCCGCCTCCGTGCCGGAGTTGACCATGCGGACCATCTCCGCACCGGGCACGCGGTCGACCACCTCGGCGGCCAGGTCGACCTCGGCCTCCGTCGGCGCGCCGAAGCTCGTGCCGTCCACCGCCACGGCCGTGACGGCATCGACTACGCGCGGATGCGCGTGGCCGCCGATCAGCGGCCCCCACGAAAGCATCCAGTCGATGTAGCGGTTGCCGTCGACGTCGACCAACTCCGCGCCGGCCCCGGCCGCGGCAAAGATCGGATCCCGGCCGATCGAGCGCATTGCGCGCACCGGCGAGTTGACCCCGCCGGGAAGGAGCTCGAGGGCCTTGCGATAGAGCTCGTCCGAGCGGGGCCAGCGAGCTCGATCGGGTCCGCTGGCCCGAGAGGGGGTCGGTCCGGTGCTCGCCCGATCAGTGATCGAGCGACCCACTCACGAGTGCTCGGCCTCCCACCGCCGATGCTCGTCGGTGAAGTACATCAGCCGGATCTTCTTGAACTCCGTGGAGGAGTAGAGCGTCCCGCGGTCCTCGATGCCGGTCTCCTCGGCGATCGAGTCCAGGATGGCGTCGCACTCCTCCTTGGAGCGGCCGTGGGCCATCGTGAAGACCGAGAAGCGCCAATCCTCGTAGGTGGGGCGCTGATAGCAGTGCGAGATGCCACGGAAGGAGGCCATCATCGGAGCCACCTCCATGATCCGCTCCTCGGGCACGTTCCAAACACCCATGCCGTTGGCCGAGAACCCCGCCCGACGGTGGAAGAGGATGGCGGCCACCCGCCGCAGGGCCTTGCGCTCGCGCATCGACTCGAGGTGCTCGAGCAGCTCGCCCTGGGAGAGGCCCACCTCGTGCGCCGCGGGCGCGTAGGGCTCGGGAATCACCGGCATATCGCCCTGCAGCGCCCGGATCACGGCGTAATCGCGATCCGAGAGCTCGATCGCCTCCGGCTCCATGGGATCCTGGGCCACTCCCGCCGCGGCAAGGTCGCGCGTGCCCTTCTCCATCTCGAGGTCCATGCGGATCTTGAAGAGCTTGAGTGTGGGCAGTTGGCGCACCGACTCCGCACCGGTGAGCTCCTGCAGCTTTGCGAGCGTGCCCTGCAGGCCAAGCGCCGAACCGGGCTCGGTAGCGATCGTGAACCAGAGGTTGAAGTCGTGGTTGCGCAGGTAGTTGTGCGACACGCCGGGGTGGGAGTTGATGACGCGGGCCGCTCGGTGGGGGTTCTCCGGGTCCACCTTTGCGGCCACCAGCATCGACTCGTAGCCCAGCACCCGCGTGTCGAAGATCGGCGTGACCTGGCGGATGATTCGCTCGTCGAGCAGACGCCGTACGCGGCGCATCACCTCGCTCTCGGACAGCTCGGCCAGCTCGGCCACACGCGCGTAGGGGCGCGGCTCCAGCGGAAACTTGCCCTGCATGAGGTTGAGCAGGCGCTTGTCCAGTTCGTCCAGCGGCACGGCGGCGCCGTCCTTGCGGCTGCGTACCTTCGGCGTTGCTAACGAAGCCATCCGGCCACTTCCTTGGCGTGGTAGGTGATCACGATGTCTGCTCCGGCGCGCCGGATCGACGTGAGCGCTTCGAGGATCGCTGCTCGCCGGTCGAGGTATCCGGCTGCCGCGGCCGCTTCGATCATCGCGTATTCACCGCTGACGTTGTAGGCAGCCACGGGTACGCGCGTGGCCTCCTTCACTCGGCGAATCACGTCGAGGTAGGCCAACGCGGGTTTGATCATCACCACGTCAGCTCCCTCCTCGACGTCGAGCAGCGCCTCGCGCACGGCCTCGTCGGCGTTGGCCGGATCCATCTGGTAGCTGCGCCGGTCGCCGAAGGAGGGCTTGGAGTCGGCGGCCTCGCGGAAGGGGCCGTAGAAGGCCGAGGCGAACTTTGCGGAGTAGGCCACGATCGGGGTTTCCTTGTGGCCCTCGGAGTCCAGCTGGGCACGCAGCGCACCCACGCGCCCGTCCATCATGTCGCTGGGCGCCACCGCGTCCGCGCCGGAGGCCGCGTGGGAGATGGCGGTCTTGGCCAGCAGCTCCAGGGTCACGTCGTTGTCGATCCCGCCGTCGGCCCTGGCCACGCCGCAGTGGCCGTGCGAGGTGTAGCCACACAGGCACACGTCGGTGATCACCGCAAGGTCGGGGTGGGCCTCCTTGATCGCGCGCACCGCGAGCTGGACCACGCCCTCGTCGTCGTAGGCGCCCGATCCGAGGTCGTCCTTCTCGGCGGGCAGGCCAAACAGCAGCACGGCGGGCACCCCCAGCTCGTGCGCCTCGCCGGCCTCTTCCACGGCATTGGAGATCGACAGGCGCTCCACGCCCGGCATCGCCGCGATCGGCGTGCGGCTGTCGGTGCCCAGTTGCACGAACATCGGCTGCACCAGGTGCGAGGGAGTCAGCTCGGTCTCGCGCACCATGTCGCGCAGCATCCCGGTGCGGCGCAGGCGCCTCATTCGTGTGACGGGGAAGGCCATGCCCGATCCAGTGTAGGACGCGGCTGATGGTGGATCCCCCATCTAGCGCTGGGCGAAGCGGCGCAGGCCCAGCCGGCTCGCCACCCCAAAGGCCAGGAACAGCGCCGCCAGGTGCACCAATGGCACGCCGATGCCGCCGGAGTCGTTGAGCGCGCTTTCCATCGCGCTCAAGGTGGGCTTGAACGGAAATAGCGCCGAGACGACGCGCACCACGTCGTAGAGCAGCGGAGCCACGGACCCGGATGGAACGAGCGCGAGGAAGGTGAGGGGGAGCGAGACCATCACGCACAGCAGCGACGCCGCGCGGACCTCGCGCGTGAGAGTGCCCACCGCGAGCCCCATGGAGGCGAACGCCAGCGCCCCCATGCCCGCGGCGGCCACCCACAACGGGAACCGCCCCCACTCCAGATCGACGAACAACCCGAGCCCGGCAAGCATCAACAACACCACCACCATCGAGCACACCGCGGCCAGCCCGGCCTTCTCCACCAACAGGCCGGTACGCGACACCAGTCCCCGCACCAGGCGCGGGAAAGCGTTCTCCTCGCGCTCCAGAGCCAGCGCGCCGGCCGCCAGCAGCAGGGTGATGAACATCAGGGACACCGATATGGCGATGGCCACCGCGAACGAGCTGAGGGGCGTGGAACCGCCTTCCAGCTGCGTCTGCTTCACCCGGATCGGCGTGCCCACCGACGCCAGCACGTCGTCGGAGAGGTCGAGGTTCTCGCGTGCCAGGCGGGCGAACTCGATCACCGAGGCCACCTGCTCGCGCGCGGGCGACCTGGTCTCGAGACCGCGCTGGGCCTCGGAGAGGATCTGCTCGGAGCGCTGGAGGCCCAGCACCTCGAAGTCGCGGCCGAAGAAGCTGTAGTTGCCGCCCGTCGCGATCAGGTCTAGGAACGTGAGCGCCACCTTGGCGTAGCGCTCGGTGAGCGCGGTGTTGGCGTCGGCCACCTGGGACTTGATCGTGTCGCGCACGAAGCTCGCCTTCACCGGGTCCTCGGCGTTGTAGAAGACCTCGATCTCCGCCGGCTCGAGGCCGGCCTGGAGCTTGCGGGTCGTGTCCTCGGGCACCACCACCGCCCCCAGCACGTCACCTGAGCGCACCTTGGAGATCGCCTCCTCCCTCGTCTTCACGCGCACGGGGTCGATGGCGCGAAACAGCGGGCCGGCCTCCTGGGCGACGTCGATGCGCTCGCCGCCCAGTTCGATCTCCTGCGCCGACTCGGGGACCTCGCTCACAAAGGCCACCTGGGGCTTGTCCGGCCCCCGTGAGAGCGCGAAGCCGATCAGCGTTGCGATCACCACCGGATAGAGCACGAGCAGCCCCACCAGCAGCGGCGAGCGGCGCAGGATCCGCAGGTCCTTGAGCAGCAGCCAGCGCACGCGGCGGTCAGTGGCCCCTCTGGCGAAGGAAGGCCACGAAGGCCGCCTCGAAGTCCCCGCGGCCAGCCGCTCCGCGCTCGCGCTCCACCGTGTCCTCCAGCTCGCGGGGGGAGCCGCTGAACAGCAGCTCCCCATCGGCCAGGACGAGCACGCGCTGAGCGTGGCGCTCGGCCTCCTGCACGTTGTGCGTGGAATAGACGACCGTGGTGCCCGCCTCGGCGAGCGAGAGCACGAACTCCCACACTCGCTCGCGCTGGCGCGGGTCCAGGGCGGCACTCGGCTCGTCGAGCAGTAGCACGGACTGGTCGCCCAGCAGGCCCACGGCGATGTTGACGCGCTGGCGGTTGCCGCCCGAGAGCTCGCCCACCTGATCGTCTGCGCGATCGCGCAGGCTCGTCAGGTCGAGCATACGATCGACGGTGGCGGCGGGATCGTCGACCTTTTCCAGCCGGGCGAACAGCTCGAGGTTCTCCTTGACCGTGAGCTTGCCGTACACCGCCGCCTGCTGTGGCACCCAGCCGATCTCCCTCGGAGCGCGGCTCACGCTGCCCGAATCCGGCTGCTGGATGCCTGCGAGGATCGAAAGCAGCGTGGTCTTGCCCGCGCCGTTGGGCCCGATTATCGCGACGAGCTCGCCCCGTTCCGCGCTCAGGGAGATGTCGCGCAGGGCTTCGCGGTCGCCGTAGCGCTTGGTCAGGCCCTCGGCCCTGAGCACCGCCGCGGCGGACGCCTCTCGCTTGTGCTCGCTTGTGGAGTGCTCGGCGGTGGCGGGGTCGCTCATAGCCGGCTGGACGGTAGCGCCGCCGGGTGGTGGCAGACTCATCCCGATGAGGCTCCTCTTCGTAGCCGACGTGGTGGGCGGCCTGGGCCGCCGCACGCTGGCCGCGCTCCTGCCCGTCCTGCGCGAGCGCCACACACCCGACCTCGTGGTGGTCAACGGCGAGAACGCAGCGGGGGGCGTGGGCATCACCGAGAAGACCGCCAAGGAGATCCTTGCGCTGGACGTGGACGCGATCACGCTCGGCAACCACGCCTATCGCCACGCCGAGGTCTACGACTTCCTCGACCGCGAGGAGCGCATAGTGCGACCAGCCAACTATCCGCGCGCGAGCCCCGGCCGGGGCTCGACGGTGGTGCAGCGAAACGGCTTCACCCTCGGCGTGGTCAACCTTTCGGGCCAGGTTTTCGTGGACGCCGCGCGGTCCCCCTTCGCCGAGGTCGACGCAGCTCTGGCCGACCTGCGCGGGCGAACCACACACGTGCTCGTGGACATGCACGCCGAGGCGACCAGCGAGAAGGTGGCGATGGGCTGGCATCTGGACGGCCGCGTGACCGCTTGCGTCGGCACCCACACGCACGTCCCCACGGCGGACGCCCGCGTGCTGCCCGGCGGCACTGCCTACTGCACCGACGTGGGGATGACCGGACCTCGCGGCGGCGTGATCGGCGTCAAGAAGGAGCTGGCGCTGCGGCGCTTCACGACCATGACCAACGTGCGCTACGACACATCCACGGAAGATCCATGGCTCAACGGCGTGCTGGTCGAGGCGTCCGGCGACGGCCGGGCGACCTCGATCGAGCAGATCCTCGAGCCGGGGCCCGCACTGCAGTAGCAGCGACAGCAGCGGCCGAGCAGCCGCCGCGGGTCAGCTCGGGTGCGCGCGCCGCCCGAAGCTCCACATCTTGTTACCGACGAAATTGAGCGGCGTGGCCGCCACTACCGACACGGCCTGGGCCGCGATCTCGGGCGTGCCCGCCTGGCTGACCAGCAGCTCCAGCACCGTTGCGGCGAACAGGAAGGCCACGACGCTCACCGTGAAGAAGCGGGCCGCCTGGAACGCGGCGTGGCCCTCACCGGCCGAGAACGTCCAGTGGCGGTTCCACCAGAAGTTGTTGGCCACGGCGACCACGAAGGCGATCGTGGCGGCCACCAGGTGGTGCAGATCCAACGCGCTGAAGGCCAGCGTGAATACCGCGAGGTTCACCACGTAGCCCGATCCACCCACCGCACAGAACTTCACGAGCTGAACCCAGTTGTGGCGGCGGCGCATGCCCGCGCGCACCCGCGAGTGCGCTCCAACGGCCTCGGTCGACTCGGGGGCGACCACTACGCGGAGGGTAGCCCGAAGTGGTCGAGCACCATGGGAGTGACGTCGCGGATCGACCACTGCTCGCGGTGGGCGGCGTTTCCCGGCCCGATGCCATTCGTGAGCAACACGCCGAGTGAGTCGCAGCGGTGCAGCGAACCGTGGCCGCCCCCGCCGACGTGGTCACTTCCGCCCCAGTCGGTGAACTCGACGCCAGGGTCGGCCGACACCTGCACCTCACCCGCGCGCGGACAGCACAACGACGACCACAGCCGCCCCAGGGCGTCGGGGTAGTCGGGGCTTCGCAGCTCGCCCCCGCTCATCTCGAGGTCGAGCGTGGCCAGGTCGCCCTCGACGGTCCAGCTTGCGCCGCGCGCGTCGGTGACGATCTCGCCCGGAGAGAAGCGCAACTCGCCGCGGGCGCTCCATACATGCGCCGTGTCGCCCTCGCGGCGAGCCACGAGATCGACCCCCTCGACCTCGCGCAGGCACTCGACGACCCCGGCGATCAACTCCTCCCGCCGGCCCTGCTCCAGCGCGTAGACCTGCCCGGCACGCGAGCCCGGGCACACGGCGATCTGTGCGGCTTCGGCTTCGGCGTCACCTGGCTCGAGGATGCGCCAGTCGGCGAGAGCGTCGGCGAGGTTGGTGCTCCGGTCGACCGTGTCGTGGGTGTGGTCGGACATGACCACCACGGCGTGCTGCTCGAGAAAGGCCTCCGGCCCGCCGGCCGGGTGCATCAGGCGCTCGAGGGCGCGGTCCGCTTCGGCGATCGATGGCGATTGCCCCCCCGGCCCGGCACGGTGGGAGTAGGTGTCGTTGTCCGGCAGGGAGAAGAGCAGGAAGTCGAACAGGTCGTTCTCCACCAGGTGGGCTCCGACACAGCCGGCGTGGCGATCGCGCTGGCCCGGCATTCCGAGCGTGGAAAAGCAGCCCGTGCTCTGGGTGTCGAAGATGTCCGCGTAGAAGAGCTCGCGCGCGGCCCATGTGGGATGGCGGAACTGCGCGGCCTCGGCCAGCTTGACGTACGGCGAATCCCGCGAGGGCTCCTGGCGGTGGCGACCCCGGTAGATCAGGTAAGTGGTGCAGGCCGTGCGCAACCCCGCATCGTCGAGATGCTCGAACACCGTCCGCCGCTCCTGGGTCAGGTGGGACAGGTTCATGTTGTAGACGGTGTCGGTCAGCGAGCGAAAGATGCCGTGCGTGCGCGTGGCCTGGAACGAGGAGCCGTACTCCACGTAGCGCTCCTCGCCGCGGTGGTACCAGTTCATCGATGGGATCAGGTGCTCGTCAGGGCCCAGGCCGGTGGCGATGGCCGATGCCGCCACCGGCGTCACCGAGGGAAAGGTGGAGACGCAGTCGCCCACATAGGTCCCGCGCTCCATGATCGCCTTCAGCGTCGGCGCGCGGTCCTCGGCCACGGCGCGCTGGAGCGCCTGGGGATCGAGCGCGTCGATCACCGCGAGCACCACCTTCGGTCTCTTGCTCACGCCGTGCTCACCTCAGGATCCGCAGGCCCGCGTACTTGCGGTCCTCCCGGCCCCGGCCCCGGACCACCAGGACCGCAAAGGCCACGAAGGCCAACAGCGCCACTGGCGGGATGAAGATCGCAATGGCGGACAGCACGAGGGCAGCCACGTCCGCGTAGACGGTCAGCAGGGCGGCCGGCCCCTCCTCCAGGCGCCGGCCCGCGCGCTCCAGCAGGCCCGACACCGCCACGAAGGCCAGCAGCGCACAAAGCACGCCGGCCACCAGCCCCGGCACTGCGGGATGGTCGCCCTCGGCCAGGGAGCCGGCGAACAAGAGGCCGCCCAGGGTCGCAGCGACCACTGCCGTGACCCACCCGACAACGCGGCGGTTCGCCCCCGAACGTTCGGCCCCGTACGACACCACGGCCAGGGCCAGCACGACAAGCAGGAAGCCCGGCGCCTCCAAGAACTCCCATCCAGACCCATCGAAGTCCAGTCCGATGTCGCCGCCCGCGAGCGCACCCGCAAGCAGAGGGGGCAAGAACGGCCGGACGCCGCTGGCGCCGGCGAGGCCGGCGCCCTGGCCGATGTCCACTACGAGGCTCAAGAGAGAGGGTCCCGGGTCGGGTGTCGCGGTACGCTGGGCGGGGTGACGATAGACGACCGCCCCGTCCCAGCCGCGACGCCGTTGTGAGCCCCCCGCGGCCGCGGCAACCGACGCGCTCCACCTCCCGCGAGCTCGAGCGTTACGCCGGACTGTTCGCCTCGCGCACGCGGGTCATGAAGTCCTCTGCGATGCGCGACATCATGGCCATCACAGCCCGGCCGGAGGTGATCTCGCTCGCCGGTGGCCTGCCCGACACATCGAGCTTCCCGCCGGAGACCTTCGCCGCGGTCACCGCGCGGATCGCCGAGCAGGCCTGCGCCAAGGCACTGCAGTACGGGCCGACCGAGGGGCTGCGCGAGACCAAGGAGTGCATCTCCGAGGTGATGGCGGCCGAGGGCATGAGCGTAGATCTGGACGACATGATCGTGACCGCGGGCGGCCAGCAGGTGATCGACCTGGTGACAAAGACACTGATCGACCCGGGCGACGTGATCGTGGCCGAGGGCCCGACCTATCCGGGCGCAGTCCCCGTCTTCCACGCCTACCAGGCCGACGTCGTGCAGATCGACATGGACGCCGAGGGCATGCGCGTGGACCTGCTGGAGGACACGCTCGATCGCCTGGAGCGCGACGGCCGAAGGCCGAAGTTCATCTACACCGTGCCCAGCTTCCAGAACCCCGCCGGGGTCACGATGTCCCTCGCGCGCCGCAAGCGCCTGGTGGAGGTGGCAGCCGAGCGGGAGCTCTTGGTGCTCGAAGACAATCCCTACGGGCTGCTGCGCTACGAGGGGGAGGCTCCTGAGCCCCTCTACGGGCTCGACGGGGGGGTGTACGTGATGTACCTCGGAACCTTCTCCAAGATCCTCTCGCCGGGGATCAGGCTGGGCTGGGTCGTGGCACCCCCGCCGGTGCTCGAGAAGATCAACCTCGGCAAGCAGGAAGCCGACCTGTGCACCTCCACGCTCTCTCAGTTGATGGTGCAGGCCTACTTCGAGCTGAGCGACTGGCGCGAGTACGTGCGCTCGCTGACGGCCATCTACCGCGGGCGCCGGGACGCAATGCTTGCCGCCATGGCGGAGCACTTCCCCTCCCAGGCCGAATGGACCCACCCGGCCGGCGGGCTGTTCATCTGGGCCACGCTGCCCGACTTCATCGACACCGACGACCTCCTCGTGCGCGCGCTGCGCGACAACGTGGCCTTCGTGCCGGGCTCGGGCGCCTACCTGGACGGGCGCGGGCACAACTCGATGCGGCTCAACTTCTCCGGCTCGGACGAGGAGCGCATCCGCGAGGGCGTGCGGCGCATAGGCGAGGCGATCAGGGAGCAGCTCGAGCTCTACGGCACTCTGACCGGGGAGTTCAAGGCCGTGCCCGTCGAGGGTGCGGAGGCGGACGCCGGGCAGACGGACCCCGGCGCCGGCGCGCGCGTGGTCGAGTTGCGCCGGCGTGAGGGGCGCCCCCGGCGCGCGGGCGGAGCGTGAGCCGGGTCGCCGTCCTCAAGGGCGGCCGCTCGCTGGAGCGCCAGGTGTCGCTGCGCTCGGGCGCCCGAGTGGAGGCCGCGATCAAGCGCCTTGGTCACGAGGTGGTGCCAATCGACGTGGGCGTCGATCTGATCGAGCGCCTGCGGGCGGAGTCCCCCGATGTCTGCTTCGTCGCCCTGCACGGTCGCGACGGCGAGGACGGCACCGTGCAGGAGCTGCTCGAGATACTCGACCTGCCCTATACCGGCTCGGGGGTGCCCGCCTGTGCGCGGGCGATGGACAAGGTGCTCACCAAGCACATGCTTCTGGAGGCCGGCGTCCCCACGCCCGAGTTCTTCGCCTTCACCCAGATGGCGTTTCGCGAGCTGGGAGCCGCCGAGGCCCTGCCGATCATCGAGGAGCGGCTTGACTTCCCGATCGTGGTCAAGCCCTCCAGCCAGGGGTCAGCGCTGGGGATCAAGTTCGCCCGCTCGGCCGCAGACGTGCCCGCCGCGCTGGTGTCTGCCTTTTCATACGACGCGCGGGTGCTGCTCGAACGCCACGTGAAGGGCCGTGACCTGGCAGTGTCGGTGCTCGACGGAGACGGCGGTCCACGCGCGCTACCGGTCGTCGAGGCCGTCCCGCGCGAGGAGGACTTCTATGACTTCGAGGCCCGCTACGAGATCGGACGCACCGAGTTCGTCTGCCCCGCCGAGCTGCCCGGGGCAGTGGCCGAGCGCGCGGCAGAGCTGGCGCTCGCCACCTACGGCATCCTCGGCCTCCACGGCTTCGGGCGGGTGGACCTGATGCTGGACGAGGCGGACGAGCTCTACGTGCTCGAGGCCAACCCCATCCCCGGCCTCACCGACACGAGCCTGCTTCCGATGGCGGCGGAGGCCGCGGACATCGGGTTCGACGAACTGGTGGGGCGGATCCTGGAGCTGGCCCTTGCTCGGGCGGCCGCAGCCCCCGCCTAGTCAGTCGTCTTCCGCGGCAAAGTCCTCGGGCGTGACGTTGTCGAGGAAGTCCTTGAACTTTTCGACAACCTCGTCCTGATCCTCGACCTCGTGCTCGAACTCGATCGCAGACTCCGAGATCACGTCCTCGGCGGCGAATATCGAGGCGCCCGTGCGCACCGCCAGCGCCAGAGCGTCAGAGGGCCGGGAGTCGATCTCCATCTCACGCCCGTTGATCTGCAGGGTGATCGCGGCGTAGAAGGTGTTCTCACGCAGCTCGGTGACCGCAACCTTGGTGCAGGAGACCTCGAGCTCGGAGAGCACTTCGTTGATGAGGTCGTGGGTCATGGGGCGCGGAGTGTTGTTGCCCTGGAGCTTCATCAGGATGGCGGCGGCCTCGGGGTGACCGATCCAGATCGGCAGAAACTTGTTTCCCTCGCGGGTCTTGAGCAGCACGATCGGCTGCTTGCCAACCATGTCGAAGCTCACGCCGTAGATGACCATCTCCTGCATTTGAGAAGCGCTCCTCGTGCTCAACGGGGCTCGGCAACAGTCTAGTCACGGTGTGGGCTGGGCCGGTCCGGGGCGCCTTTGGGCTTCTTCAAGCGCTCAGGGAACCACCTGACACGGGTCCACTCCGCCCGGCAGCCCCGGGTTGGGCACGCCCGGAAGACAGTCCTGCGGCGGAGGTGGCGCTTGCGGCTGCCCCTGCGGTTGCCCGCCGCCGCCGGGCGGCGGCGGGCTGGCGGCGGCCTGGCGAGTATCGGACGGTGGGCGCCCCGTCGGACCCCTCTTGCCTTTCGAGCCCCGCTTGCCATTTTGGCCGGGATTGCCCGCGGGCCCCTTGTTACCGCGCGGTCCCTTCCCGCCTCGCCGCGCCGGTCCGGTCCCACTGACCGGGGCGAGTCTTGCCGCACCGTCCTTCGAGGATGGGCCGCCCGAACGCCGCGCCGTTCCGGCCCCGGAACGCCTACCGGCGCCCGCGGAGCGGCGCTTTCGTCTATCGGGCTTGCGGCTCTGCTTTGACTCATCCGACCCGCCCCTGGGCGGGTCGGCCGTCGAGGGGCCCCCGTCGGTATCCGCCTGCTCCCCGCCGGGCGGCGTGAGCCGGGGGCCCTCGGGAGCGCTGCCACCCGCACTGAAGGCAACGGCGAGGACCAGTCCCGCAACAAGGACGCCCAGGCCGATCTCGGCGAGTTTCCGCTGGGGAAGGTGGCGTAGGCGCCTGAGCATCGTCGCTGACCTACGAGCGGGGCACCCCCAAACTAGCGAGGCTCAAGGGCCCTTCGGAGATGGGCGATCCTGGATTCGAACCAGGGACCTCGTCCTTATCAGAGACGCGCTCTAACCAACTGAGCTAATCGCCCCGAGAGGCAGCGCGAGTCTAGCGCCCGGAGGCTGGCGCCACGCTCGCGCCAGCGAGCCTTTCAGGCCGCCTGAGAGAGCGAGTCCCCCCGCCGGCGCAGCATCCGCTCGGCCAGCTCGATGGCCTCGCCGGGCGAGTCGAAGCGCAGCTCGGCACACATGCCCTCGCCCGCGGCCCTGACGCTCACGGGTTGTCCGAGCGCCGCCGTGAGCGCATCCTCGGCGGCGGCCAGGGCATCGGCCAGGTCGGGGTGCAACTCACGTGGCTCGGCCGATCGGGGAGCGTCGGCGTGCTTGCCCTCCTCCAGCGCGCGGGCCCGGCGCTCGGTCTCGCGAACCGACCACCCGTGCTCGCGGGCCCCGCGGGCCAGACTCTTGCGGTCCTCGTGGTCCCGGCGGGTCAGGATGGCCCGGCCGTGGCCTTCGCTGAGCGCGGCGATCTCGACCATCTCGAGGACCTCCTCGGGGAGCTCCAGCAGGCGGATGAGGTTCGACACCGCCACCCGGCTGCGCCCGACGCGCCGCCCGACCTCGCCCTTGGTCAGACCAAGGTCCTCCACCAGCATCGAGCAGGCGCGGGCCTCCTCGATCGGGTTGAGGTCGACCCTGGCCATGTTCTCCGCCAACGCCAGGTCCAGGCGCTCCCAATCCTCGGCCTCGCGCACGACCGCGGGGATCCGCTCGAGGTCCGCAAGACGGGCCGCGCGCAGCCGGCGCTCGCCGGCCAGCAGCTCGAACGTGCCGCCGCTCACCGGCCTGACGACGATGGGCTGCAGCACTCCGCGCGAGCGAATTGAGTCGGCCAGCGCTATCAGCGCCTGCTCGTCGAACTCCCGCCGGGGCTGGCGGGGGTTGGGCCCGATCAAGTCGAGGGCCACCTCGCGGAAGCCCACCTCGTCGGCACGCGAACGCGGCAGGATCGCCGCCAGGCCGCGGCCCATCCCCCGCTGACCGGCCTTGGGCTCCGGCAGGTCCTCAGGCAGCACGAGCGGCCACCTCCCGGGCGAGCTTGAGGTAGGCCGCCGAGCCGGCGCTCTGAGGAGCGTGCCGGATACCCGGCAGACCGAAGCTCGGCGCCTCCCCCAAGCGCACGTTGCGGGGAATCACCGTGTCGAAGACCAGGTCCGGGAAGTGAGAGCGGACCTCACGCTCGACGTCCTGGGCCAGGCGGGTGCGCCCGTCATGCATCGTGAGGATCATTCCCGCCACCGTGAGCCGGGGATTCAGCTCGCGCTGGATCAGGGAGAGGGTGTCGAGCAGGCCCGCGAGTCCCTCGAGAGCGAAGTACTCGGTCTGGACGGGAACGATGACGCGGTCGGCCGCCACGAGGGCGTTGACCGTGATCGGGCCTAGTGAAGGGGGGCAGTCGAGCAGTGTGAGCAGGAAGCGGTCCCGGACCGAGCCCATTTGCTCGCGCAGCCGCGTCTCCGAGCCGGGCATCCGGGGGAGCTCCATGGCCGCGGCCGCCAGGTCGGGCGTTGCGGGCACGGCCCACAGGCGATCGAACTGCGTCGGCTGCGCGGCCCCGGCCACCGTAGCCCTTCCCGCCAGGCAGTCATACGCGCTGGGGCTCGCGTCCTTCGGCAGCCCGAGGCTCACGGTGGCGTTGCACTGGGGGTCGAGATCGACGAGAAGCGTGTCCTGACCGGCCTCGGCGACGCTCGCCGCGACGTTGACCGCCGTGGTCGTCTTGCCCACGCCGCCCTTCTGGTTGGCTATCGCAAAGATGGTGCCCATCGGGTGTCGTGCAACGTAGAGGCGCAGGCGGTCGGAAGTGGCCCTCCCCTCTTCGTTCGCCACCGAACGAAGCTTTCCTTCCGCGACGTCTGGGCTCATGAGCGCCGAAAGGCGCTTTCTTCAAACCCGGCTCCGCCGCTCAAGCCCCCAGCGGCCGCTTGCGCGCCATGCCCGGGCGCCGCGGATACCCAGCCGGCGTCGCCGCGACCTTGCGGAACACGTGTAGGTGACGGTCGCGGGCCGCCGGGAAGGGCTGGACTCGCCGCACCTCCACGACCTGCAGGCCCAGCTTGCACGCGGCCTCGCGGCCCGCGAGCTCCTCGTCCTGATCGCGGACGCCTTTCCACGCCACGAACGTGCCGCCCTGCGCCAGCAGCGGAGCCGCGTACTCCACGAGCACGGGGAGGGAGGCCAGCGCGCGGGCAGTGACCGCTCCGTAATGGCCCGCGCCCTCTCGGGCTCCCCACTCCTCCGCTCTCGCCGCCACCGAACGCGCGTTGTGGGCCGCCGCCGCAACCGCCAGGCGCGAGATCACCTCGCACTTGCGGCGCGCCGACTCCACCAGGTCTACCGCCGTCCGCGGCAGCGCGACCGCCAGCACGAGGCCGGGAAACCCCGCACCGGCGCCGATGTCGGCCATCCGGCCGGCCTCTCGCAGCGCGGCCACCTCGAGCCCGCTCAGGCTGTCGGCGACGTGCGCGTCGACAGCCTCGGAGGGCTGGCGCACGGTTGTCGGGGGGTCGGGCTCCGCCGCCAACGCCGCCAGCAGGGCCTCGAGCCGTGCGGGAGCGCCCGACGGCAGGTCGTGACGCTCGGCCAGGACCGCCAGCGTTTCACGGGAAACGCTCAGGGCTGTGGGGGACGCACCGGCGTCACCACCAGCCGGCGGTCGGGCTCGTCGCCCTCGCTGTGCGTCTCGACCTCCGTGCGCTCGCGCAGGTGCATATGGACCACCTTGCGCTCGAGCGGCCGCATGGGCTCAAGCTCGACCGGGCGCCCATAGCGCACGGCATCGGTCACGGCCTGCTCGGCGGTGCGATGCAGGGCAGCCTCCCGCCGCTCTCGGTACCCGGCGGCATCGACCACCACCTGCTTGCGGTCGCCTCCCCCGCGTAGGGCAGCGCGCATGGCAATGTGCTGCAACGCGTCGATCGTCGCGCCGTGCTTTCCGATCAGCAGGCCGAGGTCCTCGCCATTGACGGTGGCGCGCAGCTCCTCGTCGGTTTCCTGAATATCGACCGTCGCCCGCAAGCCCAGCTCCTGGACGACGCGGGTGACCACGGCGCGCAGTCGCTCGGCGGGCTCTTCGGGGAGTGGCGCCGGCGCCGCGGCCCGCCAGGCGTCCTCGTCGACCTCGCCCCTCACACGCGAGCTGGCGCCCTCGCCGCCCTCCTCGAGCACCTCGAACCTCACGCACTCCGCCGTGACCCCGGGAAAGCGCGGCTCGAGCTCCTTCATGGCGCTCCATTTGGCCTCGCCCAGCGAGTCGCCTTCGGCCTCGACAACCGCCCCCTCCGGGCGCGTGCCCGCTTCGCTGTCCGAACCCTCAGGCATCTGGCTCCTCGCGCTGAAGAGGCTACCGCCGCCGGCCCGAGCGCTTCTTCTTCTTGCGCGGCGAGCCGGGCGGAGCCTTGGCCGGGCCGCCGTTGGGTCCGCCCGCGGCCTTCGCGCCGTTGCCCGACCCCGCCCCGCCCTGCGCGGCCATGGCGGGCTTGCCGCGCGCGGGCTTGGATGACATTGGGGCGCCGTCGGCAGCCACTGTCTCCGCGGCCACCACGGGCTTGGGATAGAGCTTGCGGACCACCAGCTGCTGGCCAATCGTCCACACGTTCGTGGTGATCCAGTAGACGATCAGGCCCGCCTCGAAGTTGATGATGAAGACGACGAAGACGAACGGCAGCGCCAACATGATGCGCTGCTGGGTCTTGTCCCCGCCCACCATCGTGATGAGGCTCGCGATCAGCTGCGTGGCGACGTAGAGCACCACGAGCACCACCAGCTCCGGAATCTCGTTGGTGGTGGTGAGCGGCTCCGCCAGGTCGGAGAGGAAGAGGAAGCTCTCGGCGCCCTGGATGTCCTCCTGGAAGGAGTCGCTGCGCAGCAGATAGAAGAGCGAGATGAAGAACGGAATCTGCAGCAGGATCGGCAGGCACGACCCCAGCGGATTGACCTTGTTCTTCTGGTAGAACCCCATCATCTCCTGGTTCATCCGCTGGCGGTCCTCCTTGTAGCGCTCTTGGATCTTCTTGATCTCGGGCTGGAGCACCTGGAGCTTCTGCATCGACTTCACCGACTTGAAGGTGAGCGGCAGGATCAGGAGGCGGATGGTGAAAGTCAGCAGGATGATCGCCAGACCCCAGCTGCCCACGATCCCCTGCCAGAACTTCAGGATCGCTTCGCTGCCATCGATCAGCGGCTGGAGTACGTTGGCGATCTCGAGCATGGTGGTCAGCGCGGCGCGTTGCGGAACAGCGTCTGGTCCTCGGCGAAGTCAACGCCGCCGTGACTCCACGGGTTACAACGCAGAAGGCGCCAGGCGGTCAGGACCGAACCCCGCAGTATGCCGTACCGCCGAATGGCGGTCACCGCGTACTGCGAACAGCTCGGATGGTACTTACAGCGTTGAGGCAGGGCTGGAGATATCGCGCGCTGATAGAGGCGAACGGGGGCGATCGCCAGGGCGCGCAGCGTGCTCACGAGCCCTCGGTATCCAGCAGCCCGGCGGAGCCCATCACCTCGCGCAGCTCGCCGGCCATCGCCTCGGCGCCCCCACCGGCGAGGCCGCCGGCCTCCGCTCGCGCGACGATCACGAAGTCGTGATCGTCCGGCAGCTCGGTGGCCAGCGCCCAGAAGGCCTCCCGCAACAGGCGCTTGACCCGGTTGCGATCCACCGCGCCGCCCACCCGCCGGCCCACCGACACTCCAAGGCGCGGCCCATCGTCGCCCGGCTTGCGCGGAAAGGAATAGACGACGAGGTGACGACTCGCATGCGAGCGCCCCTCCCGGTAGACGCGATCGAACTCTCCGCTGCGCGACAGGCGATGGCGCTTTCGGCGCGGGCCGGTCGGGCCGTCGCCGGGCAAGGCCATCGAGCTAGACCGTGAGGCGCCTGCGGCCCTTGCTGCGGCGGCGCTTGAGTACGTGTCGTCCAGCGCGGGTGCTCATACGGGCGCGAAACCCGTGGGTACGGGCGCGCTTGCGCTTCTTGGGCTGGTAAGTGCGCTTCATGAGAGGGCCCGTGGGCCGCGCGCCAGTATAGGGATGCCCCCGGGCCAGGCCGCCCGCAAGACCGCTCCCCCAGGCGCCCATCGCTTTCCCGCGATTTCCGGGAACGGCCCGCGGGAGCGGCGGGAGCGGTGCGATCCCGGTGTAGACTTCCCGCCCTTCGGGGACGGGCAAAGCGGCCCCGCCGCGTCGCCTTTCCTCCTGTCGATTGTCGTCGAACATGACCCTGGGAGGGTCCGATTGCCCGTGGGCGAAGAGCTCGAGCCGATCTGGGACCGCGTGCGCGCAGAACTGCGCCAGGAGGTCCCCGACTTCAAGTTCCATATCTGGCTCGAGCCCCTGAAGCTTGCGGCCGTAGAGGGCGACGCCCTCTACGTCGCGGCTCCCGAGCACATCCGCACGTGGGTGCGTGACCGCTACCTGAATCTGCTGGTCCGCGCCGCGCGCCGCGGCCACACATCGACCGCGCGCGTGGAGGTGGTGTCTTGTGATTGGCGGCCGGCCGCCAATGGCGGTGGGGCCGCCCCCGCCGACGATGCGGCAGGGCATCCGCCACTCGCGCCCAGGCCACCCGGCACGCCGTTGAACCCAAAGTACACCTTCGACCAGTTCGTGATCGGAGGCTGCAACCAGTTCGCGCACGCCGCGGCGCTGGCGGTCGCGGAGATGCCGGCGCAGGCCTACAACCCGCTTTTCATCCATGGCCGGCCGGGAATCGGCAAGACCCACCTGCTCCATGCCATTGGCAACTACGTCTCGGTCTACGGCGCCGGGTTGTCGGTGCGCTACGCAACCGTGGAGCAGTTCACGACCGAGTTCGTGCAGGCCGTGCGCTCGCGCGACACCCAGAGCTTCAAGGAGCGCTTTCGGTCGGTGGACCTGCTCTTGCTCGACGACGTGCAGTTCCTGGCGGACAAGACCCGCACCGAGGAGGAGCTGTTTCACACCTTCAATGAGCTGATCGGGTCGGGGCGGCAACTGGTGATGACGGCCGATCGCACACCCGACGAACTGGTGGAGCTCGAGCGCCGGCTCGGCGAGCGCTTTGGTGCCGGCCTGGTCGTCCAGCTGGATCCGCCCGACCTCCACGTGCGCCGAGCCATCCTCGAAAAGCGCGCCGGCCTCGACGCCGTCGAGGCCACGCCTGGGCTGCTGGAGGAGATCGCCGAGCGGGTCCAGACCAGCGTGCGAGCGCTGGAGGCGGCACTTATCCAGGTGGTGGCCTATGCGTCCCTGCGCGGCGAGCCGCCCACCGCCGACCTCGCCCGGCGCCTGTTGGACCGCGTCGGTCCCAACCGAGACGATGAGGCCTGCACGGTCACCACCATCCTTCAGGCCACCGCACGGCAGTTCGACCTTCGCCCGGACAACCTGCTGGCTCGCGACCGGCGCCCCGAGGTCAGCCGCGCACGCAAGATCGCCATGTATCTCGCCCGCGAGCTCACCGATGAAAGCCTGCCCGAGATCGGGCGCGGCTTCGGCGGCCGCGACCACACCACCGTCCTGCATGCCGTTCGCAGCGTGCAGCGCGACGTGAGCCGCGATCCCCAACTCGCGATGACTGTGGACAGCCTCAAGCGACAGCTGGTCCCGACCGTGTGACCTCCGTCCTTACTGCAAGACTCCACAGTCATCTGCGCGACCCTGTGGAGTCCTCTCCCGCTCTGCAATCGGCATTGCATGCGCTGTCCACGTCCTCACAGCCACCTACTCCTTCAAGAGAAATGGATTTGATTCGTTGAAGCTGACTGTTTCACGGGAAACGTTCCTCACGCAGCTGTCGGTTGTCGCCAGAGGCGTATCGACCCGTAGCGCGATCCAAACGCTGGCCGGCGTGCAGCTGCGACTTCAAGACGGCAAGGCCGAGCTACAGGCCACCGACACGGACCTGGGCATTCGTGCGAGCTTGGACGCGGAGGTTGCCACCGAGGGCGCCGTGGTGGTGCCCGGCCGGCTACTGCTCGACGTTGCACGTTCTCTGCCCAAGGATTCGGTCTCGATCGAATATCGGTCCAGCTCTCAGGACGTGGAGGTGATCTCGGGCTCCGCCAAGTTCCACCTACGCACACTTCCGCTGGAGGACTTTCCCAAGCTGCCACAGCCGGACCCATCCACCGAAATATCGGTTCCGGCCGCCGCTTTCATCGAGACCATCGGCCGCGTAGCACGTTCGGCGTCGCGGGATGAGACCCGGCCCCACCTGACCGGCGTCCTGGTCACCGCCAGCGGTTCGGAGCTGCGAATGGTGGCCACCGACTCCTATCGCCTCTCGGTCAGGGAGACCGCGCTGGAGCCGGCGCTCGAGGGATCGCTCGAGGCAAACGTGCCGGCGCGCACCCTTCAGGAGCTCAGCCGCGTGGCCGCCGCGAGCGGAACCGACCAGATCCGCGTCACCGCGCTCGAGAACCAGGTGGTCTTTGCGGTTGGTGACACGGTGCTCTCCTCGCGGCTGGTCGAAGGTCGATTCCCGAACTATCAGCAGCTGCTGCCGGAGACCTATGAGCACGAGTTGCGCATCGAGCGAGGCGAAATTCTGGAGGTGGTCCGGCGCATCAGCCTGATGGCACAGAAGAACGCCCCGCTGCGGCTGGCGTTCACCGAGGGCGCGTTGGAGGTGTCGGCTCAGACACCGGACGTGGGTGAGGCAAGCGAGTCGCTCCCCGTACCGTTCAAGGGCGAACCATTGGAGATCGGCTTCAACCCGGAGTTCTTCCGCGACGGACTGGAGAGCGCGGAGACGGACGAGCTCGTGCTCAAGCTGATCAGCCCTCTGCGCCCCGGCCTGATCCAGTCCGGGGACGATGGCGGGTTCGTCTACCTGGTGATGCCGATCCGCCTGAACGTCTAGCACTCCGTGTCCACGGTGGCCACCACCGTCGGCCTGAGGGACTTTCGCAATTTCGAGCGCGCCGAGCTGTCCCTTGGGGAGCGGCTGACCGTGATCTCGGGGGCCAACGGGGCCGGCAAGACGAACCTTCTCGAGGCCGTCTACTTCGCCTCCACGGCCCGCTCGCCGCGCACCAACACCGACCGTGAGCTCGTGCGCCGGGGCAGCTCGGTCGGACGGGTCACACTAACCACCCGCGACGCGGAGGGCGAGCACCTGATCGAGGTGGGCCTGTCTCCGGGAGAGGCCAAGACCGTGCGTGTCGACGGCTCGCCGACCAGCGATCTGCTCGCTGCGCCCGCCCGCCCCTTGGTGAGTGTCTTCCTGCCGGACCGGCTGTCGCTGGTCAAGGGCGCGCCGGCGGAGCGCCGCGCACACCTCGACAGCCTCGTGGCCGCCCTGTGGCCCGGGCGCCGGGCCACCCGCGCGGCCTACTCCCGGGCGCTGGCACAGCGCAACGCGCTGCTGGGCCGCGTGCGCTCCGGGCTTGCCGGCGCCCCTTCGCTGGCACCCTGGGATGCGGAGCTGGCCCGGCAGGGGGTACAGCTCATGTCTGACCGCGCACAGGCGGCCGGGTTGCTGGCCCCCCGCTTCGAGGAGCGGGCCCGCGACCTCGGCCTGCCTGGAAAGGCGGAGCTGGCCTACCGTCCCCGCTCGCCGGCGGTGCAGGCCGCCGAGCTGGTCGCGGAGCTGGCAGCTCGTCGCGAGGCCGACCTCGAGCGAGGGTTCACCGCCCACGGCCCGCATCGCGACGAGCTGCGCCTCTCACACGATGGCGATACCCTGCGCGCCTACGGCTCCCAGGGTCAGCAGCGCGCGGCTTTGCTCGCCCTACTGTTGGCCGAGCGCGATCTGCTCGACGCCGAGCGCGGCCGTCCACCGCTCATGCTCCTCGACGACGTGATGTCCGAGCTGGACGCGGGGCGGCGAGAGCTGCTCTCAGAGCTACTGCGAGCGCAGGGCCAGAGCATCGTCACCACCACCGACCTCGACCACGTGCCGGGCTCCGGGGACGACGACGTGACGGTCGTGCGGGTCGTCGACGGGCGCCTGGTGGCCGCCGGCGAGGTGACGGCGTGAGGCGCGTCGGCCCGCGGCCCTTTGCTGCGGCGCTGGAGCACGCCGCCCGAGAGGCGGCGCCGGCGGGGCTGTTGGCACGCGTACAGGCATGCTGGCCGGAGGCGGCGGGGCCGGTCATCGCCCAGGAGGCCGCCCCGGTCTCCGAGCGTGGGGGGGTGCTCACGTTGCGGTGCCGGTCGGCGGTCTGGGCACAGGAGCTGGAGCTACTGTCACCTGACCTCCTGAGCCGCCTCAACGCTGCCCTGGACGTCGGGACCGAGGGGCCGGTGAAGGCGTTGCGATTTCGCGTCGGCGCGCCGGACTGAGCGTGAACCCGCCGCTGCGGGGAGCCCCCAAGGCGGCCGTTCTGTAACAGCGGGAAACACGGGGGTCACGCGCGGGCGCGGTTTGTGCCTATTTGCGGGTCTTTTTTGGCTCTCCAGAGCGTCCGGCGGGAGGGGTAGCCTGCTAATATCCACAGTCGGATTTCAAGCGCCCCGACCCGTCGTGGCGAGAGCCCGGGCCGGGGTGTTCTCATGTTTGGCCGATCGGAAGGCACTGCTTGGCGAAGGAAGCGAATAAGGCGAACGGGTCTGCGAGCTACGGCGCGGAGAACATCACCGTACTGGAGGGTCTCGAGGCGGTGCGCAAGCGTCCCGGGATGTACATCGGGTCCACCGGCGTACGCGGCCTGCACCACCTGATCTACGAGGTGATGGACAACTCGGTCGACGAGGCCCTGGCCGGTGAGGCCGATCACGTCGAGATCGCCATCCACCCCGACAACACGGTCACCGTTACCGACAACGGCCGCGGCATCCCGGTCGACATGCACGAGAAGGAGAAGCGGCCGGCCGCCGAGGTCGTGCTCACCGTGCTGCACGCCGGCGGCAAGTTCGGCGAGGGCGGTGGCTACAAGGTCTCCGGCGGTTTGCACGGCGTTGGCGTGTCCGTGGTCAACGCCCTGTCCGAGGACCTGCACCTGACCGTGTGGCGCGATGGCTATGAGTGGACGCAGTCCTACGTGCGCGGCGCCCCGACCGCGGACCTGAAGAAGGGCGAGCCCACCCACAGGCGCGGGACGAGCATCACCTTCCTGCCCGACCTCGAGATCTTCGAGACGATCGAATACGAGCGACAGACGCTCGAGCAGCGCTTTCGCGAGATGGCCTTTCTCACCAAGGGCCTCGAGATCGCCTTCTCCGACGAGCGCGGCGAGCGATCGCAGACCACCTTCAAGTACGACGGCGGCATCGTCGACTTCGTGCACTACCTGCACGGCCAGGGCACGCGCGAGGCACTGCACAAGAAGGTCGTCTTCGTGGAGGACGCCGGCGAGGTCGGCGAGGTCGAGGTCGCTCTCCAGTGGAACAACTCCTACCAGGAGAACCTGCTCTCGTTCGCCAACAACATCAACACTCACGAGGGCGGCACGCACCTGTCGGGGTTCCGCTCGGCACTCACGCGCACGATCAACGCCTATGCGCGCCAAAAGGGCGAGCTCAAGGAGAAGGACCCCAACCTCTCCGGGGAGGACGTCCGCGAGGGCCTGACGGCGATCATCTCCGTGAAGATCGCCGACCCCCAGTTCGAGGGGCAGACCAAGACCAAGCTCGGCAACCCGCCCGTCGAGGGCTACGTGCAGGCCGCCGTCAACCGCGGTCTTGCGGAGTTCCTCGAGGAGAACCCGAAGGAGGCGCGGACGATCATCATGAAGTCCGTGCAGGCTTCGCGCGCCCGCGAGGCGGCGCGAAAGGCGCGCGACCTGACCCGGCGCAAGAGCGCGCTGGAGAACTCGACGCTGCCGGGCAAGCTCGCCGACTGCTCAGTGCGCGACCCACGCCTCGCCGAGCTGTTCGTGGTCGAGGGCGACTCCGCCGGCGGTTCGGCCAAGCAGGGCCGCGACCGCAACACCCAGGCCGTGCTGCCGCTGCGCGGCAAGATCATCAACGTCGAGAAGCACCGCATCGACAAGGTGCTCGGCAACAACGAGATCCAAGCGCTGATCACCGCGATCGGCACCGGCATTCGCGACGAGTTCGACATCGAGAAGGCCCGTTACCACAAGGTCGTGATCATGTGTGACGCCGACGTCGACGGAGCGCACATCCGCACCCTCGTACTCACCTTCCTGTTCCGCGAGATGCCGGAGCTGATCGAGCACGGCTACGTATACCTGGCCAAGGCACCGCTGTACAAGATTAAGGGGGGCGGCCAGGAGATGTGGATCGAGAAGGAGTCAGAGCTGGAAGAGGTCCTGCTGCGGGACAAGCTCGAGCGAATCGAGATCAAGGGCAGGGGCTCGCGTGAGTTCAAGCCCACCCACACCCGCTGGCAGAAGTTCGGGCGCCTGCTCAAGCAGTACGAGGGATGGGCCTCCGCGCTGCGAGCCGACTACGGCCATGACACCATCACGTTCCTCGAGGAGTCGCAGATCCTCGACGAGGAGGTCACCGATGCAGACGGTGTGGTCGCCCTCGCGGGCAAAGAGGCGCCCGAAGGCGAGCCCTACGACACCGAGCTGCTGTCAAGGGACGAATCGGAGCTGGTTGTGAGGGTGGTGGAGCGCCGCTCGGGCTCCGCGGCCACCTACAAGCTGCGCCGCGACATGTTCGACCGCAACGACTACCGCAGCTTCGTGCGGGTGCACAAGGAGCTGGAGCAGCTCGTGGGCACGCCGCCCTTCGACGTCGTGCTGGGCCGGCACGAGCAGACCGCCCTGTCGTTCGAGGATCTGCGCGAGAAGGTGCTCGAGGTCGCGCGGGAGGGCGTGAACATCCAGCGCTTCAAGGGTCTCGGTGAGATGAACCCCGACCAGCTCTTCGACACCACCATGGATGCCGAGCGGCGGACGCTGCAGCAGGTCACGGTGGACGATGCAGCGGCGGCTGACCTGATCTTCTCGATGCTCATGGGCGACAAGGTCGAGCCGCGAAGGCTGTTCATCGAGAACAACGCAAGAGACGTGACAAACCTCGATGTCTAGGGGGCTAGCTAGTGGCCGGCGCTGACGTTCTTTCCGGCGGCAACATCGAGTCCCGCGGGCTAGAGGAGGAGATGCGTTCGTCCTACCTCGACTACGCGATGAGCGTGATCGTGGGCCGGGCGCTGCCCGATGTCCGCGACGG